>Ga0335076_10004420_pt1 | contig 14213 bp, 9 predicted proteins | sample Lox_Sample_25_FD_206717 | JGI IMG/M metagenome (GOLD analysis project Ga0335076, IMG submission 206717) | Soil microbial communities from Loxahatchee National Wildlife Refuge, Florida, United States - Lox_Sample_2.5 | ecosystem: Environmental > Terrestrial > Soil > Wetlands | place: USA: Florida... | reverse complement strand
GATGCGCTTCTCGCCCGATTCCTCGAAAGGTAATTCCCCCGGATTCCACGGAATCAGGTTCACTTTCACGCGCGTCAGCGGCGAAAGCAGTTTCACCACGCGGCGCGCGTCTTCGGTCCCGTCGTTCACTCCGCCTAACATTACATATTCGAAGGTGATGTGTTCCCAGTTCCGCAACGGATACCTCCGGCACGCGGCGAGCAGTTCCTTCAACGGGTATTTCTTGTTGATCGGCATCAACCGGTCTCGCTGCTCATCGTTCGAAGCATTCAACGAAATCGCCAGCTTTGGACGGACCTCTTCCTCGCCCATCCGGTCAATCCCGGGTACGATCCCGCTCGTCGAAAGCGTCACATGCTTCGGCGAGAGTCCCATACCTTCTGCATCTAGCAATATCCGCAGCGCCGCGAATGTATTTTCAAAATTCAGCAGAGGTTCCCCTTGTCCCATCAGTACAACATTCGTTCTTTCGGCCAATTTGCCGTCGCCTTCCGTCGCGTTCTCACCATCGGCGCTGCCGCGATCGACCAGCGGCAACAACACCTGCCCCACAATTTCTCCGGCAGTTAAATTTCGAATCAATCCCAGTTGCGCGGTCAGGCAAAACTGGCAATCCACCGCGCATCCTGCTTGCGTCGATATACAAATCGTCTGCCGTCCTTCACTCGGCATAAACACGGCTTCCACTGCCGCCGTCTTCATCCGCGTTCGCTCCTCCGGCGCTGCCAATCCCAGCAGATATCGCACCGATCCATCAACCGAAATGTACTTGTGCTGCACCGAAGGTAAGGTGACCTTGGCATGTTCTGCAAGTTTCGCCCGCAGCCTCCCCGGTAGGTTGCTCATCGAACTCACGCTCAAATTCCGTTCCGCATACAGCGCGTGATACACCTGCTTGCTCCGGTATGCAGGTTCGCCCAGGCCTTCGAAGAATCCCTTCAGTTCGTCCTGGCTTTTGCCCAGTAATTCCATCCCATGCAGCCTTTTATCCCTTACCATTCTCTCATTTCTCCGTTACAGCATGGGAGCCGCACGCCTCCCGATCGAGTTTCATGCGTCCAGTGCCTGGGCGTGCTGCCTTATAAACAATTGATAATAATAGGCTTGGGGGGTACCGATGAACATTCAGACTCCCCTCGCCACAGTTTCTGCCCTGTGCAAGAATAGTTCCATGGTCTCTAACGCGCGCGATATTCATCGTCACGTCCTGCCTAACGGCTTGGTCGTCATTACCGAGACCATGCAGCACGTTCGCTCCGTCTCCGTTGGCATATGGGTTCGCAACGGTTCCCGTCGCGAAGCGGCCAGCGAAAACGGGCTAGCGCATTTTCTGGAGCACATGGTCTTCAAAGGCACCGAACGCCGCTCTGCGGAACACATCGCGCGTGAAATGGATTCCGTCGGTGGCATGCTCGATGCCTTCACCTCCAAAGAGCAAATTTGCTTCAACGCAAAAGTGCTCGATGAGCACCTGCCCATCGCCTTTGATGTCCTCGCCGATCTCGTTTTGCGTCCCAAACTCGATTCCAACGACATTAAGAAAGAGCGTCAGGTGGTCCTCGAAGAAATCAAGATGGATTTGGACAATCCCGAGTATCTCTTGCACGACCTGTTTACGCGCGGCTTCTGGCCAGACCACTCCCTGGGTCGCCCCATCCTCGGCACTCCCGACACTGTGCGAAAGTTCGATGGCGATTCTCTTCGTAAGCGTTTCAAGACCTGGTTTGCTCCGGATCACATCGTCGTGACCGCGGCGGGCAACATTACCCATGAGCAGGTTTTGGCTCTGGTACAAAAAGAGTTTGGTCACCTGAAAGGACCCTGTGAAAAGGACCACGATCCTGTTCCTTCCACCGGCGCGCCCATTCGCATGGAAACGAAACGTGACCTCGAACAAGTTCATCTTTGTGTCGGCGTTCCTTCTGTGCCCATCGCGCACGAACGCCGATTTGGCGTCGCCGTCCTCAATAACCTCCTCGGCGGCGGAATGTCTTCTCGATTGTTCCAGAACATTCGCGAGAAGCACGGACTCGCTTATGCTGTCTTCAGTGAGCTTACCCCCTACTCGGACACCGGTATGCTCAGCGTTTATGCTGGCACCGCCAAAGAAACCATTGGTCAAGTCCTCGACATGACCATTGCCGAATTCCGCGCAATGAAGGAGTCTCCGGTTTCCGAGGAAGAACTGTTGCGAGCCAAAAACCATCTCAAAGGTTCGCTCATGTTGTCTCTCGAATCCACCAGTTCGCGTATGTCCAACTTGGCCCGCCAGGAGCTCTATTTCCACCGTTTTTCGTCACTCGACGAAATCCTCACCTCCATCGACAAGGTTACTCGTGAGGAAGTGCAATCCCTGGCACGGGAATTCTTCCAACCAGAGCGGATCGCCGTCACGGTTCTCGGCCCCACCAATGGCTTTGTCGTGGATCGCACTCGCCTCGCCTGTTAGGCAGGCGTTCCTGATTACCCGCGGCCCGACTTCTACTTCTCATGAACTGCAAAGCTTGCTCCAAGATCATTCCAGATGGCTTCACGGATTGCCCCTGGTGCGGCGCAGCATTCGGCGCCGCCCAATCTTTCCGCGATCCGTCTGCGGCGGATGACTCGTCTTCCCACAACCTGATCACCGTAGGCTCCGCGTTCTCCTCCGCGCTTCTGTTCCTTGTGTTGACTTATTTTTCTGCCCAGCGAAACGTCGGGCCGTTGAGCCTCGATAACTGGGCCTATTTCTTCGGTAGTGCTGCCGCAGCTCTCCTTTTGGGAGCGGTCCTGGTCTTCGTTTTTTGCAAAATTCGTCACCAGACGCTTCGACGGCCCATCCACGCCCTGCTAGTTTTAACGCTTGCATCCTTGTTCGCCCTACTTTCTCTCGCCCTTCCCGCCAAGCCCCGTATCCAGGGCATCGATCCCGTCACTGTGCGGCGCTATGAAGACCCAACGGCGCCCAAACCCTCGAATCCCCACCCGGCTTCTCACTCCAAGTGGGATTCGGCCAATCGTTCACTCATGCAAGACATCGCCGCCAGAAATCAGCAGTATGTCTCGGAAATTTCCGCGCTCGACGAGACCGCAAAGCCACTGTACACTCCAGAATCGTTCCGCGATTCCGTCACGGTCCAGGAAATAATCAACCAATTGAACGCCCGAATCATGGTGGCCGACAAATTTTCCGACTGGCGTCCTGTCTTCTCCAGGATGAACGACTACATCGCTTCGGTCGACGCCACCGACGATGAAAAGCGCAAGTTCCTTCAGGCGTATCAATCTGCCATGCCCAAGACGCTGGCGGTTTGCAAGGAAATTTCAAACAAAGAACACGCCTGGCTGCAAGCCTCTCTGGACCTGTACCAGTTCGCTCTCGCCAAACAGGGCCAGTACACTTGGCAGAAGAACAATTTGGCCTTCGCCAAACGTTCCGATTCAATCCTCTTTAGGCAGAAATTCTTCAAAGCCCGCAGTCTCAACGCACAATTCCTCCAGGAGTATTGGCAAGTGCGCCAGGCACAGGAAGCGATGATGGCCCAACTAGGGATGGCCGAACCCGCCACGGGCACAGCTCAAACTCAGTAACATTCGAGTCTCTCGCTCGTGCACTCAAAAAACTCACAGCCTGCTCTTGAAATCGTTGACGCAGTACTGTTGCTCTGCCATTATCGTCATCAGTTTCCGTATTTTTTTCTCTGGAGAATCTCGATAGGTCTGCGCGTCTCCATCTTGGCGTCCGGCAGTTCGGGCAATCTCACGCTGCTCGAAACCGAACGCACCCGCATCCTCGTTGACGCCGGCCTCGGTAAACGCGAAACTTTAGCCCGTCTTGCTGCCGCCGGTCGCGAATTTGACCAACTCGACGCCGTCCTCATCACCCACGAGCACTCCGATCACTGCAGTGGCTTGCCTCAAGTCTTGGGACTCTGGAGGGCTCCCCTCTATGTCACCGAGCCCACCATGGATGCGCTGCAACGTACCCTCCCCGACACATTTCGAAAGCGCCTCCGCGGTATCGAATCCATCCAGGCCGGCCAGCACTTCGCCATCGGCGACGTCGACGTCCACGCCTTTGCTATTCCTCATGATGCTGCGGACCCCATCGGATTCACTTTCCGCACTAACGGTTCCAAGGTCGCCATCTGCACGGACTTGGGCTACATGCCGGAATTGGTCAAGGTCCACTTGCGAGACACAGACTGCCTCATCCTCGAATCCAACCACGATCTCGATATGCTCAAGGTTGGACCCTACCCCTGGGTGGTGAAGCAGCGCGTCCTGTCTCGCACGGGCCATCTCTCCAACCACGCCGTTAGCGAATTCCTCTCCAACCCTGATGGCTTCGACTCTCGAGCCCGTTATCTTGTCCTGGCTCACATCTCCGCGGAAAACAACAATCCTGACCTTGCTCGCCTCTCAGCAGAAGAAGCCTTATCAAGACGCCCGGCCGAGGTCGCCTTCACTGGCGAATTACTTGTCGCTTCACAGCAGGTTCCCCTCAAATCCCTCGATCTCTAGATCGCTTCCCAGAAGGTTCGGCCGTTTCTCTAGATCGCCCGCGTCTACCGATTCGAACTGTCTGCTCGGTTCGGGTAATGTGTCTCTCCGGTTCGGCCATGTCACCTTGGTTGGGCTGGCTCTTTAGTTCGGGCATTTCTCTTCAGGAGGTGACGGTTTCAGCCGCCACCTAACCGGTCGCGGAGGAATAGGGCTTCAGAGTCTGTGTGACAACTCTGGTTTTTCGTAAGGGCACGCACACAGTTTGCGGAGAACCTCCGTTTTTTAGGAGGTGGGGGCTTTCAGCCCCCACGTAAGTCATTTGACATGAGTTGGGCTTTAGCCCTGAAGTCTCCGCTGACGGCTTTTTCCGCAAACTGTTTCAGCCGTGCCGTAACTAAGGTCGAATCCCTGCGGCTTCAGCCCCTGAGGGCCTGTTTGTTGGTTCTCACACACACTCTTCTGCCCCTGAAGTGCAGCGATTTCCAGACCAGGGCAATGGTTTCTGTCTTAAACATTCCATAAATATTTCTGATTCACGCTATTCTTCTTTTTAAGCACGGATCTTCCTGGACTCGCTTGACACCCATGCCCGCCTGGCCAACAATCTTTAGCAGTCTGTAGATGCCTTCTTTGGGTGTGTGGGAACGCAGAGTGGCGTTCTTCCCTGAGTCTCGGAGAATCCCAAGCTCCCGAAACTCATTGGACTGCAGGTGCAGCGCATCCCTTTGATTGGATCTCTCGATACCCCTCGGCGCTCGCGGGTGGCGATTGCCTTAGGGAAATCATCGTCAACTTGAAATCGGTGCGGCTGCGCTGATTGTTTCTCCGTCGAGGAACGGCCCGATGTTAACTATTTTCAGAAAGGTGGAGTACGTCGTGAAATCGCTCAACGCGTCAAAATACATGGCCTTATTCGGTCTCCTTCTTTTCCTTCTGACGGGAGCGCCATCCCCCGCCCAAGACGCCACTGGCAGAATTATTGGTAACGTTACTGACCCCAGCGGATCGGCCATTCCGGGTGCTCAGATCACTGTAACCAATGTCGGCACCAAGATCTCGCAATCCACCACCACGGACGAAGCCGGCTTCTACCAAGTGCTCTCCTTGCCCATCGGCGAGTATGCAGTTACCGTCGAGTCCCAAGGATTTCAAAAAGTCGTGTTCGAACATCAAAAGCTGCAAATTAGTCAATCTCTTCGTTTGGACGCCAAGCTGGCCATTGGCCAAACCACCGAATCCGTCGAAGTTACCACCCAGGCTGCCAACGTCGAAACCGTCAACCAGACTGTCGGCACCAGCGTCATCGGCGAAACCATTCAGCGTGCCCCGCTCAATGGGCGCAACGTTCTCGATCTTTCAGCTCTTCAACCCGGCGTTACCGAAACCAATCCCGATTCCACGGCGGCTGGCAAGTATAGCGTCGCCGGTGGCCGCAGCGATTCGGTCACGTATCTCCTCGATGGTGCCCTTAACAACGACTTGCTCGACAACGGCGTCGTCTTCAATCCGAATCCTGACACCGTCGCCGAATTCCGCATCATGGAGAGCGACTACTCCGCCGAATACGGACGCAACGGCGGCGGCATCATCAGTGTCGTGACCAAGTCCGGCACTAACGAATGGCACGGCAGTGCGTTCGAATTCCTTCGGAACGACGCCTTTAACGCCAACACCTTCTTCAACAAGGTCGACGATTTACCCCGTGATGTCCTGAAGCGCAATCAATATGGCGGCACCCTTGGTGGTCCCATTAAGAAAGACAAGTTCTTCTTCTTTGTCGGTTACCAGGGCCAACGCCTCTCTCAGCAGCAAACCACGGGCTCTGATCCGGTCTTTACTCCTGCCGAAATTCAGGGCGATTTTTCCAACGGCGGTGTCCCCGGGAACTGCCCCAATGCCGATCCTGGCGTCTCAGCTTTCCTGGTCGCAAATCCGTACTTTCAGTCCGATCCGGCCAAAGCCGCCTGCGGTATGATCGACGCCACGAAATTTAACTCCATTTCCCAGAAATATATCTCAGCGGGCTGGCTACCCACCGATCCTACTGGCACTGCCAGCTATCAGGGAGCACACACCGACAACGACAATGAAGTGACCGGCAAGCTCGACTTCCTGTTCTCGGAGAAAGATAAGCTCTCCGTGACCATCGGTGGCTCCCGCAACCCCACCCTCGACCCCTTCAATTACGCTACTGTCCCTGGGTTTCCGAATACCGGAAAAATCAATCACTATTTCCTCGACGGAAACTACTACCACAACTTCACTTCCAACGTGGTCAACGAATTCCGCGCTTACACCCAGCGTGTCTACCAACAGCAAGGTAACGTCGGTGCAACCCTTCCCAACGCCTCTGACCTCGGCTTCGGTGTCACCCCGGATAATCCCACCGGGCCCGTCAACATGTGGTTCGACAACGGGCTGCAAGTCGGCTTTGACATAGGCGGCCCCACCACCTTTGCCAACAACACCTTCGGCTTCCTCGATACCATCAGTTGGATTCGTGGCCGCCACAATTTCAAATTCGGTGGTGGTCTTTCCGCCTACCAGAACAATACCGTCTACGACTTTTACGTCAACGGCGAATTCGATTTCTACTCCTACGACTACGGTCAAGGTCCCGCTACCGGCAACGATTTTGCCGACTTCCTCCTTGGCGCTCCTAGCCAGTTGTTCCAGTATCCCGCTGCTCCTTCCAACATTCGCAGCAAGGCCTTTGCGGCTTTCTTCCAGGATGAGTGGCGCGTCTACAAAAACTTCAGCTTAAATTTCGGTATTCGCTACGAATACAACCAACCCAAATTGGATACCCAGGGCCGCTCCTTTTCCATTATTCCCGGTCTTCAATCCTCCAGATTCACCGGCGCCCCTGTGGGCATGGTGTTCCCTGGCGATGAAGGTGCTCCCGATGGAACCAACTTCCCCGACAAAAACGACTGGGCTCCCCGTCTCGGCTTTGCTTGGGATCCAAGAGGCGACGGCAAGACCAGCATCCGCGGTGGTTTCGGTGTCTTCTACGACGTCTTGAAGGGCGAAGACAACTTGCAATTTAACGGGCAACCCCCATTCTTCTCCTCCGCTGCCCCTCTCTTCCCCAATGTTGGTCCGGATCAATCCTCCGAAATCCCCTTCTTCTCCGACCCGTGGGGTTCTTCCGGGACTACCAATCCATTTCCATCAAAGCCCCCCGCATCCGACCTCAACTTCCTCGACGCGGGCTTCCTCCCAATCAACGCCGGCGGTGCAGTTTATGTCGTTGACCCTCACCTGCGCACTCCTTATACCTACCAATACAACCTCAGCCTTCAGCATGAACTCGCCCGCAATACGGTTTTCGAAGCTAGCTACGTCGGAAGCAGTTCCCACGGGCTCACTTCTCTTATCGACATCAACCCGTTCCTCCCTGGGACTACCGACCGTGCGCTCAACCTCACCCCCGGCAATGCCACCTGTCTCGATTCCATCGGCTATTCCACTTCGTCGGCCGACCCCGACGCCACTTGTAGCTTCGCCGGTATTCCAGAGTTCAAGAACATCACCAAAGCCAGCTACAACAGTCTGCAGGTTAGTCTTACTCGGCAAATCTCAGACACGGCTGGGATCGGGCGAACCTACTTCACCTTCGCCTACACTTTCGCTCACAGCATCGATAACGTCTCAGGTTTCCGTCAGCGCAATTCCAGTGTTCCTACTCTTGGTCCCGATCTGTTCCGTTCCTCGAGCGACCAGGATATTCGTCACCGCATCACTCTTAGCGGTGGATGGGATCTTCCCTTCGCCCACATGTGGGCCTCCGGACCGAAGCGTTTGACCAACGGCTGGAGCCTCTTTCCCATCTTTACTTGGCACACCGGCCTTCCTTATACCGTCTTCGCCGATCTTTCGGACCAGTACGATCCCGGCGCAGAGGGTACATCGGGTGCTGGCGATCCCTACAACACTCACCCCAACATCGTGGGCGCCCTTTCACAGCAAAATCCACGCAAGGCACAGGATTTTGGCTATGGCCCGGCGAACTATTGGTTCAACCCGAATAGCCTCTCGACTACCCAATGTCCAGAACCCGATTTCGTCACTCCGGTGGATTGCACTCCAGGACCCTCGATGCTTCCCTCCAACTATCAGGTCGTGCAGAACCCATCACTAGCCACTTACGGCTCTCTGCCTCGAAACTTCCTTCGTGGACCCGGCTACATCAATCTCGATATGGCCGTGTCCAAAACCACTGCCATCACCGAGCGTACCAGTCTCGAATTCCGCGCAGAGTTCTTCAATATCTTTAACCACGCTAACTTCTTGAATCCCGGCGTCAACAACCTCGGCAACGGAGTCTACTCCGGCGGCGGCAGTGGCACTAACCCGAACAGCTCCCTCTTCGGCCAGATCACTTCCACCTACGACCCGCGCATCATCCAGTTCGCTCTGCGCCTTTCTTTCTAACTCGAACCCAACTCCTTTCCCGCCGGGAGACGCAAGTCTCCCGGCTTTTTCTTTGTTACACCAACCATCAGGCCCTCCGGTTGACACCTCCCCACTTTTCCTCTAACTTGGTTAAACCTTGGTAGAGGTGCGGCGGCCATCAGTAGCCGAGCCCATTTTCCGGTCAGTGCCGGGGGCTTGGTGAAAGGGGTCCGACTCAAGGGTTAGGTCAGCAGAACATCGCTGATCGCCGCCGAAATCGCAGCAGCGGCTGAGTTGTTGCGGTTGGTGTTCCGGTCCAAGGCCGGTCCACTGTCATTCCCGGGTTCTTTCCCGGGCATGGAGCGCTATCGAGAGGCAGATTTCTGCATGGCACCGTGCAGACCTTCCTTTCGTTTTGTTCTCCACCCAACTCTCCCAAAGGTGAAACGTTAATGGACTATTTCGCCCTCACGCGCGCGCTGATTGATTTGGACTCGACCACTGGCCACGAGCACCCCGTCGTGGACTACCTCTTCGGTCATCTCTCGGGGTTGGCTTCTCGGCACACCGGCCGTCTCGAGCGCATGAACGCCGCCCCGCAGCGCGACAATTTGTTATTGACCTTCGGGGAGCCCGTTGTGACGCTCTCGACCCATATGGATACGGTCCCGCCCTACTTCTCCTCCGCTGAGGACGCCGCCCAGATTCGCGGACGTGGGGCCTGCGACGCGAAAGGCATCATCGCCGCCATGATCGCCTCGGCCGAATCACTCCTGCAGGAAGGTCTACGTAATTTTGCCTTGCTCTTCGTCGTTGGCGAGGAACGAGACAGCGCGGGCGCAAAAGCCGCAGCCGCTTCTCCCAGAGGGTCGCGCTTCCTCATCAACGGTGAGCCTACTCAGAACCAACTGGCTCTCGGTTCCAAAGGTGCGCTCCGTTACGAAATCATCGCAAAAGGGAAGCTGGCCCATTCCGCGTACCCCGAGCTTGGCCATTCGGCGATTCACTCACTCCTTGACGCCCTTCACGACATTCGCGCCATCCGTCTTCCTCACGATTCACTCCTCGGCCAATCCACCTTGAACGTCGGTACCATCCACGGCGGCCGCGCACCCAATGTCGTTGCCGATGACGCTAAGGCCGAAATCATGTTCCGTCTCGTTGGCGATGCCGCCCCGCTGCGCTCAGCCGTCGAAAAGGCCATCGCTCCACATAAGGTCGAAGCTCAGGAAGTGTTGTGCTGCTCAGCCGTCCGCCTTGGTTCTCTCGATGGTCTACCCACGACCGTAGTTGCGTTCACCACCGATATTCCCACCTTTGATGGCGTTTGGGGCCAGCCCTTCCTCATTGGTCCCGGCAGCATTCACGTCGCCCACACTTCCGAAGAGCATATCGACAAAAGGGAATTGACCGACGCCATCGCCATTTACGCGCGCATGGTGCGCCAGTTGCTCGCCACAGGAGCGCCGCCCTCATGAGTACCCCTCTCGCGATCGTCGGCCACGGGAAAATGGGCCGCCTTGTCGAGCAGCTTGCTCCCGAGTATGGTTTCCGGGTGGCCTCCACATTTTCTCGCAATAACATCGCCTCGCTTTCCCGTGACTCGCTCCACGACGCTGCCGTCGCCATCGAATTCACCGCGCCAGCTTCCGCCGCCAACAATATTCGCCGTCTTGTGGAACTCGGCATCAATACCGTCTCTGGCACAACCGGTTGGTACGAAGATCTCCCCGAAATCCGTCGCGTCATTTCCAACGCACGGTCAGCCCTCGTTTACGGCGCAAATTTCTCGGTCGGTGTGAATCTCTTTTTGGAAATCGTCGCGCGTGCTGCCGCGCTATTCGCGCAGCACCCCGATTACGAAGCCTGGGGCTGGGAGATCCATCATTCCGCCAAAAAAGACGCGCCCTCCGGCACCCTGAAAAAACTCGCCGAAGAAATGCGCCGTGCTGGCTTTGACGGCCCTCTCGCTCTTAGTTCCAATCGTGCCGGCGCCCACGTGGGAACGCACGAAATCGGCTTCGATTCCGCCGCCGACACCATCACGCTGCGCCACACCGCGCGCAGTCGTGAGGGCTATGCCCGTGGCGCCTTGCAGGCCGCCCGCTGGGTCGTCGGAAAAACGGGAGTCTACGAGTTTCGCGAGCTTCTGAGTGAATTGCGGTCGCCACTTGCCGTAAGCAAGTGAGGCCGCAACTCAGATTCCGAATGTATTCGGCAGAAACAAGGAGCAGCATATGTTTACTGGGACGGGAACGGCTCTGGTCACACCTTTTCGGCGCGATGGTTCATTAGACGAACCAACGCTGCGCTCGCTGATAAAGCGCCAGATCGCCCATGGCATCGACTTTCTCGTTCCCTGCGGTACCACTGGCGAAGCCCCCACTCTCACCGAAGAAGAGCGCCATCGCGTCGTCGAAATTACTGTCGAACTGGCCAAGGGTAAAGTCCCCGTCCTTGCAGGAGCTGGTGGCTATAACACTTGCGAAGTGATCGAATGCGCAAGAGAGGTGGCCAAACTCGATGTCAGCGGCATCCTCTCCGTCACACCCTACTACAACAAACCCACCCAGGAAGGCCTCTATCAGCACTTTAAGGCCATCGCTGAGGCTGTCGATCTCCCCATCATTCTCTACAGTGTTCAGGGGCGCACCGGCGTCAACATCGAACCCGCCACTGTCCAGCGCCTGGCGCAAATTCCCAATATCGTCGGAATCAAAGAAGCCTCCGGCAATGTCGCCCAGATGGCGGCCATTCTCAATTGCGTCCCCGAAGACTTTCTGGTCCTTTCCGGAGACGACTCGCTTACCCTTCCGCTCATTGCTCTCGGCGGCCGTGGTGTTATCTCCGTTGTCTCGAATCAAATCCCTAAAGAAATGGCCATTCTCACCCGTCTTGCCCTTCAAGGCGACTTCGAGTCCGCTCGAAAAATCCACCGCCGCTATCACCCTCTGATGGAAATCAACTTTGTGGAATCCAATCCCATTCCCGTCAAAGCTGCGATGGCTGAAATGGGTCTCCTCGAGCCAAGATGGCGGCTGCCTCTCGTCGCGCCCAAAGCGGAAAATCGCGCTAAAATCCTCAAAGTTTTGGAGTCGCTAAAGCTCCTAGAGAAAGCGCATGCTGCAATCTCAAATTGAATCCCTGTTTGCCGCGCCGCCTTCCACATTTCGCGAAGAGCATTTCGAACTATTTCGAGCCTTTAAGCTCGCTTTGAATCGTGGGGAAATTCGTGCCGCCGAACCCGATCCTTCTGCCTCAACCGGATGGCGCGTGAATTCCTGGGTCAAGCAGGGCATCCTGCTCGGCTTTCGCATGGGTGCTGTTGTTGACATGTCCATCGATCCACGACGCCAGCCCTTTTTCGACAAGTCCACGTACCCAGTCCGCAGCGTTTCCATCGCTGATGGTGTTCGAATCGTTCCAGGCGGCTCGAGCATCCGCGATGGTGCGTACATCGGCTGCGGTGTCGTCTGCATGCCGCCCATGTTCGTCAACGTCGGCGCCTATGTGGGTGAGGGAACCATGATCGATTCTCACGCCCTTGTAGGTTCATGCGCGCAAATCGGTCAGGACTGTCATCTCTCTGCCGCAGCGCAGATCGGCGGCGTCCTCGAACCAATCGGCGCTCTTCCCGTCATTATTGAAGACAGCGTCATGGTCGGAGGAAACTCCGGGGTCTATGAAGGGACCGTCGTCAAAAAAGGCGCTGTCCTCGGAACCGGCACGATCCTGAACCGCTCCATCCCCGTTTATGACTTGATCCGTAACGCCGTGCATTCGGCCAAAGACGACCAACCGCTGCTAATCCCGGAAAATGCCGTCGTTGTCCCGGGATCACGCGCTATCTCCAGCGAACTCGGTGCAAAGTGGGGGCTTTCCCTTCAATGTGCAGTCATCGTTAAATATCGCGACGAAAAAACGGGCGCGCGAGTCCAACTCGAAGACTTGCTGCGTTAGGTTTTCATCCGGGTGCTTCTCTACACTATTCACTCAGAATTTTTTCGAAAAACGCTAACGCTCGTGGATCTTGCGATTGCCCCAGCCAGAACATCGCCTGTTTCCGTACCTCGGGATTCTTGTTGTTCTGCGCCACTTCAATCAGCTTCGGCACACCCTCGTTGTGCGGCATCTGCGTCAACGCAAACACCGCTTTCTTTTTCACTTCGGTTTCCGGATCATTCACAATTGCGTTCCCAATGGTTCCCGAAGCCTTCTGTCCAGCTTTTTGTGCCAGCCAGAATAACGCTTGTCCTCGTACGTGTGCGTCAGAGTCGTCCTTTGCCAGCCGAATGATGTCGTCTGTCGCTTCCGGTTCGTGGCTCACGAACATTCCAAACACAACCTTGTCCCGCACCTCCGCGCTCGGATCCGTCTTGGCCATCTTTTCCAATACTGTTAGTCCCGGCTTCCCACGTGCTGCGCCCAGCCAGAACGATGCCTTTCCTCTCAACTCGCTTGGCTGATTGGGTGCGACAAAATTTGCGTACGCTACGTCCGCAGAATGGTCGGCGTGCTGCGCAATGGCCATTAGCGCCTCGTTTTTCACCCCGTCGTCCTTATCTCCGCCATCCCATCCGGATTTCACAAACTCGCTCAGCACCTCCACGCTCTCTTTTGGCTTTACTCCCGTCAACCACACCACGCGCAACCCGCCCGCGTCCAGAGCGCAGTTCGCTGACGCTATCCGAATCCGCATGACATGCTTCTCGGACACTCGATAGAGCACCGTCACCAGCGCCGCTTTCTCCAACTTCACGGTCGTGTTCGTATTCTGCCCCCGCACTGAAATTCCAGAGCCACCCTCCAACCGGCAAAGTCCGCAATAACCGTCTTTCGTGTCGCCGCAACACGTCGTGTCTTTGCTCGAGACCGCATCCACTTCGTATGCGATCCACAGCGGACCTGCCGGTCCCTTCGCGATCCGGTCGATCGTCGCCCCAAGATTGCCCGTCACCGCTTGCGTCTCAAGCTTGGCATTTGTGAATTGCGATTCGTCTGCTAGCGCAGCCTTCCCCCAAACAGCCAGTCCCGCCAGAATCAGAATTCCACATATCCTCAACCGCCCACGCTTCGCTTTCATTCCCCACCTCACTTCAGCAGTTCCATCAGATATTGGTTGCCTTCTTTCGAATTCATCAGCGACAGCTTGCTCACCGCCGTCTTCTTTAGTTCTGGATCCTTCTCCGACTTCGCGATGGTTACCAGCGCACCAGCATTCCCGCCGATGAAGTACGCGTTCATGATTTCCTCTTTCACGCCTCGATCACTTTCCTTTGCATAGATCGTCTGAAGCGCGGGATCTTTTCCACCCAATAGCCCCAGATTCC
>Ga0335076_10004419_pt1 | contig 14216 bp, 13 predicted proteins | sample Lox_Sample_25_FD_206717 | JGI IMG/M metagenome (GOLD analysis project Ga0335076, IMG submission 206717) | Soil microbial communities from Loxahatchee National Wildlife Refuge, Florida, United States - Lox_Sample_2.5 | ecosystem: Environmental > Terrestrial > Soil > Wetlands | place: USA... | reverse complement strand
GATTTAGCCAGCGAGAAAGACCTGGCATTTCTTGTTGCGGACGCGGCAGCACCCGTACTGGGTGGCACCGTTGTCGTTCTCGCTGGCCTACCTTCCCATCAGCTCGCGCTGATTCTCGGAGTGACATCCGGCTTCTTCCTCTTTACGGCCACCGGGGACTTGCTGCCAGACGCTCATCGCCGTTCGCCTGGATTTGGGGTTTCGGCAGCCGCACTAGGAGGTATCCTCGTCATTGGTATGGCGGTACGACTCGCATCAGTTTGGCCGTGATAGTTCACAAAATAGTCCTCTGTTCCAGGGTTTCTTGGCCAGCTTGGTGGTGAATGCCCTGTCTAGTGGATCGTCGGCAATTCGGAAGTTGCACTCGCCAGGTTAGAACGGTGCGTACACGTCTAGACAAGTCGGACACAAATGGCGTCTAAGCGATGCTCATTCCTAGCCGATGGCGAGAATCTGGCAAGGTTTTCGACCCATCGCCTGTAAGTTATTGAAAAGATGGCAGCCGGACCTGTAAGCCGAATTCTGTACTGCCGGCTTGCGCCGGCAGCGACGATCATTCCTCTGGGCCGCGCATCGCTGCGCGGCTCTAGCGACCTACCCGGAACTTCCACCTTTGCAGGTGCCCATCTGGGTTGACGCGCCGAGCCGGCGCGTGCGGAGATTGCTCCCCGGCTCGTCCCCTATTTGGTCTTGCTCCGTGTGGGGTTTGCCCTGCCCCCGTCATTGCTGCCGGGGCGGTGCGCTCTTACCGCACCTTTTCACCCTTACCAGCCTTTCGGCCGGCGGTATGTTTTCTGTGGCACTTTCCGTCCAGCGGCCTTAAAGCCGCTGTCCCGGACGTTATCCGGCACACTGCTCTGCGGAGTTCGGACTTTCCTCTGCCCTGCTCTTGCGAGCCCGACAGCGACCGCCCGGTCCGGCTACCAACGCATTCAATTATAAGTCGGATACAGCGTCTAGGGTGACTTAGGACTCTACCCTGCGAAACACCAGTACATGGCTGACCACAAAATTCGCCAGCGAACAAGTTGCAATCGCCAGCAGGTTGGAGGGCAACACGGGGACGTGAAGCTGTCCGCTGAAGAGCCGCATCAGCAGCAGGTTTCCCGCGATCGATATGACGCCGGTCGTCAGGTTAAAGCGCACCAGGCGCATGAGCCATTTTCGTGGCGTCAGGCTGGCGCGGTCGGACCAGGTAAAGCGCTCGTGCCAGACGAAGTTGTGCAGCACCGCGGCTTCAACCGCCAGCGCAGTCGCCGGCAGATAACTCACGCCGCTGCGAGTGAGCACAACCAGCGCGGCTAGTTGCACCCCGATCCCGACTGCCCCCACCAGGTTGAACTTGAGCCAGCGCCATCCCAGCTCGCCGGAAGCGCTCACGGCAGCGGCTCCTCGCGGTAAAGTTGAACCGTGTGGCGCAGCGCCAGATGGATCATCATCGTCGCCATGCCAACAATCGCGACGACGCCACCAACGTCGAAGAGAAGAAACTTGTGTCCGGCGAGATGAGCCCAAGGGCTAAAGATAAGTCGCACAGTTCCGATCGCCAGCAAGATGCGGATCTCGGTCGGCCCAAAACCGAAGGTCGAAAGCTGGAATTTACCTAAAGTGTAGGTTGCGAGGTAGGTCTCCACCGAGAGCATGAGAAACGCCACCAGCATGCCGATGGCGACCGCCGGATGAATGAAGCCGGAGAGCGCCAGGCCTCCCATAAGGAACAGGGCGCCAAAAGTGTCGAGCACGTGGTCGACATAGAAGCCGTAGCGTGGGCGCTGGCATTGGCGCACGCGGGCCAAGGTGCCATCCAGGCTGTCGCCGAGCCAGTTCACAAAGATGAAGAAGCACGCCGCCAGCAGCCACCAGCGATTCCAGCGCGCGGCCGCGTAAGCGGCACCGGCCAACAACTGCCCTATGCCGCCCAGGATAGTGAGGTGGTCCGAGTTGATCCGCGCCGGCATGTGCTCGGCCATCCAGATGAGCGCCCGGCGCTCAACCCCTGCCGAGAATGCTTCCTGAATGCGTTTCTCCTGTCTGAACGCCGGTAGGGCGCGAGCCCGCTCCGGCAGGTAGGGGCAATCGCCGACAATCTGCTGGTCAAAGGTGTTCATGGGCGCAAAGATGCGGCAGCGAGCGGGGGAAGGTCAATCGATCGCGGGTCAAATGTAGGTAACTTGAGAAGTGCCGAAGGATGAGTGAGTTGCGACGTCTCATCTGCGGATCACGCGCTAGCTGACCACGGCGGGCGCGCAGCTTTCTTCTTTTGGTAAGCTATATCGCTTCGTCACTCCCCGATTCCCGGGCAAGGGTGGGTGTCCATGTATCCGCACGCGTTCCGCTACCATCGGGCTGCTTCGCTGCCGGAAGCGATTGCTCTGCTGGGCGAACTCGGCGACGACGCCAAGCTGCTGGCCGGTGGGCAGAGCCTGATCCCGCTGATGAAGCTGCGCCTGTCTTCGCCCTCACACCTGGTAGATCTGAACTTCATTCCGGACATCGGCTACATCGAAGAGACGAAGGGCGAGTTGCGGATCGGAGCTATGGCGCGTCACGCGGAACTGGCTGACTCTGCCGCGCTGGCGAAGATTCCGCTCTTGCACGATTGTGCTGCCGGTATCGCCGACGTCCAGGTGCGGAACCGCGGCACGATCGGAGGGTCTTTGGCCGAAGCTGATCCCAGCGGCGACTGGGGAGCGGCCCTGCAGGCGCTTTCGTGCGAAGTGATCTGCCGGGGTCCGGCGGGCGAGCGCAACATTCCCATCGACCAGTTCTTCCTCGACGCCTATACCACCGTCCTGAATCCCGGTGAGCTGGTGCGGGAGGTAGTGGTGCATCCCCCTGCTGCCGGAAGCGGCGGAGCCTACCTGGCGTTCAAGCGGTGCGCGCCGGTGTACGCGACCGCCAGCATAGCCGTGCAGCTTGCAACGAAAGACGGCGTGTGTAGTGAAGCGCGGATCGTCTTGGGCTGCGTGGGGCTGACGGCGATTCGTTGCCGGGCAGCGGAAGGTGAGCTGCAAGGCAAGAGTGTCGAGACCAAGGCCATCGAGCGTGCCGCGGCTGCGGCCATGGCAGCGGCTGATCCCCAGCCCGACATGCGCGGCTCGGTGGCGTACAAGCGCGCGCTGATTGGATCGCTGGTGAAGCGCGCCATTGACGTTGCCCTGCGCCGCAGCCGCGGAGAGCAGGTTCAGCTGAGCCACTACTATGCCTGAGCAGACCCATGTTCCCGCGGAAGCCGGCCTGCAAACCGCGAGCACCGAGGACCGCGTACGGATTCGAGTCACGGTAAACGGGAAGCACCATTCGCTGGCACTTGAGCCTCGCATGCTCCTGGTAGAAATGCTGCGCGACGTGCTCGACCTGACGGGAACGCACGTCGGCTGCGACACCAGCTATTGCGGCGCGTGCACGGTGCTGCTCGATGGCAAAGCCGTGAAGTCATGCACCATGTTTGCAGTCCAGGCGGATGGCGCCGAGATCACCACCGTCGAAGGCTTGAGCAAAGATGGCAACCTGCACCCGCTTCAGGAAGCATTTGCCGAGAATCATGGCCTGCAATGCGGCTACTGCACGCCCGGCTTTCTGATGGCGGCCTCCGAGCTTTTCTCTCGGACCAATCAGCCGACCGACGAAGAAATTCTGAAGGCCATTGCCGGCAATACTTGCCGTTGTACCGGATACCAGAACATTCTCAAGGCGCTGCGCGCAGCCGCAGCCACGGGGCGCTGATCGCATGGCCATCAACTTCGGCGGCGAGTTCAAAGTCAGCCGGTCGCCCGAGGAGACCTACGACTTTCTCACCGATCCGCAGCGTTTCTGTCCGCTGCTGCCCGACTACGAAGGCGTTGAGGTGCAGGACCCGGAGAACTTTACCGTAAGAGTTAAGGTGGGCATATCGCACATTCGCGGCAGCGCGGCGGTGAGGATGCATTTGGCAGAAGGGAAGCGTCCAGCGCGCGCCGTGTACCAGGGAAAAGGAAGCGTGTCCGGCGGCAACGTGGACATGAATGCCGGCTTCGACCTGCAAGCGGTAGACGGCGGCACGCTGGTGAATTGGAAGGGCGATGCACAGATCTTCGGACGTCTGACCTCGATTGCCGGCGGACTGCTCGAACCGTTGGCCCGCAAGAATGTGCAGAAAGTCATCGACAGCTTGCAGAAGGCGCTGAGTTGAGGAGTCGCTGGTGAGCGAAGTGGAAGAATCCGCGCGTCCGTGGACGGGGCAGCCCTTGCGCCGCAAAGAAGAAGACCGCCTGGTGGCGGGCAAGGGCAAGTTTGTCGACGACTATAAGTTCGAAGGCATGCTGCACATGCGGCTGGTGCGCTCGCCCTATGCGCACGCCACGGTCAACCGGGTCGATGTTTCGGCGGCGGAGGCGCATCCGGGCGTAATCTGCACGCTGACCGGCACAGAAGTCGCGGGCATGACCAATCCATTTCCGGAGATCGGGCCGGGAGTGGGGCAAAAGATCGTTGATTACCCGTTGGCAGTAACAAAGGTCCGCTTTCAGGGGGAGCCGGTAGCAGCGGTGATCGCCGATTCGCGCTACGCCGCGGAAGATGCCGCGGAATTGGTCCAGGTGGATTACGAGGCGTTGGAGCCGGTTATCAGTTGCGACGACGCGCTCGCCGACCGCAGTATCCTGCACCAAGAGGCCGGCACCAACCTCATGTGGCAGGGGCACTTCGAGTACGGCGAGGTGGACAAGGCATTCGCCGACGCCGCCTACGTTGTCCATCTACCGCGCATGCATTTCGACCGCTTCAGCAGCACCCCGCTCGAGAACAACGCCATCATCGGCCAGTGGGATCCCAAGGACGACAGCATCGATTTCTGGAGCAACAACACCTTCCCGGCGTTCGCTATCCAGTTCCTGTCGCCGCACCTGAAACTTCATATCGATAAGATCCGCACCCAGAGCTACGACATCGGCGGCAGCTTCGGCATCAAGATCACCAATTATCCCTACATGGCACTGTGCGCGCTTGCCTCGCGTAAGGCCGGCGGGCATCCGGTGAAGTGGGTGGAGACCCGCTCCGAGCACCTGATGGCCAGCGCGCATGGCAATGAGCGCACGTTCTTCGATACGCGGGTGGCGCTCGACAAGAACGGCGTGATCACTGCGATCGAATCGCGGCATGTGGATGACTGCGGCGCCTATCCGCGCTACGAGCCGCTGGGATGCATCATCTGGGCACAGGTACTGCCCGGTTCGTACCGCTTCCGCAATCTACGGGTTGACTTCCAGCAGGTGGTCACCAACAAGTGCCCGGTGGGTCCGAACCGGGGCTACTCGCGCATGCAGCACCTGTGGTTCCTGGAGCGGGTGCTCGACGCCTGCGGCCACGAACTCGGCATTCCCGCCGACGAGATAAGGATGCGCAATTACATCCGCAAAGACGAGATGCCGTACACCACGCCGAACGGCTGTGTGTACGATTCCGGCGATTACGCCGGCATGCTGGCGAAGGCGAAAGAACTGATCGGGTGGGATGAGTGGCAGCGCAAGAAGGCGGAGGCGCGCAAGGAAGGACGAATCATTGGCATCGGCATAGGGAGCACACTCGACTCCGGCACCAACAACTTCGGCCAGGCGCGCATTATCAATCCCTATGCGCCGTTCTCGGGAAACTCAAAGGCAGCGACGGTCAAACTCGACATCTATGGTGAGGTCGTCGTTTTTCTCGGCTCGGTCCCGCAGGGCCAGGGGCACGAGACGGTCGCTTCGCAGGTTGTGGCCGACGTGCTGAGCATCCCGCCGGAGCAGGTGAACGTCCGGCCTGGATTTGACACAGATTTCAATGTCCACACCGGCCACACCGGCACCTACGCCTCGCAATTCGCGGTGACTGGCTTGGGCGCGATCTACGGCGCCGCCGTGAAACTCAAGAAAGAGCTGGCGCAACTGGCAGCGTTCTCGCTCGGCGCTCACGAAGACGAACTGGAGTTCGGCATGGGCGCACAAGGACCGGAGGTTCGCGTCAAAGGTACCGACAAAGCGATTCCTTATGGCGGGCTGGCCAACATCGTGAACGTAAACAACGCTGGACTGCCCGATGATCTCGATGTCACGCTGAACTGCCGCTATGTGTACCGGCCTCCGTTCAAGATTCCTGACGTCGAGAAGAAGTACGGCAACCTGACCCTGACCTACGCTGCGCAGATCCATATTGCCGTGGTCGAGGTCGATCCGATCACCTGGGTGCCGAAGATTCTTGCCTATGCCGCGGTGGATGACTGCGGGAAGGCAGTCAATCCCAAGATCGTTGAGGGGCAGGTGCACGGTTGCACCGCGCATGGGATCGGCGCCGCCATCATGGAGACCTGCACCTACGATTCCGCCGGCAACCTGCTGACCAGCACCTTTAGCGACTACACGCCCATTACCGCTGTGAACATGCCAAAGATTCTCTACGGCCACATTGAAACGCCGTCGCCGTTTACGTTTAATGGCGCGAAGGGCATGGGCGAGGGCGGCGCCGCTCCGGTGCACACCATGTGCGCCGCTTTGCAAGACGCACTCCAGCCGCTGGGAATCTTCGTGCACGATTCGCACAACACCGGCGATTCGCTGTTCACGGCCATTCAGGCAGCCAGGGCGGGCAAGCTGCAGAAGAGTGTGAAGGTGGAGAGGAAAGTGTGATTTGGCAATTTGTGATTTGAAATTTAAGGATTGGGTGTTGCACGGCATCGGACGACAGCGATGAGATTCCGAGAAATTACAAATTACAAATTACCCGATTGCAAATGACCCGGGTTCTCATCGTCGGCGCCGGCGCGATCGGCAGCTTGTATGCCGCGCATCTGGCGCGAGTGTGTGAAGTTTGGGCGTTTGTGCGTCGCGAGGAGCACGCCCGCGCGCTAAATGAATGCGGACTGCGCGTGAGCGGTAAACGGGATTTCATCGCAACCCTGCACGCTGCGACCGATCCGCAGCAGATGCCGCCGTTCGATCTGGCGATTGTCGCCACCAAGGCGATGCAGACTCGCGAGGCATTCGCTCCTGTGGCTCATCTGTGCGATCGAGGAGCCACCATCTCGGCGCAGAACGGCCTGGGCAGCGAAGAGGTGATTGCCTCGCTCACGCGCGGTTATGTGATCCGCGCGACCACGTTCATGAGCGGCACCCGCCACAGCGACACCCACGTGCAGATGGAACTCGACCAGTACACCTGGCTCGGCCCGTTCGAGCCCACGCACACGCCGTTCAGGTTGGTGCAGGGAGCGGCCGATTTGCTGGCCGGTTCCGATTTGAAAGCCGAGGCGCTGCAAGACGCGCGGCCATCGCAGTGGTCGAAGCTGATTTTCAACGCCTCGGTCAATGGAATAGCGGCGCTTACCGGTTTGCCCCACTGCTCTTCGTTTGCCGACGAAAGCTGCGATGAGTCGCTTGGTCACTTGCTGCACGCGCTCATCGACGAGGGCAAACGCGTGGCCGCCGCGTGCGGCGTCGAGTTGCGGGAAGATCCCTGGGAGATGAACAAGATCGGCGCGCAGACCAATCATCCGCCGTCCATGCTTTACGACATCGAACACTGGCAACCGACGGAAGTGGAATATCTCTGTGGCGCAATCGCGCGAGAGGCCGCGCGCGCGGGAGTCGAGGCGCCACTGCATACCGCGCTCTACCGGCTGATCAAAGCCAAGGAAGCGTCGTGGGCGCTCGAGCGGCAACCCGCGACGGCTCACCACTGAGGAGACCATGTCCTATCCACCGGACCAGGCAAAACTGACGAAGGTCCGCCAGATGATGAAGCAGCAGGACCTGAGCGCGCTGGTGGTGCGCGCGCCCGACAACATCCTGTACCTCACCAACTACTGGTGCATGAAGGGATACGACGCAGTGGTATTTCCGCGCGAGGGAGATCCGACGCTGCTGGTCATCGAGCCTCAAATGGTTGACGCCGAGCGCAACAGTTGGACGCGCGATATTCGTCCGTTCGCCGGCTATGACGAGCGTGATCCGCGGCCGCCTAACATGCGCGCCTGGGACATGGCTCTGGCAGTGCTGAAAGAACGTGGACTGACGGAGAAGGTCGGCATTGAGCTGACCAATCATTCGCAGGCCGCCGATCGCATGGTGGGCGAGCCCACGGTCTACACGCAAACCTACTTCGACCTCTTCCGCAAGGTCTGCAAAGAAGTCGTCGATGCCATGCCGCTGCTGATCGAGGCCCGTGCCATCAAAACCGCGCAGGAGATCGAGCGCATGCGGCTGGCGAACGAACTGGCTGCGCTGGGCCTTGAGTACGTGCGCGATCACATGAAGCCGCGTGAACACAAAGAGAGCGACGTTGCAGCAATGATCGAGGGCCACATCCACGCCATCGGCATCGGGTACAAAGGCAAAGTCGAAATGGCGCGGGCCTTCACATTGGTTTGGTCGGGAAAGGGCATTCAGACGTTCACAGCCACGGGCCAAAACCCTATTCAGGAACACGAGCCGACGCTCTTCGAAATCTGGGTCTGTGCCGACGGCTACTGGAATGACCTAACCAAGAATATCTGCCCCGGTAAGCTCACGCCCCAGTATGACCGGCTGACCGACATGCTGCTGGGCGTCTTCAACGATGCGGCATCGTTTGCGCGCGATGGCGCGAGCATGCCGGATCTGGATCGCCGCATTCGCGCCGGAATAACCAAGGGCGGGTATCCAGGGCAGCCCTCGCACCCGGTTGCGCACGGTGTAGGAGCACGCGCTCACGAGCCGCCCTATGCGCATCAGGCGGGCACTGGAACCATGCGGAGCGGCATGGTGCTTGCCATCGAGCCGGGTTGCTACTGGCCCGGAGGCGGTGGCTTGCGGCTGGAAGACAACTTCCTGATCACCGACAGCGGCTGCGAGAAGCTGTGCAGCTATCCTGACGACTTCCGCGTATACTCGCGCCCGTAGGAATCCGAAGATGCGGGTCGCGCGACAGCAGACGATGAACCCCAAGACAGGCGCCGAATCCACCAGCAAACCGAGCCGTGAGCGCAGCGAGGCGATCCTCGCGCAGGTCAATGAAGAAGAACTCGTGGCCATGGCGCGCGATGTCATCAATATCCCCAGCCCCACCGGCGAAGAACTGGAGATGGGCCGCTACATGCGCCGCGCGTTCGAAGAGATCGGCCTGGAGGTTACGTGGCAGGAGGTCGAGCCCGGCCGTGCCAACGTTGTGGGACGCTGGGCCGGCCACGGTAACGGCCGCGACCTGATGTTCAATGGCCACATGGACACCTCCAACAGCGGCCGCGAGCTGTTCCTCACCGGCATCGGCTACAAGCCGAATGCAGTCGTGAAGAACGACTCCATCTACGGGCTCGGCATTTACAACATGAAGGGCGCGCTGGTGTGCTACACGCAGGCAGTGAAGGCGCTCAGGCGTACCGGCGTGGAGCTCGAGGGCGATGTCATCATTGCCGCTGTGGTCGGCGAGATCGAAAAGACGCAATGGGGCGAATTCGTCGGTAAGGAGTATCGCGGGTACGGCGTGGGCACACACTATCTGGTGAACCACGGCGTGCTGCCGGATATGTGCATCCTCGGCGAGCCGACCGACATGAAAGTTGTGCTGGAGCACTTCGGTTCGCTCTGGGTGCGTTTCTCGACCCATGGCAACTACGTGCATACCGCGTTTTCTGAGGGCAAGGACGAGCAGAACTCCATACGCCGCATGCACCACGTGATGGAAGGCGTCATGCGCTGGATTCCGGCGTGGCAGGAGAAAGCCCGGCACGGCGGGCACAAAGGCATCGTGAATCTCGGCGGAATCAGTGGTGGCCACGCCTGGCGCGCGAGCCGCACACCCGATCGCACCGACCTGTTCCTCGATTTGCGCGTGCCGCCGACGCTACCAATGAACGAGGCGCGGCGCTCCGTGCGCCAGCTCTTCCACAAGCTGCGCGAAGAGCATCCTGACTACGGGCTGGAGTTCGAGACTTACGTCTCGGTACCGGGAGCCACCATCAGTCCGGAGCACGAGATGATTCGCGCCATCGACAGCCACCACGCCCGCATCATGGGCCAGGCTCCGGAGCGTGACACCGTGACCTGGTGCTCCGACGCCTCGGTGCTCTCGCGCTATGGAATCCCCACGGTGAATTACGGTCCCTCCAGCGGGCCGCGCGATGCCGAAGGCGAGAAGGTGGCGATCAAGACGCTCCTGGACATCACCAAGATCTACGCGCTCACCGCCGCGGAACTGTGCGGCGCGCGATGAAGCCGCTGTCGACTATCAGCGATGGCGAAGTCGAGCGGCGTTATAGAGCACTGCGCGCGGCCATGCTCGAGGATCACCTCGACGCCCTGCTGGTCTGCGGCAACCAATATGCTGGTTTTGAAGGTGCGGTGCGCTACGTCTCCGGCTTCGAAATCGTGCATCGCTACGCGTACGTCCTGTTGCCGCTCGAGGGTGATCCCGTTCTGATTTTTCCCGCCGAGGCGCGTTGGATAGGGGACAAGAAAAAGCCTTGGGTACGTGAGCAGATTTGGGCCGAGGTTCCTGGACGCTGGATTCGCGAAGCGGCCACGGCCAAGATGTGGAAGAGAGTCGGAGTCTCGGGGCTCGACTTCGTGATGGCGGTGCGCGACTACCGCGAGCTGGCGCAGGGGAGCTTCGAGCTGGTGCCATGGGACTTTCGCTTCGACATGGTGCGAGCCGTCAAGAGCGATGAAGAGCTGCGGCACGTGCGCCAGAGCATGGAAGTGATCGTCGATGGCTTCCAGGCGCTGGTTCACGCCTTCGAGCCGGGCAAGTCCGAAGCAGAAATCATGGCGCCGGCCGTCGAACGGTTTTTCGCCAGCGGCGCCGGGCCGCGCATGATGAACATCATCCTGTCGGGCTCGCACGGTGAGGCGGAGGCGAGCTTCAAGGTCCCGGGCGAACGCGTAGTCACGATCGATGACCTGCTCCTCTATTCATTGGAAATCACCGCCCCCGAAGGCTACTGGGTCGAGTTCTCGCGGGCGCTGATCCGCGGCAATCCGAGTCCGCGCACGCTGGAGATGAAGCAGGCCTATCCCGAAGCGATGGAAGCCGGCCGCCGCCTGCTGCGCGAGGGCGAGCGCGCCAGCAACGTGCACCGCGCGGTGGCAGACACGCTGGCCAAGCGAGGGTTCAAGCTCGGACACCTCTCGGGCCACTCCATCGGCCTCACCATGCTGGAGCATCCCGCGATCGGCGCGCACAGCGACGTCGAGCTGCGCGAGAACATGATTCTCTCGCTGCATCCTCAGGTCGTGGATCAAGATGGCCGCGTCTGCCTCTATACCCAGGACACCTTCCGCGTGGGCAAGACGGAGGGTGAGAACCTCGCCGATGTCCCCTGGAAGTTCTATCAGGGTGGCGAAAAAGTCGCGGCGGCGCGCTGAACATGAAGATTTGCATCGTGGGGTGCGGCGCAATCGGCAGCCTCTTTGCCGCGCATCTCGCCAAAGGCGGCGAGGCCGAGGTCTATGCCTACGACGTCGCCCGCGCGCACGCCGATGCCATGCGCGAGCATGGACTTCTCATCTCTGGCGCAGCCGATTTCACGGCCAGGCTGCACGCCACCACCGACATTGCCGAGCTTCCGCGCTGCGATTACGGAATCGTCGCCACCAAGAGCACCCATACGCGGCAGGCGATCGCCGCCGCCGCACGCATCTTCGACAAAGACAGCGCGGTCTGCTCAGTGCAGAACGGCTTGGGCAACGAGGAGATCATCGCCGAGCATGTACGCTGGGTGATTCGCGGCACTACGTTCCCCGCCGGCCACGTAATCGAGCCGGGACACGTCTGCTACGACATCAAGGGTGACACCTGGATCGGACCCTTTGAGCCATCGGCTACACCCATGGACCGCGTCACCGAACTCGCGGGCCTGCTGACCCGTGGCGGCCTGAACACGCTCGCACTAAAAGACGCCCGCGGAGCGCAGTGGACCAAGCTCATCTTCAACGCTGGAACAAATCCGGTAGGCGCGCTGACCGGCCTGCACCACGCCGCGGCCGCGAACTTCCAACCCACGGGCGAGCTGTTCGACGCCCTGATTGATGAGGGCCTGGCGGTCGCCAGGGCATTGGGTATTGAGCTTCACGGCGATCCAAAGCAGCTGGTGCGGAAAGCCGCCAATGCTCCCGGCAAGCACAAAGCCAGCATGTTGCAAGACGTACTCGCCCGTCGTCAGACGGAAGTTGACTTCATGAACGGCGCCATCGTTCGCTGGGGAGAAAAAACAGGGGTGCCGACTCCGTTGAATCGTGCCGTGTGGCAGTTGGTGAAGGGCCTGGAAAAGAGCTGGGAGGAGTAAGCCGCCCTACCGCTTCACGACCTCCATCCACAAATAGATCACCGTGGCCGCGGCGCAACCGCCGGTGGCGCCCCCCACCCAGAAGTTCTGCCACTTGGTGTTGGTGGTGTGCATGATGCGCCGGTCGTTGGAGATGATGAGAATAAAGAGAAAGATCGGAACCGTTAGCATGCCCGCCAGAATCATCGACCAGTAGAGGGCTTTGATCGGATTGATGTGGATGAAGTTTCCGAACGCCGCCGCGAACATCGAGGCCGAGATGAGGAAATAGAAGCTGCTGGCCTCCCACGGTTTTTCACTCAGGCCATACTTCCACCCCATCGACTGGGCCCAGTCGTAACACATCGACGCTACCAACACCGGCAGCGCCACCAGCCCCGAGCCGATGATGCCGATCGCGAAGAGAATCGAGCCTAGATTACCGACCACCGGGCGCAACGCCTCGGCCGCCTGGCGAGTAGTCATGTCCGTGGGGCCGGCGAAGTGCAGTACCGACCCAGCCGCAATGATGATGGAAATTCCCAGCACCGCCGCGACGATGGTGGCGGCATAAGAGTCGGCCATGTGCGGCTCATGCTCGGGATCGGAGCGCGAGCTGGTCTGCCACAGCACGATGTACGGCGTAAGAAACGAACCGAACAGCGCCACGATGCCTTGCATCGCGCCGGCCTTGTTGCCCAGGTGCGGAAAGACGATCTCGTGGACCAACTGGCGCAACGGCGGCGCGGTGATGACGGCGGACGCAATGAAGATATAGAGCGGCAGCGAGAAGATCACCAGCGCCTTGGTGATCTTGCGATAGTCGCGGAAGATCAGTACGTACCAGACGGTAAAGGCGATGGGGGCAACGAAGTAGCTACGCGGCAGTTGGAGAACGATGGAGAATGCGTCGGAGACCGCCATCATGTCGGCGATAATCACCGACATGTTGATGACAATCATGGTGACTGTCAGGGCGACAGCCCAATGCTGGCCGTAATTTGCCCGGACCAGATCGAGCACGCCTTTCTTCGTTTCCATTCCGATTCGCCCGGTCACCGAGAACAGCGCCAGCAAGAAAGGTACGCAGAAAATCACCACCCATAGCAGCGAGTAGTGATACGCGGCTCCGATCACCGTGCAGGTGATGACCGCCGACGGGTCGAGATCGGAGGCGCCGGTGACAATACCCGGGCCGACATGCAGCAGTGTCGACAGCTTTCCTTTCGGAGCGCCGCTCGATTGTCTTAGCGGCGGGAACCGCAGAACGCGTCCCCGGCCCCGATCTCGCGGACTGCCTTGTCGCGGCTTGGGCTTCCAGAAACTCACAATCGGCGCAAAATCAATAACGTCGAGCTAAGGAATTTTGGGCAGTTCGCGATTAAGATCACTCTCGATCTTGCGTTCGTGCCACAGGCGTAGCGGTTTGGTGTAGGTGATGATGCCGAAGGCGGCAATGGCAGCCATCAGTAGGCCACTGCTCAGCCACATGAGAACCAGGGAAATCTTGGTTTCGGCGATCCGCTGAATGACGTGGGAGTTGGCCGGGGTCAGCACCAGCGCAACCGCCAACATCAGCATTCCCACGCCGGCAAGCAAGCCGGTGACGTTTTTTGCCCAGCGCCCCTTGGCGTGGTACTCGGCTAAGAGAACGAAGCCGTAGTAGATAAGGCCGGCAATGACGAGGAAGTTCAGCAGCGAAGTCAGAGACAAAGTAGGGCCCATGCACGTGAGATGCTTCCCCGGCAGCAGCTTGTTAGAGTCTAGTAAACAATCCGGAGTTGCCGGAAGGGGGAGGCAGAAAACGGCCCCCGGCGGGTTGGGCGATTTCTTGCCGCCTATTGAATGGTGCGCACCAAGGGTAGCGGCTCCGGCTTGGCAGCCGGCGCAGGGACCGCTTCCACCTCGGGCACGGCGCCGAAACGACGCTGGCGGGTGCGGAAGTCGGCGACCGCCGTGGCCAGAT
>Ga0335076_10004418_pt1 | contig 14216 bp, 10 predicted proteins | sample Lox_Sample_25_FD_206717 | JGI IMG/M metagenome (GOLD analysis project Ga0335076, IMG submission 206717) | Soil microbial communities from Loxahatchee National Wildlife Refuge, Florida, United States - Lox_Sample_2.5 | ecosystem: Environmental > Terrestrial > Soil > Wetlands | place: USA... | reverse complement strand
GTCCGGTCTGCACTGGTCCGGCCAGCCATAACGCTGCCAATAAGTCAGGAAGCCGCGGCCGCGCATGAAGTCCTTGAACCCTGAGAGCTTGCGAACCTCGATGAACAACGGCTGCCAGAATTTGTGGGCATAGTACGGCACGGCTACGGACGCATCGACGAGCGCTTCCAAAGCCATTTGCCGATGGCCCGAATAGGCGGCGCACGCGGCGATCGCGATGCGATTGATGGGCCCGACGGCGGTCGGATAAATCCTTTCCAGCTCCGTCCGAACGTCTGAGCGCGAGTCGTACACCGGGTTTACTGCGTCGAACACCGGGCCCGGGATCTTCTTCGCGATTGCTTTGGCTCGCGCGTCGTCGAACCCCGGCCGCCCCCACAACGCCACCAGCGAATTGAAATCGCCCGCCGTCCACTTTGGGAACAGCGCGTTGCCCCGATCATAGAAGTCGAGCGCCGCCTTCGTGTCGCCGAGAATGTCGTACGTCACGATCAGGTACATGAACAAATTGGAGTTGAGCGGGTCGCTCGCTCGTGAGACCAAGAACAGGTCGCGGGCGCGCCGGATGTGCCCGGTGTTGACCAGCAGATACGCGTACTGGCCCATCTCTTCGGCGCTCAAGCCCAACGCGCGCGCCTGAGTGAACTCCTCCTCGGCCTCCGTCCACGCGAGGCGACCCAATGCCTTGAATGCGAGCTCGAGGTGCGCCTGCGGCAGGTTCGGTTCCAGCTTGTAGGCCTCGTCCGCGGCTTCCTGGGCCCACTTGCCGTGCTCGGCGACTTTTTCGGGAAAGTAGATCTGCGCCGTATCGTGGGCTTTCGACTTCAGAACGTAGGCCAAGGCGAACTTATCGTCGAGGGCGATGGCGCCTTTGATCTGAGCGAGGCTCTTCGCAACGCTGTCACGAGGATCCAGAGCGCCGCGCTGGACGTCGTTCAGGAGCGCCTGCGCGGACAGGTACAGATCGTAGGCCCGGATGTTCGTGGTTCCCCCCAACATGACGCCCACCTCTTTTTCTTCTTCTTTTAGACCTAAAGCGACTCGTAGGGCAGCGGCTACGGATCGAGCGATGTCGTCCTGTATGCGGAAGATGTCGACGAGCTCTCGATTGTACGAGTCCGACCAGAGCGTAACCCCGTCTTCCGCGTCGATCAATTGCGCCGTGATTCGGACCGCGTCGCCGGCCCTGCTCACGCTGCCTTCGAGCACGTGCCGGACGCCGAGCTTCTCGGCAATCGACTGGACGGTGTCGTGGGTGCCCTTGAAGGCGAACGCAGACGTGTGCGCGATGACGCGGAGCGCCTTGAGCTTGACCAATTGATTGATGAGCTCATCGGTAATGCCGTCCGCGAAGTAATCTTGCTCACGATTAGAGGAATTGTTTATGAACGGTAGCACCGCGAGCGAGTTGCTCGACGGCGCCCGCCCCGTGGTAGAGGGCCCGACCGCGGCATCTCTCTTCGATCCGGGAGCATTGGTGCGACTCCACAAATAGAGTCCGATCCCGGCCGCCGGAACGAGGAGACCGGCCGCGAGAACGCCTTGCATAGCGACGCGTCGGCTGAGCCGCACCGGGCGCGTCGATTGCTGCAATGCGCCGTTGCTCGCTTCGAGGTCTCGGATGAGCTCCTGCGCCGAGGCATAGCGATTTCGAGGATCTTGTTGAATCGCGCGCAATACGACTCGCTCGAGCCCGGAGCTCGCGGCCCCGCGAACGAGGCGTATGGCCCTCTCGGTCTCGCTCTTTCCGGATCCCGGCGAACCGGGCGCGGGCAGGTCCGCGAACGGTAGCTGGCCGGTCAGCATCTCGTAGAGCACGACGCCGAGCGACCAGAGATCCGTGCGCGCGTCGGCCTCGCGACCATGTCGCTGCTCGGGCGCCATGTAAGCGAGCGTGCCGAGCACCGCGTCGGTGCGCGTGAGCCCGACTTGGCCGACGAGCTTGGCAACTCCGAAGTCGAGGATCTTGACGAACCCGTCGTGCGTAACGAACAGATTGGCCGGTTTGATGTCGCGGTGAATGATGCCCGCTTCGTGCGCCTTGGCGAGCCCGCTCGCAACTTGCTTCGCGATGTCGACCGCCGCGACGGGATCGAGCGCGCCGCGCAAGAGCCGGCGATTGAGCGGCTCGCCTTCGTAATACGCCATGCCGAGAAACAGCCGGCCGTCCACGGACTCGTCGATGTCGTAGATCGTGCAGATGTTGGGATGATCGAGCGACGAGGCCGCGCGCGCCTCTTGGATGAAACGTTGCTTGGCGTCGAAGTCGCGAGTGAGCTCTTGGCTCAGGAACTTGAGCGCGACCGGTCGGTGCAGGCGGATGTCCTCCGCCTTGTAGACGATCCCCATCCCCCCGCGACCGATCTCCGAGAGGACTCGGTAATGCGATATGGTCTGGCCTTCCATACGGGGCACCCGCGGAACGCATCCGGATCACCGGCGCTCCGGGGAACGCGCGAGACATTATGGGTGCCGCGGGCGACTTCCCGCAATGCGACCGGAAGGACCCTAAAATGCCGAGAGCGCGGCGTTCACCGGCGCTCTTCCGCAGGCCCGTACCGCGGCGGCGGCTGCCCGTACTCGAGCGCACCGAGATCGGGCGCCCGCCCGCCGAATCCGTCCGTCACGTTCGGCAACTCCGTGCCCGCGTCGATCGCCGTGGAACGCTTGCGCGGCCCGAAATCGAGCGGCCGCACGTCGTAGATCCGTTGCGGGTCCTTCGCGTCCGGCTTGGGCACGTTCACGAACACGTCGTAGCCGACGAGCCGGCTATGCAGGTCCTGCCGCGTCGCGTTCTGATATTCGGCGAGCGTGCGGAAGTTGCGCGCGACCGGCGCCGCCACATAGTCCGCGCGCATGTCGAACGGCGGCGACGACCATTGAAACGAAACCTCGGCGCCCGCGTTCGGCGCGAAGCCGTTGTAGTCCGACGACGAGTAGTTCGTGAACGTGCCGACGTTGAGCACCGGTCCGGCCGCGCCCTGTGCGAGGATCAAGTTGTTGCGGAAATGCTCGTTCGCCGCGGGGCCGGGCACCGCAACCTCGCCGACGAACGTGTTGTTGTAGACAAGTATGCCGCTCGGCGTCGACACGAACTTCAGCGAGCCCGAGCCGGGACCGTTGTAGACGATGTTGCGGATGAAGTAGACCGGGCCGCCGAAGATAGGCTGCGCGCTCAAGCCCTGCAGAGCGGTGTTCGAGCAGCGGTTGCGGAGCACGCGCATGTTGCGGCCGCCGCCATCGGTCTCGATGCAGTTGTCGCCCATGTTCGTGATGTCGTTCTCGTAGAAGTCGACCGACATCGGGAAGCGATCGGCGATCGGGTTCGGCGTGCCGTCGGGATTGCCGTACGTCGCCATGTCGACGCCGTCGTGCCAGTTCGCGATGTAGTTGTGCGCGACGACGTGCCCCTGGCCATACACCTTGATCGCGTATTCGGAGTCGAGGCGCTCGGGGTACCCCGGCAGCTTGTCCCACGGCGCGCCGTTCCAGCCCATCATCTTGTCGGGGTCGTGTCGGCCGATGAACACGTTGTCCGCGATGTAGAAGTTCTTCGAGCCGGACCAGTCGTCGTGCACGCCGCGGCCGACGTTCTCGATCCGCGAGCGCTTGAGGGTGAAGCCGCTCGCGCCGGCGATGTTCTTGATGCCCAGCAAGAACGCGACGTTCGTGTTCCGGACCGTTAGCCCTTCGAAATAGTGGTAGTTCGCAGCCATCAGGTTGAATAGGTTCTCCGCGCCGTCGCCGTCGAAGATCACCTCGCCGTCGCCGGCGGCCTTGATCACGATCGGCCGCTCGGCCGTGCCGCTCTGCGTGAGGTAGTACGTGCCGTCGAACACGGTCGCGAGTGCGAGATAGCCGGGCGCGGGCGCGCGATTCATGTAATGGTGCCGATCGCTCAAGTACGTGCCCGCATGCACGAGGATCGTGTCGCCGGGCTGCACGCGAGGCGGATATGCATTCTGGTAGTCGAAGTGCGCCGCGGCCATGTAGTAAGCCGCCATCAGCCCCGTGAACGCGGGCTCCTGCTTCGGCCCCGTGTAGCCGACCGGATAGACGTGATAGGTCTTGCCGCCGGCCGCGGGCTTGGGCTCGGCGCGCGTGTGCGCGCGCAGCGTGCGCTGCGCGGCGCCCGCCACGCCGTCCGGATCCGCGAGCGTGAGCCGGAGCTCGTAGTCGGTGTCGGGCTGAAGATCGAACACGCTGCCCGAGAACATGTTCGGCGCGACGTACGAGAAAGGGCTGAACGCGAACGCGCCGGTCGTGCTCGCCGCGTTCGCCGCCGCTACCGCGGGGTTCGTGCGCGCGAGCTCGATTGCACTCTCGGCGGCGTTCGCGGCGTCGACGAAGCTCGGTCCGCCGACACGCCCGTTGACCTGCTCGCGCTGCAAGCGGAAGAGCGGCAGCCCGCGGCGCCACGCCGTTTCGCCGCTCCGCCGGTACTCGACGGCGACGCTCGCGTTGCGGTTGTCGTCGCCGTCGATCGGCCAGTCGACGCCGAGCGAGATCAACGTCGGAGGCTCGAGTGACGGCTCGCCCGCCGTGACGCGATCCTCTGCGCGGGACGCGGACATGAAGAGCAGCGATGCGGCGGACGCCGCGAGCGCGACGGAGTGGTTGAGCATTGCGCGAGTTTACCGCCTTTGCACACGCTCACGTCGGCGTTGGCGGTGCGACCCAACGCGCCGCGGCGTTCGCCTCTCGCCATTGCATGCCCTCGATCGCGAGGCTGTAGTCCATGCGCTCGCCGAGCCAGCGACAGCGGCTGGTCCGTGCGTCGATCGTGAGACCCGCGGAGAGGTTTAGCGTTTCGAGCGCGCGCCCCGAATCGTTCCCGCGGAAACGTTCGCGGGGCGCCGTGCCGGCATCGGAGATTCGGCTGCCGTCGGGCCGCGTGAATACGAGCACGCCGTCATCCGTGACCGCGAGCCCGAAGCCGCCTTCGTGTACAAGTCGATGATGAAATCCGCAGAGCGTTACGAGATTCGCGAGCTTCGTCTCGCCGCCGTCGGCCCAGTGACGAACGTGGTGACCTTCCGTGAAGCGTGTGCGGTCGCAGCCCGGAAACCGGCAGCCGCCGTCGCGGGCCCGCAACGCGCGCCGAAGCGCCGGCGGAATCGTGCGTGTCTTGCGGCCGAGATCGAGCGGCTCGCCGGCTGGCGTCTCGACGAGCTTGACGATCGTGCCGTCGCAGCACAGGCGGCGCGCGGTGTCGACCGCGAGGGCCGGGCCGACGTTGAGCTCGCAGCGATGTGGCTCGTCGGCCGCCGCCGCAGGCTCTGCCGGCAGGATTGCCGCGTCGACGTGGACGACGACTTGACAGCGCTCCGCCGTCGCGCTCCATGCGCCGTCGCCGGTGCCGTTCGCGAGGAACGTCTCGGCGAGTAGCTTGAGCGCGTCGGCGCGGCGCGTTCCAGCCCTACGCTCGTGCTCCGCCACGGACCATGTTTCCGCGGAAACATTTTCGTCGGTCGGCAGGCTCGTCTCGCGCTCGCGCAGGAAATCGCTCGCCGCGTCGAGCGCAGCGCGTACGAGCGCGCCGATCTCGGGCGGAAGTCGGCCCTGAATCACGAGCATTCCGGAGTCGTCGTAGAAGCAGCTCAGGTAGCGCGACACGTGCTGACCCTGCGCCGTGCGCGCGGCGTCGCGGCGCTGCGTCCACGCGTACTTGCGCACGAGCTTCTCGACGTGCGCGGCGGTGCCGTGCAGCGCGACGTTGAGCAGTACGTCTTCGTTCGCAGGCGACGCGACGCGTGTCATCGCACGAACTTTCGAGTACGAGATCTCGCCGCGCGCGAACGAGGCAGCGATTCGCGGCAGCGCTTCGAGCGCACGGGCGACGCGGACTTTCTCGCGCGCCGCGACCGGACCGATGCCGCATTGCCAGTTGAGCCACTGCGCAGTGCCGACGAGCCCGTGTCGCTCGTACGCTTTGGTTCGATCGAACTCGGCGACGAGCGCGAGGAAACGCGCAGTCGCGGCGGTGAGATGACCCCAGAGCTCGGTGATCTCGGCCTCGAGGCGCTCGAGCGAGCGGTGGCGCGCGTGCGGGTCGAAGGTGGGGGACAGCGAAGCGGAAGCAGTACCGATTTGCGTGTTCATGGGCCCGCCAGAAGCTGTATTAATAACCAGTAGTATGCACGACAATGGTTGCGATATCAATGGCTTATCGATTTCTTGGACGTCGGCGGCGGGCAGAAAATCCGCGCATGCGCGGCAAGACTGTGACTCCCATAACAAGGTCAGAATGGCCCGGTCCAGATCCGGGACGCACATGCGCGACTCCATCGGTCGAGACCTGACTTACCGGGACGCGAGCCGGACTTTCGGCGACGTCGGACTATGGGACAACCGCACCGCGACGCTGACCGACCGCGACGCATCCGTGCAGGTGCGCGTTCTTGGAGTCACGGATGGAACTTTCCAAGCGCTCGGTGTGCAGCCGACGCGCTGATGTCGTCGCTGTTGTTCGGAACAGGCCCGACAGACCCGCTGGCCTACGTCGCGGCGCTCGGCGTCATCCTCTCGGCCGCGGCCCTTGCGAGCTATCTGCCCGCGCGTCGTGCGGCGACGATCGATCCGATTGAGACGCTAAAGGCGGAGTAAACCGAACGTCTTGGACGTCGCCGCTCGCGGCGCCCGACCGCTCGCGCTTACGCCGTGAGCCGCTCGATCGGATGCACCGCGTCGCTGCCGGGGAACACCGCGCGTGCGAGAGCCGCCTCGCCGAGCCCGAAGCGCTGCGCGAGCACGCCCTTGCAGACGCCGCGCAGATCCGTCATCGGCCGCAGGTCGCGGTTCTGATAAAGGTCCCGCTGCGCGAGCCCCGGCCACTCGCCGACGATGCGCCCGCCGTTCACGGCGCCGCCGACGAGGAACGCGGCGCCGCCGGTGCCATGGTCCGTGCCGCGCGTGCCGTTCACGGCGACGGTGCGGCCGAACTCGGTCACGATTAGCACGGTCGTGTCCTTCCAGACCGGCCCGAGCTCGGTCTTCAGCGTCTGCACGCCGGCGTCGAGCCCGCGCAGCCGCGTCGCGAGATTGCCTTGACCCGCGCCTTGATTCGCGTGCGTGTCCCAGCCGCCGATGTCGATTGCGGCGACGCGCGGGCCGCTCGGGCTTTTCAGGAAACGCGCGGCTGCGGTCACGATCGGGTTGATCTGGCCGCCGCCGCGATCGCCCATCGGCGCGTCGCTCGACGGATCGCCGATCATCTCGCGCGCATCGAGCGCCTCGATCAGCCGGTCGGCGAGCCGCGGGTCCGCGTTCTCGTACATCCGGCGCACGCGCGCGAGCAAGTCCTGGTCGGCGTCGGGAAGCTTCGACGGCGCCCACGAGTTCACCGGGAAGTCGCCGCGCAGCACGAGCGGCACGGTGTCGGCGAGCGCGACCGCGTCGCGTTTGCCGCCGGCGCTTTGGAGCTCCGCGAGCGCGCGGTTGAGCCAGCCGCCTTCGGTCGCGCCCGGCGACAGGTTGCCCGCCTCGAGCACCTTCTGCGCGTCGAAGTGCGAACGCTCGCGATAAGGCGTGGCCACGGCGTGGAGCACCGCGAGCTCCTTCGCTTGATACATCGCGTGCAGGCTCGTGAGCGACGGATGCAAGCCGAAAAGTCCGTCGAGCTTGAGCACGCCGCCGGCCGTGCCCGGCGAGTCGAGCGCGAGCACGCCGCGCAGATTCTTGTACTGCGAGTCGCCGTAAGGCGCGACGGCCGCGAGCCCGTCGAGCGCGCCGCGCAGGATCACGACCACGAAACGCGCGTCGCTGTTCTGCAGCGCGTGCGCGAGCCGCGCGAACGGCGCAAGCAGCGTGAGCTGCACGGAGGTGCGGAGCAGGGTTCGGCGGTCCATCTGTCGTCTCCTACGATGCCGTGCGAGCGCGCGTCATCTCCTCTGAAATTCGGGCGCCGAGATCAGCAGCGCGAGCGCTTGACCGCTGTCGGCGGCGCCGCGAATGCCGGCGAGCGTCGCTTCGCTGACCGGCCCCATCACGGATGCTGCGAGCTGGCCGGCGTCGAACGAGTTGCCGCCGGCGCTGCCGACGCGCTTGCCGACCGCGCCGCTCCATTCGATGCGCTTCAGGAGCGCGTCGCCGCCGTCCCAGCTCGCGGCCGTGTCGGGCCAGCCGGCCGGCGAGCCCGGCGTGAACGGCCGCTGGCCGAGCTCGTTCAGGAACGCGGTGATCTGTTGCAAGTTGTCGGGCGTGTGGTCGAGCGCGCGAAACGTCGAGATCACGAAGTCGTTCGGCGTCTTGTACTTCGCGAGCGGCTCGCGCCAGCTCTCGTCCGCGCGGATCAGCTCGCGGTACACCGGTGCGAGCTCGCCGTCATGCTTGAGATACGTGTCGGCGAGATGCGCGACGAGTACCGCGGGCGGATCGTCCGCGACGAAGTGCCGCGCGAGCTTGGTCGCGAGGTGCTTCGCGGTCGCGGAGCTGCGCGCGAGCGACGCGAGCACCTGCTCGCCTTCCGCGACGCCGCTTTCCTTGTACGTCTTGCCGAGCACGACCTTGTCGCCCGGTTCGTGCATCGCGGGCCGGAAGTAGAACTCGCCGGGCTTGCCGCCGTCGCCGAACGGGCTGCGTGCCGCCTTCTGCGCGTTGCCGCCGGCATTGGCCGGCTTCACCGCGCCGCGGGCGCCGGGACCGATGGCGCCGCCGATCGACCAGCCCGTGATCACCTTCGCGAATTCCGTGACGTCGTGTTGCGTGTAGCCGCCGTCGACGCCGAGGGTGTGCAGCTCGAGGATCTCGCGAGCGAGGTTCTCGTTGAGGCCGAGATCTCGCCCGCGGCTGCGCGCGAGGCTCGCGGCCATCGAGTTGGCGCCCATCGACGTCGTGTTGTCGAGATAGATGTTCATCGCGGGATGCCGCTCGACCGCGAGCAGCAACGCGTAGAAGTTGCCGGTCACGTGCGGGCGGATCGCCTCTTGCTCGTAGAGGCCGACGAGCGGCGCGACGAGCATCTTGTCGGCCGAAACGGCGAAGTGATTCGACCAGAAGTGCACCAGCCGCTCGATGAACGGCTGATCGCTTTCGATCGCGCGCCGGTGCCGGTCGCTGACCTGCTCTAGGTAGTGCTCGCGCGAGAACTGGCCGAACTGCTTGATCGCGTCCTCGCCGATGCCGGGCGACGCGGTTGGGCCGCCGTTGCCGCCGGCGGCCGCGGCCTTCTTCGGCTGGCCCGCCGCAGCGCGCGCCTGCGCCGCCGCCTGGCGCACGGCTTCGAGGTCGCGGAGCTTCCCGAGCACGACCGCGGACTCGGGCGGGCTCGCCTGGGGTGTCCCCACGCGCTTGGAGGAAGCGACCTGGTCCTCGAGCCAGCCCTTCGGGTCCGAGCCGATCGCGGCCCCGTCGCGCGGCCGCGCGCCGAGTCCGAAGCGGTTGGCGGCAATTGCCGCGTTTTGTGTGAGCATGATCTTCGCGCCTAGTACGCCCGAGATTACTCCCATGCAACGCGCCGCGCGCGCAGGGGTTTACAGCTTGACGCACCTTAAGGGTTCTCCGAGCATGGCCGCGTCACTGAAGGGGAGATCATGATGAACATAAGAGCGTTCGCTGTCGTCTCGCTGACGGCTCTTGCGGCGCTCGGCGCGCGCGGAACCCGAGGCACGAGGGCTTCAACGTCGGAGCGCCGCAACCGCGCGCGCCTTTCGTGCATCTAGATACCGATCGTAGGCAAAGAATCGAAGGAGATCTCATGCGAGCGCGAATCCGTCTGCTGGCCATTCCAGCCGCGGTCCTGCTCGGCGCCGCCGCGGCGCTTGCGCGAGCGGACGATAAGGCCACGGATCTCAAGCCCTTTGACGAGCTCCAGATCAACGGCTGCTTCGAGGCGCGCCTCGAGCCCGGCACACCTACGCGCGCCATCGTGAGCGCGACTGCGGACCAGCAGCAGCGGATCCGTATCGAGCAGGATGGTAAGAGGGTGCGAATCGGCTTCACGGCGAATGACGACTACAACATTTGCCGCGGAGGTCAGATACGCGTGAACATTACCGCGAGCTTCGCGGCAACCGACTCGGTCGATCTCAGCCTCGGTGGCAGCGGCTCTCTCGACGCGAACGTGCCGCGCGTGGCAAAGCTCGGGGGCGCAGTTGCCGGCTCGGGCCGAGTCGCGCTGCGCGGGGCGGCCGCGCACTGCAGGTTCACGATCTCGGGGTCTGGCTCCGCCGATGCGAGCGCGTTCGCATGCGACTCGTCGGCCAGAGTTAGCGCGAGCGGTTCGGGATCCGCGAAGCTTAGCGGCAAGACGAACGCCTGCGAGTTCGTCATCAACGGGAGTGGCGGCGTCGCGGCCGACGCTGCCGATTGCGGCTCCGCCGACGTCACGATCAACGGCTCCGGCTCGGTCGGCCTCGCGAAGCCCGTCTCGCTCAACGCGCAGATCAACGGCAGCGGCAACGTGAAGTATCACGGCGATCCGACGCTCAAAGAGGCCGTCAACGGCAGCGGCAAGCTGATCAAGGAATAGCGGCGACGGCGCGCGCCGCGGTCCCTCGGCGTAAACTCCGCGTGGTCGAATCGGAGTGCTGCGATGCGTCTCGTGCGGATTCTCGCGTGGGTCGTGGGTTTGGGCCTCGCCTCGAGCGCGAGCGCCCAGCTCGTGGCGATTCCGGGCACGCACGTGGCGCTTACGCCGCCGCAGGGGTTCACGCTCGCGCATGACTTCAGCGGTTTCGAGAACAAGCGCGGCGGCTCGAGCATCACGGTGGAGGAGATGCCTCCGAACGCCGCCGCGGACATCACGGCCGCGTTCTCCTCGCCGAAGGGCGTGAGCACGCGCTTCGGCTCGCAAGGCGTGCGCATCATGCGGATAGACCGGGTCGCCCTCGACTCGGGCGACGCGCCGCTCGCGGTCGGCGAGCAGAGCTTCAAGGGCAGTGAGTTCGTGAAATACATGACGCTGCTCGGCGGCCGCGACGGCATGAACACCGTGCTGATCACGTTCAACTTGAGCGCCGCGACCTCGCTGCGCCAGGCCGACATCGAGGCCGTCGTGCGCTCGGTAACCATCGGGCGTCCGCCGTCGCTCGCGGAGAAGCTCGCGCAGGTGCCGTTCAAGTTCGATACCGCTGGGCCATTTCACACTTCGGACGCGATGCCGGGCACCGCGGTGATCCTCGCGACGCTCGACGGTGTCGATCCGCAGGGCAAGAACCCGCTGATCGTGATCGGCAAGGTGCCGACGAGCGCGGCCCCGTCCGAGAACGAGCAGGTGAACGAGCGGGAGATGCGCAGCGTGCCGGGATTTCGGGAGGCGCCCGTCACCGAGCGGCGCAACCTGCCGTTTGCCGGCGGCACGGGAAATTTCATTTCGGCAGCCGCGAACGGCCGAACCGTCATGCAGTTCGTCCGCGTGCTGCCCGGCGGCAGCCTCATGCGAATGCTCGCGACCGGCGACACGCCGGCGATCGAAGGCGCGCGTCAGGCCATTCTCGACATCGCGAGCTCCGTGCAGCTGCCGGAGTAGGTTCCGAGCTAAGCCCGGGGAAGGCGGCCACGGCCGGTGATCACGCCCGCGTCTAAGGGACGCCGTCGTGTCGGCCCGGCCGCGGCCTGAACGGACGTGACGACGAGCGTCGCCGGACCGCGCCGCGCGGTCGTCGATCCAGGTCACAGTTTCGGGGCAGCGGCGCCGCGTAAGCGGGCGCGATCACACGCCCGCGCTCACGACCGTGCCCGTCGCAGCCGCGTCGGGTCCGCGCGCGAGTCGAGCGCGGAATCGCAGATGTCTGCGCCGGCTGAGCTCGATCAGCGGCCGCCAGATCAGCGCGGTCAGGCGATAGCGAATCAGCCAATGCCAGATTCGGTTCGAGCGCTTGTAGAGATACGACATCGCGAGATATGGCAAGACCGCGCGCCAGTCCGCCGGCCGGCGGCGCCAGATCGATGCGTGCGAGAACAGACGTCGGTAGCACCACTCGTAGCCGGCTTGGAGCTCTTCCGCCGACATCCGCGCGGGCTCGAACACGACGTGCGCCGTGTCGTAGAGGCTCCAGTCGCGGTGCACGACTCGGCGCTCTGCCTCGAGCTGTTTGAACAGCGGCGTGCCGGGGTACGGCGTGAGCAGATGAAACGTCGCGCACTCGAGCCGATTCGCTTCGATCCACGCGACGGTCTTCTCGAACACGTCCGCGCCGTCGTGATCGAAGCCGAGCACGAAGCTGCCGTTCACTTGAATGCCGTGGTCGTGAAAGATTTGCACGCGACGCGCGTAATCCGCAGGCTTTGGCGTGCGCTTGTTCGCATCGTCGAGGTTCTCAGCATTCAGCGATTCGAAACCGATGAACACGCCGGTGCAGCCCGCGAGCGCCATCTCGCGCACGAGTGAGGGATCGTCCGTCACGTCGACGGTGAGCGCGGCGCTCCAAATGATGCCGAGCGGCCTCAGGCCCGCGCATAGCGCGCGCAGGTAGTCGGGCCGCGAGCCGAGGTTGTTGTCGACGAACACCGCATAGGGCTGGCCATCCGCTGCGAGCTCCGCGACGACTTGCTCGACGTCGCGCAGGCGATAGGGCATGTGCAGTCCTTCTGTCGAGAGATAGCAGAAGCCGCAGCGGTTGTGGCAACCGCGTGTCGCGATCACGCTCGATGTCGTGAGGAACCCGTCGCGCGGCAGGAGATCGCGGCGCGGTGCCGGGTCGTCTCGATACGGGCGCCTGTAGTCGCCGCGGTACTCCTTCTTGAGCGAGCCGGCCTCGACGTCGGCGAGGATTTGCGGCCAGAGCTGCACGCCTTCGCCGATCGCGAGCGCGTCGGCGTGCTCGGCCGCCTCGTCCGGCGCGGTGAGCACGTGCAGGCCGCCGAGCACCACCTTTGCGCCCCACTGCCGGTACCAACGCGCGAGCGCGTAAGCGCGCCTCGCGAACGTGAGATGCACAGTGATGCCGACGACTTCGGGGAACGGGTCGAGAGGCGGCGGGCCCTGGAGAAGGTTCTCGTCCCAGTAACGCAGCTCCCAGCTCGGCGGGGTGGCCCCGGCCGTTGCTGTCAACGCGAGGCTCGGCGTCAGCACGTGCTTGCCGAAGCTCGCGTTCGGATCCTTCCGATAAAACGGGTTGATCAAGAGCGCGTAGCGGCGTCGCCGCGGACCTGGGATCGCGTCCGGATCGAGCTCGGGCGCGACGCTCATCCCATCCGGCAACCAGCGCTTCTTGCTCACGGCGGACATGGTCCGCCGGTGATCTCGTAAGTGTCAAGTACTTTTTAACACAAAGTACATTGACGGCGCCGCTGCGCTTCGCTAGCTCAGGCCGCGTCCCGAATCACGCCGGGGGTGGACTTGGATTCGAGCGCCACCGCGATCCCATGCAGGACCGCGGCGATTCGAACCGCGCTCTGCACGCCTTCCGCGGTGACCCCCGCGCCGCGCACGACTTTGTCGTGGGCCGCGACGCACGCACCGCAGCCGTTGATCGCGGACACCGCGAGCGAGTAGAGCTCGAAGTCGACCTTCGCGACGCCCGGATTGCCGATCACGTTCATCCGCAACTTCGCGGGCAGCCGCGCGTAGTCGGGATTGCCGGCGAGGTGGATGAAGCGGTAGTACACGTTGTTCATTCCCATGATCGCCGCGGCGGCGCGAGCCGCCGCGACCTGCGACGCGTCGAGCTTCGGCGCGACGAGCGCCTCGATCTCGCGCGTGAGCGTCGGGTTGCGAGCCGCGATCGCCGAGGCGAGCGCGGTCCCGAGGATCTGATGCTCGGCGAGCCCCGGCGCGCCCTCGGCGGACAGGACCGCCGCGACGTTGAGCTTCAGGTCCTTCGCATGCTCGGGTATCAAGTTCTTCAGGTTGGTAAGGTCCATGCTTGCCTCCTTTGATCGAGGGAGCGCGCCCGAGCCGACACGAGGCTCGAGCGGCGCCCGTTCGCGTTACGCCGCCCTCAGCGTCTCGTCGCCGCGCTGCCAGTTGCAGGGGCAGAGCTCATCGGTCTGCAGTGCGTCGAGCACTCGCAATACCTCGCCCACGTTGCGGCCGACGTTCATGTCGGTCACCGACACGAAGCGGATCACGCCCTGCGGGTCCACGATGAACGTCGCGCGCTTCGCGACGCCTTCCTCGTCGAGCAGGCCGAGCGCAGCGCTCAGGTCCTTGCGCACGTCGGCGAGCATCGGGAACGGCAGGCCCTTGAGGTCCTCGTGATCGCGCCGCCATGCGAGGTGGACGAACTCGCTGTCGACGGAAGCTCCAAGCACCTGCGCGTCGCGGTCCGCGAAGT
>Ga0335076_10004417_pt1 | contig 14217 bp, 16 predicted proteins | sample Lox_Sample_25_FD_206717 | JGI IMG/M metagenome (GOLD analysis project Ga0335076, IMG submission 206717) | Soil microbial communities from Loxahatchee National Wildlife Refuge, Florida, United States - Lox_Sample_2.5 | ecosystem: Environmental > Terrestrial > Soil > Wetlands | place: USA... | reverse complement strand
ATCGTCGCCGCCGCCGGCCGCCTCGCCGCAACCCGGGCGACGCGGTATCGCCGATGCAGCGACGTTAAGTCGCCTGAATTCCGCTACTGTCTCGCCGCGACGGTCTGCCCCGGCTTGCTCCACCCGCTCTCCATGCTGAGCGCGTTGTGGATGATGCGATCCCGCGTCGCCTCGTCGAGGCGCGCGGTTGGTGGCAATCCCTCACGCTGCTGAAAGGCGATGATTCCGTGCCGGGTCTTGGGCCCGGCGATGCCGTCCACCATGCCGTCATAGAGGCCTTCGCGCTTTAGCTCGCTCTGGGCCTGTCGCATCGCCAGCACGGAAGAGCCGGATGGACCGCCTTCCGCGACACTTGGCGTCGCGGTGCTCGCGGTCAACAGGCCAAGCGCAACGATGCCATAAGCACTTTTATGCATGGTTCTCCCAATCGCTGTTGCGTCCTCATGTGCAACAATGGTTTAGCGACATCCGTTCCGCCCGCCGGCGCCCTCCGAAGGCTCAATACTAAAGCTCTTGCCTAACTGTCCGCGCCATGATACTTAGGCATATGCTTAACCAATCGATCGATCTGGACCGGTTGTTCCACGCCCTCGCCGACCCGACGCGTCGAGCCATGATGGAGCGGCTGAGCCGCGGGCCGGCGCCGGTGAGTGAGCTGGCCCGGCCGCTGCCGATGTCGCTGCCGGCGGCCATGCAGCATCTGGGGGTGTTGGAGGCAGCGGGTCTGGTGCGCTCGGAGAAGGTCGGCCGGGTGCGTACCTGCGCCATCGAGCCGCAAGCCCTGAGCCAGGTCGAGCAATGGATCAATGCCCGGCGCAGCGAGTGGGAGCAGCGCCTCGACCGGCTGGGCGAATACCTCAAAACCCTCGACAACGAAGGAGATGGCAATGGCTCGAGCGACTGAGGGGAAAAACCGGGCGGAGGCGCCGCAGGTGCCGCCGCTCAAGCTCTCGCGGGTGCTGCACGCGCGGCGCGAGACCGTGTTCAAGGCCTGGAGCTCGAGCGCGCATGTGAAGCGCTGGTTCTGCCCGGAAACCTTCACGATTCCGGAAGCCAAGGTGGAGATGCGCGCCGGCGGCCCGTTCGAGGTGTGCATGCGCTCGCCCACCGGCGAAGAGCATTGGATCCGCGGCACATTCACGGAGGTCACGCCGCACACGCGACTTGTCATGGAGATGCGCGTTACCGACAGCGCCGGGAGGCCGCTCTTCGGTACCCATACCGAGGTCGACTTTTCCGACGCGCTCGGCGGCACGCAAATGGATGTGACGCAATCCTATACGCTGATCGACCTGTCGAAGGCGTGGATGGTGGCGGGCGCGCCGGAAGGATGGCGCACGACCCTCGACAAACTGGAGAAGGTGGTGGTGGAGATGCAAGGCGGAGCCGATACCGGCGTTCGATCGGTGGTGCATGCCACCTTCCATCTGGAGCGCAGCTACGACGCGCCGGTCGCGCGGGTGTGGAAGGCGTTGACCGATGAGACCGCCAAGCAGAAATGGTTCGCCGGCACGCCCGGGCGCTGGCAATTGCTCGAGCGGCACATGGATGTGCGCGTCGGCGGCAGCGAGCGGCTGAAGGGGCGCTGGGAAGGCGGCGTGGTCTCCACCTTCGATGCGACCTACCACGAGGTGATCGCCAACGAGCGGCTGGTCTACAGCTACCTGATGCACCTCGACGACAAGAAGATCTCGGTGTCGCTGGCGACCATGCAACTGAAGGCCCAGGGCGGGAAGACCACGCTGATGGTCACCGAGCAAGGCGCGTTCCTCGACGGCTATGACGATGCCGGGTCGCGCGAACGCGGCACCGCGCATCTTCTCGACGCGCTCGGAGCATCGCTGAAGGATTGAGCCTGGCGCTGATCGGGCGTGAGACGCGCCCGATCAGCGCCTATGAGGCGGCGCGGCGCGCCACGGGGGGGCGCGCATAGATCTCGGCGTCGAGCCGCTCCATGAAGGCGAAAGGCGGCGGCGGCGCGCCGAAGCCGCATTGCTCGTAAAGCCCCTGCGCATCGCGCGTGCCGAGCAGCCAGCGCCGGAGGCCCTGCAGCTGCGGGTCGGCGAGGATCGTCTCGACCAGCCAGCGGCCGAGCCCCTCGCCACGCTCCTCGGGCAGGACGAAGACATCGGCGAGATAGGCGAAGGTGGCGCGGTCGGTGACGACCCGGGCAAAGCCGATCTGCTTGCCGTCGCGATAGAGCCCATAGGCGAAGGAGTGCCGAATGGCGCGCGCCAGCACGGCCATCGGGATGCCCTTCGCCCAATGCGAGTTCGTCAGAAAGCGATGGATGACCGCGACGTCGAGCCGCGCTTTGTCGGTATCGATCTCGTAGCGGGCTTGGCCCGCCTCTCGGCTCACAGGAAAAATGCTCTGCACCATGACCGCCTCCGCAGGGGAGCAAGGTGTATCGTCCGGAGATCCCGGCCGGCAGTCAGACGACCACCCTGCCGGTGCGCAGCCCCTCGGGGCTGCTCAGCGGCTTCGTCGTCGCGCGATCCGGAACACAGCGGTCATGGCCGGGAAAGATGTGTCGTCCCCGCCCGGTTGTCAATGAGATCAGCGTGTTTTGCGAGTCAGAATTTGCCCCATCTCACCTCCCGCTAGGCGGGTCCCCCCTCTCCGTCCCATTGGGGCGGAGAGGGTTGGGGTGAGGTGGGGTAAGTCTCAAAGCTCCGTACGAGTACGGAATGATATCAGCAGATCAGCCGCCCTCGCGGCCCCTCACTCGACCTTCTCGATATCGAAGACGAGCGTCCCCGCCTCGTCGCGGGCGGCCAGGAGGCGGTGGCCGGTGGTCTTGCAGAAATGCTCGAAATCCTTCGCGGCGCCGGGATCGGTGGCGATGACGCGCAGCACGCCGCCGGCCGGCAGGTCGCGCATCGCCTTCCGCGCCTTCAGCACCGGCAGCGGGCATTTGAGGCCCTTGGCGTCGAGGAGGACCGGCTCGCTCATCAGCCGAACTTGTTGCTCTTGGGGAAGCCTTGCACGACGCGGCCGCTGCCGGAGCGCTGGCCGAGCCAGCCGCGGAGATCGGTTTCCGTGCGCGTGCGCTCGCCGCTCTTCCAGCTGAGCCCTTCGGCCTTGGTGAAGACCTTGGCGTCCGACAGCTCGCCCTCATGGTAGCGCTGCAGGATGACGCCGCGGCCGCGCGCCATCTCCGGCACCTCGGCCAGCGGGAAGATCAACAGCTTGCGGTTGGTGCCGACGGTTGCGACCGAATCGCCCTCGGCCGGCACCGCAACCCGCGCCACCGCGCCCTCGCTCGGCGTCAGCACCGCCTTGCCCGCGCGCGTCTGGCCGAGCACCTCGTCCGCCGGCACGATGAAGCCGCGCCCGTCGCTCGACGCCAGCAGCAGCTTGGCGCCGGCTACGTAAGGCAGGATCGCCGCCACGTCATGCTCATTGCCGAGCTCGATCATCAGCCGGAGCGGCTCGCCATGGCCGCGGCCGCCGGGCAGCTTGTCGACCGGCAGCGTATAAAAGCGGCCATTGGTGCCGAGCACCAGCAGCTTGTCGGTGGTCGAGGCCTGGATGACGAAGCGCCCCTCATCGCCTTCCTTGTATTTGATCTCGGCGAGGTTGAGGCCGTGGCCCTTGGCGGCGCGGATCCAGCCCTTGGCCGAGCACAGCACGGTGACTGGCTCGCGCTCCACCAGTGCCTCGACCGGCACCTGGATCGCCGCCGGCGGCGTGCCGATCTCGGTGCGCCGCTTGCCGAGCGCGCCGCCGCCAAACTTCTTCTTCACATCCTCGAGCTCGGCAACGATCGACTTCCACTGCCGCTTCTCGTCCTCCAGCAGCGCCTCGAGCTCCCCTTGCTCCACGCCGAGGTTCTTCAGCTCCTTCTTGATCTCGATCTCCTCGAGCCGGCGCAACGAGCGCAGCCGCATGTTGAGGATCGCCTCGGCCTGCACCTCGGTGAGGCGCCACCGCTTCATCATCCGTTCCTTGGCATCGTCATGCTCGCGGATGATGCGGATCACCTCGTCGAGATTGAGGTAGACGATCATCTGCCCCTTCAGGATCTCGCTGCGGCGCGCGATCTCGGCGAGGCGGAAGCGCGTCGTACGCTGCAGCACGACGCGGCGATGATCGAGGAAGGCCTGCAGCGCCTCCTTCAACTCCATGACGCGCGGCACACCCTGCGCATCGAGGACGTTGAGATTGAGCCCGATGCGGCTTTCGAGCTCGGTGGCGCGGAACAGCGATTCCATCAGCACCGCGGGGTCGACATTGCGCGATTTGGGCTCGAACACGATGCGCACCGTGTCGGTCGATTCGTCGTGCACATCGGCGAGCAGCGGCAGCTTCCGCTCTTCGAGCAGCGCCGCGATCTTCTCGATGAGGCGCGACTTCGGAACCTGGTACGGGATCTCGGTGACGACCACCTGATAGAGCCCGTGGCTCAGCGCCTCGCGCTCCCATTTGGCGCGCAGCCGGAAGCTGCCGCGCCCGGTCGCATAGGCCTGGCGGATCGCCTCCGGCGCCTCGACCAGAACGCCGCCGGTCGGGAAGTCGGGGCCGGGCACGCGCTCGACCAGCTCGTCGACCGTGCAGCGCTTGTGCTTGACGAGATGGATGAGCGCGTCGCAGAGCTCGCCGGCATTGTGCGGCGGGATGTTCGTCGCCATGCCGACCGCGATGCCGCTGGCGCCGTTGGCGAGCAGATTCGGGAAGCGCGACGGCAGCACGGCTGGTTCGCTGTTCTCGCCGTCATAGGTCGCGCGGAAATCGACGGCGTCCTGGTCGATGCCGGCGAGCAGCGCCTCGGCGACCTCGGTGAGCCGGCTCTCGGTGTAGCGCATCGCCGCTGCGCTGTCGCCGTCGATATTGCCGAAATTGCCTTGCCCTTCGACCAGCGGGTAGCGCTGCGCAAAATCCTGCGCCAGCCGCACCAGCGTCTCGTAGACGGCATCATTGCCATGCGGATGAAACTTGCCGACGACGTCGCCGACGACGCGCGCGCATTTCTTGAAGCCCGATTTGGGATCGAGCTTTAGCTCGCGCATGGCGTAGAGCACCCGGCGATGCACCGGCTTCAGCCCGTCGCGCACATCGGGCAGCGAGCGGGCGGTGATGGTCGAGAGCGCATAGGAGAGGTAGCGCTCGCCGAGCGCTTCGGCGAAATCCACATCGCGGATATCGCCGGCAACGGCAGGTCTGCTCATCGTGATCCGATCGAAAAGGTGGCGCGCGAGTCGCGTCGCCTAGGGATTCTGCGCACGCGCCATTGTAGCGAGGCGCTGCAGCAGGTCAACGAAACGCGCGCGCGCCGGGGGCATTGCGCGGTCCTGCGGCTGAAAGACGCGCGCGTCGAGGAAGTAGCCGGTGAGCGCCACGCCATCGAGAACGTCCTCCGGCGCGGGCGCAGTTTCGGGCGCCGGGGCCAGCAGAAAACGCGGCAGGCGCAGCAGCTTCTCGCGATAGGGCGCACCCGCTTCCGCCGAGACGGCGTGGCCCGATTTGGGCGAGACGTAGACGAGATCCTCCGTGCTGCCGGTCGCGGCGCAGCGCGACAGGTCGAGGCCAAAGCCGAGCTCGGCGAGCAGCAGCATCTCCCATTCGACATAGCCGACCGCCCAGCCGCGATCGGCATCGAGCGATTGGAGCAGCGCCGACAGCCCGGCGAAGGCGCGCGGATGCGGCTCGCGCTCGGCGAGACTCGATTCGGCGAGCGCAACGGCGGCCGCGAGGCAGGCGAGTCGCGCAGGATCGTCGATGACGCGCGCGGCGTGGCCGCGCAGCAGTTCGCCCGAGAGCAGGCCCAGATGCTCGGCGAGCCGCGCCTTCCACTGCGCCGAGACGCGGTTGCCGATCTGATAGACGGTGCTGAGCTTCCGCCCCTGCCCGCCGCGCACCAGCCCGGCATGACGGCCATGTTCGCGCGTCAGCAGATGGACGATGAGCGCGCCTTCGCCGTGGCGGCGCGCGGCCAGGACGATGCCCTCATCTTCCCACTCCATCTTCCTAACTCTCGAACTCGAGGCCCATCGCCTTGTAGCGCTCGCGGTCCTCGGTCCAGTCTTCGCTGACGCGCACGAACAGGAAAAGATGGACGCGGCGGCCGAGCATCCGCTCGAGCTCGCTGCGCGCGCGCGCGCCGATGTCCTTGATCTGCCGGCCGCCCTTGCCGAGCACGATCGCCTTCTGGCCGGGGCGCTGGATATGGATCACCTGGCTGATCTTGACGCTGCCATCCTCGCGCTCTTCCCAGCCTTCGGTCTCGACCAACGTGGCGTAGGGCAGCTCCTGATGCAGCTGCAGGAAGACCTGCTCGCGCGTCACCTCGGCGGCGATGAGCCGTTGCGGCAGATCGGTCAGCTGATCTTCGGGATAGAGCCACGGCCCCTGCGGCAGCGCCGCGGCAAGATGGCGGCGCAAATCATCGACGCCGTCGCCGCTGAGCGCCGAGACCATGAAGACCGCATCGAACTGTCCCTCGCGGCGCAGCGCGTCGGTGAGCGGCAGCAAGCGCCGCGGCTCGACGAGATCGACCTTGTTGAGCGCCAGCACCGCGCGCCTGTCCGCCGCTTTGAGCCCGTCGAGGATGCGCCGCGTATCCTGGTCGACGCCGCGCGCCGCATCGACCAGCAGCACCACCAGATCGGCATCCTCGGCGCCGGCCCAGGCGGCGGCAACCATGGCGCGCTCGAGCCGGCGCTTCGGCGTGAAGATGCCGGGCGTGTCGATGAAGATGAGCTGCGCTTCGCCGGCGACGGTGATGCCGAGCACGCGCGCGCGCGTCGTTTGCACCTTGGGCGAGACGATCGAGACTTTGGCGCCGATAAGCTGATTGAGCAGCGTCGATTTGCCGGCATTGGGGGCGCCGACCAGCGCCACATAGCCGCAGCGGCGCGGCGCCGCCTCGCTCATGTGCCAGCGCCGAGCGCGGCAAGAGCGGCGGCAGCGGCGGCGGCCTCGGCCGCGCGCTTGGAGGAGCCGCTGGCGGTGGCCGGCGGCAGCCCCTCGACCGAGACGGTGACGGTGAAGGTGCGGCGATGGGCGGGGCCTTCGGTTGCCACCGTGCGATAGACCGGAAGCGCGCGGCCGCGCGCCTGCGCCCATTCCTGCAGCGCGGTTTTCGGGTCGCGCGGCGGCGCGCCGAGCTTGGTCAGACGCTGCTCCCACCAGCGCTCGACGAAGCTGCGCGCGGCGGGAAGCCCGCCATCGAGGTAAAGCGCGGCAATCACCGCCTCGCAGACATCGGCAAGCACGCTCGGATTGGCCCGCGCGCCCGCCGCCTCCTCGCCGGCGGAGAGCACGATGTGAGCGCCGATGCCGATGTCCTTGGCGATGCTGGTCAAGGTCTCCCGCCGCACCAGGCTGGTATGGCGGCGCGTCAGCGCGCCCTCGGCCTCATCAGGAAAGCGGCGCCACAGCAGCTCGGCGATGATGAGGCCGAGAACGCGGTCGCCGAGGAATTCGAGCCGCTCGTAGCCGCGCTTGCCCGGCCCGCGGCGCGTCCGCGCGCTCGGGTGAGTGAGCGCCTCGACCAGCAGGTCCGGATGCTCGAAGCGGTGGCCGAGAGCGTCGTCGAGCGGTGCCGGAGCGGCGGCCGCGTCCTTCATCGTCAATGGATCGCCGTGAAGAGGCGATCATAGCGTATAGTGAAAGGCCACTTCCACACCTCCCACCAGCGCGCATAGCCGTTGGTGGAAAAGAAGATGAACTCGGCGTGGCCGACGAGGTTTTCCACCGGGACATAGCCGACGCCGCTGCTGGGATCCCGGCTATCCGCGGAGTTGTCGCGGTTGTCGCCCATCATGAAATAGTGATCGGGCGGCACGATGAAGGGACAGGTGTTCTCCATGTCCGTGCTCACCTCGCTCGGGTTGTCGCAGCGCGGCGGCGGCGTGGCGTAGTCGCGCGGCGCGAGCAGAATCGAGTGTTGCACACCGTTCGGCAGCGTCTCGATGAATTGCTGGCGGAGCGCGCCGGTCTCGGGGTCGACATAGCTCTCGGTGCGCGTGCGCTTGACCGGCACGCCGTTGATGTAGACCGTGCCCTCGATCACCTGGATCTTGTCGCCGGGCAGCCCCATCAGCCGTTTGATGTAGTCGGTCGAGGGATCGCGCGGGTATTTGAACACGATGACATCGCCGAGCTGCGGCGGATGAAAGAAGATGCGCCCGGAAATCAGCGGCAAGCCGAAGGGCAAGGAGTAGCGGCTATAGCCGTAGGAGAACTTGGAGACGAAGAGATAGTCGCCGACCAGCAGCGTCGGCACCATCGAGCCCGAGGGAATATTGAACGGCTCGTAGAGAAAGGTGCGGATGACGATCGCGATCGCCACCGCATAGACAAGCGTCTTGATCGTCTCGACGACGCCGTCGGAGGCCTTGCTTTTCATTAAGAACGCCCGTTATCACGTTGAGAATTATGCGTTTTATCAGGGGACCGAGACTGCCGGTTGGCCTGGATTAAGCGAAGGCCCGACCGCGAAGTCAAGGCCGCCTCCCCGCGCTTTCGCCGGCGCTGCCGCCGGGGCTCAAGCGGCCGGGACCGCGCTGATGATGACGAGCGCCTGCGCGATCGGCGGCTCATCGGTCAGCGTCACATCGATGCGCACCGTCATTCCGGGCGGCGTTATCGCCTCGAGCCGCTTCAGCGCGCCGCCGGTCAGCATCAGCGTCGGGCGCCCGCCCGGCAGGTTGACGACGCCGAGATCGCGCCAATAGACGCCGCGGCGAAAACCGGTGCCGAGCGCCTTCGCGCCGGCCTCTTTGGCGGCGTAGCGTTTGGCATAGCTTTCGACCCGGTTGAGGCGGCGGTCGGAGCGGGCGCGCTCCTCGGGCGTGAAGATGCGGTCGAGGAAGCGCTCGCCGAAGCGTGCAATCGTCTTCTCGATGCGGCGGATGTCGATGAGATCGCTGCCGATGCCGAGGATCACGGGGCGCCGCCGCCTCGCGCCAGAGGCCTGGCACGCGCCTCATCCATGAGCACCCGCATGCGCCGGATGGCGTCGGACAAGCCGGCGAAGATCGCCTCGCCAACGAGGAAATGGCCGATATTGAGCTCGACGATCGGGAGAATGGCGGCGACAGGCCCCACCGTCGCATAGCCGAGCCCGTGTCCGGCGTGGCACTCGAGGCCGATCATCGCGGCATGGGAGGCGGCGGCGACCAGCCGCTGGAGCTCGCGCTCGCGCAGAGCACCCTCGGCCTCGCAATAGGCGCCGGTATGCAGCTCCACCACCGGCGCGCCGAGCGTGCACGCCATGTCGAGCTGGCGCGGGTCCGGGTCGACAAAGAGCGAGACTCGGATGCCGGCGCCGCCGAGCGCGGCGATGACCGGGGCAAGCTGGGCGCGGCCGGCGACAACGTCGAGGCCGCCCTCGGTCGTCACCTCGTTGCGCTTCTCGGGAACAAGACAGGCGGCGTGCGGCCGGTGCCGCAGCGCGATCCCCTGCATCTCCGCCGTCGCCGCCATTTCGAGGTTGAGCGGCCGGCCGATGTCACGCGCAAGCCGGGCGATGTCCTCGTCGCGGATATGCCGGCGATCCTCGCGCAGATGGGCGGTGATGCCGTCGGCGCCGGCTTCGACGGCGAGGAGCGCCGCGCGCACGGGATCGGGATGGCGCCCGCCGCGCGCATTGCGGATGGTGGCGACGTGATCGATGTTGACGCCGAGGCGCAGCGGCGATGCGGTGCTCATCCTCAGCCGCGCGAGCGCTCGACCGAGTTGATCACCGGCGTCGCCCGCAAAGCGGCAATGATGTTGGTGAGGTGCTTCACGTCCTTGACCTCGATGTCGACGAGGATTTCGAAGAAATCGGCCGAGCGGTTGGTGATCTTGAGATTGGTGATGTTGCCGGCCTGCTTGCCGATGACGGTGGTGAGGCTGCCGAGGCTGCCGGGCTCGTTGCCGAGCGTGACATTGATGCGGCCGACATGGCCGAGATCGCCATCGCTGTTCCAGGCAACGTCAAGCCAGCGCTCGGGCGTATCGGCGAAATTGGCGAGCGCGTCGCAATCGATGGTATGGATGGTGACGCCTTTGCCGGTGGTGACGATGCCGACGATGCGGTCGCCGGGCAGCGGATGGCAGCAGCCGGCGAAATGGAGCGCCATGCCGGGGATGAGGCCGCGGATCGGCACCGCATTCTCCGACGCCTTCTTGCTGCGCGCGGTGGCGAGACGAACGACCTTGGTCGGCTTCGCATCGGGGCTCGGCGGATAGATCGCGTGCACCACTTCGCGTCCGGTCGCGAGCCCCTCGCCGACGGCGACATAGAGGTCCTCGACGCTGGCGCAGTTGAAGGTCTTCAGCACGTTTTCCAGCGCCTTCTCCTGGAATTCGTGGCCGTCGTGGCGGAAGGCCTTCTGCAGGATCGCTTTGCCGAGATCGAGATATTGCTGGCGCTGCTGGGTGCGCACGAAGCGGCGGATGCGCGCGCGCGCCTTGCCGGTGACGACGAAGCGCTCCCAGGTCGGCGACGGGGTCTGCGCCTTGGAGGTGATGACCTCGACCTGATCGCCATTGGCGAGCTGGGTGCGCAGCGGCGCGAGGCGGCCGTTGATCTTGGCGCCGACGCAGGTATCGCCGATGACGGAATGGACGGCATAGGCGAAATCGACCGGCGTCGCCCCGCGCGGCAGCGCAATGAGATCGCCCTTGGGCGTGAAGCAGAACACCTGATCCTGGAACATCTCGAGCTTGGTGTGCTCGAGGAATTCCTGCGGGTCGGGCGCATGCTCCAAAATGTCGAGCAGTTCGCGCAGCCAGCGGTACTGCCTGCCCTCGGTGCGCGGCGCGCCCTGCTTGTAGACCCAATGCGCGGCGACGCCGAGCTCGGCCACCTCGTGCATGTCGTGGGTGCGGATCTGCACCTCGATGCGCTGGCGCTCGGGGCCGATGACGCCGGTGTGCAGCGAGCGGTAGTTGTTGGGCTTGGGCGTCGAGATGTAGTCCTTGAAGCGTCCCGGCACCACGCGATAGTGGCTGTGGAGCACTCCCAGCGCGTGATAGCACTGCTCGACCGTGTCGACGACGACGCGAAAGGCCATGATGTCGGAGAGCTGCTCGAAGCCGACATTCTTCTGCTGCATCTTGCGCCAGACGGAATAGGCCGTCTTCTCGCGCCCGGAGACCTCGGCGACGACGCCGCCCTCGGTCAGCGTCTCTTTCAGCTCGTCGATGATGCGCTCGACCAGCCCCTCGCCCTTCTCTCTGAGAAAGGCGAGCCGCGCCATGATGCTGGCGCGCGCATCGGGATGCAGCTCGGCGAAGGCATGATCCTCGAGCTCATCCTCCATCTCGTGCATGCCGATGCGCTCGGCGAGCGGCGCGTAGATCTCCATCGTCTCGCGCGCGATGCGGCGGCGGCGCTCCTCGTCCTTGAGGAAATGCAGCGTGCGCATGTTGTGCAGGCGGTCAGCGAGCTTCACCAGCAGGACGCGGATGTCTTCCGACATCGCCAGCACCAGCTTGCGGAAATTCTCCGCCTGCTTCGTCTGGTCCGATTGCAGCTCGAGCCGCGACAGCTTGGTGACGCCGTCGACCAGCCGCGCGATCTCGGGGCCGAAGAGCCGCTCGATATCCTCGAGCGTCGCCACCGTATCCTCGACCGTGTCGTGCAGCAGCGCCGTGATGATCGAGGCGCTGTCGAGCTTCATCTCGGCGAGGATGCCCGCTACCTCGATCGGATGCGAGAAATAGGGATCGCCCGAGGCGCGCAGCTGCGAGCCATGCGCCTTCATCGAGAAGACATAGGCGCGGTTGATCGCGTCCTCGTCAGCCGCGGGATCGTAGGCTTTGACGCGCTCGACCAGCTCGAATTGGCGCATCATGGCGGGTCACTCCGCCAGGCGCGCGCGTCATTGGCGGAAGCGCGGCGCGATGCAGCGAAGCCGCCCCCGCCCGGCATTCCTACTTCGTCTTCCCCCGGATCTCGCTGCCGCCTTCCGCCAGATCCGGATTGACATCGTCGCTGAGGCCGACGTTATCGTCGTCGGCGACGAACAGCATATCCTCGCTGAGCTCCTCGTCGACCGCGCCCTCCTCCTCTTCCATGTCGGCGGGCTGCGCCAGCTCGGTCGGCCATTGCTGGGCGCCGATCTCGATCTCGGTGTCCTCCTCGGGCTCGTCGATCTCGACATGCTTCTGCATGCCCTTGATCAGCGCGTTCTGCAGCGAGTCGAGAGCAATCGTCTCGTCGGCGATCTCGCGCAGCGCGACCACGGGATTCTTGTCGTTATCGCGCTCCAGCGTGATCTGCGCCCCGGCGGTCACGTCGCGAGCGCGCTGCGCGGCAAGCAAAACCAGCTCGAAGCGATTCGGGACCTTGAGAACACAATCTTCAACGGTGACACGAGCCATGCCGATACTACTCCCGAGTGTATACTGAGTCTTTCAATATATAAGGAAACCGCCGATCGCCGCAACCCGGGGATCGCCCCAATGGTATCCGCGTCGGCGGTCGCGGCCCGTGGTCGACACCCTCGCCGATCGGTTTAGCTTCGCGGCGTCAATAGGTTAGCATCGCGCGCGAGCCGCCACCGGCCAGCCCGGTCTTTGCGCAAAAGCGTCAGGGTGTAGCCGGCACGCCGCATCGGTTCGCCGGCAGCCGGAGTGACCGTTAGGTCGAGGTGGTTCCGGATGAACGCCCAGTCGCCGAACACCTGGATTTCGACGATGTCATTGGTCCCTTCGATCTGCGGGGCGTTCGCTGCCGTTACCGCCGCCTCGAACGCCTCGCGGCCGAACGGCTCGCGGCCGGGAACCATGAAGACGACGTCCTCGGTCATCAGCGAAAGCACGGTCGCGGCGTCGCCGCTGCGGCTCGCCCGCATCCATGTGTCGACCACTTCGCGGATCGCCCGCTCGTCGCCTGTCATCTGCCCCCGCCCTGAAGCATCGCCAGCGCGAGGCCCGATAAGAGCAGACCGAGCCGCGAGCGTCCACTCGGCGCCGAGAATCAGATCGAGGCACGGCCGAGGCGGTAGGCGCCGGGCGTCGCGCCGATGGCGCGCTTGAACGCCCGGGTGAAATGCGCCTGGGAAACGAAGCCGCAGAGGCCGCCGACATCGGCGAGCGGCAGATCGCCGGCGCCGAGCAGCGCTCGCGCCCGGGCGACGCGCCGGTCCATGACATAGCGGTGGGGCGTCCGCCCGGTCGCCGATTTGAACGCCCGGACGAAGTGATAAGGGCTCAAGCAGCCGACGCGTGCCAGCTCGTCAAGCGTCAGCTCTCGGCCGAGATTATCCTCGATGTAGTCGACGACGCGCGCCAGGCGCCGCCGGTCGAGCCCGCCTCGCCCCGGCGGCAGCGGCACGGAGAACGGCGCCACGGTCGAGTAGCGTTGCAGTAGATAGACGCTGAGCGCCGAGGCGAGCGTCTCGATGAGAAGCCCGCCGAACGGGCCCGGGTGCAAGAGCTCGGTGCGGACGGTGCCGGCGATCTGCTCGATCAGAGGATCGTGAAAGCCGCCCTCGTAGCGCAGGCGCACCTTGTCCGGATCGAGCCCCAGCTCCTCGAACGCGGCCGCAGAGAGCGGCGACGCCGGGACGTACATATGCAGGCTTTCGTCGATCTCGCCGTAGAGATGGATCATGTCCTCGCCGATGCCGGCGGGACAAAGCCATACCGTGCCGCGGGCCGCCTCGTGATATTGCAGGCGCCCGTCGCCCCGCCGGCGCACGCGCAACCGTCCGTCGAACATGACGATGATTTCGGTCTCGCGCGGCTTGACCTCGCCCAAATCGCCGGCGGCGTGGCGCCAGCTCTCGGCGAGCATGCCCTGCCAGCCGCGCCCGTCGCTCGACGCCAGGCGCGAGCCGGTCGTATACTTCTGGGCGCCGTGTCCGACGAGACGGGGCACCATCTCCTCCTCCCGGCGGCCGGCGAGCACGAGCCCGCTAAGCGCGGCTTAGGCCGCTCCAAGGACGCGAGAACCTGGTCATCGTGCCATAGCGTGATCCCCGCCGGCAACAAGCTCCGGCGGCCTCTTCCTTTCCGTCGGTCCAACTCGGCAAGGATCGGCAACGATTCGGCAAGAACGGGCAATACGCTTTCGCCGACGCCGATAGGATGGCGTGATGGGCGGACCGGCGACAGGGAGGGATGCGATGAAGTCCAGCGAGGACACGAAGCTCGTGCGCGCGGCCTGCCCGCACGACTGCCCCGATACTTGCGCCATGCTGGTCACCGTCGAGGGGGGCCGTGCCACGGCGGTACGCGGCGATCCCGACCATCCCTTCACGCGCGGAGGCCTCT
>Ga0335076_10004416_pt1 | contig 14217 bp, 2 predicted proteins | sample Lox_Sample_25_FD_206717 | JGI IMG/M metagenome (GOLD analysis project Ga0335076, IMG submission 206717) | Soil microbial communities from Loxahatchee National Wildlife Refuge, Florida, United States - Lox_Sample_2.5 | ecosystem: Environmental > Terrestrial > Soil > Wetlands | place: USA: Florida... | reverse complement strand
GTTGACTGTCGTATTGGCTGATTCGACCGCTCAGCTGACCGCCCGGCAAGTGCGGAGTGGTATACACAACCGGTTCCTGGCCCGGCCAGTGTTCCGGGAGCTGCTGGTGTTCCTGATGCTGCGGCTGCTTGCGGTAACTGACGTGCCGACCAGTTGGGCGGCGCACTCGGTCGACCCAGTTGATGTGCCGGCGTTCTTCGCCGGCTACACCGGACCTGTGCTGACTGTATGGCTGGAGTCGCTGTCGCAGGCGAGCAACGGTGAGTACCCAGCAGACGCAGCAACGCCGGTGGCCGCACATACCAGCTCGGTGGCGGAAGCTTTGGTGTCGCACAGGTTGCTGCTGGCCAATCATGCGCTGCTCCTCGCGCACTTGGACGACCTGGATGCGCTCAGCCCGAACACATTGCTGATCGTCGATGAAGCGCACCAGCTTGAGGATGCTGCTACGTCCGCGCTGACGACGACGGTCGACTACCGGGCGATTGAGGATCTATTCGCCGAGCTGGAGGTGTGGGCTGTAACGGCTCGCTCCAGTCCGGAGCGAGAGTCGGTCCGCTCGGCGGTCGAGAATCTCGGCATCCTGCTGGATCACGAGCATTTGCCGAAGGTTGCCGGCATGGCGTTCGACGCGCGCGGCACCGGAGTCGGCGTGGAGGTTGGCTCGCGGACCGTCACACTCGCCAGCTCCTATGCTGGCACGGCTGGCGTGACGCAGGTACGTCAGCTCGCCGCGCTGCTATTGCGCCTTGGCGGGCAGTGTGAGGCATTGGTCGGTGCCCTTGCGGCGTACGGGCAGGCGCATGAGGCGACGCTGGATTTCTTCGAGCATGAGCGTGTGAAGGCCCTGCTGGCCCGGTGCGCCGGCATTAAAGAGTCGTCGCAGTCGATCGTGACGGATATCGACCGCATCGTCGGCACAGGGGGCGCCCCCGCTGGCGCAACAGATGGCGTCGGCCAGAGTGCAATGGCCGTGTCCAGCGATGCCGTGGACGCGCCGGACGGGCAGGTAGAGGAAGATCCCGACGGGGAACTAGTGCCAGAGGTTGAGGACGACGAACGCGAAGACGATGCGGACGAGAATGCTCTAGCCAAAGATGGCCCGGTAGCCGGGCTGATCGACGGTTTGAGTTCTGGCGCTGGGGATAGCGGGCCGCAGTCTGTCCAGAGTGACGTGCCACTTGGTGCGCTACCGCCCGGCACGTCGAACCGGGTCGTGTACGCCGAGGAGCTCGGTGTCCTGCGCGAAGGCCTGCGCCGCTACCGATTCCGTGTCGCGAGCAGCCCCGTCGAGCTGGCAGCCGACGCTCTCTGGCAGCAATTCCTGGCGGCATTCGATCGGACCTACTACGTCAGCGCGACGCTACGGGTAGCCGGCCGATGGCAGTTCATTCGCGGTCGGCTGGGTCTCCCAGGCGATATCGCCACGCTCGAACTCAGCACACCCTTCAATCTCGGCGAGCAAGCCGAGCTTGTGTGCCTGGCGGACTTCCCCTCCTGGGCAGAGCAGGCCGACGGCGCGATGCGCACGGTAGCGCACCAACTGGCCGGGTATGCGCAAGAAGTCGTGCGGCCGGTCCTATCAGGTGAACAGGCTGAGCCAGGCCGTGGCGGCTTCGACGGCGGTGCGCTCGTTCTGACGACAGCTCGCTCGACCGCCGGCGGCATTGCCGACTACCTGGCGACCGAGCTTCGGCAGCGCGGTGACGAAACCCCGGTGCTGTCGGCACTCGTGCTAGGCAACAGTCGCGGCTACCAGCAATTCACGCGCATCGATCACGGGGGCGGGTTCCTAGTCGGCACAAAAGGCCTGTGGCAGGGCGTCGATGTCGCCGACGAGCGGCGCCTGGGCCTTGTCTGGATCAACAAGCTGCCGTTCGCGCCGTTCGCCGCGCCAGTTATCGAGGCGCGCCGGGAGGCGGTCAAGACGCGAGCGGAAGCCGCCCGGGCCGAGGATCCGGACGCGGTCGCGACGCGGATGTATTACCTGCCGCTAGCAGCGTTGCAGCTGCGGCAGGCAGTCGGGCGGCTCATCCGCTCGGAGCGGCACCGTGGAGTCATCGTCATCAGCGACCGCAAGCTCGCCGGGCAGACGGCGCTACGCCGCATGTACCGGGAGACGTTTCTCGGCTCGCTCGATGACATATCAGCCGATGGCTTCCCGGGCCTCCTGCGGCCTGACCCGGTGACTGGCGAGAGAACCGGTGGAAACGTCGTTCCGATGGCTGAGGGGTGGGCGCGTATCTGGTCTTTCCTCGCTCGACACGGTCTGATTACGGCGCAGCGGGCTGAGGAGCTGAGCCAGCCTGCGACGTTGGAGGAGCACACGCTGCTGCCGCACACCCGGCGTATCCGGGGTCTGGCGATGACGCAGGAGCAGGTCGAGATGCACCGCGTCGCCGGCACGCTTGAGAGCGAGGTACAGGAGCGGGCCGCGAAGATAGGCGGCCTGCTGGGCCTGTCGGACACGCCGGCGCATCTTAAGCCTTCGCAACAGGCGATCATAGGCGCGGTGGCGCAGGGCCGCAACGTGCTCGGGCTGCTGCCAACCGGGTTCGGAAAATCGTTTTGCTTCCAGCTGCCTGCGCTCGTGCTACCAGGCGTGACGCTGGTTGTCTCTCCGCTGGTTGCGCTAATGCATGACCAGGCACTCGAGTTGAACCGGAGCATCGGCGGCGCCGTGCGAGCGCTGGTAGCACCGCTGCGCGAGTCCAGTTCACGGGCCGGCAAGACAGAGGTCGCCGACCAGTTGCTCGGCCGGGCGGACCACGGAATCCGGATGGTGTACCTATCCCCAGAACGACTGTGCCAGCGGCGCTTCCGCGAGCTAGTGCGGCAGGCAGTTGCGGACGGCACAGTCACGCGCATCGCGCTAGATGAGGCACACACGTTCGTGCAGTGGGACGACTTCCGCCCGTCGATGAGCCGTGTCGAGCAGTTCCTCGCGGAGCTACGTCGAGACTTCGACTTGCCGGTGACGGCGCTGACCGCGACAGCGAATCGGACGGTGCACGCGGGGTTGCGCGACGGGGTGTTTGGCTTGCCGCCAGAAGTGCCTGGGGGCGCGACCGGGGAGGATGCCGAGGCCCGGGCGGGCATGCTGCTGACGGTCCGGGAGAACCCGATCCGGCCGGAGCTTGCGATCTTCCGCCGGAGTATCCGGTCTGCAGGCCTGTCGATCACTGCAGGGCTCGCAGAAGAGGTCCTCGATGCCGTGGAGGACCACGCAATCTTCTATTGCTTGACGGTAAAGGAGGTCGTGGCGCTGCATGCGCACCTTCGCGAGTATCTCGGTGAGGCGGGGGTACGGGTGAGGCGGTTCCACGGGCGGCTGACCGAGGTGGAGAAGTCAGCAGTCATGACCGAGTTCCGGGAGGCCCCGCGCAAGGGCGAGGAGGGCTTCGCGCCGCTGATCATCGTCGCGACCAGCGCATTCGGGCTTGGCATCAACCGCCCGGACGTGCGGACGGTGTTTTGCGTGAGCGCGCCAACGGACCTCGCGGCGCTGTATCAGCAAATCGGGCGGGCCGGACGTGACGTCGCCAGCAAGACCGCTGAAGGCCGTGATGTCGTCGGCGCGGACCTGCCGGACCCTGCCGGGACTGGGGAGGCAGCTCTTGGATCGGCTGGCGACAGTACCCTCAGCGAGTCCGCTGAGCTGAACAGACCCGTCGTGCGCATCACAGAGACTATGCCGACTACTGGCATTCAGGTGCCTGACCATTCTTCGCGTTCTGCAAACCTGGCTTCGGCTGGCATTGCCAGGTCGGCCGGACCGTCGTCGCAGCGGGGCGATAGGCCTAATGAGATCAGTTCCGTCGGGGACGCAGAGCGGCCGACGGCGAACGTTAGCTTGACGTTGATGACGACCAAGGGGTTGCGGACAGTCGCGTTCATGACCGGTAACGATTTGCGCGCTGGCCTGCTCCAGCAGATGGGTCAGGCAGTGCTGGCTTGCGGTGGGGTACTGGACACGCGCAAGATCGCCGACGACCTCATCGGCATGGACATGGTCGCGGGCCTCCTCAGCGAGGATGAAGCCCGCAGGAGCCGCACCTCCGAGCAATACCAGTCCGGGGTGATGCGCGCGTTCGCGGCACTAGCCGCACTGGGGACCGTTGAGGATCTGGGGGACTACCCGCCCCACTGTGCAGTGAAGGCCGGAGAACTCCTTGGCCTGCCCACCCACGCCCCGTCAGGCAGGAACACTTCACCTAACGCTCACAACTCCTTCCGCCCGGACATGGACGTCACAGAAGACGCGGTCGTTGCCATCGTGCTGGGGCTACCGGTCCGTGATGAGCGGTCGGGGACGCTCCGACGTGGCCACCTGGACGTTACCCGGCTCGACGCACATCTGGCGCGAACCGTGTCGGGCTACCGCGAACTTGCAGAGGATGCGCCGGGCACTTGGCAACTCCTCGCGGACTTGCACGACCGCGGGCTGCTCGACGTTAGCGCGGCGGCCTCCCGCCATCTGGTGACCGGCGTGCGGGTCATCAGCCCGCTGCTGCCGCCTGCGTTCGCTATGACAGCGTCGGGCAAGGCTGCACGGTCGGCGGCGGAGATCCAGCTACTGCGAGATTTCTTCGACGACGCGACCACCTGCGCCAACCGGAAATTCGCCGAGTACTTTGGGGCAGAACTGCCGGACGGGTGCTGCTCACACGAGGGAAACAGGTGCTCAGCTTGTTGGAACTCCGGCGCCTGGCCGCTCGGAGAAACCAAGCCGAAGGTTGCGGTCGCCCTGGAGACACCACGACCACGGCCGGCCGGGCAGCGTGTTGATGGAGCGTACCGGCGTCGGCGACTGGACGAGCAGGTGTCGCGCCTCGTGTGGGAGGTATTCAGCGGCGTATACCCGCAAGACCTGTACCGCGCGCTGCGCGGGGAGGACTCTTACTTCCAGCCGACGCGCCGTCGGCGGGTGCGGCTGCGATCTGGGCTGGTGACGAGCCGGTTCTTCGGGGCAAACCCGTCGGTGCGGCTCGCCGACATCGAGGATTCCCTGGTTCGGCTGCAAAATGATCGGAAGGTGGTGCCTGCTGGGCCGCGGTGGCGCGACGCTGGGCACGTGCGCCGTGAACAGGCCCGGGCTGCCAGGGCCGCCACTGCGCAGTCCGCCGCCGCGGTCGGCGCTAACCCAAGGAGTGGCGCGTGAGGCACGCTGAAGTCGCCTCGGCGTCTGCAGCGCACTGCCTGGATGAGCGGCGACTGCCCCAGGAGGACGCGGGTGCCCTCTGGCAGCCCTACGTCGATCCGCCACTACTAACGCCGCGAATGGCTATCGGCCTGGACGAAGTTTCGGCCGCGGAACGGCAGCGGCTGTTCAGGTACCTGGCCGCGCTCGTCGCGACCAGGCGGGCGCCGGTCCACGTGAACGTCGCGTTCAACGCCGCTTATTTCGGCTTCGACCTGGAGGCTCGGAGCTACGTTGGTGGGGCGCTCAACGACTTGTTCAGCTTTCCTGAGGTGCATGTCCAGGAAGGCGGTGACGCGCTGCCGGTCGGTGCGCTGGTCAATATCGCGACTGGCGTTCACCCACTCTTCGCGGAGGTTGTGTACAAGGAGGGCGCGCATCCGCTGCTTGGCGATGACGGGTCACTCCCCGACTGGCTGTCCGGCGCGCCGGCGGCCGCGACCGGTCCAGGGCAGGCCGATGCCGCGCCCGACGGTGCGCCGGGTAGCCCGGTCCTACGAGAGCCGCTCATCGTCGACGTCGATGCCTTCGGCACAGACATGTCGCTGACTAGCCAGCAGTTGCAACGGATACGGATGCGCGGCCGATCATTGAACGCCGACGGGCACGTGCTGCTAGACGCGCGGTATCCCTCCCGGGCCGACGCAGATCTAGATGAGGTGTCGTTCTACGCCCGGTACCTGCTCACCCGTGGCAGGGAGCAGATACTGAGCGCCTCAGCTCCGCTGCCGCTGGGGGCACTGCTGACCGAGGAAGCGGACGATGAGCAATACGAGGCGGCACTGCTCGGGCTGTTGCATACGGTTGCGCAGGCGCTCGGCAGCCTTCCCGAATTGAGGATGTGGCGCGGGTACGCGTTCACACGCGCGGGTCTGGGAGCCCGGTTGCGCGACCAAGGACCGCTCGGCGGACCAGACCTGGAGACGGTCGCTGTTCAACTGGGCCGCACAGTCGTACCGAACCGACCATCGCGGTGGGGCCCGACCAGGAAGGTCACATACACGGCCATCGGTCCCCGGCTGCGCGACGTGCGCGGCTCGGCTGAGGGGTTGAAGGGTCTTGGGTATGCACTGGCCGTGTGCCACGCGAACGCGGTCGTGAATGACTACGTGCGCAGTGAGGCCGACGAGGTGACCGGGCTGCTGCATGACCAGGTCAGCCTGAGACTGGACGATCCGTGGCAAGGCGGTGGCGTGTGGCGCGCCGAGCATCCCGGCAGCACCTATGCGCGGGTCGAGGTGACACAACCACTTGGGCTCGGTTGGCGTTCAAGCCTTCCGGCTCAGACACCCTCCGTCGGCGTAGGACCGACGCCCGAGCCCGAGCAGACTCTGATGCCGGAGCCGGAACTCATGAAAGACGATGAGTCCGACGATGACGCCGCGCTACTATCGGTGACCGACAGCCAAGTCAGCTGGGCGCAGCCGCTGCGCCTGAGCCACCAACTGGACGGGCGGCTGCCGCTGCCGCAGCCCGTCGTCGGGAAGATGCGGATGAGTGGCGGCGCGCCAACGCTGAGGCTGCTACTCACGCACGACGGATACGAGTTGAGCCGCACCCAGGGGCAGCAGAACACCGCTACCGAGCTATTTGGCCCGCGGCCGCAATTGGGTGGCATCGACTGGCCGCTGGAGTTCTTTCCCGGCATCATCCTGACCTGCACGTGGCCGCGCGGTGGCGGGGTGGTGCGTGCTACCTCGACGCGGCTGGACGCGCCAGTCACCGTCGACGGGATGGAGATCGAGCACCGGTATGACCCCTCAATCCTCACCCGGGACACCGCACCCGGTGAAGGCCGCCGCAACGTCGGAACACCCGTCGGCGGTTCGACCGGTCCAGCCGGCACGCTGACCCTCCCGCAGCGGGTGTTGCGGGCAGTGCGTCGCCTGGGTCGGCTAGACCGAGACGGGCGGGCAGTACTGGCCCACTCCAGCCTGACCGCAGCCGTGTATGGCGCAGGCACTGAAGCCGATAGTCGCGCCGCTGATGCCGATTTGGCGCTCGACGAGGTGCTCGAGCGACTCGTTCGTGACGGAGACCTCATGCTGGACGTAGCGAGTATTGACTCATCCCGGCACCTTCAGTACCCGGCAGTGCCAGGGGTTCAGCCGGTCGACGTGATCGTGTATACCCCCCAGATCGTTGTCGACCGGCCGTACGCACCCCGGGTGCCGGCGCAACACTCGTTGGACCCGCGGTTCTTGCGGATGACGGAGGTCGGCGGCCATCTGCGATCCATCGGTCACCTTGGCTGGAAGGCCAGCGCTGCAGCACAGGCAGCTTACCGGGATGACAAGCGGCGCTTCGGTCTGGCCGGCCCGCCGGAGCTGCCTTCGGGCTACACCTACGTGTCACCATTCACCCGCGGCGCTTAGGCGCAGCACCGCTGTCCGCCAATGGAGGGCATCTTGATCGAGCGTCGTCGCTGTCGGCACTGCCTGTCACACTGGCGGCACGCCGGTGTCTGAGGCGGCGCGGCGCACCCAGTGACTTCGATGTGCTCCCGCGTGTTAGCTCCGGAGGATGCATGGTTCAGCGTCGTACCCGCGCTATCTGCCCGCATGGGGATGCAGCTCGTCCATATCCAGTGTGGCCCGAGCCTGGCTGGCCGCTTGGACAGAATTCGGAACTCGATGAGGCGCTTGCAGAGCTCGAGTCGGCGCTGACTGACTGCGACATGGCGCTGGCGAACTCGGTCGCTGCACTGACAAACCAGGACGTGAGCAGCGCCCTCCGGTCGCTCCCATTGCAGCGACGTCCGGCGGCGCTGCGCCCGCTTGGGCTGATGCTCACGCCTCGCCAGATCACCCAGAGTCTGTGCCAGGACGTCCGGAGCAGGCTGCGTAGGGCCGATGAACACCAGGCGCGGCACGCGGCGTCGGCGCTGACAAGGAATGCGTCGATCGACGTCGGTCGATCGGTATTCACTGACGAGTCCGAGGACACGGCGTTGCCGCGCGACCCATCCCAGCGATGGGGTTCGGCGCTTTGCCAGCTTGCGGTATGGTCCCACGGTCTGGCGTCCGTGCGGGACGCGCGGGTGTGGCTATGGGCGATCCAGCAACCATGGTTCTGCCCAGACTGGATGTCCGACGAGCAACTCGAGGCGATCGTGGAGGCGGCCGAACGGGTCGTAAGGGCATCGCCGGAGTTTATGCGTCACGGGCCAAGTGGTGACAGCGACCACGAGCCCAATGCGAATGCTGTCGGCGCGCTCAGTAATGACGAAACCGGCCCGGACAACGTGGAAGCTGGCGACCCAGCTGCTGCAGACGTGAAGGAGCCGGACGTGGCCGAAGCGTACTGCGAGCCGCAGCAAGACAAGGGCGCGAACACGATGACGGTGATGGTGGACGGCGGCGTGCCCAGCGTTACGGAGGCGCTTGACCTGCCGCCCACATCTGGGGACCTGGCTGCGACCAGTGACGCACTGGAGGTGTTGCTGGCGGACGGGCTGCGTACCGCGCAAGACATCCTGGAACGACTCCGCGCGAAGCGACCGCCGACACGTGAAGGTCTATCGAGATTGTCACGGACACGCGAAGCGTTCGATGAGGTCGTAGCATCGCTGGCTGCAGCGGGCGCGCACATCACCGATGACTCCATGCCCGCAGTCCGTATGGCGATCGAAGAGATCAATGCGAAGGCTACGGACGCCGCTGCGCGAGCGCAACTGGAGCTCGTGTGTGGACTGGCCGCGCCACAAGAACAGGCACTGCTGCTGACACAGCTCTCTCAGGCTCAAACTGACGCACGTACACTCCTGATGCTGCAATCGTGGGACGCGGAGGCGCGCGAGCGCGCAGCAATCCTCGGGCTACTCGCCGAACTGACGATGCCCGACCGCGATACGACCGCACAAATCGCTGTGATGCAACAACTCTCGCATGAGCGCCCAGGCCTGTCGTTCCTGGCACTGCAGGCACAGCATCTGACGCTCCCGGGGTACGCGGCATCCTCAGGCGACAGCGCAACCGAGGAAGGATCGCCCGACCAGGTCACGGATGTGAAGCCAGTCAGCGAGGCTGTGACGTCCCCGTCGGCTGGTCCTATGGCGGGCCAGCATGCGCAGCAGCAACCGGCGGATGAGCAGTTGCCCGCAGTGGGGACGCCGGACACGCTACAGACCGATGCGGTCGAGTCGACTGCGGCCGAGCCCGAAGTCCAGTCCCCCGAGGCTCAAACCACCGATGCGGAGGCCGACGCCGTTGACCGGGCCACCGGGTCGGTAACCTCGTCGGCTCATCCGGAAGCGTTGACGCAGCCTGACATGCGCCACCTAAGCGAGCCGACGAACGCCCCAGAACACCAGGGGCCAAGACAAGACCGTGAACAGGTTGCCGTGCGAGAGCTGGGGGCGGTTTCCGCCGAGCGGATCAGAATGGCAATCGCGCAGCTCATTGTCGACCAGCGGGTGGGTATGGCCACCGCGCTTGCGCACCTCGCCGACTGGACGCGCACACAGCAGTCCACGTTGCGGATCGCCGTGCTCGCCAGTGTCATCCGCCATCAGAACGGCGCGGTCGCTGCCGCGCTGCGCGACGAATTCGACGCCCTCGACCCGACCGATGTCGCTAACGACACTGCCAGCTTGCTGCTGGCAGTACCAGCGCTGCTCCGCGCTGCACTAGTGACGGGTGAGCCTGCGACCGGAGCGCTGCTGACCGACCTCGCTGCCCATGTCGAGCCGAATCTGTCGGAGGTGGCAGAGCAGGTCGGCCGTCGCGCGCTGCATGGCGTGCTGCTCGATTCGCAGGCCCTCTCAGTGCTTGCCGATGTCACCGAAGTTGAGCGCGGGATGAGCGCCATCACCAGCGCCGCCAACCATGCGCGCACGCGTCACCGGTCTATGCGGTTTAAGCGCGCCACCGATATCAGCAAGATCTGGCTCGGCCCGCAGGGCATTCTCGGGAAACCGCTGAGCATTGTCGAGCGGAACGACACGACCGCTGTGGGCGAGGTCGCCGCTGACATCGAGCATCTCACCAACAGCAGCTTCATCAAGAGCGAGCTTGCAAGGCTGGACCACCGCTTCCAGGGCTCTTCGGGCAAGCCGATCGAAGGCGCAGTCAAGCAGGATCTGATCAACCTGGTGCGGGAGGCGCTCAAGCCGCTCGCCGACTGGGTGGAGGCCGTTCAGTCTCTCCGCAGACGCGACGCCCAGGCCGGGCACTGGAGCGCGGGTGAGGTCGCCAACATGCGCACGGCTGTCCTCGAGCGCCGCGATGGCGCCCTGACGCCGCTCGAGGGCTTCACGAGCCACAACGATCCGCTGACCGCTGCTGCCGCGCATGCTGCTGCTACATCTCTGACCGCGACATTCGACATCCTGCAGGGCACCCGCACGCTCCCCGTGCAGGAGCCCGCGCCGGAACTAGCGCTGACCGCAGAGTTGCTCAAGGTGCCTGGCGTGAGCGTGGATGCTGCGCTCGGGCAGGTCACGCTGCCCCCGGGAGTGACCGTTCGCGACCTGCTTGAGGCTGCGGAGCGCAGCTGGGACGAGGCGCTGCTCGCGCAGGTTACCGCGGAGAACTTCGAGGCGGCACACTTCCTTCTGGACCTCGCCGCTGCCGGTCAGCTTCCTGTTGTGGAGGGACGTGGGGTGGTGCTGGCCACGGAGTCGGCCGCAGAAGTCGACCAGGCTGAGCGAGCCGTGCGGGCCGAACTGAACGCCGAGCACGGCATGCTCATCGCGACGCTGCAGCACGCGCAGGTCAACAGTGAGATCTCCGATGAGCAGTATGGCGAGCTGACCAGTCTGCTGGAGGACGCAGGCCGGCAGGCCCGCGGGCGGGACCTGGCTTTCGCTCGGCGGACACTGCAGCGCGCCGCGGCGTTGCTGCCGGGGTACCGGGCCGAGGCGAAGGCGCGCCTTGCGGCGCGCCTGCACCAGATGCAGGCGGACGAACGCGTTGACAGTAAGACATTTGACCGTGTAAGGCGGCTGATAGACGATGGGCAGCTGTCGACGGCTGAGGAGCTCATTTACTTTCTTGAGATCGACGAGGATGTGCCGGACGTTTACCAGTCGCAGGACCTGCAGCGATTCTTCCCTTCGGTGCCGAATGCCCTGGCCAGTGGCGTGACCCGCGAGCTGGTCATGCTGGTTGCCAAGCGCGGTCGGCTCCCCGGCTGTCCTGTGCTGGACTTCAGTGGGCTCAGCCCGGACCTTGCCGAGACAGCGTCAGACGTGCTGAATGCGTGGCGTCAGATATCGCAAGTTGAACCGGGGCAGCGCAACAACTTCAGTGAGTCGGCGCAACTGCTGCCCGCGTTGCGCATGATCGGCATCGAGACCGGCGGCGTTAAGAAGCTAAATGATTGGCCGCGTAGTCGGGACCGGCGCTTCATCGAGGTGACAGTCAACGGGATCATCGGCAAGGCGCTCGTGCCGTCATTCGGGTCCAAACTCGACGGACGACTGCGTGTGCTACTCGCGTGGGGGCAACCAAGCGCGGATCTGCTCATGAGCTGGGCCGATGGTGACCGGTCGGGGGAAAGCCTGCTCATCGCGCATTTCGGTGGAATGAGCGCTCAGATACGCCGGGACCTGGCAGTCAAGGCGGCGCGGCGCAGCGCACCGATCATCGTGCTCGATGACGCAGCGCTAGTGTACCTGGCCGCACACGGCAACCGGCAGATGGCCGCGACCATGAATGTGCTACTGCCCTTCTCAAGCGTGAATCCTTATCTGCGGCAGAAGCGCGGCGTCGTCGCGCCGGAGATGTTCTACGGACGCGACCAGGAGCGGCGCAGTGTGCTCGACCCTGACGGCACACAGTTGGTGTTTGGTGGCCGCGGCTTGGGCAAGTCGGCGCTACTCAACAGCGCTGCTGAGCAGTTCCAAGAGCAGACCAAGACCGCCGGCGAGCGCGTCGCGGTATATCTGGACCTGAAGGCAGTTGGCATTCGGGCTGAGTCGGCCATCGATCAAGGGGCCATCTGGGACGCGCTACTCGACGTGCTGACGCGCCGGGAGGTACTGGCGGCTCCTGGAAAGAACGCGCGGAGGATATCCCCGCGCGAGCAGGTTCAAAGCGGAGTGCAGGCGTGGCTGGACGGCGACTCACGACGCAGGCTCCTGGTGCTGCTAGACGAGGCCGATCAGTTCTTCGAGGCCGATATGCCGCACTTCTTGGAGACAACGCGGCTGAAGTCGCTTGGGCAGCAGAGCAACGGTCGCGTCAAAGTGGTATTCGCGGGGCTGCACTCAGTGCAGCGGTATGCGAAGACAGCGCGCAACGCGCCGTTCGGACACATGGCGCAACGGCCGACCGTGATCGGGCCGCTGAAGCCGCAACACGCTGCAAATCTGCTGACTCAGCCGCTAGCGGCGCTCGGGTTCGGCTTCGAGGATCCCGATCTGGTCAACCGGGTGCTCGGGCACTGCTCATACCAGCCGTTCCTCCTGCAGATCTTCGCCAACAGGCTCATCGAGGCTATGCATGAGAAGCGAAACGCGACCATACTCGGTGCCGACGAGCCGCCGTATGTGATCACCCGGGCGGATGTTGAGGCAGTAGAGACGCACGCCGACCTGCGCGCAGATATCCGCGCTGCCTTTCATGAGACGTTGAACCTGGACCACCGATATGGAGTTATCGCGCACGTGCTGGCGCATCACGCGCACGAACATGGGCTGGATGCGCGCTTGACGGACACGCAACTACGTGAAGAATGCCTGAGCTACTGGCACAACGGATTCGCCAAGCTCGATGTTGAAGGCTTCCGCGCCTACCTGCAGGAGATGACTGGCCTGGGTGTGCTCGCACCGAACAACGACGGGCGCGGCTGGCATCTGCGCAGTGCGAATGTGCTGAACATGATCGGCACGAGGGAGGACGTCGAGGCGCAACTTGTCACGGCCGCCGAACTGTCAGTCCCCGACGAGTTTCTCGCGCTGGAGTCGCGACAGGAACTGCCGAGCGGGCGGCGTTCGCCGCTGACGGCCGCGCAGATCGACGATGTACTAGGTGACCACACCAACCAGGTACGAGTCGTCCTCGGCTCGCATGCGACCGGCGTCGACTTTGTCAGTGAAGCGGTGTGCGCTGCGGCAAACGTTGGGAACCGCTTCGCCGTGTCGATCGTGTCAAGCCGTCGGCAGCTCGAGGAGCAATTGGTCGCGGGCAAGCCGGGCGAGCGGCGCGTGGTTCTCGACGACCTCGTAAGCGTGGCACCCAACGAGGTGGCGTGTCTCGAGGCGCTAGAGGTCGCCCAAACTCGCCAGCCACCAGTGCCAGGCGTGACCCGCGCGGCGGTGATCGTGGCCGGGCCGGAGCAGATGAACCTCTGGCGGCATGTATTCGCGCAGGCTGATGGCAGTGGCTTGAGTGCGTCGGGGCTGCTGCCGGTCATAACGATCGCGCTGCGCCGGTACGACGCGGCGACGCTGCGCGTGTGGTCGCTGGAAACGAACATCTTCACCAGTGAGGAGCGTCGGGGGCAACTGCTCCAGGTAACGGGCGGATGGCCGATGCTAGTCGAGCAGGCAGCGCAGCTGGTCAATGGCGAGCTGGACGTTGGCGATTCTGGCGGAGTCGACGAGTCGGAGGCACTGCTGCAACTGGAGTCGAAGCTGGCAACGCCGCAGGGCGCTGCGGGACTGGTCACGGCGGTCGGTCTGTCGGGTGACGAGCAGCTAAGTCGTGCCTTCGAGGCGGTCCTGTCGATCATTGACTCAGGGAGCTTGACGCGCGCCGACCTGGAAGTCGCCGCAGAGCTGTCAGTTGATGAGCCGTCGACTGTGGTCGAGTGCCTGATTGCGCAGCAAGTTTTCGATGTGGATGCCGATGGCAAGTTCGCTCCAGAACCCCTCCTCGTCCGCTGCTGGCCGCATCGCGGTTGAGATCCCGGCTTGAGTCCGTGGTCAAGGAGCGGGGGGTGCGGCTCTGACGGCGCTCAGGTGAATCTCCCCAGACTTGCTCACTGAAATTCCCCACCCGCGTGGCTCCGCTGAGCCGGGCGGGGCTCCCTCAAAGCTGGCGGTCTCTGACCACACACCAGCTCGAAGGAGC
>Ga0335076_10004414_pt1 | contig 14224 bp, 15 predicted proteins | sample Lox_Sample_25_FD_206717 | JGI IMG/M metagenome (GOLD analysis project Ga0335076, IMG submission 206717) | Soil microbial communities from Loxahatchee National Wildlife Refuge, Florida, United States - Lox_Sample_2.5 | ecosystem: Environmental > Terrestrial > Soil > Wetlands | place: USA... | reverse complement strand
GGACGTCACCGACGAGGAGGTGCGGCGGGCCTCGGACGAGCTGGCCGGGCAGGAGCGGGAGCGCCGCCGCAAGACCGCGTGGACCGCGGGGGTGCGCCGGGCCCTGATCGTGGTGTGCGTGTTCTTCATCTTCCAGCAGATCACCGGGATCAACGTCCCGTTCTACTACGGCCCCACGATCTTGTCGGGGTACTTCCTGTCCGGGCACAACGCGGTGGCCGCCGCGGTCGCCGGGGTCGAGGTCACCGCGATCCTGGGCGCGGTCAACGTGATCGCGACCTATTTCGCGTTCCGCTGGATCGACAAGAGGGGCCGGCGGCCGCTGGCCATCGGGGGCTACGCGGGCATGACCGTGTTCATCCTGGTCGCCGCGCTCGGGGTGGCGTACCTGACCGGCGTCCCCCAGGTCGTGCTCGTCATGGTCGGGTTCTCGTTCTTCATCACCTCGTTCGCGATCGGCGTCGGCGGCACCGGCTGGCTGATCCAGGGCGAGGTGTTCCCCACCGCCGTCCGCGGCCGGGCGGCGGCCATCGGTGCCGCCGTCGACTGGCTGGCCAACTATGCGCTCATCGAGGCGTTCCCGGCCTGGCACACGTCCATCGGGCTGGGCTGGGTCATGGTGTGCTTCGCGGTGCTGTGCGTCGTGGCCATCGGGTTCGTGTACAAGTTCCTGCCCGAGACCAAGGGGCTGTCCGTGGAGCAGGCGGTCCAGGTGTACGAACGGGAAGCCGAAGGCAGCGGGCTGGGGCGGCTGTCCGGGCACCCCCCGGCCGTCTCGGCCAGCCACGGCTGAGCCGGCGCCCGCCGGGAACGCTACCCTGGCAGCGTGGAGCGCCGGTTCGACACCATCCGCACCGACCGCCTGGCGATGCGCCGGTGGCGCGAATCGGACCGGGAGCCGTACGCGGCGCTGAACGCCGACCCGGAGGTGATGCGCTACTTCCCGGGCACCCTGAGCCGGGCGGTCAGCGACGCCAGCGTCGACCGCATGGAGGATCTCTTCGACCGGCAGGGCTTCGGGCTGTGGGCGCTCGAGGTGGCCGCCACGGCCGAGTTCATCGGGTTCACCGGCCTGAACCCGATGCCTGACGGGGTTCCCGGCGCCGGCGGCATGGAGGTGGGCTGGCGGCTGGCCCGGCACGCCTGGCACCACGGGTACGCCACCGAGGCGGCCACCGCGGCCGTGGACGTGGCGTTCAACGGAGTCGGCCTGGACCAGGTCTGGTCGATGACCGCGGTGCTCAACCAGCCGTCGCAGGCGGTCATGCTCCGGCTGGGCATGACGTCGTACGAGCTGTTCGACCACCCGGCGCTGCCGCCCGGTCACCACCTGCGCCGCCACATCGCCTACCGGCTGCAGCGCCCCTGACCACGCGCTCCGGGCCGCCGGGACCCGCCACGGCCACCCCGAACTTCTGGTTGACGGGCTTGGTGCGGTAGAAACCATAGTGGAAGGCGTAGCGGCCTGAGGGCAAAGGGCGGGTGCCATGCGGTTGCGGCCAGGGGTAGCGATTGACCTCGGCACGGTCAATACGCTCGTCTACGTCTCCGGTCGCGGCATCGTGCTCGAGGAGCCATCCGCGATCGCCATCGCCCGGGGTACCGGCCGGGTGGTCGCCGTGGGCGACGCCGCGGACGCCCTGACCGGCAAGGAACCGCAGGACATCGACGTCGTCCACCCCCTTCGCGAGGGAGTCATCGCGGACCTGGACGCGTCCGTGGCCATGCTCGAGGGGTTCATGCGCCGGGTGCAGCTGCGCCGCGGCCTGCTGCGCGGGTCGGCCGTGGTGTGCGTGCCGAGCGGCGCCACCTGGGTGGAGCGGCGGTCCCTGGTCGCCGCGGTCGAGGCGCAGCGGCCGCGCTGCCGCGTCAAGCTCGTCGATGAGCCGGTCGCCGCCGCCGCGGGCGCGGGCATCGGCCTCACCGACGGGACCGGCGCCTTCATGGTGGACATCGGCGGCGGGACCACCGAGGCTGCGGTGCTGGCCGGCGGCCACGTGGTGCGCTCCCGCTCGCTGCGCCTGGCGGGTAACGCCATGGACGAGGCGATCATGCACTCCGTCAAATCTGAACTCGGTCTGCTCATCGGGCGTAACGCCGCCCGGAGCCTGAAGACGACGCTCGGGCTCGGCGAGGGCGCGGCCGAGTGGATGGAGGTGGTCGGCGTCGACGCCGCGCGCCGGACGCCCCGGGTGGAGTACATCCCGGGCCGGATCGTCGCCGACGCGCTCAACCACACCGTGGCGGCGATCGCCGAGTCGGCGCGGGAGATGCTGTCCGACATCCCGCCCAACCTGGCCGAGGACGTGGTGCGGGGAAAGATCCGCCTGGCCGGGGGCGGAGCCCTGCTCCCGGGCCTGGCCAGCAAGATCGAGGCGGTGGCCGACATCCCCGCCTTCGTCGTGGACGACCCGCTGCGCTGCGTCATCCGCGGGGCCGCCGAGATCCTCGAGCGCGGCCACCAGGTCGCGTGACCGGCACCGACCTCTTCCAGGAGGCGGCCGCCGAGCTGTACGCGACCGACCCGGACAAGTTCATCGAACGCCGCCGCGCCCTCGCGGCCCAGGCCCGCGCGGCCGGCCAGGCCCCGGCGGCCAAGCGGATCGCCGGGCTGCGCAAGCCGACCCGGTCGGCCTGGGTGCTCAACCAGCTGGTCCGCGCCGTGCCCGATGTGCCGTCCGAGCTGGCCCGCCTCGGCCAGGAGCTGCGCGCCGCGCAGCGGTCCCTGGACGGCGCGGCCATCAGGGAGCTCTCGCTGCGGCGGCGCCAGCTGATCGACACCCTGACCCGGCAGGCGTTCCGGGTTTCCGGGCTGCACGCGCCGTCCGCCGCGCTCCGGGATGAGGTGACCGCCACCCTCGGCGCCGCGCTGGCCGATCCCGAGGTCGCCGAGAGCCTGGGGGCGGGAACCCTGGAGCGCGCGGCGCGCAGCGAGGGCTTCGGCACCGGGCCGCCGACGCTGACGCTCGTGACGTCATCCGGCCGCCGGCCCCCCCGCACCGCGCCCGCCCGGGATGCCCCGCGCGCGCTGGCCGTGGCGGGCGCCGCCGCCCCGACGCGGCCGGCAGCCAAGGCGCCAGCGCCGCCCGCCGAGACGGCCGGCGCGGAGCGGGAGCGCCGCCGCCAGGCCGCCCTCGCCGCGGCCGAGCAGGCGGCGGCCGACGCGGCCCGGGCCGCCGAGGCCGCGACCGCGGCCGAGCAGAAGCAGGAACGAGCCGTCCAGGTGATGGAGGAACAGCTCGCCGACGCGCGCCGGAGCCTGTCCGACACCAGGGCCCAGGCCCGGCGGGCGCGGGCCCGGCAGCGCCAGGCCCGCCTGGCCCTCGACCGGCTGCGGCGATAGGCCGGACGGGCGCTCGTTAGCATGACTGCCGTGAGTGACTACGAGCTGGCCCACGAGTACGAGACGGTCCACTACCATCGCCGCGGCGGAGCTGCCAAGATCGAGCTCTACCGTCCCGAGAGCCTGAACGCCTGGAACGAGCAGTTCAGCCCCGACATGCTGGCCGCCCTGACCGCCGCCGCCGAGGACCCGGGCGTGCGCGCGGTGCTGATCACCGGGGCCGGGCGCGCGTTCTCCAGCGGAGCGGATCTGCGCGGCGGCGGGCACACGTCCGGCCAGGGCATCTACGACCGGCTGACCCAGCAGTACCACCCGATCATGGTGGGTATCCGCCAGATGCCCAAGCCGGTCGTGGCCGCGGTGCACGGTCCCGCGGCCGGGATCGGCGTGTCGCTGGCGCTGGTCTGCGACCTGATCGTCGCGGCCGAGTCCGCGTATTTCCTGCTGGCGTTCGTGAACATCGGCCTGGTGCCGGACGGTGGCTCGTCGCTGCTCGTGCCCTCGCGGGTGGGTTTCACCCGCGCGGCCGAGATGGCGATGCTCGGCGAGCGCGTCGCGGCCCGCCAGGCGCTGGACTGGGGCCTGATCAACCGGGTCTGGCCGGACGAGGAGTTCGCCGCGCGCGCCGACGAGCTGGTGTCCCGGCTCGCGGAGGGCCCGACCGGGTCGTACGCGGGGACCAAGCGCCAGCTCAACCGGTGGCTGTACGAGCGCATGGACGCCCAGCTCGAGTTCGAGGCGAGCATCCAGCGGGAGATGGCCGGCTCGGAGGACTTCGCCGAGGGCGTCGCCGCCTTCGTGGAGCGGCGCCCGGCGCGATTCACCGGCCGCTGACCCGGCCCGCCCGCCGCGACGTCACGGGCGGGTGCGCACCAGGGCGTCCAGGCCGTCGAGGATCCGCTCGAGGCCGAAGATGAACTCGTCGTCCGGGTCGTCGTGCACGTCGAAGACGCCCGCGGTGCGGAGCTTCTGCCTGCACACCCCGACGCTGGACGACGTGTTCCTCGCCGTCACCGCTTCCCCCGCCATCCGACCCGACCAGGAGGCCACCCGTGTCTGACGCGCTGACCATGACCGCGCGCTGCGTGCGCCTGACCCGGCGCCAGCTCGACGCGCTGCTGACCTCGCTGCTGCTTCCGGTCCTGCTCATGCTGCTGTTCGCCTGCCTGTTCGGCGGCGCGATCCACACCGGCACCCGGTACGTGACCTACGTCGTCCCCGGGGTCTTGCTGCTCTGCGCGGGCTACGGGGCGTCGCTCACCGCGGTGAGCGTCAGCCAGGACATGATCTTCCGGCAGCAGCCGCTCGCAGTCGGCCAGGGTGCGCTCGAAGAGCGTCACCGCCTCGGCGAGCCGCGCGCGGTAGCTGGGGCAGCCGGTCTTGCTGTCGGCGATCACGGCCGCGGCGTTTCGGCCCGAACCTGACGGTTCATGGTCACACCGGCCATCGGGACCTTCCTTTATGTCGAGCCAGCAAGGTTACGGGGATCTGGTAATGGTAAGGACAGGATTGGGGCTGTTCGGTGTCGGTATGATCACGATAAGTAACGCATAAGGGGCGGGCATGCTCAATTTCGGCGTTACCTTCATGGCCGATCCGCCGGCGTCTGAGGTCGTCGGCCGGACAGTGCTCGCCGAGCAGAACGGCTTCAGCCACGTGTGGCTGTGGGACAGCCACGTCCTGTGGCAGGAGGTCTACCCGATCTTCACGCTGATGGCGGCGGGCACCACGGACATCCACATCGGGCCGTGCGTCACCAACCCGGTGACCCGGGACCCGACGGTCACCGCCGCCGCCATGGCCACGCTGAACGAGATCTCCGGCGGCCGGATGGAGATGGGGATCGGCCGCGGCGACTCGGCGCAGCGGGTGCTCGGCCGGCACCCGGTACCGGTCGCCACGCTGGAGCAGGCCTGCCAGACCATCCGGGACCTGGCCGAGGGGCGGGAGGTCGACCTCGACGGCACCGCGGTGCAGCTCAAGTGGTCGCAGGGCCACCCGCTGCCGGTCTGGGTCGCCGCGTACGGGCCGCAGGCCCTGCGCTGCGCCGGGCGCGTCGCCGACGGCCTCATCATGCAGCTCGCCGACCCGTTCATCATCGAGTGGTCGCTGCGGTACCTCCGGGAGGGCGCCGAGCAGGCCGGCCGGGACCCCGCCGACATCACGGTGATGGCGGCCGCCCCGGCCTACCTGTCCGCCGACCTCGCGCACGCGCGGGACCAGGTGCGCTGGTTCCCCGCCCTGGTCTCCAACCACGTGGTCGACCTGGTCCACCGCTACCACGGCGGCGAGCTCCCGGACGAGCTGACCGACTACATCGCGGCCCGGAAGCGCTACGACTACGCCCACCACGGCCGGGCCGGGTCGGATAACGCTGAGTTCGTCACCGACGAGGTGGTGGACCGGTTCTGCGTGCTCGGCACCCCCGAGCAGGTGCGGGCCAAGCTGGGCCAGCTGCAGGACCTGGGCGTGCAGCAGTTCAACATCTACTCGATGGTCGACGACCCCAGGGCGCTGATCAGCGGCTTCGGCCGCGAGATCATCCCGGCCTTTCGGGGGGATCTGGGGGGGTAGTCCCCCCGACGGCAACACTGCGCTAAGGAGGGACACCCGATGCGAACGGTCCGCGCGGCGCTGATCCAGGCCCAGGCGAACCTGCCCAAGCAGGAGGCGATCGACAAGCACATCAAGATGATCGCGGACGCCGCGGGCCAGGGCGCCGAGGTGGTGGGCCTGCAGGAGATCTTCCACGGCCCGTACTTCTGCGCCGAGCAGGACGCCAAGTGGTATGACACCGCGGAACCCGAGGACGGGCCCACCGTGAGCCGGATGCGCGAGGTGGCCCGCGAGCACGGCGTGGTGCTCATCGTGCCGTGGTACGAGGAGGAGCAGCCCGGCGTCTACTACAACACCGCCTGCGTGATCGAGCGGGACGGCACGGTGCTCGGCAAGTACCGCAAGACCCACATCCCGCACGTCGGGCCCTGCTTCTGGGAGAAGTTCTACTTCAAGCCGGGCAACCTCGGCTACCCGGTGTGGGAGACCTCGGTGGGGCGGGTCGGCCTGATCATCTGCTACGACCGGCACTTCCCCGAGGTGGCCCGGGAACTGGGGCTCAAGGGCGCCGAGCTGGTCTTCAACCCGTCCGCGACCGTGGAGTCGCTGTCGCGGTACCTGTGGGAGCTCGAGCAGCCCGCGCACGCGGTGGCCAACGGGTTCTGGATCGCGGCCAGCAACCGGGTCGGCGTCGAGGCGCCGCTCAACCCCAGCAGATTCTACGGCTCGTCGTACTTCTGCAGCCCGCGCGGGAAGATCGTCGCGCAGGCCTCGGACAGCGAGGACGAGGTGCTGGTCGCGGACCTCGACCTGGACGAGATCCGCGAGGTCCGCAACACCTGGCAGTTCTTCCGCGACCGCCGGCCCGAGACCTACGGCGAGCTGGCCCAGCAGCTGCCATGATGGCCCCGACGAAGGGCCATAACGACCACGGCGCGGAGCGGCCATGACCACGCTGATCAAGAACGGGACGGTGGTCACCGCCACCGACATGACCCCCGCTGACGTGCTGGTCGACGGGGAGCGGATCCAGGCGATCGGGGTGGGCCTGGGCGATTCGGTGACCACCGGCACGGTCATCGACGCCACCGGCCGGTACGTCATGCCGGGCGGCATCGACGTGCACACCCACATGGAGCTCCCGTTCGGCGGCACCTTCGCCTCCGACGACTTCGCCACCGGCACCGCCGCCGCGGCCTGGGGCGGCACGACCACGATCGTCGACTTCGCGGTGCAGGGCTACGGCGAGAGCCTGGCCCAGGGCCTGGACGCCTGGCTGGCCAAGGCCGAGCCGAAGTCGCACATCGACTTCGGCCTGCACCTGATCGTGCGCGAGATCAACGACGGCGTCCTGCGCGAGATGGACACGATGATCGACCGCGGCGTGCCCTCATTCAAGCTGTTCATGGCCTACCCGGGCGTGTTCATGCTGGACGACGCGTCGATCTTCCGCGCGATGAGCCGCACCGCGGACAACGGCGGCCTGATCATGCTGCACGCCGAGAACGGCGGCGCGATCGACGTGCTGGTCCAGCGCTACCTGGCCGAGGGCAAGACCGCGCCGGTCAACCACGGCCTGACCCGGCCGTCGTCGATGGAGGGCGAGGCCACCCACCGCGCGATCGCGCTCGCCGAGCTGGCCGGCGTGCCGGTCTACATCGTGCACCTGTCCTCGCGCGAGGCGCTGAACGCGGTGCGCGAGGGCCGCGACCGCGGCGTGCCCGCCTACGCGGAGACCTGCCCGCAGTACCTCTACCTGTCCCTCGACGACCTGGCCCGGCCCGGCTTCGAGGGCGCCAAGTTCGTGTGCTCGCCGCCGCTGCGGCCCGCCGACCACCAGGCCGACCTGTGGCGCGGCCTGGTCACCGACGACCTGCAGGTGGTCTCCACGGATCACTGCCCGTTCGACTACAAGGACCAGAAGATCCTCGGCCGGGACGACTTCTCCGCGATACCCAACGGGCTGCCGGGGGTCGAGGACCGCTACACGCTGCTGTGGGACGGCGGCGTCGCGGCCGGCCACATCACCCCGACCCGGTTCGTCGAGCTGATCGCGACCGCGCCGGCCCGGATGTTCGGGCTGCACCCGCGCAAGGGCACGCTCGCCCCGGGCGCCGACGCGGACATCGTGGTGTTCAACCCCGACGCCGAGCGCACGCTGTCGGCCAGCACCCATCACATGCGGGTGGACTACAGCTGCTACGAGGGACGGAAGGTCCGCGGCCTGCCGGAGGTGGTCATGCAGCGCGGCAACATCCTGGTCCGGGACGGGAAGTTCGAAGGCCAGCCGGGCGCGGGCCGCTTCCTGCGGCGCGGCCGGTTCAGCCCCGGCGGATAGCCCCGGCCTAGCCCTCTTCCTGGTGGCGCCGCTCGCCCAGCGTGATGCTCAGCAGCCAGCTGACCACGCCGATGATGATCGCGCCCCAGAACGCCGGCCAGAACCCGGTGATGTGGAACGGCAGGTTGAGCTTGCCCGCCACCCAGCTCGTGAGCCACAGCAGCAGCGCGTTGACCACCAGGCCGATCAGGCCGAGGGTCAGGATGTAGAAGACGCAGCCGATCACCTTGATGATCGGCTTGAGCACGGCGTTGATCACACCGAAGATCAGCGCCACCACGAGCAGGGTGGCGACCTTGTGCAGCGTGGTGCCCGCCGTTACCTCGATGCCGGGGAGCACCCACGTGGCCACGAGCATGGCCACGGCGGTGATCAGGACCCGGATGACGAACCACATGCGATCATCCTGCCATGATCGGCGGGATGGTCAGGACGGGCGCCGGGTCGGGCACCCCGCGCGGGATGGCCACCCGGACGGCGCTGGCCAGCGGTCACTTCCAGCGGAAATGGACGAAGATCCGGCCGAAGTTCTTGGAGTCCTTCTCGACGCGGTGATAGAGCGCCTTGATCTCCTTCTGCTGCAGGAACCTGAGCACGTGCTTCTTCAGCTGGCCCGAGCCCTTGCCCGGGATGATCTCGACCAGCGGCGCCTTCGTCCGCACCGCCTCGTCCATGATGTCGCGCAGCGCCTGGTCGATGTCCCGGCCGCGGTTGTAGATGTCGTGCAGGTCCAGCTTGAGCTTCATCGGGCGGTCTCCGGTTTAGCCGACTGTCGCCCACGGTACGCTCACCAGCAGGTACGGGCGCGACGGCGGTCGCCCGCCGATCCAGGGAGACCCCATGCGCCTCGCCCGGCCAGCGCTGGCCGCCGTGTCGCTGCTGGCCGCGGCCGTCACCGGGGTCGGCGCCGTCGCGGTCGCGGGCCACGCCCGTCCCGCCGGCGAGGCCGCGAGCATCGTGACGATCCGGCCGGGCGCGATCCACGTCCTGGCCGGGGCCCTGCCCGCGCCGCCCGGCACCGCGTTCTGCGAGCAGCACTACCACATCGCGTGCTACCTGCCCGCGCAGATCCAGCGGGCCTACCACCTGCCCCGGCTGTACCGGCAGGGCATCACGGGCCGCGGGCAGACGATCGTCATCGTCGACTCGTTCGGGTCCCCGACCGTCCGGAGTGACCTCAGCCGGTTCGACCAGGCCGCGGGCCTGCCCGCGCCGCCGTCGCTGAAGATCATCCAGCCCGCCGGGAAGGTCCCGTCGTACCAGCCGAACTCCGACCGGGAAGGCTGGGCCGGCGAGACCGACCTGGACGTCGAGTACGCCCACGCGATCGCCCCCGGCGCGAGCATCCTGCTGGTCGAGACCCCGACCTCGGAGGACGAGGGCACGACCGGCTTCCCGCAGATCGTCGCGGCCGAGACGTACGTGATCAACCACCACCTCGGCGGCGTGATCAGCCAGAGCTTCAGCGCCACCGAGCAGACCTTCCCGTCCGGCGCGTCGCTGCGCCGCCTGCGCGGCGCCTACATCGACGCGGCGCGCCGGGGCGTGACCGTCCTGGCGGCCTCCGGTGACAGTGGCGCGGCCGACGTCAAGTACAACGAGGTCACGTACTACCTGCACCCGGTGACGTCGTGGCCGGACAGCGACCCGCTGGTGACCGCGGTCGGCGGGGCCCAGCTGCACCTGGGCGCGGCGGGCGACAACGTCACGCCGCCCACCGTCTGGAACGACACCTTCAGCGCGGCGGCCAACGAGTTCGCCGTCGGCAACCCCGGGCCGAACCCGCTGGCCGGCGGAGGCGGGAGGTCGGTCGTGTTCGCCCGGCCCGGGTTCCAGAACGGGGTGCGGAGCATCGTCGGCAGCCACCGCGGCGTGCCCGACATCTCGATGAGCGGCGCCTGCAACGGCGCGGCCGATGTATACCAGAGCTTCGGCGGCCAGCCGGCCGGGTGGTATCCCGCCTGCGGCACCAGCGAGGCGACGCCGGAATTCGCCGGGATCGTGGCCCTGGCCGACCAGGTGGCCGGCCACCCGCTCGGAATGATCAACAGGTACCTGTACCGGCTCGCGGCGCGCCGCGCGCCCGGCATCGTGGACGTGGTGTCCGGGAACAACACGGTCTCGTTCCGCCAGGGCGGACGGATGCACACCGTATCCGGGTTCGCGGCGCGGCGCGGTTACGATCTCGCGTCGGGAGTCGGCACGGTGAACGCGCCGGCGTTCGTCCGGGAACTGGCGCAGGCGGCCGGCCAGCACCATCACCGGTAACGGCCGGCAGCCCACCACCTACCGTATTCGGCATGATCTGCGTGCTCGGCGACGCTCACCTCGACGTCGTGGTGTCGGCCCGCGGGCCCGTGGCCGAGGAGACCGACACCCCGGCGCGCACGTCGGTCGGGGCCGGGGGACAGGCCGCCAACGTCGCCGCGTGGGTGGCCGCGCTGGGCGGCCGGGCCCGGCTGATCGCGGCCCGCGGGACCGACCTGGCCGGCCAGCTGGTCGCCGCGGAGCTGGCCCGCCGGGCGGTGGAACTGGTGGGACCGGTCATCGACGGCCGGACCGGCGTGGTGGTATCGCTGACCGACGGCGCCACCCGCTCGATGCTCACCGACCGCGGGGTGGGCCCGAGCCTGGCCGCTCACCTGCTCCAGCCGGACTGGCTCGACGGGTGCGACTGGCTGCACCTGCCCGCCTACAGCCTGGTCGCCGAGCCGGTCGCGGGGGCGGCGCTCGCCGCCGCGCAGCGCGCGCCGCGGCTGAGCGTCGATCTCTCCTCGACCGCCGCGCTGCGCGCCTACGGCGTCCGGCGGTTCGGTGAGCTGATCGCGCGCCTGCGCCCGGACGTGGTCTTCGGCAACGAGGCCGAGGCCACGCTGGTCGGGGACCTGCCCGGGCCCGAGTTCGTGGTTAAGCTGGGCGCGCGCGGCGTCCGCGCGGCCGGGAAGGTGTTCCCCGCGCTGCCCACGCGGCCGGTCGACCCGACCGGAGCGGGCGACGCGTTCGCCGCGGGCTACCTGGTCGGCGGGATCGGGCTCGGCCTGGAAGCGGCCGCGCGGGCGGTGGCGACGATGGGGGCGATGCCATGACAGCACCCCCTGGGGCCACCCCAGACCCCGATGGGCCGCATCCCCCCGTGACGGCGGCCGATGAGGTCGCCGAGGCGCTGCGGGCCGGGCGGCCGGTCGTGGCGCTCGAGACCACCCTGGTCTCGCACGGCTTCTCCGGCGGCCGGGGGCTCGCGGCGGCCCGGGCGGCCGAGACCCGGGTACGCGCCGCGGGCGCGGTGCCGGCCACGATCGGCATCGTCGACGGCACGCTGCGCGCCGGGCTCGGCGACGCCGAGCTGCAGCGCTTCGCCGAGGCCGGCGAGCGGGCCCGCAAGGTGGGCGCGCGCGACATCGCCGCCTGCATCGTGCAGGGCGCGCTCGGGGCCACGACGGTCGGCGGGACGCTGGCCGTGTGCCGGGCGCTCGGCATCCGGTTCCTGGGGACCGGCGGCATCGGCGGCGTGCACCGGGGGTTCGCCGACAGCCTCGATATCTCCGGCGACCTGCTGCAGATCGCGCGCACCCCGGCGGTCGTGGTGTCCTCGGGGGCCAAGTCGATCCTGGACGTCAGCGCGACCGCCGAGCTGCTGGAGACCCTCGGGGTCCCGGTCCTCGGCTGGCAGACGGCCACGCTGCCGCTGTTCTACCGCGCCGACGGCGGCCCGCCCGTGCCCGCGGTGGTCACCACGAGCGAGGAGGCGGCCCGCATCGCGCTCACCCAGTGGCGGCTGAGCCCGTCATCCGGGCTGCTGCTGGCCCGCCCGCCCGCGGACGGCCTGGACATCGAGCCGGTCGTGGCCGAGGCCGTCCGGCAGGTGCGCGGTGCGGGCGTGACCGGCCAGGCGGTGACGCCCGCGGTCCTGGCCCGGGTCGAGGAGCTCAGCGGCGGCCGGAACGTCGAGGTCAATCAGCGGCTGATCGCCGACAACGCGGCGCTGGCCGCCGAGGTGGCCGTGGCCCACGCGAGGCTGGCGGGGTAGCGGGCGGTCAGGACGCCAGCGTCTCGGTCAGCCAGGCCCGCAGCGCCGGGGCGGGCGCGGCCCCGGTCTTGCGCGCCGCCACGTGGCCGTTGCGCAGCACCATCAGGGTCGGTATGGCCTGCACGCCGAAGCGCTGCTGCAGCGCCGGCGAGGAATCCACATTGACCTTGACGAGCTTCAGCCGGCCGGCCATCTCCGTGGCCAGTTGCTCCAGCGCCGGGCTCACCATGCGGCACGGGCCGCACCACGGCGCCCAGAGGTCCACCAGCACCGGGACGGAGGACTGCTCGGCGACCTCCGCGAAGGTCTGATCGCCCGCGTCGACGATCCAGGGCAGCGGCTGGTGGCACTGGCCACAGCGCGGGGTGCCGGACGCGGCGGCGGGCACCCGGTTCCGGCGCCCGCACTGCGGGCACTTGGTCAGGTCAGACATGTAATTTCCCGATCTCGCCGGAGCAACTCTGCCTCACTCCAACCTTCCTGCCCGCGTGGTATTCCGGGGAGTGACCGGCGGGACCCGCGTGACAGGGGGGACGCGCGGGGCAGAACGGGCAAGCCGCCCATCGTGATTGTTCCAGGGATCTTCCCGAAGAAGACTCCAAAATTGCCAGAACCGCGAGACTATGGCTGCTGCGCAGGCGGGGAGCCTCGCGACCGCGCTAGCGGGACCGCCAGGAGGGGAGATCCGGAGCATGCCAAGTGCGCGCCTGAGCATGCCCGAATTCCCTGGTCAGGGGAAGGCGTACCACGGGGGAGCCGGGCCGGTAGCTCTTGACAGCCTCTTCCGCGCCTCTTTACGCTCCTCGGTCATTGCGTGACTTATACCTACTTATGATGACTTGAGGGTGGAGTGAGCTCATGCAGGCTTTGAAGCGGGCCCGCGCGGCCGTCTCGCCCGGCTCCGCCGGCGCGGCCGGCGCCGCGGTGAGACTCAGCCGCCGGGAGATGCTGGCCGGCGGGATCGGCGCCGGCGCCCTCGTCGCGCTGCCGGACCTGTCGCTGGCGGACCGCGCGGCCGGGCGGTCGGTGAGCGCCGCCGGCCCCGGCTCCCGGCACGTGCTCCTGTACGGCACGCCCGAGGCGACCGCGTTCCCCGGCGGATCGGTCGCGTCGGCGGTGTCTCCCGCGTCCCGGGCCACGTCACTGCCCGCGGCCAAGCCGGTCGCCACCCAGCTCACGTCCGCGCCGGTCGCGTCCGCCGATCAGGCCAGCGTGGCGCTGGTCACCGTGGACACCGCGGCGTCTGCGGCGACGGTGACGCTGACCGTCGTCGACGCGGCGTCGGCCGTCGTCAGCAAGCAGGGGTCGCTGACCATCACCGGCATCGCGGACGGCGCCAGCATTCTCCCGACGCCGGTCTTCGCGCCGGGCACCGCGACCATCGCGCTGGTCCTGGCCATCACCGAGCCCACCGGCCGGCGCCTGGCCCGCAAGACCGATCCGGCCACCGGCATGAGCCAGGTCATCCAGCCGGTGACCTGGACGTCGCGCCACGCGCTGGCCTACTTCGACTCCGCCACCGAGAGTTTCGCCGGGCCGTTTCATCTCGGCAACGCCCCGGCGCTGGCGCTCACCGCGGCCGCCGCGAACTCCTCGGACTTGTTCGTGTGGGCGACCAGGGAGCCGCAGCCGGCCAAGGTCCGGCCGCAGGCCCCGCCGCTGCCGTGGGTCAGCGTGTTCCCGCTGGGCTCGGGCCAGGCCCGGGCCTCGGTGCCGTCCCCCGCGCCGTGGCCGGCCAGCGAACCGGTCGTCACACTGGCCACCGGGGACGTGGCGCGGCTGGTCAACGGGCGCGCGGTGCAGGTCAGTTCGGCGCAGACCGGGGAGGTGACCCAGACCACGATCGCGCCGCTGAACGTGACCCGGGCCAAGCCGAGCGCGGTGACCATGGAGTCCCGCCCGGACGGGACGGTGTTCTTGACCAAGCCGGGCATCGGCCGGGCGGTGGTCGCCGACCCGG
>Ga0335076_10004413_pt1 | contig 14225 bp, 19 predicted proteins | sample Lox_Sample_25_FD_206717 | JGI IMG/M metagenome (GOLD analysis project Ga0335076, IMG submission 206717) | Soil microbial communities from Loxahatchee National Wildlife Refuge, Florida, United States - Lox_Sample_2.5 | ecosystem: Environmental > Terrestrial > Soil > Wetlands | place: USA... | reverse complement strand
GCTGCCCGTGCAGTACAGCGCTTGTCTTCCACCCGAGCGAGCGGCGGGACGCATCACCGTATTCCTCTTGGCCTCTTGCTGCTTTCGCGGCAGCAGCTCACGGTCGAACAGTTGCGGGTGGCGCTTGAAGCGCAGCGCGCGGCGGGGCGGGGAAAGATCGGGGAATGGCTTCAGGAGTTGGGCTTCGTTACCGAACTGCAGGTTACGGCCGCCGTTGCCCGCCAATGGTCTTGTCCGTTGCTGCGCATGCAGCCCGTGGTTGTGAGTGCCTCGCTGCAACTGCCATTCACCTTAATGCGATCCTTTTCCGTGCTGCCGGTGGACTTCGTTGCGTCATCGGGCACGCTGCATATCGCATGTCGCGATGGGATTGACTACGGTGTCCTCTATGCCATCGAACAGATGTTGGGGGTTCGGACCGAAGCGTGTATGGCACCCGCCAGCATGATCGACCGCGAATTGAGGATGCGCTCGGAACGCCGTGGAGAATCTGAGATTGTTTTTGAGCGCAGCAGCAATGAGGGGGACCTGGCTGCAATCATCTGCAACTACTGCCGCCGCATCGCCGTCACGGAACTTCGCCTCTCCGCCTGCGGGCCACACCTTTGGGCTCGGCTCTTTCGTGCGGCAAAGTGCCCCATTGATCTCTTATTCCTCGGCACGCAATCCCTTGCCGCGTAGCTCGGTTGACTAAAGTCGTGTCTTTCCCCGCCGATGAAACATGAGGCAGATCGGTACTCGAACATCTCTGCTGTTTAAAGAAGGATCGGCGCCATGGACAACCTGTGTACCTTGATCGTGGATGACTCTTCCGTGATGCGGAAGATCGTAGAGCGCTCGCTTCGTCAGGCCGGATTAGGCATTTCTCAAGTACTCGAAGCCGGAAACGGGGCGGAAGCATTAACCGCCGTTGAGCAAAACAAAGTTGACCTGATCCTGTGTGACATCAATATGCCCGTCATGGACGGACTGGAGTTCGTGAAACAGTTGTCGACGATGGAAAAGGCGAAGGGTGTCCCGGTGGTTATGATTACGACGGAGGGCAGTGAAGGGCACGTGGTCCAGGCGCTTTCGGCCGGTGCTCGCGGCTATATTCGCAAGCCGTTCACGGCGGATCAGGTAAAAGAGCATGTCCTTCCTGTGCTAGGAGGGAAGCAATGACTCCCGCGAATTCCACTGTCGCCCCTATCGGCCGGGAGTGCTGGCTTCCTACGTTGCAGTTGGCGCTACAAGAAGTATTTGACCTGATGCTGGCATGCCCGCTTGAGATTCCGGCCGTCCCTCCTCCGATCGAGGGCCTTGATATCACCTCCATGGTTGGGCTCGCGGGCCAGCTCTGCGGCATCCTCACCGTACGCTGCAGTTCTAAATCGGCGGCACGCATGGCGTCGCGAATGCTCGGCACTCCGACGGAGAAGGCCGGAAACCAGATGTGGGACGCGGTCGGCGAGATCTGCAACATGGTGGCGGGCAACTTCAAGAATAAGATCAATGGACTAGGCGATGGCTGCATGCTGTCGGTACCCACAGTGATCACCGGCGCCGACTACAACTTGCACAGCATGGTCAACCTTGAGATTCAGACGGTCTTGCTGTTCGAAGGGGAACCCCTCGTGCTCTCTCTTGAGGTGCACGGCTAGGCGTTGCGGCATAGGGGCCTGGTTCGGTCGAGAGCTTTGGCGCCACCCCCGGCAAGACCGCCTGCTCCCTCGCAGATAGCGGGCATATTCTTCCTCCCGCCACATTCTTGAACTCTCATCTGTCATGGAATCTCACGTGCACTCCCGCTGGCAGGTGAGACCTTATGGATAGTGGGTACTACGCCGCATGCGCTGGGTTTGCAGCGCAAAGCGAGGCTCTTGAATTAATCGCTCATAACCTGGCTAACCTGGGAACAACGGGCTACCGCGGCGAACGTGCCATGTTCCGCTCGCTGCTTACCGGGGACGGCCGTGCCGCCGTCAATCCGCTCAACCGGGCAGTGAATGATTTCGGTGTTCTCGGGGGCAGCCAAATCGACCTTGCCTCCGGCAGCCTCGTGGCCACAGGAAGTCCTCTCGATCTTGCCATCGCAGGCGCCGGGTTCTTTGTGGTGCAGTCGGCGCGGGGGTCGGTGTACACGCGGAATGGAAGCTTCCGGGAGACGCCTTCGGGACAGTTGGTGACCGCACAAGGGGAACCTGTGCTTGGTGAGCAGGGGCCGATCACGTTGCCTGCCGGCAATGTTTCCGTGAGCGCCGACGGCACGGTCTCGGTGAACGGCGCCGTTGCCGCCAAGCTAAAGGTGGTGGAATTTGCCTCCGGCGCAAAGCTTGAGGCTTTAGGGAACGCGCTCTACGGCGCACCCGATGGAACCGCGCTTCCTCCGGCATCTTCCTCGATCCGGCAGGGCATGCTGGAGGAGTCCAACGTGAGCCCGGTCGAAAGCGTTGTGCAGCTCATCACCGTGCAGCGCGGAGCCGAAATGATGCAGCGGGCGCTTAGCCTGTTTGACACCCAATTCAATCAAACGGCGGCCCAGGATTTGCCGCGCGTCTGAAGGGAGAAGTGGAGACATGATTCGTGCTCTCTATACCGCAGCCAGCGGCATGATGGCTCAGGAAACCAACCTCGACAACGTGGCCAACAACCTGGCCAACTCCAGCACAGCGGGATTCCGTCGCCGCCGGCTGCAGTTCGAAGATCTCGTATACCAGAATCTGGTGATGCCCGGTGCCGCTGCCTCGCAGCAGACCACGATGGTGGCCGGCTTACAAGTTGGACTGGGCACCAGGTCGGCGGCTTCGGAGGTGATTCAGCTGCAGGGCGACTTCAGCCAGACGGGGAATCCGCTCGATCTCACCATTCAAGGCCAGGGATTCTTTCAGGTGCTCCTGCCGGACGGCCAGACTGCGTATTCGCGCGCCGGAGGTTTTCATCTCGACGCGCAGGGCAACCTGGTTACGCAGGATGGTAATCCCGTGCAGCCGGCAGTCACGATTCCGCCCGGGGCGACCTCCGTTACGGTGGCCCCGGATGGAACCATCAGTGTCACGCTGCCCGGCCAGACGGCTGCCCAGCAGGTGGGATCCCTGCAATTGGCCCTGTTCAACAATCCCGGAGGCCTTAACAGCACCGGTAGCAATCTGTTTCTGGCCACGACGGCCTCCGGCGATCCCGTGATCGGAACCCCGGGGGGAAGCGAGGGCATTGGTCCGCTGGTGCAGGGCATGCTGGAACAGTCGAACGTGAGCGTGGTCGACGAGTTTGTGCAGATGATCGTGGCGCAGCGTTCCTACGAAGCCAACTCCCGGGTGGTGAATGCGGCAGACCAGATGTTGCAGGACATCAATACTCTGGGACGTTAATCAAATCCAGATTGTGCACCATGAGAATATCTCTCTTTGTCTTTTACGTTTTCAGCGCGTTGTGCTGCTTGGCCCAACGAGATTGCACCTCGATCCGGATTCCCGCGACGGTGGCGATAACCGGGACCGACTTCACGCTTGCCGACCTGCTGGCTCCGCCGGTCTGCCCGTTGGTCGCCGACGAGGCCCGGCAGGTTCGCTTGGGCAGTGCACCGCTGGCGGGCAGCACGCGCGTGCTCGACGCCGGTGAGCTTCGCAGCGAGCTGCGCAAGCTCGACATTCCCTCAGCGTCGAGGATGTGGTGGCAAAACGTGACCTTGCCCGAGCGCATCAGCGTGCACCGTCCGGTTGCCACCGCCTCCTGCTCCGAACTGGCGGGAAGGGCTCTGGACGATCCTGTCGTGCGAGAGCGGCTGGCGGCATCGGGCGCTTTTGCTCAAGCGATTCAAACCGGACGGATTTCGCCGGCAGATGTGGAATGCGGAGCAGCTGGACGGGTTCCACGCCAGGCGCGCTTGCTCTTTACGAAAGTAAATTGGGACGCTGCGGCACGCAGCTGGGACATCTGCGCTCGGTGCCTTCCCGCAAGGGATTGCGTGCCGTTTCTGATTCGCGTCCACCTGGCGGCCGGAGAAGTTACGCCGCAGATTCGATTGCGACGCGATAACAAGTCCGCAATTTCGCAAGAAGGATCTGTCCTCGTGCATCGCGGCGGACGCGCGACATTGATATGGGAACACGCGGGCATTCGGCTGGAGGTCCCTGTCATCTGCCTGGAACCAGGCCGACAGGGCGGACATGTGAAGATTCGCATAGAACGCTCCAACAAGGTCGTCGACGCTGTGGTCACGGGCGAGGGCCGGCTGCGCACAGATTCGTGAAGGCTTCGGAAGAGGATATTTTCCTATGTTCTGTAATGGGCAAGCTTCAGCGTCTTTCCGTGCCGCGATGGTGGTCGCCATACTTTGTCTTGTCCTTCCTTGGGCCTGGGCTCGGCAGAAGCCAGTTCCATTGCAACGAGACGGTCTGGCGGACTACATTCAGCGCGTTTCGGCCAAAGCGACGGATTCCGCTGCTTCGACCCGCGGCAGTCTGTGGGTCGACGGCGGCCGTTTCGCGAACATGGTGGCGGACTACAAAGCGGCCCGGGTCGGGGACCTGGTTACGATCAGCGTGGCGCAGAACTTGTCCGCCACCAGCACTGGGAATGTTTCCAGCAACCGCAGTTTCTCGGCAAACTCGGGGATCACCGCGTTACCGGGACAGCTCAAGACCACCGGAGTCGCGAATCTGTTCTCGCCCAGCTCAAACCAGGTGCTCAGCGGAAAAGCCCAGGCCACTTCGCAAACCTCGCTGAGCACCATACTGACCGGCCGCGTCGCCGCCGTACTGTCGACAGGCACTCTCGTGGTCGAGGCCGAACGCCAGGTCACCATGAACAACCAGCACGAAACCGTGATTCTGCGCGGGCTGGTGCGACCCGGGGATCTGGACGCCACTAATACCGTGGCCTCCAATCACGTCGGCGATCTCGAGGTCGAGGTAAAGGGAAAGGGCATCGTCAGCGACGGAACGCGCCCTCCCAACCCAATCGTCCGCTGGATTCTCCGCATCGTCGGATTCTAGGAACTGGATATGAGCAGACTACGGAAGATCCTCCTCATGTTTGCCGCGACGCCTGTACTTGCCGTTGGTCTGAGAGCAATCGAGGAAGAGCCACATAAGGTTTTCGTTCGTGACATCGCTACGGTCCAAGGCGTGCGCGAAAACTCGCTGATCGGTTACGGATTAGTTGTAGGCCTGAAAGGAACGGGCGATCGGCAGCAGACTTACTTCACGGTGCAGACGCTGGCCAGCATTCTGGCTCGCATGGGCGTGCAGATTCCGACGGCGTCGGTGCGGGTCAATAATGTCGCAGCGGTGTTTGTAACGGCCAGCCTGCCACCGTTTGCCCGGCCCGGCATGAATCTGGACATCGTGGTTTCTTCGAGTGGCGATGCGCGCAGCCTGGAAGGCGGCATATTGCTGCTGACTCCGCTCTATGCCGCGGACGGCCAGGTGTATGCGGCGGCACAAGGCCCGTTGATCGTGGGAGGGTACATGGCGGGATCCTCTACGAATTCCCGCCAGGTCAACCATCCCACCGTGGGCCGAATTCCCGGCGGCGCCCTGGTGGAGCGCGACTCTGCCGTCGACCTGGCGCACCTCGATCGCCTGACACTTCTGCTGCACGAAACCAGTTTTTCGACAGCGCGGGATGTTGCGGCGGCCATCAATCGCGAGTTCTCGACTGCCATCGCCAACGCCGTCGATGGCCGCCGGATCGATCTCGACCTCTCCGCAGATACCTCCAATGTGCCAGCTCTGATGGCACGGATCGAGAACCTGGCCATTGCCGTGCGCCGCCGGGCCAAAGTCGTAGTCAACGAGCGAACCGGCACGGTGGTATTTGGCCGGGATGTGCACCTGGGTGCGGTCTCGATCCTGCACGGCAATTTCTCCATCGAAGTCACCACGATTCCGGTGATCTCGCAACCCAACGCCCTGGCCCAGGGAACGACCGAAGTTGTTCCGAAGACAAAACTGAGCGCGAACGATGCTCCCGCGCGCAATCTCGAACTGAGCGAAGGAGCCAGCGTGGAGGAACTCGTCACCCGACTCCAGGCCATCGGGGCGACAGCCCGGGACGTCGTCTCGATTCTGCAGGCCATCCGGGCGGCTGGCGCGCTCGACGCGGAATTGGAGGTGATCTGATGCCGACAGGCACGATTTCCAACTTGACCACAGTCTCGCCGGATCTTGCGGCGCCGGTGCCTACCGCGGCCCGGGGACAGAAAGCCGCGCGGGAGTTTGAGGCCCAACTCATCGCCTCGCTGCTGGAGTCCCTGGAACGGACCTTTTCCGGCTTGTCCAACTCCGAACGGATGGCTGGATCCGACGATTATGACTATCTCGGCACCCGGGCTCTGGCGGAGGCGCTGGCGTCACGCGGAGGTTTCGGCATCGGCGCCTTGATCTCCGCTCACCTGCCGCCGCACGAAGGTAAGGGCTAGTAGGTTATCAGAGAATCGAAAGGCACCGCGCTGCGCACTAAAGTCCGGGTAACGTACGCCGATAGAGGTAGATGAAGGCGTAGAGCAAGGTTTACCAAGAAATCCCGCGGGCGATTAAAGCTTTCTAAGGCGCTGCCGATACTTGAATTGCAAGGGATTCAAGGCGAGGAAGAGCGTATGAGAATCGATCTCAACTACGGACCACAAGCCACCAACGAAACCGCCGGCAGAAGCACTCACAGCTCCGCGATTCCGGAGCAAGCCTCCGAAGCGCTGGGTGAAGACCAAGCGCACCTTTCCCGGGTTCCGGCGCAGATTCAGGCGCTCACCGAGCAAGCCTCGCAACTACCGGAGATCCGCGAACAACGGGTTCAAGCTTTACGACTGGCGGTCGAGAGCGGCCGTTATCGTCCCGCGTCCGAACACGTAGCCGCGGCCATCATTTCGGAAATGACCGCCGGCCCGGCCGCGTAGGTCGGCACATGGCAGAAACGCCCATGGGCGGTGAGACGCGATCGGCCGAACTCGGGTTCGGGATCCTGACTCCTACGCCTGCAATCCGTCCGGTTCCGGACCATGATTCCCCGCAAGACTCCTGGGGCAAGAAGCGGCACCGGAGTCAGAAGGGCGAGGAACAAACCGAGACCGATCCTCCTTCGGGGGGAAGCATTCTCACGAGCGGTCACCACCTTGATCGTCTGGCATGACCCATGATTCACAACACAGACATCGCTCCTGGCAGACAATCTGCGGAAAGCGTGGCATTCCTGCTGCAAGAATTGGAGGCCAGCCTCCTCGCCAGTCAGAAGGCGCTCCTCCGCTGTGATGTCGCCCAGGTGGAGTCAGGAACCTTGAAACAACAGGAACTGGTAGAGCTCGTCGCGGCTGTGACTGCTGATTGCAGAGTTGGTGAAGCGCAGCGACCCTCCCTGGAGCGAATCTGTCACCTGGTCCGAGTGCAGGCGTGCCTGCTGCTGCGTGCACGCCAGCGGCTGCAGATGATAGCGCACGTTCTCGCTGGAACGTCGGCGTGCTATGTTCCGCATCCAACCCCTCACTCCATTCCCGGAAAGGAGCGTCGAGCATGTCGAGTCTGACAGCCAGCCTGGCCACGGCCCTGAGCGGCCTGACCGCCGAGCAGGGAGCCTTACAAGCCACCACCAACAACGTGGCGAACGTGAATACGCCGGGGTACTCGCGTGAGATTCCAGTGATGGTGGCCAGCGATCCGATCGTCATCGCGCCTCTGACGCTCGGAACCGGGGTCACACTCAAGAGCATCGAGAGCGTTCGCGACGCGATTCTCGAATCGCGCATTCAGCAGGAGACGCAGTCGCAGGGACAGTGGAACGCGCTGGTCGCGGCGCTGACGCAGGCCCAGGTCAGTTTTACCGGCAACACCGGAGATATCGGGACAGCGCTCTCGAATTTCTTTGATAGCATCAACCAGCTTTCTGCCAGCCCGGCTGATCTTTCCCTACGCCAAAACGTGCTGACTGCAGCCGGCAACATGGCCACCGCATTCAACGGCGCGGCCAACCGCCTGACTTCGCAACGCTCCAACATTGATCAAAGCGTTGAGCAGACCGTGGGGCAGATCAACCAGTTGACTGGACAGATTGCCAAGCTCAATGGGCAAATCAGCAGCCTCGAGAACGTGGGAAACGCGGCTGGCACATTTCTGGACCAGCGCAACCAGTTGATCGATCAGCTTTCGGCGCTCATCGACGTCGCGGTGATTCCTTCCGACAACACTTTGACGCTTACCACCGCGAACGGCACGCCCCTGGTAGCTGGACAGCAGTCGTTTGCCCTCTCCTACGAACTTGATTCCGGCGTGCAGCACATTACGAGCCAGGGCAACGACATCACATCCAGCCTGGTCTCGGGCGAGCTTGGCGGGTTGCTCCAAACACGCGATCAGCAGATCCCGGCAATTCTGGCCAAATTGGATACGCTGGCTGCAGGCGTTTCGACCGCAGTGAATGGAGTGCAGATAGCCGGTTATGACGTAAATGGAAATGCAGGTACCAACCTCTTCAGTACGCCTCCGGCGGATGGAGCTGGCGCCGCCCAAGCCATGTCGGTCATAATCTCCGACCCCACGTTGCTGGCCGCCAGTTCCGACAATAATGCCGGTGACAACGCCAACGCGGAAGCGCTCTATGCCCTGCGCAATCAGGCCATCATTCAAGGCCAGAGCCCGACCGATTACTACTCCGGTATCGTCTTCGATGTCGGCAACGCCACTGCCAATGCCAGTGCGCAGCAGAACGCCTCTAGCCTGGTGCTGCAACAGTTGAATGACCAGCGCAATGCGATTTCTGGCGTCTCCCTCGATGAGGAAGCCGCAAACATGATGCGCTATCAGCAAGCTTATGCTGCTTCCGCTCAAGTCGTCTCCACCATCAACTCCATGATGCAGACCTTACTCAACATGAAGAGTTCCTGAATCTATGCGCGTTAATCCCAACCCGCTGGCTGACCTGCTATCCGCCCTCAACCACACCCAGCAACAGATCACCAACGATCTCGGACAGATTGCCTCCGGTCAAAGGGTAAACACTCCGGCCGACGATCCAGCGGCAGCGGCGACGCTGGTGCGGAATGCGGACCAGACCTCGGCCGACGATCAATATCTCCGTTCCATTGCCAGCGTTCAAGGAGAACTGCAGAATGCCGATTCCGCGCTGAGCTCGGTCGTGACTGCCCTGCAACGGGCTATCAGTCTCGGAACCGAGGGCGCTAACGGGACGCTCAATGATTCCGATCGCCAGGCGCTGGCGGGTGAGGTCAAGGGCATTCAATCGCAAATACTCGGCCTGGCTAACCTCTCCTACCAGGGAAGATATGTCTTCGCTGGAACCGCCACGCAGACTGCTCCGTTTGTTGCGGACTCCACCAGCAGCTCGGGGGTTCGATACATCGGAAATAACGGTGTCAACCAGCTCACGGTCGGCGATCACACCTTCCTCCAGACCAATATGCCCGGCTCGCAATTATTTTCCGGCGGGGGTAACGACATGTTTCAAGCTGTGCAGGACGTAGTCAACGCCCTCGAAAGCAATGGCGATGTTGCGTCCGCTGTCAACAAACTCAGCGGCGCCTACGAGCACATCAATGCGCAGCGCGTCTTCTTCGGTAATACCATCAACCAATTGAATGCCCAGCAAAGCTATCTCAATAGCGAATCAACGCAGCTGGAACAGCAGAGCAACCAGGTGGGTGGCGCCGAACTGCCCCGCGCGATCAGCGACCTGACGAATGCGCAGACGTCGCGCCAGGCGACGCTTGAAGCCATCGCCCAAACCCAGCAAACGAATCTCTTCAACTACATAAAATAAGTAGCGCAGGGCGCCGGAGCACGCTACAGGGTTTGACGCGAGCTTCGCGCCCACTGGGCGGCCGCATCGACACGTGCTCGTTCCTGCTCGAGCCGGGCTCGCTCGCGCAGCAAGGCTGCATGAATGGACGGCAGGACGTCGCGCACGCGCTCGACATTGCGGCGGTATTGGGCGAGTTCGTGTTCCAGTGCGCGATCTTTTCGCGCAGGCATTGCCTTCAGATATTCGCCCACCCTGCGCAGTTCGGACAACAATCCTGACATCTGTTCTGGACTCGCGACCCGAGTGGTAGCGGGAAGTGTGCCGGGGCAGGGAACCAGACAGTCAAGCCAGTAACTGAGCCGTTGGTTGCTTTCCTGCAGGCTGCAGACAAGTTCGTCGAGCGAGGCAAGGGGCATTAGGCTTTCCATTGCAGGGATTCGTGGTTTTCAAGGCTGGGTTCAGGTTGCTGAATAGAGGCAGGCTTCAGCGCCAAAGTTTCTCCCGATTTTTCGACTTCGTGCCAGGCCTCGTAGATCTGCATGATCAGCGAGATCTGTTTCTCCAGAGCAGGCACCGACTGTTGACACTGCGCCTCCACCAGCCCGCGGCGCACCTGCTCGTAAAAACGTTCCAGGTTCAAGGCCACTGCCCCACCCAAGTCCTTGTCGAGGGATGCTTGTAAGTGTCCCAGGATCAGGACCGCATGATTGATGGCGCGCGAGCGTCCCTCAATGTCTGCGCGTTCCTGGGCGGTAATGGCCCGGCGCAAGTCCTCCATGACCTGCTCATATAGAAGAATCACCAGGCGTACTGGGCTGGCGCCCTGCACCGCCGCTTCGCGATAGGACTGTCGAACATCCATAAGTTGACGCCTTCTCCATCCCTTAAGACCCGCTCTTGTTGCTGCTGTTGCTGGTTCCATCGAGTGTGCCGAGCGCTTCAGTCACCTGTTGCAGCAGTAAGGGATACGCCTGCAGGGAGGCGTTAACCTGGCTGAACTGCAACACCAGCTGCTTCTGTTTGTCGTTCAATTGATTCTGGAAGTTGTTGATGCTGTCGGCCAGGTTCTGCTGCTGAGTTTTATTCTGCGCCAGATCGACATTCAGCACCCCCACGATCGGATCCGTCAGGTACGTGAGGTCGGTGTTGAATTTGTTGGCAAATCCTGTCGCCCCGGCGCTTTGGAAAAAGGCCTGGAAAGCCGTCGGATTAGCCGCCATCACCTGACTGGGCGACTTACCGTCCGGAGTCACGCCGATGGTCAGCGTCCCGTCGTTATTCATGTTAATGCCCAGCGCGGCAAGATTCACCAGCCCGCTGTTTCCGGTAACCGCATATGTCACATCGCTCATCAGGCTTGACTGCAGCGCTCGCAGCCCGCTGTCGGAGCCGAGGGGGCCCTCCGAATCCGTCGCTGGATTCACGGTAAACTGCTGATTGATGTCGTTGATCACCTGGTTATAAGCCGACACGAAGTCATTAAGTGCCGACATCACTCGGGTTGAATCCGGACCGACGGTGAGTTGCACCGTCTCGCCCGGGTTGGCCGATGCCAGGTTCAGCGTCACTCCCGGGATGGCTCCCGTGATCGTGTTGCTGGCGTACGATCGCGGCACTCCGTCGATTGTCACCGAAGCATTCGTTCCCCCTAAAGGCTCGGCGAACTGCACAGCAGTGTCGTTATTCGTAATCGAAAGCGCCCCGGCTGCGCCCGTTGCCTGGCTGACAATCGCGAGATGAGAACCGTCCGCATCAGGCACAACACTGGCTGTTAGTCCCCAGCCTTGCTGGTTGATGAAGTCGGCTAAGGTGCTCAACGTGTCATTCGAGCCCTTCGTAATGCTGATCTGCCGCGTCGTTCCCGCGGCTCCGCCCACCTGCAGGTCGATCTCTCCCGTAGTAGCGTCGTTAGGCAGGATCGACGTTGAGTCTCCCCCGGCAAACGCTTGCGTGTACACGACGCCGCTCGTGGCTAGGCTTTTGACCACAATCTGGTGAGAGACGGCCGACGCCACCGACGTTGCCGTCGCCGTCAAAACGCCGGCATCGGACGAACTGGCTGCCACCGCCGTAAGCGCGCCCAGCGGGTCGGAAAGCGCCTGTACAGCGGCGGCCAGTTTGCTCAAGTCCGTGTTGATGCCTACGATGTTCGCGGCCTGGTTCTGCAGCGTCGTCTGTTCGTTCTGCCATTCCGTCAGCTGCCCGCTGCTTTGACTCAAGACCTGCTGCACCAGCGAATTAACGTCGATTCCTTGTCCGCTAAGCAGCGTGGATGGATTCAAGCTGATGGTCATAGACTCTTTCCGCCTTCGTCGAGGGGGCGAAGAATATCGGGACGGTGCAGCTTCTCCGCTTCGCTCAGGTCCTTCTCAATGGCGCGTGCCAGACTGAGAACCTGAGAACTGGGAACCTGCAACACCACGTTCCCGGCCTGATCTAGGTACTTGATCACGATCGCTCCCGTGCTGCTGTCTCGTTGCACTTGAACTTCATCTTCCAGCGATTCCTCGGATGAGAATCCACTCATCGAAACCGCTCCCAGTGGTTTTGACGGATTTCCGGAACTGGAGCCGACTTTGGCATTGCCGCTATTGTGGGAAGGCCGATCGTTGGCCTGCGAGGACACGTTCGCTTCTGGAGTGGCGGCTGGGCCGGTGACCGGATCGATGCTCATACGAAGCAACCCCCGGAAGTGCCGGAGGGAAGCGCTCTCCTGCTTCCCTCCGCGGCTTTAGCTTATTGCAACAGCTTCAGCACGAGCTGCTGCTGCTGGTTGGCCTGGGCCAGAGCCGAGATGCCGGTCTGTTCCAGGATCGAGTATTTGGTCAGGCTGGCCACCGCGCTCGGAATGTCCGCCGCGGTGATGCCATTCTGTGCCGAGGTCAGGTTCTGCACCTGGTTGCTGATGACGTTGCTGGCGCTCTGCAGCCGGTTCACGCTGGCTCCGAGCTGGCCGCGGAGAGCCGCCACCTGCGCGATCGCGTTGTTAATGTCGGTCAACGCGGTCTTCGCCGTGCCTTGCGTGCTCAGGTTGTCGCCGGACACGCTGATGCCGTTCATGTTGCCGCTGTCGAACGATCCAATGTTCACCGAGATCGCGCTGCTGCCGGCCGTGGTCGAGTCGCTCAGGTAGATGCTCATGCTGCTGCTGGTGGTCGTGTTGGCCATGGTTTCGGCCGCCGCATCCGACCCGATCTGCAGTGTAGTCGCGCCCCCGTCCGTCAAGCCCGTGGTGGCGTCGGCGCCCCGGTTCAGCGAGTCGGTAACCATCAGGTTGCCGGTCGAGTCCAGGGTCGCAAACAGGCCGTTGCCGGAGTTGTTGATGTTCTCGATCAGGCCCGCGACAGTGCCGTTGGCGGAATCAGTCGTAGTGCTGTCGAAAGTCAGCGTGTCGTACGCCGCATTGGCTGCATTCCACACATTCACGGTCACATTGCCGGTAGCCGTGGTGGCCATGCCCGCGCCATCCGCCGCCGCCCCAACCACCTGGTTGTAGTTGGTCGAGCCGCCTGCGAAGACCTGCGATCCGTTATAAGTTGTGTTCTTGCCAATGCGGTCGATCTCCGCCTTGATCTGGGCAAATTCGGATTGCAGCGCTTGCCGCTGCGAGTCCGACACCGTACCCGTCGAAGATTCCGTGGCCAGCGTTACAGCGCGGTTCAACAGCGTGGTCACCTGCGCCAGCGCGCCGTCGGCGACCTGCAGCATGCCAACACCGTCATTGGCGTTGCGGGCAGATTGCGTGAGTGCAGTGATGTTCGCCTGCAAGCCGTTCGCGATCGCCAGTCCGGCGGCATCATCGGCGCCCGTGTTGATCCGCGATCCGGAAGACAGTTGGTACAACACACTCTGCATGTTGCTGTTGGTGACTGTCAGCTGATTTTCCGCCGACAGGGAAGCAATGTTGTTCAGGATTCCAATGGGCATTTTGAGTCGCTCCTTCGGTTGATTTGTTCGGTTTCCTGAGTTTCTTCTCAGAATGTTCTGCGAAGGCTGCGTGCTCTCCGCCGCTCGCGGAACCCCGAATTTCCTGTCTTGTCCATCGGCATCTGTCGGTTCCGCTTTAGCACGCGTCCTGCTTCCTCGCTCGTCCGCCGCCGACCGAAGGTAATGTGCTCCGATCTCTTTGGGTCAACCTCCCTCTTCCCCAGCCGATGTTCACCCTGGGGAGCCGTATCCTCTTCTCCCCCAGAAGGCCAGCCATCATGATCCAACTCACGCGCCTGAACAACAAACCGTTGCTCGTGAACTCGGACCTGATCAAGTCGGTCGAACAGTCTCCCGACACTCTCGTCACACTGATCAACGGAGAAAAGATCGTGGTCCTCGAAAAACCCCCCGAGGTGCTGGCCCGGGTGATCGAATTCCGCCGCTCTCTGCTGCAAGGGCTCTCTCTCTCCTGGGACTCCTCGGCGTCGCACCTCACCCCGCAGCGCACCGCCCCAGGAAAAGGCGGCGAGCAGGAGACATAGCCGTGGATAAATCCAGTCTTGGCGGAA
>Ga0335076_10004411_pt1 | contig 14228 bp, 10 predicted proteins | sample Lox_Sample_25_FD_206717 | JGI IMG/M metagenome (GOLD analysis project Ga0335076, IMG submission 206717) | Soil microbial communities from Loxahatchee National Wildlife Refuge, Florida, United States - Lox_Sample_2.5 | ecosystem: Environmental > Terrestrial > Soil > Wetlands | place: USA... | reverse complement strand
GCGCAGCTCGCGCACGTCGGACCCGATATCCACGACCTCGCCGGCGAACTCGTGGCCGATAACCAGCGGCGCCGGCACGTTCGCGCGCGCCCAGCCGTCCCAGTCGTAGATGTGCAGGTCCGTACCGCAGACACCCGTTCTGAGCACGCGGATCAGCACGTCGTCCCGGCCCAGGGCCGGGATGGGCACGTCCTCAAGCCTGAGACCAGGCTCCGCCTCTGCCTTAACCAGCGCCTTCATCGCCGCTCCCGGGTACATGATCTCTGCCGCCACGGCCGTCAGCGTTACCCGCCCGGCCGGCCGGTTTCAACGTAGTCCCGAGGGATGGGTGCCTGTGCACCTCCGCATGGTTTTCCACATCGTCCGGGCACCGGCTCCATTACCGGCCGGTGCGTCGACACCCTCGCCGGCGACGGGCCCCGGGACACGATGAAGCTCTCGGCCGGACTGATCGACGTGGCTCGTCCCGGCCGCCGCGGCCCCGACGCCCCGCCATCCCGGCCTGCGGGCGCAGAATGGCTGCTGAGCGGCCGGCCCGCGTTCGCGGGCCGGCCTGGCGAGTGGGTACCCCGGGAGGGAATCCAGGATGGTTATTGGCGGCGGGGTGATCTTGGTCGGCGCGATAGTCATCGTCCCGATCATCCTCAGCAGGCGTGGCAGCTGAGCATGGCGCCAGAGCCAGCGCCCGGCGCTCCGGACGGCGCGCGGCAGGACCTGATGCTGCCGTTCGGCCTGATTCCTGATGAGGCCGGGCGGGACGTCATCGTGTCGGGCGACCACGCGGACGCGGTTCTGGCCTACTGCCGCGCCATGGGGTCGAAGTTCGGCGCTCCCGGCTACCTGCGCTACCTGTTCGGCTTGCCGGTCAACGAGGCGCTCTTGTCCGGGTACCTGATGACGCAGCGCGCCCTGCGGGAGACGACTCCGCACGCGTGCGCCGAGGAGGTCGCCCGCACCGCCCTTGAGCTCCTGTCGGGTCTTGATGACGGCGGCCAAGAAGACCGCAGTGTGCTTGACATATTCGCCGGCGTTGGCCAGATGACGTACTCCTACGCGAAAGCGGGCTGCCGCGTCCAGGCGGTCGACAACGATCGCACGACGGTCGACGTCGCGGTGCACAACATGGCGCTCGCCGGTCTGGCGAGCGTCGTCGAATACCGTCTGGCCGACGGGCCCGCGACGCTGACCTCCGCCGTCAAGGCGGGCCGGAGATTCTCGGTCGTCAATCTCGATCCGCCCTGGCGAGGTACCTACCGATACGATCTGACCCGGCCGTTCCTGCTCGAGAATCTCGCCGTCGACGTGGAAGAACTCGTCAGGCTGGGCCTCGAGGGCGCCCGTCTCGTGGTGCTGAAGCTACCGCACAATGCCCTGCCGTCGCGGATCCGTGATCTCGCCGCAGTTCTCGGATGCCACGCGGTCGTCCAGTACCAATATGTCGCGGACTTTCCCGCCTCCTTCGGCCAGGCGCCTGCCTACTTCTTCGGCGGGCCAGACGGCGGTCGCGACGGGACAACCGGCTACCAGGAGCGACGTCAACGGCTGACCGTCGACGGACAGCGAGTCAGCTAGCCACGGTTACGACGCCAGGATCTTGGCCTTCTCGCGCTCGAATTCGTCGGCGGAGATGACGCCCCGGTCGCGCAGGTCGGCGAGCTTGGTCAGCTCGTCCGCCGCGTTCTCCTGGCCTGAGGTGCCCGCCGCCTCCTGGATGTACTCGCGGGCGGCCTGATCCTCCTGTTGCGCTTGCCGCAGGGCCCGCTCGTGCATCGAGCCGCCGCGGACGATCAGGTAGACCAGCACGCCGACGAGCGGAATGAACAGGATGAACAAGAACCACAGCGCCTTGCCCCAGCCGGACAGGTCGCGGCTGCGGAAGATGTCAATGAAGATCCAGATCAGGATCCAGATCCAGATCAGCCACAGAAAGAAAATGAACACCGACCAGAACACGCCCGCCATCGGGTAGGACGAATCGGCGAGTGACATGCCTCCTCCTTCGCGCCCCGCAGGATCTGGAGCGGCACGCTGGCCGCTCCGCCCCCGGGGAAGATCATAATGCCCCTGAGGCCGGATCACCGGCATCACCCATCACAGGGTGAGACAACTGAGCCTCGGCCCGGCCCGCCGGGCACGCAGGGCAGGCCCGAGGCCGGGCCGGTGCTGGCCGGCCCGGCCTCGGTGAGCGCCTCTGCTGCTCCCGTCCTAACGAGCCCGCACCGCGGCGGGCTGCGACGCGGCGTGCCGCCCGGACGCCTCCGGCCCGGAGGCCTGGGACTGCGCCGGGGCCGGCCGGGCTGCGGCCGGCCGGCGGACGCGGGCCGGCGGGGCGGCGGCCGGCGGGCGGACGCGGGCCGGGAGGAAGGCCAGGGTGGCCAGGGCGGCCAGCGCGGTCGCGCCCGCCGCGACCAGCGAGCCGTTGTGCAGGCCCGCCACGAACGCCTGGCGCGCGGCCGCCGCCGCCACGCCGCGCAGTCCCGGCGGCAGGTACGCGGCGGCGTGCATCCCCGCGGTCACCGACTGCTGCGCGGCGGAGGTCAGGGCGGCCGGCGCGCCGATCTTGTCCAGGGCGCTCAGCACGTGGCTGCTGTAGGCCGAGCTCATCACCGACCCGACGATGGCCACGCCGAGCGTGCCGCCGAGTTCGCGGGTCGTGTCGTTGACGGCCGAGCCGACGCCGGCCTTGCTGGGCGGCAGGGCGCCCATGATGGCCTCGGTCGCGGGGCTGGCGGTCAGCGCGAGCCCGGCTGCGATCAGGACCATCGCCGTGATAATCCGGCCCCAGTAAGCCGAGTCCACCGACGTTCCCGCGGCGACCACGAAGCCCGCGCTCATCAGCGCCAGGCCGATGGTCACGACCGCCTTGGTGCCGAGGCGCTTCATCAGCGCGATCGCGGCCGGCGACACCAGCCCGGTCACCACGGCGAACGGCAGGGTGGCCACCCCGGCGCGCAGCGGGTCGTAGGAGAGCACCACCTGGAAGTACTGGGTGATCAGGAAGATGAACCCGAACAGGCCGAAGAAGGCCAGGGCGATGGCCCCGCTGGCGGCGCTGAATCGCGGGTTGCGGAACAGCCGCACGTCGAGCATGGGGTCCGGGCGGCGCAGCTGCCAGCCGACGAACGCCGCGAGGATCACCAGCGAGCCGGCGAACCCGGCGATCGTGGTGGCCGAGGCCCAGCCGTGCCGCGGGGCCTCGATGACGGTCCAGACCAGCAGCCCGACGCCGGCGATGGACGCCACCGCGCCCAGCGGGTCGAACCGGCCCGCCTTCGGGTCGCGCGACTCGGGGAGCAGCCGCATCCCGGCGGCCAGCGCGATGATCACCAGGGGCACGTTGACGTAGAAGACCGAGCTCCAGGAGAAGTGCCGCAGCAGCAGGCCGCCGGTCACCGGGCCGATCGCGACGGCCAGGCCGGACACGCCGGACCAGATGCCGATGGCGGTGGCGCGCTCACGCGCGTCGGTGAACACGTTCGTGAGCAGGGCGAGCGTGGCCGGGTAGATGAGCGCGGCCGCCACGCCCATGGCCGCGCGGCTGGCGATCAGCTCGCCGGTGGTGCGGGACAGCGCGGCCGCCACCGACGTGAGCGCGAACAGCGCCAGCCCGGCCTGCAGGACGCGGCGCCGGCCGAGCCGGTCGCCGAGGTTGCCGCCGACGATCAGCAGGCCGGCGAACACCAGCGTGTAGGCGTCCACGATCCATTGCAGGTCCTGGGTCGAGGCGGACAGCGTGCGGCTCATCGTCGGCAGGGCCACGTTGACGATCGTGTTGTCGACCACGGCGAGCAGCACGCTGAGGCACAGGACCGCCAGGATCCACCAGCGGCGGCTGGTCGCCCGGGACCGGGACGTGATGGCGGTGGTCATCGGAGCCTCCCTATAGAACGTTGTGCTATAACTATGTAATGACGTTCTACAGATGTCAACCCCCGGGCGCGAGAGGATGGCTCTCATGAGTCCTGCGCACCCCGCGGCCGGCCGGCGGCCGCGAACGCCGAGCGCCGACGTCGAGCGCGAGCTGGTCTCCGCGGCCGAGGCGGTCCTGGTCCGGGACGGTCCCGGCGGGCTGACCGTGCGGGCGGTCGCGGCAGAGGCGGGCATCGCCCCGATGGGCGTCTACAACCGCCTCGGCGGCAAGGACGGGCTGGTCGACGCGCTGTTTATCCGCGGCTTCGACCGGCTGCGCGCAGCGATCGCCGGCGGTGACGAGCCCGACCTGCTGGAGCGGCTGCGCGTCTGCGGCCTGCGGTACCGGTCGTTCGCGCTAGCCAACCGGCACTTCTACGCGATCATGTTCGAGGACGCCATACCGCACCTGAACATCTCCGACGAGGCCACCGAGCACGCCGCGGCCGCGTTCGGGGAACTGGTCCGCAACGTCGAGATGGCGGCGGCGGCAGGCGCCATCATCGCGCCGCAGCCGTACGAGGTCGCCCAGCAGATCTGGAGCACCGTGCACGGCGCCGTGGCCCTGGAGCTGAACGGCCTGGTCCTCACGCCCGACCCCGAGGCGACCTACCGGGCGACCCTGGACACGATGCTGCGCGGCCTGGCTCAGCCGACCCGGCCGGTGACGTAGGCCTGGGTGCGGATCACCCCATCCATCCGCCGATGCGGTCGTAGATGTCCTTCCCGAAGCTGGTGGGAAGCGGCTCGGCCACGATGAGCCTGAAGTCCCGCCGCCCGTCGGGCTGCCGCGGCGCGCGCAGGAACAGGGCCGAGCCGGCCTGCCGGCGGTAAAAGCCGTCGGCGAAGTCGAACTGGTGGGTCACGAAGAAGACCCTGACGCCGGCTTCCAGCAGCGCGCGCACGACCTGCCGGCCGATCTCCGATCCTTCCCGCTCGTTGGTGGCCGCGAACGACTCGTTGAACAAGATCAGGGCGTCCGGGGTGATGTGGTCGGCGATGCCGCTCAGCCGGCTGAGCTCCTCATCGAGGCGCCCGCTGACCATGCTGGGGTCTTCCTCGCGGATGAAATGCGTGAAGACCCCGGCGCTCACGCTGGCCCGGAACGACCCGGCCGCCACGAACATGCCGGACTGCATCATCAGCTGGGCCAGGCCGGCGCTGCGCAGGAACGTGGACTTGCCGCCCGAGTTGGCCCCGGTGATGATCACCAGCGACTTGCCGTCGGCATCCACGTCGTTGCCGACGACCCCGTCGGTTCGCAGCGCCAGGCAGGCGTCGCGCAGATCCTCGCAGGACATCCGCAACGGCCGGAATGGGCAGGGATCCGGGAAGGTCACCGGCTGGCCTCGGGCCAGGAGCTGGTCACGCAGGTTGAGGCAGCTCACGTAGAACCCGAGCTCGACCCGCAGCATGGTGAAGTAGCTGGTCACATGGTCAGCCGACTGCGCGGCCGCGTTGGCCACCTCGTTGATCCCCCGGCCGGTGATGTCCGAGAGCGTCTGGGCCCCGCCGTGGTCTTGGGGCGGGATCGTGAACGAATAGCTGGACCGGGGCGCGATGCCGACGCGCTCCTTCCAGCCTCGCTTGGCGCCGCCGGAGCGGAGCACGAAGTCGATCCCGCCGTTGTCCCGGCCGAGCTGCGCGCTGATCACCTCGCCACCGGGGAACCGCAGCTGCTTGAGGTGGTGGTCCAGCGTCTGGAAGTAGTCGTCGTCCAGCTCGCGCTGCAGGGTGGCAAACAGCGTGGTCAGCCCCTCGGAGCGGAACTTGCCGGCGTGGTCGTCGGCGACCCGGCGCAGTTCCCTGAGCCGGACGGTCAGCGCCTCGAGCTGGGTGACCGCTCCGGAGAGGATCGAATGGGACTGCAGATAGGAGAACCCCCACATCCCGCGCTTGTCCTGCAGCGCCGCCACGGCGATCCCGTACATCTCGCGGATGACGTCCGGCTCGGCGATGCAGTCCGCGAGCACGCGCTGGCGGTAGCGAATGTCCTCGGGGTCAACCAGGCTGGCCAGCAGCACTTTCTTCGAGATATCGAACAGGAACCGGTCGCCGAGCGCCATCGCGGCCAGCAGCGTGTCCAGTTCCAGGTCCTGGATCAGGTCTTCATGGTCCGGGGGAAGCTCGGCCGCGACGTCGAAGTCCCGGTCCTGGTACAGGAGATGGGCTTTCACGAGGTGAGCCGTCCCCTCAGCTGCTCGTAGGTGACGCGGTGCTTGCCGGCGATGGCCAGCGCGTAGGCCAGGCCGTCGGCCGGCTTGCGCACCACCTTGTAGGTGCGCTGCGCCGGGTTCTCCGGGACGATCGTGCTGGCCATGCTGACCACGGTGTCCCCGAACGAGGCCAGCTCGTCGACGAACGTGACGTAGACGCAGAGCAGGTCGAGCTCGACGACCTTCGCCAGCACCTTCTCGCCGAGGAACCGGGCGTCGCCCAGCGTGGTCGACGTGAAGATCTCGTTCATGATCACGATGCTGCCGGGCGTGGCGGCCAGCAGCGCGTGGCGGATCCTGATGAGGTCGTTCTCCAGCTTTCCGGTCAGGTTGGCGATGTCCTCCTCGCGCTCGAAGTGAGTCAGGATCTGGTCGGGCAGGAAGAGGCGGGCCGAGCGGCCGGGGACCGGGCAGCCGGTGCCGGCCAGGTGGTGGAGCTGGCCGAAGGTCCGGGCGAACGTGGTCTTGCCGCCCTGGTTCGGCCCGGAGACGACGATGACGCGCTCAGGGTCGGTCAGGTGGAACTCGTTGGTGACCACGGCGGTGCCCGCGGCGGTCAGCTTGGCCGCGAGGGCCAGGTCGAAGGTCTCGGTGGCGAAGATCTCCTTCGAGTCCGTGGTCAGCTCCGGGAGGCAGAAGCTGAGCCCGGCCGAGCGCAGCGGCTCGATGTAGTCCCGGAACGCCAGATAGAACTGGAGCTCGCGGTCGAACTGGCGGACGGCCAGGTCCATGAACTCGGCGTGCTGGCGGCAGTAGTCGCCGAGCGCGGCGAACTCCTCGCTGAACAGCCGGGCGACCAGGTCAAGGATCTGCGCGCCGACGTGGTCGACGCCCGGCCAGCCCCGGTAGGTGACCCGGTAGTCCTTGACCGCGCCCTGCTGGAACCGTTCGAATATCTTGGTGATCTCGGCGCTGTAGTCGGGTTCGCCGTCGTACCGGCTCACGTGCACCCGGAGGCCCTTGATCCGGACCTGGTACGTGATCTGCGCCAGGTCGTCCTGGCAATCGGTGGTATCGGAAGCGAGCCGGGTGAACGCGGCCGAGGCCACGTAAGAGGCCAGGTACTCGCGGAAGGCCAGCAGGCCCCGCGAGGTGATGGCGGCGCCCTCCAGGTCGCGCGCCAAGCCGGCGACCGCGTCACAGTAGATCGCCGCCGCGTCGAGGAACCAGCCCTGCCGCTGCTGGCCGGATCGCATCTTGGCCAGCTGGGCCAGGTGGACGCGGACCTGGCGCATCTGCTCGGCGAATCGCCGGGCCGCGGCGAACACGGCCGGGTCGTCCAGGTCCCCGAAGACTTCGTGACGGTACTGCAGGATCCCGACGTCGCGGACCGGCTGGTAGAGCAGCGCGGCGATCAGCTCGCGCTCCTCCCGGTCCCCGGCCACCCCGTCGACGATCTGGTCGAGATACAGGTCGGAGACGAACGCGAGATCCGGCGACGTAAGGTCCGGGGGGCCTGCCGGGGGCCGAGCCCCCCGCAGATACAGCAAGCTGCCGAAGCTGGCCGGCGCCAGCGGCGGCTCGCGGGCTGCTTCGCGGAGTGACATGCCATTCTCCTGTCCTCGCCGTCACGGCGCTCAACAGGAGCCATCAGCCCGTCAAAGGCGGTTTCGCGAGCCCCATCGCCGCCTCCCACTCTACGGTGAGCCCGCCGGCCGGGCGAGCCAGCGGAGCAGGCCACCGGCCGGTGGGTACCCTGAAGGCACGACGGCGGTGGGACCCGCCTCTAACTGCGGCGCGGCCGCCAATGGTTCCTGCCTGCGAAGGTAGGAGGCCACGTGGGCGGACTGGATGACGGTGATCCTCTTCTCGCGGCCCTAGACGGGCTGTCCGGCCTGGCCTCCGGCGGCGACCGCGCCACGCTGGCGGCGCTGCGCGGCCGGCTGGCCGAGCAGCGGCTGCGGGTGCTGGTGGCGGGGGAGGCTAAGCGGGGCAAGAGCACGCTGGTCAACGCGCTGCTCGGCCGGTCGCTGCTCCCGATGGGGGTGACGCCGCTGACCGCGCTGGCTACGACGGTCCGTTACGGGCCGGACGAGCAGGTCGGCGCGATTCTCCGGGACGGCCGGGCGGAAAGCTTCCCGCTGTCCGCGCTCGACGACCTGGTGACCGAGCGCGGCAACCCCGGGAACCGCCGCGGCCTGGCGTCGGTGACGGTCGTGGCCGACGCGCCGGTGCTCGCTCAGGGCGTGGAACTCGTGGACACGCCCGGGACCGGCTCGGTCTACGCGCACAACACCACCGAGGCGGAGGCCGCGCTGCCGACCATGGACGCGGCCGTGTTCGTGCTCACGGGCGACCCACCACTGTCGGCCAGCGAGCGCGCTCTGATGGCGCGGGTCGCGGAGCTGTCGGTCACCCTGTTCGTGGTGCTGAACAAGGCCGACTACCTGGCCGGCTACGGCACCGACCAGGACCACCTGGCGCCGGCCGACGGCGCCGTGGTCGGTCCGGCCCAGCCGGGCGGGGCGGGATCCAACGGGAGCAGCGAGCTCGCCGAGGCGCTGGAGTTCACCGCCCGGGTGGCTGGCGAGGCCGTCGGCCGGCCGGTCCGCATCTACCCGCTGTCGGCGCGCGCGGCGCTGTCCGGCGTGGCCGACCCGGGCTTTGCCGCGTTCGAGCGGGACTTCGCCGGCTACCTGGACCAGGGCCGCGCCTCGGACCTGCGCGTGTCGGTGACCGCGCAGGCGCGGCGTATCGCGGGGGCGCTGGCCGACGAGGCGACGCTGGCCCGTCATGCCGCGCAGATGCGTACCGGCGCGGCCGCCGAGCGGGTGCAGGCCTTCGCCGCGCGGCTGGCCGCGGTGGACGAGCGGCGCCAGGACGCCGCGGACCTGGCCACCGCGGAGTCGGCCCGGATGCTGGCCGAGCTCAACGAGGCAGCCCGCCACGCCGTACGCGACTGCGCCGGCCGGGTCGGGTCCCGGCTGGAGGCGCTGCTGGTCGGCGACCTGCGATCGGCCACGGCAGCCGAGATCGAGCGGGCTGGCCGGGCGCGCCTGGCGGAACTGGCCGTGGCCGAGGCCGAGGCGTGGCGGCAGCGCCGCGCCGAGATCCTGGAGCAGGGCCTGGCCCGGCTCGACGCCCGGCTCACCCGCGACCTGGAGGCCGAACTGGACGCCGTGCGGGAGGCGGCCGCCGAACTGCTCGGGCTGCGCCTGGCCGTTCCCGGGCCGGGCGAGCGCCTGGCACCGGACCTGCGGTTCTTCTATCTCACTGCCGACCAGGCCGGGCAGACCGAGCTGCTGGCCGGGGCCGTCCGCCGCTGGCTTCCCGGCGAGGCCGGGCGGCGCCGGGCCCGGGCGTACCTGCACCGCGAGGCCGCTCGGCTGGTCCCGCAGCAGATCGGGCGGGCGCGCGCGGACCTGCAGTACCGGCTGGCCGAAGCCACGCGGCGACTGATCCGGGCGGTGGCGGACCGCTACGCCGACACCGTGGGCCGGCTGGAGAGCGCGCTGCGGACCGCCGCGCAGGCACGGGACGCGACCGACGACGAGGCGGCCCGGCTGGACACCGAGCTCGCCGCGCGCCAGCATGCCCTCGGGGAGGCGCTCGCCCGGCTGGATGAAGTCACCGCCGAGGCCGCCCCGGCCGACGGCCACGATGGCGCCCGGCCCGTGCCGGAAGGGTAACTCTGGTGTCCCAGCTGTCCCAAACGTCTCAGATATCTCAGATGCCCCAGGCATTCCGCAGCGTCTTGTTCGGCGACACGCCGGCGCCGGCCGGGCTGGACAGCCGCCCGGAGCCCGCGTTCTTCCACGACCTGAACCTGGACCAGGTCACCGAGTCCGTGACCGTCGCGCTCGGCGACTACCAGCTCAAGCCGTTCTTCTACGCCCCGCTCGACGATCCTGACGCGGTCCGCTACCGCCACGAGGTGTTCCGCGACCTGGACGGCACGGCCGTGGCGGAACGGGTCACGGCCTTCGCCGCCGGGATGCGGCGCATGCGCCAGCACCTCGCGACCGCGCAGCAACTGCACCACCCGTTGCAGCAGCAGCGCTGGTTCCTGGAAGCGGTCGCCGCGTACTGCGACGCCACCGCCCGCCTGGCCCGCGACCTGGACGGCACCGCGGTCACCTCGCGCGGCCTCCGCGAGTTCCGCGCGTACCTGGCCGGCTACGTGCGTTCGGACGGCTTCACCTCCCTGGCTGCCGAGAACGCCGAGCTCCTCCGCGAGCTGTCCGGCATCAGGTACTGCCTGCACATCAAGGGAAACCGGATCCGGGTCCGCCGGTACGACGCCGAGGACGACTACGGCCGCGAGGTGCTGGCGGTCTTCGAGAAGTTCCGGCAGGCCGCGGTCAAGGACTACCGGATCCGATTCCACGCCCACCAGGACATGAACCACGTCGAGGCGGACGTGCTGCGCCTGGTCGCCAAGCTCTACCCGGACGTCTTCGCCGCCGTGGCCAGCTACTGCGACGCCCGCCGCGGCTACCTGGACGACGTGATCGCGCGGTTCGACCGGGAAGTGCAGTTCTACCTCGGCTACCTCGCCTACATCCGCCCCATCCGCGCCGCCGGCCTGGAGTTCTGCTACCCGGCGGTGTCGGCGCGGTCGCGGCACGTGCACGCCAGCGCCACGTTCGACCTGGCCCTAGCGGCCAAGCTGGCCGACGACGGCGCGCCGGTGGTCACCAACGATTTCCGCCTCGACGGGGCCGAGCGCATCCTGGTGGTCACCGGCCCCAACCAGGGCGGCAAGACCACCCTGGCGCGCACCTTCGGCCAGCTGCACCACCTGGCCCGGCTCGGCTGCCCGGTGCCCGGCCGCGATGCCGCGCTGTTCCTGTGCGACGAGGTGTTCACGCACTTCGAGAAGGAAGAAGATCTAGCCACGTTGAGCGGGAAGCTGCGGGACGACCTAGTGCGGTTCCGCGGCATCCTGGACCGGGCCACGGCCCGCAGCGTCATCGTGATGAACGAGATCTTCACGTCCACCACGCTGGACGACGCCCTGTTCCTGGGTCAGGAGATGCTGGAGAAGATCATCGGGATCGGGGCGCTCGGCGTCTGCGTCACGTTCCTCGACGAGCTCGCCACCCTGGATGCCGCGTGCGTCAGCATGGTGGCCACCGTGGCGGCGGACAACCCGGCCGAACGGACCTACCAGGTGGTCAGGAAACCCGCGGACGGCCTGGCCTACGCCATCGCCATCGCCGCCAAGTACGGCCTCACCTACGACCAGCTCCGCGGGCGGGTGCGGTCATGAAGGCCTACCTCATGCACGCCGACCGTGACTTCGACGCCGGCCAGGAGTTCCCGCCCGGCGTGGAGGCGCTGGCCTCGGACCTGGAGCTGAACACGCTGCTGAACGCGATGGCCGACGGCGACGAGTTCCTGCGCGACGTGGCGAGCACGGCCCTGGTGTGCGGCGTGACGGATCCGGAGACGATCACCTACCGGCAGCAGGTCCTGCGCGACTGCCTGGCCCAGCCCGCGGTGGTGCGGGACATCTACGAGATCGCGGTGCGGGCGATCCTGGCCGAAAAGCGCATCTGGTGGGGGCTGATGGCCAAGGATCCCGAGCCGATCCTGCGCCGCAGCGCGCAGGTGCTGCAGCTGTTCGTCACCGCGCTCAAGGTGCTGCGGCGGGTCACCGACACGCACGCCGGCGAGTTCGGCTCCCCCGGGTTCCGCCGGTTCTTCGCCATGATCGCCGAGGAGCTCAGCGACGACTACTTCGGGATCGTCGACAGCCACCTCAAGCGGCTCAAGTTCGCCGGCGGTGTCCTGGTCAGCGCCGGGCTCGGCGAGGGAAACGCCGGCACCGGGTACGTGCTCCGCACGCCGCGCGACCGGCGGCGCGGGCTGGCCGAGGTGATCGGCGTCGGGAACCGCTCGGCCTACACCATCACGATCAGCGACCGGGACGAGGCCGGGCACGCGGCGCTGTCCGATCTCCACGGCCGGGGGATCAACCACGTCGCCAACGCCCTGGCCCAGTCGGTCGACCACATCCTCAGCTTCTTCCGCCTGCTGCGCACCGAGCTGGCGTTCTACATTGGCGCCCTGAACGCTCACGGCAGGCTCGCCGACCTGGGCGAGCCTGCCTGCTTCCCGGTCCCGGTCCCGCAGGCCGAGGCGGCGCTTCAGGCGACCGGGCTGTACGACCCGTGCCTGGCGCTGGCCGCCGAGACGGCGGTGGTCGGCAACGACGTAGACACCGACGGGAGGCCGCTCGTGATCATCACCGGGGCGAACCAGGGCGGGAAGTCGACGTTCCTGCGCAGCGTCGGCCTGGCCCAGCTGATGATGCAGTCCGGGATGTTCGTGGCCGCCACCGCGCTGCGGGCCAGTGTCGGCCCGGGCGTCTTCACCCACTACAAGCGGGAGGAAGACGCGACCATGACCAGCGGGAAGCTGGACGAGGAACTGGCCCGGATGAGCGACATCACCGGGCACATCACGCCCGGGTCCCTGCTGCTGTGCAACGAGTCGTTCGCGTCCACCAACGAGCGGGAGGGCTCGCAGATCGCCCGCGAGATCGTCCGCGCCCTGCTCGGCGCCCGGATCAGGGTGTTCTTCGTCACCCACCTGCACGACCTCGCGCGGGGCTTTTACGCCGACCCCACCAGCCACGCGCTGTTCCTGCGGGCGCAGCGGCAGCCCGACGGGCGGCGCACCTTCCGGCTCGCCGAGGGCGAGCCCCTGCCGACCAGCCACGGCCAGGACGTCTACCAGGAGGTGTTCGGCGGACCCTGAATTGCGAGGCCGGGCCGCATCGGCCACAATGGCCGCTGGTGATGAAGCTCGCCCGAACCGCGGGACGGTCCCGCTGATGGCTTCTACTCCTGAATCCGACCAGGTGTAGGAGCCATTGTCATGGACGACGACGTGCCGGGGCCGCCCGGCAAAGATCCGGGGGGATCATCCCCCCTCCGCAGAGCCGCCAGGGCCAGGTCGTGAGCGTTTCCCTGCCCATACCGGTCATCCAGGCGTTGCAGGTGGTCACGATCGTGGCCGTGGCGCCGGGCCTGTCCGGGGTGATCGCGCGGGTGGAGGCGCGGCTGCAGGGCCGCCGGGGCCCGCGGGTCCTGCAGCCCTACTACGACCTGGCCAAGCTGTTCCGCAAGGAGGCGCTCGCGCCCGAGGGCGCGAGCTGGGTTTTCCTGGCCGTGCCGGTGGCCGCGTTCACCTGCTACCTGACGGTGCCGCTGCTGATCCCGGTGCTGACCAGCTACCCGCTGCCGCTGGGGTACATGGGGGACATCCTGGGCGGCGGGTTCATCCTGTCGCTGGCCAGCTTCCTGGTCGCGGTCGCGGCGCTGGAGACCGGCGACCCGTACGCCCAGCTCGGGGCCAGCCGGGCCAAGACCTTCGGGGCGATCACCGAGCCGGTGGTGCTGTTCGTGGTGTTCACGGTGGCGCTGCTGACCGGGACCGACCTGCCCTACGCGCTGGCCGCCACGGTCCGGTCGTCGGCCGGGCAGATCATCCGTCCTGCGCACCTGCTGGCCGCGGCGGCCCTGTTCATGGTGATCCTCTACGAGACGAGCCGGATCCCGGTAGAGACCCACAGCGGCACGAACGAGTTCGGGATGATCGAGGAGGCCCGGCCGTTCGAGCACTCCGGCCCCTACTACGCGCTGCTGAAGTGGGGGTCGGCGGCCAAGCAGCTGATCCTGTACACGATCTTCGTCAACGTGTTCGCCGCGCCGTGGGGACTGGCCTCCACGCAGCGGGCCGGGTCGGTGGCGCTGGCCATCGCCGCGCTGATCGTCAAGGCCACGCTGCTGGGCGTGGTGATCGCGGTCATCGACAACTCGTTCGCCAAGCTGCGCCTGTTCAAGATCACCGAGTTCGCGGCCGCGGCGTTCCTGCTCGCGGTGCTCGGCGTGTTCACGCTCTACCTGGGGGGTGGCTGATGGATCCGGCGCAGGCGCCCGGCGTCTACACCGGGGGCGCGAACGTCGTCGCGGTGCTGATCTTGCTGGCCGAGTTCGGCATGCTCCGCCAGGCGCTCGTCCGGGACCAGATCCGCCTCTACGCGGCGCAGGCCGGGCTGATCTCGGTGCTCGCGGTCATCGTGGGCGCGGTGCGCCACCTGCCGGAGCTGTACGTGCTGGCGGTCCTGTCCGCGGCGCTCAAGGTGGTGGTGAT
>Ga0335076_10004409_pt1 | contig 14230 bp, 15 predicted proteins | sample Lox_Sample_25_FD_206717 | JGI IMG/M metagenome (GOLD analysis project Ga0335076, IMG submission 206717) | Soil microbial communities from Loxahatchee National Wildlife Refuge, Florida, United States - Lox_Sample_2.5 | ecosystem: Environmental > Terrestrial > Soil > Wetlands | place: USA... | reverse complement strand
ACCGGAACCTGCAAGGGCATGATGACGCCTGATGACCTGATCATCGTCGATTATCAGGGGAACCGGATATCCGGCCGCCGCGAACGGACCAGCGAAATCGCCATGCACCTCAAGGTTTACGAGATGCGTCCGGAGATCCGCGCGGTGGTGCATGCCCATCCTCCGGTCGCCACAGGGTACGCCACGGCTGGCAGGTCCCTGAGCGAAGGACTGCTGCCGGAGGTGGTAATCGGTTTAGGTTGCGTTCCTTTGGCGGGCTACGGGTTGCCCGGAACTCCAGCTCTCACCGAGCCCATGATTCCGCTGATTCCCAAGTACGATGCGCTGCTGATGGCGAATCATGGGGCGGTCTGTTACGGCGAGGACGTGTACCAGGCTTATTTCCGCATGGAAACCATGGAGCACTTCGCCCGCATCGCGCTGGTGGCGGAGTTGCTCGGCGGCGCCAAAGTTTTGCCGCGGGTCGAGGTGGATAAACTGCTTGATTCGCGCACGCGATACGGCGTGAAAGCCAAGAGCGCCGGCGAGCCGGGTTGTCCGCTTGCAGCCGAGGATGTCGCGTCCGGGGCAACCTCGTGCGGCACGGATGGCGAGGAACGTTTTTGGGTAACCCGCGCGGAACTGATCAGCCTGGTGGACGAGGCGATGAAATTGCGCGGCGTGGCGTGAGAACTTGGGGCGGACGATCGTTTTTCGTGGTCTGCCGGGAGACGTTGGGCGGACGATCGGGTTTTGTCGTCTGCCAAGCTGTTAAGGCCTTCTTTTTGGAGAATATTAGATGGGTGAAGCGTTAGGAATGATCGAAACTCGCGGTCTGGTGGCCATGATCGAAGCCTCCGACGCGATGGTGAAAGCCGCCAAGGTGACGCTGGTGGGCTGGGAGAAGATCGGATCCGGCTACGTTACTGCGCTCGTCCGCGGCGACGTCGCGGCCGTCCGCGCGGCCACCGATGCCGGAGCCGCCGCCGCCCGCCGTGTCGGCGAACTGATCTCGGTGCACGTGATCCCGCGGCCGCACCAGAGCCTGGAAGACGTTTTGCCGATCGGCAAATCGGGAAATTCCAAGTAGTCACGGAATCGCCATGATTCTCGCCCGCGTCGTGGGCACGGTAGTGGCCACACGGAAAGACCCCCGCCTGGAAGGGAAGAAGCTGCTCGTCCTCAAACCGGTATCACCCGACGGCAAGGACGAAGCCGGCTATGTGGTCGCGGTGGACACCGTGAGCGCCGGCTACCGCGAGCGCGTGCTGGCGGTTTCCGGCAGCTCGGCGCGTATGGCGGAAGGTTGCAAAGATACCCCGGTCGATACCGCGATCGTGGGCATCGTCGACGACGTTCGGCTGGATTGACCTATGTATCTTGGACGCGTGGTCGGTTGTGTCTGGTCCACGATAAAGAATCGCGCCCTCGAAGGTCATCGCCTCCTGATCGTTCAGCCCCTCAAACCCGACCTTACCGAAACCGGCAAGCGCCTGATCTGCGGCGACGCCACCGGGGCCGGCGCCGGAGAGCTGATCTACTGGGTCCGCGGCAAGGAAGCCAGCTTCCCGTTTCTGCCGAACGAACCGCCGTTCGATACGACCATCGTGGGCATCGTGGACTCGGTGGATGTGCCCCCCGCCGGAAAGGCCCCGCGGTGTTGATCGGCCGCGTCGTCGGAGAACTCGTCGCCACGCAAAAGCATCCCAGTCATGAGGGACGCAAGGTGCTCCTGGTGCAGCCGCTCAATCTGGACGGCAGCAATCGCGGAGACGCGGTGATCGCGCTGGACGCGGTGGATGCCGGCGTCGGCGACAAAGTGCTGATCGCCACCGAAGGATTCAGCGCCATGACCGCTGTCGACCGCCCGCAATCACCGATCGACATGGCCGTAATCGGCTTTATTGACCACATTGAGCTGATTCCCGGCGTTGCGTGATGTCCTCCGCGAGCGCGCGCTGAAGTACATCCCGAGAGCCGCCTGCATCGTCCATTTCGCCATCTCCGTGCCGAGATAGGTGCTTTGCATGACGTGGTAGCGTCCGCGGCTGGCGGAGGGATCGGAATCGGGAACGAAATCCAGCAACTTGCCCAGTCCGGTGATCTCCGGAATCACAAAAAACCGTTGGATGGCGACGAGCGCGATCAGTCCCAGCACCGCGCCCAGAATGAACTTGTTTTCCCCGGTACCGAACAGCAGATAAAGGAAAAACAGAAGCGCCAGCCCGAACTGCACGTTGGTCCAGATTTCCGTAAAACGCCGGTATTCCTGGTCGGTTTGAAACCGCAGCAGGAGCCGGGAATCTCTGTCGCCCAATTTCTCGATCCGCAGCGCCGCGCCCGGATTGGCGTCGCGAAACGTCCTCTCGACGCTTTGGCGGAGGTCCAGGCCCGCCAGATAAAGCCCGACGCCGCATCCCAGCCAGATTCCGAGCAGCAGACAGGTGAATCCGCGGGATCTCATGGCCTATTGATTCTAGCAGCCGAACTCTCATGCTCTAAAGTTCCGGCGCCCCGTCGCCGATCTCCGCTTGTGAAGAGGTGGCATGCCATTACTGGAGACCAAGAATTTGGGGCTGATTTCATGGGAGCAGGGATCGGAGATTGAATTCCCGCGCGGACTTCCGGGATTCGAAGAGCGGCGAAAGTTCGTTGCGGTCCGTTTTGCCCATACCGACCCGCTGATCTTTCTGCAAAGCATCGAGGAGCCTGGGCTCAGCTTTGTCACGCTGCCGGTGCGATCGGTGGATCCGGAATACCGCATCGCGGCGAGTCACGAAGATCTGGAACTCGTCGGATTGCCGTCGGGGCAACAGCCGTGTATCGGGGAGAACGTGCATTGCCTGACGGTAGTTGCGATCCGCGAGACAGGCGTTACAGCGAACCTGTTGGCTCCGGTGATCATCAATTTGCGCAATCTGAAGGCCGTGCAGGCGGTGGCGCAGGAAGGCGGGTACTCGCATCAGCACGCGCTCACAGTTGGGGAAGCGGCTGCCGTATGCTCATGATGGCCCGCCGCGCCGGAGAAACCATCCTGATCGGCGACGATATTGAAATTGTAATTGCGCACATCGGCCGGACACGGGTTCGCGTGGGCATACGCGCTCCGCGCGAAATCGCCGTGGTTGCGCGCGAAGTCAAACTGGTCGGCGATGAAAACCGCGCTGCCGCGATGGGTCCACCGGCCGCCGCACTGAGCAACCTCATCGCCAGATTGAGACCACAAGATCCACCTTCCGATCAGTGTCCGCCGGCCGCGTCGATTCGTCCAGGCCCAGGTGGATAGAGTTTGCTGCCCTCGCGCGCCCACCAATCTCTCCACCACTGAATGCTTGTTGCGTTGTCTGCATCGGACATGTTTACCCCGGCGCTCGCCGGCGTCCGCGCCAGGCATTCAAGAGGCCGCAGCTGATGCGAGCGTCGCCCTGCTCACCAACGGGGCGGACGACGGCATCGATCTCTTACAACGCGATATTCTCGCGAGCACGAAGGGCGTGGCCGACCCGAAGGTCCTGATGGGAAATCTTCGCGTCCTGCGTGGATTTCCGGTGCTCTCCGGCGAAGCTGTTGCCTTGCTGCGCGAGTTTTCCAAGAGTTCCGACATTCGCATCGCGCTTTGGGCCTTCGCTCGGCTCGTCAGAATGGCGGATTGCAATAATCTGGTCGACTTGTGCCGCGTGGCGCCGGCGGGAGCTCCGCCCGGTGGCGGGTATAACTTCGCGCCAATCTCGCGAATCAGCACGCCCTACCTGCGCCAGCACCGGCTCGGCCAGCCATCCCGCAGTGCGCGCGGACTTCGCGAAGCGCATGCCTCATCGTACCGCCGCTCGACGGTGACACCAGTCGTGTCGCGCCGATTCAGCAACTCGTTCGATTTCAAACGATTAGAAAAATCGCCGTGACACCAGTTGTGTAACGGCTCGCCGCCGGACCCCAGCCCGCTGGTATACAATGGCTAACCGTATCCGGGAGGACTTCATGAAGCCAGCCAGTGCTTTCTGTATTACCGCGCTTGCCGTAGCCGGCAGCCTTTGCGCTCAGCCCAACTATGAAAATGTGCTGAAGAATCTCCGTTTTCGCAGCATCGGACCCGCCGTCATGGGCGGCCGCGTCGACGATATCGCCGTCGTCGAATCCGATCCGCGTGTCATCTATATCGGCGCGGCTGCCGGCGGCCTGTTCAAGACGGTCAATGGCGGCATTACCTGGCAGGCTCTCTTCGAAGATCAATCCAATCCGTCCATCGGCGATATTGCCATCGCGCCGTCCAATCCGGCGATCGTCTATGTCGGCACCGGCGAGGCCAACAACCGGCAAAGCTCCTCGTGGGGCGACGGCGTCTACAAGACCATGGACGCCGGCGCGACCTGGACGCATATCGGTCTGAAGGAGACGCACCATATCGGGCGCATCGTCGTTCATCCGACCGATCCGAATATCGTTTACGTCGCGGCCCAGGGCGATCTATGGGGGCCGAACAAGGAGCGCGGACTCTACAAGAGCACCGACGGCGGCGCTACCTGGACTCTCTCGTTGCAGATCGACGAGAACACCGGAGTGAACGACGTGGCTATCGATCCGCAGAGTCCGAACATCCTCTACGCCACCGCCTACGAGCGGCGGCGCACGGTCTTCGGATTCGCTGGCGGCGGGCCCGGCAGCGCCATCTATCGCACCACCGATTCCGGCGCGCACTGGACCAAGCTGACGCGCGGCCTTCCCACCGGCGATCTCGGCCGCTGCGCCGTCGACATTTATCGCAAGGACACCAACATCGTCTACCTGCTCATCGAGCATGCCACGCTGGGCGGCGTCTACCGGTCGGAAGACAAGGGCGCGACCTGGACGAGAATGAGCGACACCAATCCGCGGCCTTCCTATTTCAGCCAGATCCGCGTCGACCCCAACAGCGACCTGCGGCTGTGGATGGGCGGCGTCAACATCTATTACTCGGAAGATGGCGGACGCACTTTTTCGCAAAACCGGTTCCGCGACGTCCACAGCGACAATCACGGCATCTGGATCGATCCGAATAATTCCGACCACGTGATGAGCGGCAACGATGGCGGAGTGTGGGTGACCTGGGACTCCGGGCGGAACTGGCAGCACATCAACAATTTTGTGGTCGCGCAGTTCTACGAAGTGGCCTACGATTATCAGAAGCCGTACCATGTCTGCGGCGGGCTTCAGGACAATTACTCCTGGTGCGGCCCCAGTTCGACGGCGCAAACTCGCGGCATCGGCAATGAAGACTGGTTTACCGTCGAAGGCGGCGACGGTTTTTACAATCGCATCGATCCCAAAGACCCAAACACCATCTATGCGGAGTCGCAGGACGGGAACCTCTCGCGGCGTGATTTGAAGACCAGCCAGTCCAAGAGCATTCGTCCCATCGAACCCAACGATCAGACGTCGCGCTATCGCTTCCAGTGGAACTCGCCACTGGAGATCTCATCGCACGATTCCAAGACCATCTATTACGGCGGCAATCATCTTTTCAAATCGACCGACCGCGGCGACACCTGGCAGGTGCTGGGCGAGGATCTGACCACCGGGCAGGATCGCGACAAGCTGCCGATCCTGGGCCGTCCCGTGGACCGCAACACGCTTTCGCGCGACGACGGTGTCGCTGCGTGGCCGTGCATCACCGCCATTGCCGAATCGCCGGTGAAGGCCGGGGTTCTATGGGTCGGCACGGACGACGGCAACGTGCAGATGTCGCGCGACGACGGCAAGACGTGGAGCAACGTGGTCTCGCACATTCTCGGACTGCCCAAGGGCGGTTACGTGAGCCGCATTGAGCCGTCGCACAAATCGGAAGGCACGGCGTATATCACCTTCGACAATCACCGTAGCGGCGATTTCGGTATCTATATTTTCGCCACCACCAATTTCGGAGATTCGTTCACCAAAATCACCAACGGCATTCCGCCCGAGGGCGGCACCATTCATGTGATTCGCGAGGATCCGGTGAATCCCAACCTGTTATTTGCCGGGGCTGAATTCGCCCTGTACGCCAGCTTCGACAAGGGCGCTCACTGGCACAAGATGAAGAGCGGGCTGCCGACGGTTCCGGTTTTCGACATCCAGATTCATCCGCGCGATCACGACCTGATTCTGGCCACGCACGGGCGCGGCATCTGGATCATGGACAACATTTCCGCGCTCGAACAAATGAACGACCAGGTGCTGACCAGCGACCTCAAGGTGTTCCCCGGCCGTCCGGGGATCGAGTGGCACATGGCCGATTATCGCGGCTTCCTGGGCTCCAGCAATTTCCTGGCGAGCAACGCCCCCACCGGGGTGATGCTCGACATCCTCAGCAAGGATGCCGGCCAGGCGCGCATCACCGTGACCGATTCGAGCGGCGCCACGGTGCGGACCATGAATCAGCGCGTCGAAGCCGGTGTACTCACGCGCGCCCTGTGGGATATGCGCTATGATTCGCCGCTGCCGCCGGGTAATGGCCGCGGCGCGGCAGCCGCTGCCGGTGGTGGTGGCGGCCGGGGCGCTCGCGGCGGTGGCGCTGCCGGTGGCGGTGGCGGACGCGGCCGTGGCGCTCGCGGCGGTGGCGGCGCAGCGGCGGCCGGAGAGCCTCCCGCACAACCTCCCGCGGCCGACACAGCGGGTGGTGATCCTCTGGCCGGCGAGCTCGCCAATGAATTCGGCGGCCGTGGCGGCGGTGGCGGCGGGGGACGCGGCGGTTTCGGCGGCGGACGTGGTCCCAGTGTCGATCCGGGCCAGTACAAGGTCACGATCACGGCATCCGGCAAAACCGACTCCGCGACCGTAACCGTGGAAGAAGACCCGCGCGTGGAACTTTCCGATGCCGATCGCGCCAAGCGGCGGCAAGCCATCAACACGCTCGTGTCCATGACCAAGGAAGCCGATGCGGGCCGGCGCAAAGCGGTTGCCATGGACACCTCGCTGACCAATCTCGTCGAAAGTTGGAATGGCGCCACGGCGGCCAAAATCCCGGACGACGTGAAGAAGGCCGTCAGCGACATGCAGGCGCGGGTGAAGAAGGCGGCCGCGGTATTCGAGAACGCGGGTGGCGGACGCGGCGGACGCGGTGGCGGCGGCAGCGCCGGCCCTCCGCCGCCGTTTACACCGCCTCCGGTGACTCAGAAGATCACGCGATTGATGGGCCTGATCGACGGCTATTCGGCCGCGCCGACCTCTCGCCAGATGTCCGACATCGAGGAAGCGTCGGCGGAGCTGAAGAAGGGCATCGCCGATGTCAACGCGCTCTGGGATGAGGTCCCCAAGCTGAATAAACTGATGACCGATTCCGGCGTGACCTATTTCACGGTGATGGATCCGGCCTCGGTGCCGGCGGCGGCCGCCGGTGGCCGCGGGGGCGGAGAGAACTAAGGCAGTAGCGCTCCGCCACGGGCAGAGGGCCATTTTTTGCCTGGCCCCCGTCGTCGTCGCCGCCGCCCTCATCGTGTAGTGGACTCCGAATCGCCTCGCCTGCGCAAGCCTTTCTGGAGAACATGCGTTTATCGCGCGCGAGGGAAGCCGTCGCCAGGACTTTGTCGCAGCGCGAGATTGAAGGAGCGGCTCGACGAACTACTGCGCGCCACAGTGGCGAGCCTGCGCTTCAGCGATTGCGCGATGATGCCAGGGATCCGACGGTCTACCGCAATAACTATCTGATGGCTTTGAAGGCGCTCTCGCAGAACGTTGTCACGGGCGCTCTTTGTTCGGGTGATCGATATCGCGCAGAAGTACACGGCCGCAGTCGATTTTTCAGATCTGGATCAAGCCCGTTTGGTCCTGGACCGAACTCATGCATTCGGCGATCCTAACGAGGCCGATGGCGCCGGCATCCGTTTGGCGCTCCCGATGCCTAAGGTCGTTTCAGATGTGCAACATTGAGTCCTCAGTCGATAGTCGAGCGGCCGTCGCGAGTGCCGGTTTCGCCCCTACGGAGTCCGACTCACGAGTAGCAGGGGGCCCGTGATTTTGCACATGACCGGCTTGCATTTCGGGTGCGACGGAGAACCCGGACTCTGTCAACAAGCTCCTCTGGGTTTTTGTGAGCGGGCTGTCTACGAACACACGGCAGCCGGCTCTCCTCGATGCATCACCGAATGGTGAGCTGGATACGGACGCGTTCCCGCTTCATAGCTCGAGGAGCGACAGGCTTTGTGCCGATCCAGTCAGACCGTAGAAGTTTTCCGCCCTTTTTTCCGCGAGCCTGCGCATATCAAAACGAACGGAGGAACGTTTCAATGAGAAAGCTAAGTCTTTTGGTTCTGCTCGCCGCCTCGCTCATCCTGAGCGGATGCTTTGAGGTCCAGGGCGTGCACGTGATGCATTATTATGGCCAGCCCGACGGCGGATCGTACCGTATCGCCATCAGCCGGATCGCCTATTCACAAATGGATCCCAACAAGTTCGCGAAGATCCAGAGCGATCTCCGGGAATGGTCGCATCCCACAACCCGCTCCGACAGCGACAATATCTATCTCGAAGACGACTCCGGTTCGGCCAACATGGAGCACTTCTACGACACTTCTCGCTGCGAAAACTCGGCGCAGCCGGGCTACGCGGACTGCCATTTCGCGTTTAGCGTTCCCAAGGATCTGGCCGACCTGCCCGGTTGGTCGCTGAACTGGGCCGTGGTGCTGCAACCCGGCATGAGTGTGATCGAGGCCAATAATACCGGGACGCGGACGGTGGACGGGCATCGGGCGTTGGTCTGGTCGTTCGACGGAAACACCACCTCTTCGGCCAGAGTGGACTTCACCATCCGTACGCCCAAACAGTAGATTCCTACCCGCCGCCTTCTCTCCACCCAGAGGACAGACGGTCGCCTTGGCCGTCTGTCCTTCCTGATTTCCTGCCGGACTCCGAAAGCCGGCACAAACCGACCGTCTGTCCTACCTAAAGCAAAATCCCCACTCATCCGATAAGTGAATCGGATGCCCTCTGATTCTGCCGCCGAAATCACCAATCTGTCCCCGGAAAACTTCGCCAAACTGGCCCGGTTCGCTACGCGGGAACTGGGCATCAAGATGCCCGACGCCAAGCTGCCAATGGTCCAAAGCAGGCTGCTCCGCCGTACCCGCGAGCTGGGATTCGATTCGGTGGAGCGGTATGCCGAATACTTTTTCAACTCGGCGCAGGCGTCTGAGGAACAGATCCACTTCATCAACGCAATCACCACCAACAAAACCGATTTCTTCCGCGAGCCTTCGCATTTCCAGTACCTGTCGTCCGTAGTGCTGCCGGTATTTGAAGGCGGCCGGACGTTCCGTGTATGGTCAGCTGGTTGTTCGTCGGGAGAAGAGCCCTACACCCTGGCCATGGTACTGAGCGAATTCGCGGCCGCCACCCGCGGCTTCGATTTCTCCATCTTCGCAACCGACATTTCCACCAGAGTTCTGGATCGAGCCCGCGCCGCCATCTACGACGAGCGTCTGATTGTTCCCGTACCGGCGCCACTGCGCGCGCGCTACCTCATGCGCAGCAAGGATTCCGGTCAGAAGCTGGTGCGAATCGTTCCCGGACTGCGGCAGCGAGTCACCTTCGAGCGCCTCAATTTCATGGATTCTGAATACAGCACCGGCGGTATGTTGGACGCCATCTTTTTTCGCAACGTAATGATCTACTTCGACCGCAAGACGCAGGAACAGGTCATCAGGCGGATGTGCCGCAATCTTCGCCCTGCGGGTTATCTGTTCGTTGGCCACTCGGAATCGCTCGCGGGGCTGGATGTTCCGGTGAATGCTGTCGGCCCCGCCATCTACCGAAAATCGTGAACCCTATGACGCCATCAAAGAAACTTCAGGTCTTGATCGTCGACGATTCGGCCACCGTGCGTCAGACCTTGAAGGAGGTCCTGGAGAGCGACCCGCAAATCGAAGTAATGGGTGTCGCCGGCGATCCCTATGTCGCGGTCGAGCGAATCAAACTACGCGTCCCCGACGTCATCACGCTGGATATCGAAATGCCGCGCATGGACGGCCTCACGTTTCTCGAAAGAATCATGGCGCAGCGGCCCATCCCTGTGGTGATTTGTTCCTCGCTGGCGGCCAATGGGTCGGAAACCGCGCTGGCTGCGCTGGAAAAAGGCGCGGTGGAAATCATCACCAAGCCGAAGTTGGGTACACGGGAATTCCTCGAGGAATCGCGAATCCGCATCTGCGACGCCGTGAAGTCCGCCGCACGGGCGCGGCTCCAGAGCCGTTCCCGGCCTCCTATGACGGTCCGCCCGAAACTGACCGCCGATGCGGTGCTATCGAAACCGCCCTCCAACGCCATGATCGAAACCACCGAAAAAGTGGTCGTGATCGGCGCGTCCACGGGCGGTACGGAAGCTTTACGAGAGCTGTTGGAAGCGATGCCGGTGGATGCCCCTGGCATCGTCATCGTGCAGCATATGCCGGAGCAGTTCACTTTGCAGTTTGCCAAACGTCTCGACTCCATCTGCCGCCTCACGGTCAAAGAGGCCTGCAACAACGATTCGGTGCTGCGCGGTCAGGCGCTGATTGCTCCGGGCAACAAGCACCTCCTGCTCAAGCGAGCCGGCGCGCGATACTACGTCGAGGTCAAGGATGGCCCGCTGGTCAGCCGCCACCGGCCGAGCGTGGACGTCCTCTTCCGCTCAGCCGCCCGCTACGCCGGCAGGAACGCCATGGGCGTCATCATGACCGGGATGGGCGACGATGGCGCGAAAGGAATGGCGGAAATGAAAGAGGCCGGGGCCTATAATGTCGCGCAGGACGAAGCCACCTGCGTCGTGTTCGGTATGCCGGCCGAAGCCATCAAACAGAAGGCCGTGGATCGCGTGCTGCCGCTGGGAGGAATCGCGGCCGAAATCGTCCGCATCTGCCGATAGCTATGGCGCTCGCATTCCTGCGTGCAGGCGCCCGTGCCGGTGTTCGGGAGCGGCCGATCGATGTTACAAGTTTGAACAACAGCCGACTTGGGCACCCGAACAGGGGCGGCGCTTCAGGTTAAATCCCGCTGCATGAGCACGGTATCCACCCAGGTATCGAATTTGTAGCCAACCCTCTGCAGGATTCCTACGTGCCGGAATCCCAGCTTTTCATGAAGCGCGATGGACGCGCGATTGCCGGAATCGCCAATGACAGCGATCAACTGTGTCCGGCCCGCGCCTCGGCAAGCCGCGATGACTTCCGCCAGCAGGAGACGTCCGAGACCCTTGCCGGCTTGATCCGGCCGGATATACACCGAATCTTCCGCGGTGAAACGGTAGGCCGGACGGGCGCGGTACGGTCCCGCGTAGGCAAACCCGGCCACGGCGCCGTCGACTTCGGCCACCAGATACGGCAGGCCATGCGCCAGCACATCCTGCCGGCGCCGCTCCATTTCGCCGGCACTCGGGGGGGCCGTCTCGAATGTGGCGCTCGATGTCCGAACATAGTGTCCGTAGATCTCGCTGATCGCCGGCACGTCGGAGTCGCGCGCACTCCGAATCAGAGCGGCCGCAGTCGACATTGTCCCGGATTATACCAGCCATCCGCTCACGGAACCCCGAGTGGTGCGTCGAATAGCGGCAGGGGTTAAAACAAACATGCAGACTATTCAATCGTTCCGCTTAACTTCTGTTTTAGGGGTCGTGCTGGCGGCAATGCCGGCCGGCGCGCAATCGCTGGTCATGTCCCTGCCGCGTCAAAGTCAGCGAGCCTCGGTCTCGCAGCGTATCGCGCTGACCGACGTGACCGTCACCTATCATCGCCCGCTGGTGGACGGCCGCAAGATCTTCGGCGGCATCGTCCCGTACGGCCAGGTTTGGCGTGCCGGGGCCAATGAGAACACCGTGATCGAGTTCGGAGACCCCGTGGTCATCGAAGGCCAGGTGTTGCCCAAAGGACAATACGGGTTACACATGATTCCGACGGCCGATTCCTGGACCATCATCTTCTCGAAGAATTCGACGTCCTGGGGAAGTTTCAGCTACGACTCGAAGGAAGACGCTCTTCGCGTAACGGTCAAACCCGCGACGGGCGACATGCACGAAGCCATGACCTACGAATTCGACGACGTCAAGCCCGATTCCGCGGTCCTGACCCTGCGTTGGGAAAAGCTCGCCGTCCCCATCCAAATCGCCGTCGACCGGGAGACGACCATCGCCAACATCCGCAACGAGCTGCGCAACACCGCGCAATACACCTGGGAGGGTTGGAACGACGCCGCCGATTGGTGCGCGCAGAACAAAGCCAATCTGGACGAAGGTCTGCGTTGGGCCAGCCGGTCCATCGAAATCGAAGACCGTTTTGAAAACGAGACCACCAAATCGCAGATTCTGGCGGCGATGAATCGTCAGGCGGATGCCGCGGCCGCTCACACCAAGGCCCTGCAAAAGGCTGACGCGATCCAACTATATTCGGCCGGCCGTCAGTTGCACCTCCAGGGGAAGAAAGCGGAGGCGATGGAGATGTACAAGATGGTGGTGACGAAGTATCCGGACCACTGGGTGAGCCACCTGGCCAAAACCAGGCTGGATGTCGCGGCCGGAGATTATGCTGGAGCGCTGAAAGAAATACAGGCGGCCGTGGAGGGGTGTCCGGAAGTCAATAAGGCCTCGCTGCGGGCTCTCGAGAAGCGTGTCGAGAACAAAGAAGACATCAACGCCTGAGTCCGCGCGAGACCGGCCGCATGGCGTGGATGCTATGATTGCGGTTCGGTCCTGATGGATAGTTCGCGCCTCGGTCAGATCGCCGCTAAATTCGCCGCCCAACGCATCCTGGTGATCGGCGACCTCATGCTCGACGAGTTCCTCTGGGGTCAGGTCTCGCGCATTTCCCCGGAAGCGCCGGTTCCGGTCGTGGATGTCGTCTCGGAAACCTACTATCCCGGCGGCGCCGCCAACGCCGCGCGGAATGTCCGCGAGTTCGCCGCGGCCACATCGCTCCTTGGAATCATCGGCGTCGACAGTGCGAGCGACCGCCTGCTCGACCTGATCGCTCGCGGCGGCATCGACTCCAGCCTGGTGCAGCGCGACCCGGGCCGGACGACTACCGTGAAGACGCGCGTGATCGCCCGCAACCAGCAGGTGGTGCGCGTCGATCGCGAGCGCCGCACCGCCCTCACGCCGGCGCAAACGGATCTGGCCATCGAACAGATCGAGCGCGCGCTTCCCTCGCTCGATGGCGTGATCGTGGCCGATTATGGAAAAGGATTTCTCGACCAGCGGCTGGCCGACGCCATCTGCGCCATGACGCGCGGCCATCGTAAAGTTCTGACCGTCGATCCGCATCCGCATACGTCGCTGGCGTGGCACGGCGCCACGGCCATCAAGCCCAACCGCGCCGAGGCCTATTCCGCCGCCGGAATACGGCCTCCCGACAGCGTCGATCCGGCGCGACGCATCCAATCGGTAATTGAGGCGGCCGAGCGGCTGTTGGAAATCTGGCAGACGGAGAATCTCCTGATCACGCTGGGCGAGCAAGGCATGCTGCTGTTCGAAACCGGCCAGCCACCCTACCATACGCCGACCCGCGCCAAGGACGTGTTCGATGTTTCAGGCGCGGGCGATACGGCCATCGCCGTGCTTACGCTTGCTCTCTGCGCCGGGGCCACGGCGCAGGAGGCCGCCGAGTTGGCGAACGTCGCCAGCGGCATCGTGGTGGGCAAACTGGGCACCGCCACCGTGACCATGGCGGAATTGCTGTCGGCGCTGGCGTCCTCATGAACGCACGGCGCGCCGTTTTCTTCGACCGCGATGGCACACTGATGGAGGAAGTGAATTACTGCTCCGATCCGGCGCTGGTGAAGGTGTTCCCTGGAGTTGCGGCGGCGCTGGATGATCTTCGCGCGGCGAGGTTCGCCATCGTGGTGGTGACCAATCAGAGCGGCATCGGAAGAGGGCTGTTCACTGACGAGCAGTATCAGGCCGTGCATGCGGAGTTCCTGCGGCAGATCGGCGCCGGCCGCATCGACGCCTCGTATTATTGCCCGGACGCGCCCGGCGCGCCCTCGGTTTGCCGCAAGCCGGAGCCGGGGATGCTACTGGAGGCCGCCCGCGATCTGGCCCTCGACCTGAAGAGTTGCTGGATGGTCGGCGACAAGGCCGCAGATATCGAGTGCGGACATCGCGTCGGCGCGCGAACGGTTCTGGTGCGCACGGGATACGGAGCGGAACAGCAATGTGCCGCGGATTACTGCGCCTCGGATGCAGGAGAGGCTGCGGAAATTATCCTGGCTACGGCACAAAAGCCCCCTGGAAACCCGATGTGATAGCATGGGTCCAAACTTAGGGACCCTGGAGGGAAAT
>Ga0335076_10004408_pt1 | contig 14235 bp, 10 predicted proteins | sample Lox_Sample_25_FD_206717 | JGI IMG/M metagenome (GOLD analysis project Ga0335076, IMG submission 206717) | Soil microbial communities from Loxahatchee National Wildlife Refuge, Florida, United States - Lox_Sample_2.5 | ecosystem: Environmental > Terrestrial > Soil > Wetlands | place: USA... | reverse complement strand
CAGCTACCAGAAAAGAGATGGTTCTGGCGCTGGCGATTTTTATCGCGGTACCTGTATGCGCCGAGTTAGCCTTACGGGCTGCGGGTACGCAGTTTGAGCCACAACTCTATGTGGCGGATAGGGGCTTGGGCTGGAAGCTACGCGCCGGCGCGCGCGGGACCGTGTCGGCGGAGAGTAAGCAGTGGGTTCAGATCAATTCGCACGGATTCCGAGATCGAGAACGGAGCTACGAAAAGCCGATAAACACAGTGCGCATCGCGGTGTTGGGGAATTCCTGGACGGAAGCGTTGCAGGTGCCGCAGGAGAAGGTATATGCGGCTGTGTTGCAGGACGATCTCCAGCAGAGAGCTTGCTTCGCGCCGAAGCAGGTAGAGGTGTTGAATTTTGGTGTAGCCGGCTACTCGACCGCACAGGAATTGCTGACGCTTCAGCAAAAAGTCTGGAGCTACCAGCCTGACATAGTTTTGCTGGCGTTTTATCCTGCCCGGGATATCGCCAACGGTCTGCGCGAGTTGAACAATGCTGTGAATCCGGAGCAGTCGCCCTACTTTGTATACCGCGACGGCAAGCTGGTGTTCGATGATGCGTTTCGCGCGCTGCCGTCCATGACGGCCCGTGAAATTTTTCTCCAGGGTGTGCGTTACGACGTGACTGATCATCTGCGGTTGCTACAGGCGGTCAACTATGTTCAGAAGATGGGCCGCATTCGGCTGGCAATGAGCGAGGCCAAAGCGAGAGCCGAAAAGGCCGGGGTCGATAATCTGGAATATGCGATTTATGCGCCGCCGGCAGATGCGCAGATAGAAACCGCGTGGAAGGTGACGGAGGAGTTGCTGCTGATGATACGCAACGAAGTGAAGGAGCATGGTGCGGCGTTTCGTCTAGTGATCCTGGCGACGCGCCCGCAGGTGATTCCCGATTTGGCAAAGCGTCAGGAATTGATGCGCAAACTCGGAGTAACGAACCTTTCCTATGCGGAGAATCGCCTGCGCGACTTTGCCGGTAGCCAGGGGATGGCGGTCACGGACCTGGCACCCGCGCTTTCACAATTCGCCGAAACGAATCATGTTTATCTGAACGGCTTCAACCGATCAAATCTTGGTAGCGGGCACTGGAATGAGGCAGGGCATCGAGTGGCGGCAGCGGCGATGGCCGGCGATTTGTGCGGCGCGGAAGCGGCTGCAAGAAATGGCACGAGGGCCAGCAACTGATAGCCATGGAGAGAGCGACAAATAGCGGGATGAAGCACGCGGCATTCGTTAGCGAATTACGCAGGCGACTGCTAGCGAGCAGGGACAGAGTTCTGCTACGGGTGGTGATGTCGGCTCGAACAGAGTTGCCGGTTGAATTCACAGGACCGCAACTACTGGAAAAGGCGGAGCAGTTAGCGAAGGACAGCGGGTTGCCCGGCGAGCGCCAGGTGGTACTGTTGCTTTTGCCTCATTCGCCGGAACTGTTCTTGTTGCAGCTGGGATTAGTGCTGCGCGGACAGATTCCGGGAGTTTTGCCTTGGCCGACCGCGCGCGTAGACCAGGAGAAATACCAGAGCAACCTTGCGCATCAGTTGAGCCACTTGCCTGCCGACCAGCTCATTACGCTTCCGAATTTGGCGGCGAGTTTGTCGCAACACCTTTCGTATGCGGTGACGGCGCTTGCGCTCGAAGGCAGCACTGAATTCGAAACGAGTTTTGCATCCAGGGAAGTAGCTGCGCAGGTTGGCGCCACGAACACCGGGGGCGCTTCAGTCTGGCCAGCCACGGATGCTTTGTTCTTGCAGTTTTCTGGAGGCACAACGGGAGCTCAGAAAGCCATCGTGGTAACAACGGACATGCTGCTGGCGCAGTTCGAACAACTTGGCAAAGCGCTGCGGTTCACCAACGAGGATTCGGTAGCTTCGTGGCTACCCCTTTATCACGATATGGGCCTGATCGCGTGCTATTGGTTTCCGCTGTGGCATGGCGGCGGTTCGGTGCAAATGGCCGCAGGAGACTGGGTGATCCACCCAGAGACATTGCTGAACGCGATTGCGCGTTATCGCGCGACATTGTGCTGGCTGCCTAATTTTGCGTTTTCGTATTTGAGCCAGCGCCGTACCGGGATGCGAGATTCTTCCGCGCTGGCCAGCGTGCGTGCGTGGATCAATTGCTCCGAACCTGTTCGCTCTCGTTCGATCATGGAGTTTGCGACTACATTCGGGCATTCGGGAGTACGTCCGGAAACGGTGCAGTCATCCTACGCGATGGCGGAGACGGTTTTTGCGGTGACACAATCGGAATTAGGAAAGGAATTAAAGACGATTCGGCGCAACCGGGTGAATCGAGGCAGCGCGTGCTATTCGAACCTCGCGTTTGATCTCAATGATGAAGTCTATGTTTCTTCGGGTATGCCGCTTTGCCGTACAGAAGTGAGGATTGCAGGGCCGGATGGCGAGCCTTGCGACGATTGTGTGTGCGGCGAGATTCACGTCCGAACACCCTCGCTTTTTCGCGGGTATTGGGGTGTCAACGGATTCGAAACACATTCGCTGAGGGATGGCTGGCATACCACGGGCGACTACGGTTTTTTGTACGGTGGAGAGCTTTTCATCATTGGGCGGCTAAAGGATATTGTGATCATCGGTGGCAACAATGTGTTTCCTGAAGACGTAGAAGCGCTCGTGAACAGCGTTGACGGAATCTATCCTGGACGTGTGGCGGCGTTTGGGGTCGAAGACCTTGACTACGGCACGCAGAGTCTTGGCATTGTGGCCGAAACGAAGGCCGAGATTTCGGAAGAAGCAACGCAGGCGCTGGAAGCTGCCATTCGAAAGCTAGTGCTGTCCTCGATCGGCACGGCACCGCGGTATGTTTCCGTGGTGCCACAGCGCTGGATTGTGAAAAGCACCGCGGGAAAGATCTCGCGGCGCGAGACCCGCGAGCGGTTTATTCGCGAAATTCTTCATGAGGTGGATCCTCAAGGAGGGTGAACAGTGCTGCCTGACGAAGTCGCAATTCGAGACGCCGCACGCGAAGCGGCCAGCGAACTGACACGGCGTCCGTTCAAGGACGGCCAGCGGCTGGTGAGTTCGGGTCTTATCGATTCACTGGCGGTGCTTAAGTTGATTGGACTTCTGGAAAAGAAGCTGAACATCGTGATTCCAGCGGAGACACTGCAGCCTGAGGATTTTGACGACCTGGATCTGATTGTGGAAACCGTGGAGCGCGTGGGAAAAGCGGCTCCGTGATAAACCAGCCTAGACATGCCATTTAACTCTTTGGCCTATCTGGCACTGCTAGCGATCATCGTGATCGTGTACTGGGTATTGCCAACGATGTTTCGACGGACGTTCGTTTTCTTGGCGAGTCTTGCGTTTTATGCTAGTTGGAACCCATTGTTCTTGTGGGTCCCGCTGCTGGTTGCTGGGATTGTCTATATCGTGGGATGTCAGATTACGTCTGAGGGGAGCGGCTCCAAGTCCTGGCTGTGGCTCGGCGTAAGCGCGCTGCTTGTGCTACTGGTCTTCTTCAAGTACAGCGGATTCTTGCTAGGTAATCTCCCTTTTTCAGACGTACGACATTTTTCGCGGACCGAGAAGTTGGCGTTCCCTATCGGGATATCGTTCTACACCTTCGAAGCTATCGGGTATCTGGTGGACTTGAAGCAGGGCCGCGTGAGGCTGCCAAAATTCGTCGACCTTGTTCTGTTCTTTTTCTTCTGGCCGAACGTGCTATCTGGCCCCATCGTTCGCGCACGCGAACTGATGCCGCAGCTTACTTTCAGCAAGCCATTTGAGCCACGGTATTTTTTCGAAGGATTGGATCGACTGACCTGGGGGTTGGTGCAAAAGACGGCAATTGCGAACATATTAGGAGGTTGGGTGGACCATGGCTTTGCGGCAACTGCCGGTAACGTGTCGACGACGCTAGACGGCTGGGGCCTGGCGATTGCGTTTGGTCTGCAGATTTATTTCGACTTTGCCGGCTATACCAACATGGCGATTGGAACCGCACGCTTGCTGGGACTTACGCTGCCGGAAAACTTCCGATATCCCTACCATGCGGCGACACCACCTGAATTCTGGTCGCGTTGGCATATGACGCTTTCTCGGTGGGTCCGCGACTATCTGTTTTTCCCGATCAATGCGAAATGGAGAGGCGCACCCGTGCCACTCTATCTAAGCCTCGTTGGCGTTATGGGTCTGGTCGGCTTGTGGCATGGAGCAGGATGGAACTTTGTGCTGTGGGGCACGATGCATGGCATGTATTTGGCGCTCTACCGTATATATGAAAGCAGCACGGCACGGTGGCCCGCGCTGACGAAGTTACGAATTGTCAAAAGTGCGTGGCGGGTGGCAACGCTGATCGCGGTGTTCGCGGCATGGGTGGTGTTTCGCGCGAGCACGACGACACAAGCTGGGGCGATGCTGGGTTCGATGTTTGTGCGTCCTCGCGGTGGGTCTTCGTATGGTCCAGAGTTTTTTTTGTTTACCGGCGCGGTAGCGCTGTTCTGCGCATTCGAGCCATCAGTGTTCGAGTGGCTTGACGGAGTGGATGAACGTCATACCCGGGAAGGGCCGTCGCCGTATCGAGTTATTGTTCGACCGTTAGCGTATTTGCTTGGTCTGCTGATTTTTCTGTTGTTCGATCAGATGAACACGCAGTTCATTTATTTCCAGTTCTAGAAGAGACGCTGTTTGGCGCGTCAGCGAATCTGCGTGCCATCAGGCAGGAAAACCGGGAAATCGTCGTTGGGCCGCGCGAGTAACAATTGTTGTGCGGCGGCGTTGCGATCGTAGTCGAAGAGGAAGAAGCCGAATTTGTAGTGCAAGTTCAAGTCGTTGGGATCCTGTTGGATGGCCCATTCGTATAGCGAAAACGTTTCTGGAGGTGTTTCTGTCGCTCCAGCGGCGCGAAACATCAGGCTTTGTACCTGTTCGGCATGATTCGATTGATTTGAGAAGGGCGGCCGCTGAAGACGATCGACCATTTCGCCAGCGATACGTGCGCGATCGTGGCCGGTGAGAGCCAGTCGGCGCTCGCATTCGACCTCGGAGAGGGGTTCGATGTCGGCGGTATTTTCTCTTACGTCTAGCGGTAACAGCTGCACGATCCGGTGGTACGCAGCCATTGCGAGAAGGTAGTTTCCGGGAGGCGCGAAATGCACATGGTCGTAGAAAAGTTCGCTGCCCGGCACTCCGTTGTGGCTTTCCGCATCGAAGAGCGATTGCGCGTCGAGGAGTTGGGCATTGCTGCCCGAGGAGTTGGCGACATTCCGAATAACTTCGTTGATGCGAGAATCGGCCCGAAACCGAAGGGCGTCTAGATCGCGGGCGCGGATATAAGAGCCTTTCGCAGCTCCATAGTCGCCGAGCGCCCAGTAGCAGCGAGCGATGCGAAAATGCAATTCGGCGAATTGATTATCGATTTTTGCCGCGTCGTCGTACGCTTTGAGCGCATCGTTGTAATCGCCGACGAGTTCATAGTCTGAGGCCTTTTTGAGTAGGGTCGCCCAGGATTGCAAGTCAGTTGAGCTGAAACCTTCGCGGTGCAATGAGGCGAATGGAGCAGAATCGCGAAGGTTTGTGGCGATCGTGCTGAGCAGAGCGTGAGCGCCGCTTTCGGTTCCCGCGCGTGCAATTGCTCGCAAGTTCTGCTCAAAGTTGCGATAGGCTAATTCCATCCGCGGTGATCCGGCGCGCACCTGCCTATTGACAAACATCTCCATTCCGCCCCACTCACGCCGTGTGGCACCAGATTCGGTCAGGAGTTGTCCAATGCGTGTGGAGCGCACAAACACGCTGGCGCGAATCACTGAGGGATTCATCGAAGAGCCAGTCAGGACCGTTCCAGGACCGTACGGCCCCACAACTTCATTGCTGCCGGCGTATATGAGGTAGAGGTCGGGCTTGTACGGCCGGAGTTGTCGCGCCATTTCCAGGATCACGTGGGAATTGATCGCGACCATGCCGGTATTGATGATTTCGAAATTTATCTGCGGGAAACGCTGCTGCAGCATCACACGCAAATAACGACCAAAACCGTAGGCAAAATCCGGGTCTCCTTCAGCCGCAGACTCGCCAAAAATGACGATGCGATACGTGTTCTTTGGCTTTTGCGGAGAAATGGAGAAGAATTGCGGGGTTTTGATCACTCCTGGGGGAAAATATGGAGCAGCGAAGAACAGGTTATAGCAGTCGGACGGTTGCCCGTGGACGCGGCAAGGTTCCATGAGGGCAGTCGAATGGCCCACGTGGAGCAATCGCAACACACCTTCCGCGAGAGCCAGGAGAACGAGCGGGACCAAGGTGGCTACGGCCAGGCGCGGAATCCAGAACCGCAATCGGGAAGTGGACCTTGTCCGAGTTGGTGCAAGCGTTGCCATCAGAGTCGCCCCGGCGCGGTTGGAACATGACGGGGGCCGGGAGGTACATCTGCGCCTGAGGCGCCGGACTCCAGATATTCCGCATCTTCGTTTACTGCCCACACGTCGTATATGCGTCGTCCTGCAAGAATATTGCGGGCCGCCAGGAGCGCCGTCATCATGGCGTGGTCCTGGTTGTTGTACTTGTGCATTCCGTTGCGCCCGACGAGGTGTAATGTGGGATAGAGCGCTTCCATAGTGCGGCGGACCAGTTCGACGTGCTCGCGATAATCATCGTCATATACCGGGTACGCTTTGGGTTGCCGGATGACGCAGCCATCCACGACGTCGGCAGCGGACGCGAGTCCAACCTGTTCCAATTCGTTTCGAGCCAGTGCCAATAATTCTTCATCGTTCCTATTCCACAGTCCATCGCCTTCGAAACAGAAATACTCCAAGCCATAGCAGGCGTAACGAGAGTCCGCGACCATTTCCGGCGACCATGCCTTGTAATTCTGGATACGACCCACTTTCACGTCGGGATCGTGGATGTAAATCCACGTATCGTTGAAGCGATCGCGGTCGCGTAGGACGAGGCCGACGGTGAGGAAATCGCGATAGTGCAGCGATTCCGAGACGCGCAAGGCGTCTTCCGGGAGCGGAGGAGAAAGCCGCGCCGCGAGTTGACGCAAGGGCATGGAAGAAATGAGGTGCTCGCCCCGGAACTCTTGCCGGACATTTTCAGCAACGCGCGCGGAAACAGTCCAACTGTTGGAATCCGCGTCAAACCGGCAGTCTTCGACGGCATGGCCCAGCAGAACTTTGCCACCCAACTCGCGAATCTTCTTTGCGCAGGTTTGCCACATCATGCCCGGTCCCAAGCGCGGATAGCGAAAAGTATCGATCAAGGTCTTGACGGCGTCCGGCCCACTCTGTGCCTTGCGCTTGGGCCGAAAGGCATTCCAGACCGCGCCGGACAACGAAAGGCCCTGAATCCTTTGGGCGGCCCAATCTGCGGAAATGTCGCGGCAACTGCGCCCCCAGATTTTTTCTGTATAGGTTTTGAAGAAAATGCGAAACAGACGGCTGCCAAAATGATTGACCACCCATTCTTCGAAGGTTCGGGGATTGCGCGTGGGGTTCAATTGGGCCCACAGGAACGACAAAACGCACAGGGCCGATTCCCGGAAGCCGAGCTTCGAGAGTGCTTCAAGGGGCTTTAATGGATAGGAGTAAAATTGGCCGCGGTAATAGATTTTCGACGAACGGGGTCGCTGGAGGAGATCGGTGCCCAGGATCTCTGTCCAGAGCTGTTCTACTTCCTGAGATTTGGAAAAGAAACGATGGCCGCCGATGTCGAACCGGTAGCCGTGATAATTCACGGTGCGCGCCAAACCGCCCACATAGTCAGGATCGCTTTCTAGCACCACCACCGGTTCCCCTTTTTTGGCCAGTTCGTAAGCGGCGGTCAATCCGGCAGGTCCAGCCCCAACGATGACGGCTTTGAATCGCCGGCAGGTCATCGGGTTTTAGTAACGCCCGGGTCTGCGGCCTTTGAGTCGAGACCCCGGCAGCGGTGCAAACTCAGCGCCCTTGTGCTTGAGCGATCAACTGCAGAACATTTTCTTTGTTGGGATATCCCGGATTGGTGTCCAGCAATTTCTGCCACGCTGCTATCGCTCCCGGTCCATCTTTCTTTCCTTGCCACTTTACAATACCGAGATTGAAAAGTGTGTCGGCCTTTGTGGGGTCGGTCACCAATGCCTTGTTGAATTGCGTAATTGCGGAGTCTGCATTTCCGGCATACCAGTATGCGGTGCCCAAGTCCGTGCGCACGGAGGTATTTATAGGCTCAATCATCAACGATCGCTCGTAGTAATCGATGGCGGTAGGGTATTGCTTTGCGTCGTAATACAAGTTTCCCAGTTGGACCAGCAAGGCCGAGTTTGTCGGGTCGTACTTTAGTTGTTCTTGCAGTGCCGTGGCTTCTGAATCCGCGGCTTGTTTCAGCTCCGCGATCGAGGGAGTCGCCGACACCGAACTCAACGTCATGGGCTGTGCCGCAGGTGCGGGCGCTGCGGGTACGGTAGCGGTGGGGGCCGGTGGGGTGGGGTGGGATCGCCGAAGAATCCAGCCGCCACAAATTCCGATCATCAGTGAAAATGCAGACAGCGCCAACGTTTGTGAGATGCTCCAATTCGCGCTACTCGTGGTCTTGAGTTCCGTCACGTTTTCGACTCCAGAATTGCCATGGTCACTTTTTTGCAGGAGCGGATTTGGCTTCGGCAATCAACTGTTCCACCATTGGTCTCCGATCAAGATCGGGATTGGTCGTTAGCAGTTGCTGCCACGCTGCTATTGCACCAACCGTGTCACCCTTGCCCCGGTACTTGATCATCCCCAAGTTGAAAAGAGCGTTGGTATCTTTGGGCGCATACTTCAGAGCTTGGTTTAACTGAGCCAAGGCGCCGTCTACATCGTTCGCGTAAAACAGGCATGAGGCCAATTCCGTACGTGCGGCTACATTTTTGGGATCGAATTTCAAGCCTTGTTCGAAATAAGCTGCGGCTTCCTTGAACTGGTGGGATCCTTGGTAGATTTTTGCGATCTGGAACTGCAGGGCTGCATTCTTGGGCTCCGACTTAGACTTCTGCAGCAAGGTCGACGCTTGCATGTCTGCCATCTGCTTCATTTGCTCAAGGGTAAGTTTCGGGTGACCGCCGGGATAGATGGGTGCGGTAGCCGAGGAGCCTGAAGGCGCCGGTGCCACGGAACGGGCCGAGCGGGCTCCAACGAAGAAATAGCCTATCACCAGGCCTAGTGCGAGACACAGACCGGCCAAGGAATATGCCGCCTGTGCCGATAGCCCTTTCCCGTGGATGCCCGTAGCGTTTTGCATTTAAGTCCTGTAGTAAGTGAGAGTTGCCGCGTACCAGAGAAGGAACAAACTCTTCATAGTGGAAGGGTAGGGGTAAGGCGACCGGGGCGCCGCGCCACCCGTCACAACTGATTGTGACTTTCGTCACAACGACACCTGCTTTCCTCCAGCCCCGGCGCCGTGTATCCTGTTTGCGCCTCGGATTATTTCCATACGGAGTCCCGTTGCGTCGCCGTATCTCAAAGTTTGCCCCCGTCGTTCAGATCGCCTTCGTGTGCGCGGTCTGGATTGTTGTGGCGCTGTTGCTGCCGATGCGCGAGAGAGGGGTGGCGCGCGGCCACGCAACCACTGTGCCCGGTCGAACGATTGGACCGCGATTCGTGTTTGCAGACTTAGACGGAGACTTCTGCCCCGATTTTGCTTTTGTTGAACTGCACACAGGCCAATCAGCGAATAGCTATTCGATTCGTTTCAAGATGAGTTCTGGTTTGGGTTTAGCGATCGGGGTAGAAGCCCCGATGGGCGGGCTGCGTTTGACCGCCCGTGATGTCAACGGAGACAAGATTCCAGATCTGGTGGTTACATCGAATCTGGACATCCATTTCATTGAGATTCTGCTGAACGATGGCCGTGGCAATTTCTCGGTGGCCCCGGCAGGGGATTTCTCGGGGTTGAGCTTGGGTTGGGAGATGGCTTTCCAGGTCCCAGCCGCGCGCCGAAACGACCCAACCGCCCTGACTGTTTCCCAGAACGACTTCGACAGAAAGCCGCTTTGGAAAGCAGGGCATCGCCCGCGCTCCTCATCGGGTAAGTGCTTCGTCGTTGTCGCGGAGGCTCCCATCGCAGGCGCGGCGATGCCGCGGCGCGGGCGCGCACCTCCTGTTGCGCTGCTTCACTTCTCGTAACCAATTCTTCACAAATCTGCCTTAAGTGCTTTGGCTCTACCTGTGGTGTTACCGGTCCAGGCGCACAGCATGAGGCCGAGCGAGAACCAGCGCTGTAACGAACGCGTGTCGGCGACGACAGGAGCGGGAATGGAAAGAAGAACGATGTGGCACTTGCTGAGGTGCGTGTGCCTGATCGCTACGATCAATGCCGGGATGAGCAGTTTTGCAGAAGCGCAAGAGCGTCTGACCTGGGAAGAAATTAAGATGCGTTTCGAAGCAAACAATCCGACATTGCGTGCCGGTCAGATTAGTGTCGAGGAATCCCAAGCCAACGAAATTTCGGCGCACCTGCGGCCAAATCCGAGTCTGAACATTTTGGCGGACCAGATTACTCCGTTCCCCGGCGGTCCGTCGCACGGTCCGTTTGCGTATTTCCTGCCGGCGGCGACAGTCAATTACCTTCACGAACGCGCACACAAACGGGAATTGCGACTGGAAAGCGCACAGAAGGCGACTGGGATTGTGGCCTCGAATGAGACCGATCTTGAGCGCAACCTGGTCTTCAGCCTGCGCACCGCATTTGTAAGCACGCTGCAAGCCAAGGCGGTTCTGCGCGTGGCTACAGAGAACCTGAAGTATTGGGATGATGTGCTGCGCATTGGGCACGACCGATTCGACGCAGGAGACATTGCGCAGATTGATCTCGATCGATTGGAACTGCAGCGAGTGCAGTACGAGTCTGACGCGCAGATGGCGGAGGTAAACCTCCGCACAGCCAAGCTGCAGGTTCTGATGCTTTTGAATGACCGGACGCCGGTAGACCAGTTCGAAGCTCTGGGGCTTTACGAATTTAACGATCACCTGCCGCCGCTCGACCAGTTTCGTCAGGCGGCCCAAGACAATCGCCCGGATCTAAAAGCCGCGCTGCAAGGGGTTGACAAAGCCAAGAGCGATCATCAGTTGGCGGTGGCCAACGGGTCCACGGACCCCACGTTTGGATTCGATGTGGGACGAAATCCGCCGATCGACGCGTACATCGGTGCAAGCGTGAACATTCCGCTGCGCATTTTCGATCGCAATCAAGGGGAAAAACTTCGCACGCAGCTGGACATTGATCGCAGTCAAAAACTGCTGGACGGGACGCAAGCGCAGGTTTTCAGCGACGTGGACTCGGCCTATGCATTGGTCAACAGCAATCTGATTCTGTTGCGGCCATATAAGGCGAGATATCTGAATCAAGCGACACGCGTACGGGAGACGGTGCGGTTCTCATACGAACATGGAGGAGCGACTTTGCTGGATTTTCTGGATGCGCAAAAGGAGTATCGCGACACGGAATTGAACTATTTGAACCTGATCGGCTCGTATCTGATTGGCGCGGCGCAATTGAATCTCGCCGTGGGCCGCGAGGTACTGCAATGAGCCGGCGGGCAGCCAAGTATCTGGTATGGGCGGCGGCTTTGAGCATTTTCGCCGCAGGATGCGCACACAAGACCGAAGACGTGGGGAGCGCCGGAGCGCCACCTCCGGTGAAGGTCCAGACGGAGCACGATCTGGGGCTTCTGACGGTGGACCATCCGGAGCAGTTCCCGTTGGTGATTGCCGAGGAATACCTTGCCGCGCCGACGCTCAGCGTTACCGGATCCGTGGCCCCGGACGTGAGCCGCACGGTGCCGGTCATCTCACTCGCGTCGGGCCGAGTGGTGGAGATTCGAGCCCGCCTGGGCGATAAGGTGCAAAAAGGCCAGGTCTTGTTGCGTGTGCAGAGTCCGGACATTGCGGCGGCGTTCTCCGACTACCGGAAAGCGGTGGCCGATGAGGCACTCGCAACGAAACAGCTGGAGCGGGCGCAGTTGTTATACGACAAGGGCGCTATCGCGCTAAGCGGTTTGCAACTCGCGCAAGATACAGAAGCGAAGGCGAAAGTGGACGCGGAAACATCGCTGGAGCACCTGCGCGTGCTCGGAGTGGATCAAGATCGTCCGAGCGGGGTCGTCGACATCAAAGCTCCTGTTACCGGGGTGATTACCGATCAGCAGGTGACCAATGCCGCCGGGGTTCAGGGACTCTCGGGCAGCAATCCTTTCACGATATCGGACTTATCGAGCGTGTGGATCCTTTGCGATGTATTCGAAAATGATTTGTCGGACGTTCGAGTTGGAGAGACAGCAGATGTCGCGTTGAATGCGTACCCCGATAAGAAATATACCGGAAGGATCAGCAATATTGGTTCGATTCTGGATCCGAATCTGCGAACTGCCAAGGTGCGCATCCAAGTGGCGAATCCGGAATCGCTGATGCGCGTTGGGATGTTTGTTACTGCGACCTTTCATGGGCAGAAAAAGGTGAGATACGCCGCTGTGCCCGCCTCGGCAATCCTGCACTTGCACGACCGCGACTGGGTGTACGTGCCGACGGGTGACAAGAATTTCAAAAGAGTCGAGGTAATGGCTGGAACGACCCTGCCGAACAACCGGCAAGAGATTCGCTCCGGCATCGAGCCGGGCCAGAAGGTCGTGAGCAATGCGCTGGTGTTCCAGAACACGGTGGAGCAATAAAGTGCGCACGCGAGTCCTGGGAGAAAGCTTGCGATGATCGCTGCCCTGGTTGAATTTGCATTGAACAACCGGTTCATGGTGCTGGTGGTCACAGTACTTTTGCTGATCTGGGGCGCAATTTCCTTTCATAATCTGCCAGTCGAAGCGTATCCCGACGTCGCCAATAATTATGTCCAGGTGATTACGCAGTGGCCGGGGCGCGCGGCGGAGGAAGTGGAGCAACAGGTTACGATTCCGATTGAGACGGAATTGAATGGCTTGCCGCACCTGGAGCACTTGCGCTCGGTTTCTCTGTTTGGCATTTCCAGCGTCACCATGATTTTCGATGACGCCTCGCAAAACGACTGGAATCGGCAAAAAGTCCTGGAGCGTCTGTCGCAGGTGACGCTGCCCAACAATTTGCAGCCGATTATCGGTCCGGATTTCAGCCCTGTTGGGCAGATCTACTGGTACACGCTGAAAAGCACGAATCCTCAGTATGACCTGATGAATTTGAAATCGCTTGAAGATTGGGTGCTGGAGAAGCAGTTCAAATCGATTCCGAATGTGGTAGACGTCTCCAGTTTCGGCGGCACAACACGCGAATATCAGGTTCGCGTCGATCCCAACAAATTGATTGCTTATGGGTTGAGTATTGGCCAGGTGGAGCAACAGCTTGCTAACAATAACGTCAACGCGGGCGGGAGCTTTATCGAGTCGGGGATGCAGCAGATCAACGTCCGTGCTGTGGGGTTGATCACCAGCGTTCAGGATATCGAGGAAACGGTGTTGAAAGCGCAGAACGGTGCTCCTGTGCGCGTGAAGGATATAGGTGCGGTGACGGAAGCGCCGCGCATTCGTTTAGGGCAGATCGGCAAGGCTATCCGGAAGGACGACGGTACCATTATCGACAATGAAGACGTCGTCGAGGGAATGGTGTTGCTGCGCAAAGGGGCGAACGCAGATGCGGTGATCGAGGACATTCACGCCAAAGTGAAAGAACTAAACGAACACATTCTTCCCCCGGGCGTGCAGATCGTGCCGTTTCTGGATCGGAGCGACTTGGTGCACTACACCACGCACACTGTGCTCCATAACCTGACGGAAGGCGTCTTGCTAGTGGGCATTGTTCTGTTTTTCTTTCTCGGCAACGTGCGAGGCGCTCTGATTGTGGCCATGACGATCCCGTTCTCATTGTTGTTCGCGTCGATTTGTCTGGACTTGAACAAGATTCCGGCGAATTTGTTATCTCTGGGAGCCTTGGACTTCGGGATGGTGGTAGATGGTTCGGTGGTGGTGATAGAGAATATCGTTCGCCACTTCAACTTGCATACGAATGCCGGGAAAACGCCGTTCGAAAGGATTCGAGGTGCAGTTTTCGAAGTATTGCGTCCGGTGTTCTTTGCCCGGGCCATTATCATTACTGCGTACCTACCGATCTTCACGCTGCAAAGCGTCGAAGGGCGGTTGTTCAAGCCCATGGCGTGGACGGTGTCGTTCGCGCTTTTGGGCGCGTTGATCTTTTCGATCTTCATTGGACCGGTGCTGGCCGAAATCGTATTCCGCAAGGGGGTGACGGAGTGGCACAACCCAG
>Ga0335076_10004407_pt1 | contig 14240 bp, 12 predicted proteins | sample Lox_Sample_25_FD_206717 | JGI IMG/M metagenome (GOLD analysis project Ga0335076, IMG submission 206717) | Soil microbial communities from Loxahatchee National Wildlife Refuge, Florida, United States - Lox_Sample_2.5 | ecosystem: Environmental > Terrestrial > Soil > Wetlands | place: USA... | reverse complement strand
AGCTGGATCAACCAGAGCAATATGACGAACCCGCTGGCGAGCCGGATGGCCAGGCGCAGATGCGCGCGCGTCTGCACCGTGTTCGTGTAAGCGGGATCGGGGACCGGAAAATGCAGCACGATGCGCGATTCACGCGCGCGCCGATCGCGCGTCCGGGCGCGCAGCCCACTGCGCAATGATTTCGTCCTGGCAGAGGCGATAGTCGGTGTGGAACGGCTTCCACCCTGGAACTGTCGGCTTGGGTGCACGCGCGGGCACCACGTGGTCGCACTGTTGGACGTGTTCCTTGCGCACGACGAGACGCATCAGGGGAGCGGCAATGCGTGGAACGTGCAACGGCCGGCGGCGCCCCCATTTGCGCGCGAAGTCGTCCATGAACTGCATGAACGGCACCGGCGTTCCGTCGGTGGCATAAAACGTCTTGCCGGCATTGCGTGTCTTTGCGGCCGCAAGCAGTGCGCTGACCGCGTCGTCGGTGTGCACCTGATATTGGAGCGTATTGCGCGGTCCCGCCCAATATGGCCGGCCAAGCGCGAACGCGCTTCGATACGCGCGCAGGTCGCGGCTGGTCGGCCCGTAGAGATATCCAAGCCGCACTACGCACGCCGGAATCGCCGCGGCAAGGACGATCGACTCGCATTCGTGGATCGTCTGCGCAAGTGATCGCAGCGGATCGTGCGCCGGTTCGGTCACGACGAACGCAAAACTGGCGTGCACGAGCATCGATGCATCGGCGCGTGATGCGCGGCGTGCGCCGGCGAGCGCAGTCCGGTTGAAATCTTTCCACGCGTGCCCGTCGTGCAACAGCGTGTTCGCCTGCTGGCCCGCGACATTGACATGCACGTTCGCGTGCGTGTCGTGCGTTGCGAGCAGGCGCCCGAGCTCCGAGCGTGCGCCGGTGATCGTCAGGCTCATCGCGGTTGGGCGAGACGCTGCGCCAATTCGCCGCTCGCGTGCAGCTTCGCGAGGTCGCTTGCGCCGCCAACGAACACGCCCTTGACGAAGATCATCGGAAACGTGGGCCAGCCGGTCCACATCTTCAACGCAGTGCGGCGTCGCCAGAGACTGAGATAACTGCCGTACTCCATGTATTTGTAGGCGATGCCGTGCTGGTCCAGAAGCTCGCGTGCTTTTTTCGGCGCCGGGTTGATGCCCATGCCCACGATCACCACGTCGTTGGCAGCGACGGCTGCCTGGACTTCCTGCACCAGGTCGAGGTTGAGGTTCGCGATGAACCCGCGGATCGCCGGATGAATGCGTGCTTCGTCGAGGATCTGGCGCGCCATTGCGTCTCCGTTCGCAAGCGAGACGGAGACAGTAGCGGAATGGCGGGCAACCCGGTGTCAGGCGTCGGCACGCTCCATCGCGGCCTCGAGGGCGAGGCTGTCGAGGTCGCGGTAGATGCTCGCGACCGCGAGCACCTTGCCCTTGCCCTTGTACTTCACCACGCAATCGCGCGCGGCGACGTCGCCTTCGATCGCCACGTCGTCGAAGCTCTCGGCGTGTCCGACGTAGTTGATCGGCACGTCGTAGTGTTGGCTCCAGAAGAACGGCACGGCGTCGAACTTCGCGCGCGCGCCCAGCATGTTGAGTGCAGCGGTCTGTCCCTGCCGCTCTGCCACGACCCAGTGTTCGACGCGGATGGCGGCGCCGCTGTGCGGATCGGGCCAGCGCGCGATATCGCCGGCGGCGAAGATGCCCGCCGCACTGGTCTCCAGATATTCATTGACGCGCACGCCGCGATCCTGCGCGAGTCCGGCACGCTCCGCGAGTTCGAGGCGGGGCCGCACGCCGACGCCCGCGACCACGAGGTCGGCGCCGATCGAACCGCCGCTCTTGAGCGTCACCCGGTTTGGTTCGATGGCCGTCGCAGTGTCCTCCAGGTGGAAGATCACGCCGTGCTCCTCGTGCAGGGCGCGGATGAAATCGCCGATCGCCGCACCCATCACACGCTCCAGCGGCCGCTTTTCCGGAGCGACCACGTGCGTTTCGATCCCGCGCGCCCGCAGCGACGCGGCGACCTCCAGTCCGATGAAGCTCGCGCCCATCACCACCGCGCGTTTTGCAGTCGGCAGGCCCGCGATGATGGCCCGACAATCGGCCAGCGTGCGCAACGTGTGCACGTGCGGCAGGTCGATGCCCGGCAATGCCAGTCGAATCGCGGATGCGCCGGTTGCCAGCAGCAATCGGTCGTACGTGAGCTTCTTGCCGTCGGCAAGCGCCACTTCGCGAGCGCGTGGGTCGATGCCCGCCACCGCGGTGCTCAGTCGCAGGTCGATACCCTGCTCGGCGTAGTAGCCCGCGTCGCGAAGCGGCACCCAGTCTTCGGGTGCGTTGCCTGCAAGAAAGTCCTTCGACAGGTTGGGCCGGTCGACCGGCGTCGCGTCGTCGTCGCTCAACATCACGATGCTGCCGCGGTATTGCTGACGGCGCAGCATCTCGGCGGCGGCAAATCCCGCCGCACCACCGCCGACGATGACGATCTTGTCCGGCACGTCCTTCTTCAACACGACACGCGCGACCGGTTTCGACTCCACCTTCTTGCCGACGAACACCTTGCCGTCGCGCACCTCGGTGGACCAGCAGGAAACCGGATTGATCGCGGGCGCGTGCAAGGCTTCCCCGGTGCGGAGGCTGAAGGAGGCGTGATGCCACGGACAGTGCACCGTGTCGTCGACCATCAGGCCTTCCGCGAGCGGTCCGTTGTAGTGAGTGCAGGTCGCCCCGATGGCAAAGAACCCGCTGCCGCGCCGTGCGAGCAGCACCGCCTCGTCGCCGACGTGCCCGGCAAGCATCTTGCCGTCGACACATTCGTCGATGCGCACGCCTTGGGTCAGGTCCGGACCGCTTGGTTGATTCTCGCTGCCGCCCATCGTCGTCTCCTCTGCATCCACGTCGGACCGGACTCGGTCGCAGTCGTTCCAGCGCGCCTTGCGCCGATGCGTGATAGGTGCGACCGATGCGAGCCGGCGCGATGATGCGCCGGCGACACGGCGTAAACACGCACCGCGCCCGGGGCCTTCCAAAAAAAAAGCGCCGCCCTGGTGGACGGCGCGTGAAGTGCGGAATGCTGAACTACGGCAGGCAGAGTGTCCGCGCGTCGTTCATCGTCCGCTCCGGGAAGGGCGTGGTGGTTGCGTCGATCGACGCCAGGAATTTCGCCACTTTTGCGCGATCGGCGGGATTGCTCAGCGTGTCGACCGAGGCGGTGCCGAGGCTGCGGTGCTGCACGCTGGCCAGCACGTCATCGAGCGACTGTGCCGACCCGCTGTGGAAGTACGGTCCGCTGGCGAATACGCTCAGGAGCGACGGGATGTTGATACCGAGCACGCCGTTGGCGCCGTCCGTGTTCAACTGCCCCGCCACGGCGCCGCCCTTCAGCTCGTTCGGCTTGGTCGCGTCGAACGTGCCCGCTTTGCACAGGAAGCGGCTCAGCTGCGCGGCGCTGATCTCGGTCGCGGCAGGTGCGGGTGCGAAGTCGATCTGGCTCGCCGTCCAGTTGGCGCCGCTGTGGCAACCCTGGCAATTCGCGGCTGCGAACAACGCGCGGCCTTGCACGACGTCGGGGTCGGTCGACCTGGCCGGCGTGATCGGCGCACGGATGCCGAAGGCGACGTAAGCGGCGAGCGCATCGAGGTCCGGGTCGCGTCCGGTGTTGGTCGCGGCGTCAGTGGCGCGGGTCGCATCGCACGTCGCATTGGCGGCGAAGACGAGGTTGAACACGCACGGATCGGCCGCGCCGCGTCCGCCGGGGGAACTCGCATCCGGCAACGCGATCAGGCCCTGGCCGCCGGAGACATTGCGGATGTTGAGCTCGAAGTCTTCGATCTCGTCGCGCACCGCCGACCAGTTGAGCGCGCGCTGGTGGAAGGTCGGCAGCAGCGGTGCGAAGTTGTTGTTCACGTTGATGCCGATCTGCGGCACCTGCGAACGCGTGGCGGTGCTTTCCATCGAGATCGTCTGGCGCGGACCATCGCCGAACATCCAGGTGACGCCGTCGCTCAGTCCGCGCGGATGGCAGCCGTAGCAGCTGCCCCAGCCGCTGTCGGACATGCGCCCTGCCGGCTTGCGTGCGTTGTCGGTGGTGCCTTCGGGGCCGACGGACGTGTTGAACAGTTCCTTGCCGCGCAGGATCTGCATCGCGAATGGATCGGTCGGCAGCGCGGCGGACGGGATGCGCGCGATCTCCTTGTACTGCGTCGGATCGTTGCCCGAGATATCGATCACCGAGACGTCGCGCGACACCAGGTTCATCACATAAGCGCGCGTGTCGGTTGCGTTGATGACGACGCCCTCGGAACTCGAGTTGCGGTTGTCGCCGACATCGACGCCGACCTCAATGCGCACGACGTTGCCCGGATCGGTCGCGCTGGTCGGCGCATTGATGGTCGGGTTGCCGTTGGTGTCGAGCACCAGGCGCACGAGGCGATCGGTGGCGCGCGACAGCACGAAGCCCTCGAACGCATCGGAGTGCTTGAACGCCATCGCCGCAGGATTGGTCGGGAACAACCGCTTGCCGAACGGTTCGAACTGGATGCCCTTATTCATGTTGAACGTCTGGTTGCCCGCTTCCACGTCGTTGACGATATCGATCACCGACAGGAACGACTGCACGTTGACGTTGAACTTGACCGGGCCGTTCGGCGATGACGCGGTGTTCGGTACGTACGCGCGGTTGCCGCGTACCACGATGCTTTCGAGCTGGTTCGGAAACGCCAGCGTGTCGACATTGGTCGCCGCGTTGGTCGCGTCGAACACGATCTTGTCGAGCGTCGAACCCGCCGATTTGAAACCGGTCAGGTGGGCCGACAGCTTGATCGTCGAAAGGATCGTGTCGGTGTTCGCGTCGAGCACGGTGACGCGCCCTTCGCGTCCGTCGTCGCGACCTTCCTTTTCCTCCACCGAACGCGCGTCATCGACCAACTGCGCGAGGAACTGGGTCACGTAAACCTTGCGCTGATTGCCCAATTCGGCGACCGCGAGTCCGCGCGGCTTGACGCCGACGTTGGCGATCGTCGTCCGGACCGTGTCGGTCGACGTGTCGATGACACTGACATCGTTCGAAGAGAAGTTGGCGACATAGAGCTTCGCGCCGTCCAGCGTGAGTGCGCAGCCGGTCGGTTCGGTTCCGACCTGGATGATCTTGCGCAGCGTGTAGGTTGCCGCGTCGACCACATAGACGTTGCCGCTCACCGCGTTGGTGATGTAGGCCTTGCGGTAGTCGGGTGTCAGCGCGACACAGCGCGGTTCCTTGCCGACCGGGATCTCGGCGATCTTGCGATTGCGATCAGCGCCGACGTCCGTGACAGAGACGGAATCGTTGTCCGGATTCACCGACCAGACGTAAACGCCGTCGGAACTCAACGCGATCGTGCTCGAGTGGCTCTCGGCCAGGCGCGGCGGTGGCGGAGGCGGGGGTGGTGGAGGCGAATTGCCGCCGCCGTAACCTCCACCGCCGCCGCAAGCGGCAAGCATCGACGCGGCGCCGATGAAAAGCGCCGCGAGCAAGGAAGATTGCTTCACACGATCCACGTTGATTCCCCCTTCGCAAATGGAGTCCGCCCGGACTCCGGGATTGGTGCGATGGGAGTGACGTACGTGGCGCGGCTGCGATCGGATGCAGATGCGCGCGCGTTCACGCGCAAGCGCCCGTCGGATATTCGACAGGCGCCGCGGTGTCGCGGTTCTGAACTGGAGAACTAAAGCGACTGCAGGAAGGTCAGCAGGTCGGCTTGTTCCTGCTCGTTCAGCATGTCGAAGCGCCTGCGCGCGTCGTTGGCTTCGCCACGATGCCGCTTGATCGCGTCGCGCAGCGTCGGCGATTCCCCGTCGTGCATGAGGCGGCTGCGCGTGCGCAGTCCCCATAGCGGCGCGGTGCGGATGCGGTTGGTGGTGGGCGACATCTGTTCCTGCATGTAGGCGTACTTGCGCCCGTGATGCTCGAGAACGGAAACTTCGATGCCGTCGCCGGTGCCCACGTCGTGCAGCAGGAAGTCGCCGAACGGATGGAACACGCGGCTTGCGAGCGCCGCGGGAACTGCGAGCTGGCCGCCGTTGATCTTGTGCCCTTCGGGCGCGGTCACCAGCGTGCGCACATGGCAGGTTGCGCAGCCGACCTTGTCGAACTGCTGTGAGCCGCGCTTGGCAGGATCGGTGACGGCAAGCGTCGTGTCGCGCGGCGGCGCCTTGGAGGCGCGCATGAAGCGCGCAAAACGATCGATATCGGCAACGGGCGCCTCCGCGGCGGCCGCGCTCGCGGTGGCGCTCTTGGTACGCGCTTGCGCGCGTGCGGCGCGCGACGGTTCAGCCGGAGGATTGTCTTCGGGATCCTTCACGGTATCGCAGATCGTCGTGGCTTCATCGGGCTGCAGCCGGCTCGTGATGCCCATCTCGTTCAGGTAGGCATCGGCGGCAAACGAGAGCAGGCTTGCCTGCTGGTTCTTCCAGCCGAATCGCCCGATCCGGTACTTGCCCTCGGCTTCCAACACCGGAACCTCGACGACGAGCCCGCAGATCTGCCCTTGTGTTTCCTTGCACTGGCGTTCGGAGAGTCCGCGCAGCAAGTCGTCCGGAATCGCCTCGACCAGTCCGTCGCCGAGCACGGGCAGCGAGAGGCGAAACGTGCGGATCGTGTCGATGTCCGGAACGTGCTCCTGGATCTCCTCGTCGGGGAATGCACCGTTCGGGCAGATCGCGCGGTCGTTGATCAGTGTGCGGCCCTCGATGAACGCTGTGCCGCGCGCGATCGGCACGCGGGGCGCGACGAAGCGACCTTGCGCGTCGCGGTGCCCGGCTCGGAACTCGGTCACCTGGCTTGCGCCGCCGGTGCCGGGCGTTTGATGGCACTCGCGGCACGACTGCGCGTTGTAGACAGGCCCGAGGCCGTCGGCGATGGTTTCGACGCCTTCGAACTCCTCGAGGTCGGCGGCAAACGTGGCCGTGTCGGTAAAGCCGTTCGATGTCGTGTCGAAGGCGGCGAGCGCCTCGGCTGTTCCGCCCGGCGGCACGTCAGGTTCGGTCCCGATGGGTGGTACCGGAGCGGTCACGCATCCAGCCAAGGTGAGGACAGCAAGTGCGCTTCTTCTCATTCTCGCTCTCCCAACTTAGGGAGAGAGATCGTAGGCCGCGCCTGCGCGCCTGAACCAGAGGGCGGAAGTCCCGCAATCAGGACTGGCTCAGATAACGCCAAGCCGGGATCAACCGGCGGCCGGTTTTGCCAGGACGTCCAGCATCGTCTGCAACAACGTGACGACGTCCGCGTAGCTGTCGAGGAAAAAGTCGGCGCGTGACAGCGGGTCGTCAAGACCGATGCGCACCGTCAACCAGTCGGGTTCGGCGCGCGCGAACACGGCTTCGTCATTCAGGTCGTCGCCGACGAAGATCGCGGAATCGGCATGTGCGCGCGCGACCAGCGATGCCATCGCGTCGCCTTTGTCAGGCGCGCCTGCGACGACGATGTTCGCGGTCGAGTTGCTGATCATGAAACGCAAACCGGGGTCGAGATCGCGCAACAACACTTCGACGCAGTGCTGCGCGGCCGCGCGATCCGGCGCCGGGCGGTAGTTCAAGGCGATCGAGTAGCCCTTGTCTTCGAGCTCGATGCCGCATGCGTCAAGCTGCTCGCGCGCATCGGCAAGGCGCACCCGAAAGGCGCCCAGCACCGCCATGTCGATGCGGCTCTCTTCGTCCGGATCCTCGGCGCCATGGTTGCCGACGATGTACTTCGGCACGAAGCCCAGGCGCGGCGCCACGTCGTCGACGGAGCGCCCGGTGATCACTGCGACCGGCCGCAGCTCGGCGAGGCGCGTGAGCCGCTCGGCAACCGGGCCCGGGACCTGCGCGTCGCTCGAACGGGGAACGATCGGTGCAAGCGTGCCGTCGAAGTCGAAGGCCAGCAATGAATAGCGCTGCAGCGCGCTTGCCAGCGCGGCGCGCCCCTCGCGATGGAACAGGTGCCGCATCGTGTCGATGTTAAGCGTTTGGATACGTGTCGGTGAAGTCTTCGATGCCGTGACCGGCTGCCCCGCGGATTGAGGCGCCCCGGGTACCAGCGTACATTTGATCGCGATGAAAGTGCGCTTGATCGTCCTGGTTGTCCTGTTCGCGCTCGTGACCGCATTCACGTTCGCAAACTGGAGTGCGATCACGGCGCCGACCCAGGTTTCGATCCTCGTGGCGCGGATCGAAGCGCCGCTTGGCCTGATCCAGCTCGCCCTCCTGGTGATCGTCGTGGTGGTCCTCCTCACGGCGATGGTCTTCCAGCAGGTCGGGTTGATCCGCGAAGCGCGGCGTTTTGCGAAAGAACTCGCGGCACAACGCGCCCTTGCCGACCAGGCCGAAGCGTCGCGCTTCACCGAGCTGCGCAAGTATCTCGACACGCGCCTCGACCGGCTCGACCAGGGCGGCGGTTCGCCCGATGAGACGCTGGTCGCCCGTATCGATCGGCTGGAGACGGCGCTGCGCGAGCACATCGATCACGCGGGCAACTCGCTGGCGGCGTACATCGGCGAGGTCGATGAGCGCATCGAGCGGCTTGTCGACGGCAAGCCGCCGCACAACTGACCCACGCGACGGAGTCACCGTGAGGTCCACATGCGTACAGGGTTGCGGCAATCGTGCGATCTGACTCGGGTTTGCTGCGCTCGGCGTCCTGGTTGGTGCTTGCGTTGACCGCGTGCGCGATGAACTCAGGCTCCCAGACTGACGCGCGCGTGATCCCGGGTCGCATCTGGGATGCGCGGGCAAATGCGTTCGTTACCCGTGCCGCGCTGATGCGCGCCGCCGACAAGGCCGACGTCGTCCTGCTCGGCGAGACCCACGACAACCGCGAGCATCACAGGCTGCAACGCGAGGTGCTCGAGTCGATCGTCGCCACGGGCCGGCGACCTGCGCTTGTGATGGAGCAGTTCGATCGCGAGTACCAGGGTGCGCTCGACGCCGAGCGGGTGCGCGGCGGAAGGACCGCCGACAGCGTGCTCGCTGCGGGCCACTTCAACCGGCGCGGCTGGCAGGTCGAGGGCTATCGACCACTGGTCGAAGTCGCGCTGGAAGCGGGCCTGCCCATCGTCGCCGCCAATCTGTCGCGCGACGACGCGCGCGCGATCGTGCGCGATCCAGCGCGGGTCGCGCTGCCACCCGTGAATCCATCGGTCGAACAGGCGCTGGCAGCGGACATCGATCACAGTCACTGTGGTGAAACGACGCCGAAGGCGATATTGACCGGAATGGTCGCGGCGCAACGCGCACGCGACGTTGGCATGGCGCAGGTGCTCGAACAGCAGGCGGCGCGCGGCGCTGTGCTGATCGCAGGGGTCGGCCACGTGCGCGCGGATCGCGGCGCGCCTCTTTATATGAAGCAACGGCCGCTCGTGATCGCGTTCATGGAGGTCGACGAGGAACGAAACACGCTGCACGACTATTTCGATCGCGAATTCGCAACCGAGGCGAGCTTCGACTACGCGTGGTTCACCGCGCGCGCCGAGCGCACCGATCCGTGCGCGGAACCGCCGGCGTTGCCGGGGCAATCTGCGCCTGCCTCTTAGTACTCAGTCCTGTCTTGGCACAGGCGATTCAGCACATAGGTGATGCATTGTTCCTGCGAGACCGTTGAGGTATCCAGAATCTCGCAGCCGAATGTCGCAGCCTCGTCTCGCAAGTGGCGCGCCCAGCGCATCATGTTTGCGTTCGCCAGTTCCGGCTGTTTCCTTTGCGCGAGTCGCCCTGACCTCGTTTGGTCGTCGCAGTCCACGAGGATGGGCAGATACGCAATACCGCCGGCGGTTTTGGCCGCCTCGGCGAGGAAGGAAAGGCGGGTCTGGCCTTCGAACAGCAGTCCGCGTCCAGACCGGCTGAGGGGCGCGAGCTTCGCCATCCACTCGATGGTCTTCGCTCGCTGCCATCGCTCGCCCGATCCGTACTCAGAAATCATTCGCTCCTCGGAAGGCACGCCGATCCGATCGAAGTAAAACACGTCGATCTCATCGGCGTGGCGCTCCTCGATCGCGCGTGCGATCGTCGTTTTTCCGGCGCCCGAGGCACCAGTCAGGACGACGAACTGCATCGTGCGGATGATCAAACGCGCGCGGCCGGCATGTCGAACACCAGGCAGGTGGTCGAGGCATGCGCGTACAGCTTGCCATCGGGCCCGAACAAGCGGCCTTCGGCGGTTGCGACCTGGCGGCCGACGTGCACCACCTTCCCTTCAGCGCGCACCAGCGGAACCGATTCGGTGAGGGCGCGCACGATATTGATCTTCAACTCGAGGGTCGTGTAGCCCCTGCCGGCCGGCAACATCGAATGAACGGCGCACCCGACCGCGGAATCGAGCAGCGTTGCGAACCATCCCCCGTGCACGCTTCCGAGCGGGTTGTAGTGGCGCGGCTTTGGCCTGCCCTGGAAGACCGCTGTGCCGGGTTCGATATGGACCGGCACGAAGTCGAGCGTTTCGCCGATCGGCGGGCTGGGCAGTTCGCCGGTGAAGATCGCATCGAACACCTGCATGCCGCTGCGACTCGCAAGTTCCTTCGGCGACGCCCACCCGGTGGCGCCCATGCCCGCGCGCACGCGCGCTTCGTCGGCATGCCAGTCGGCCAGTGTGATGTCTGCGGTCATGCGGTCTCCAGAGGCAGGGAATTATTTGTATCTACAAAGATTGCAGCTACAATAGTTTGCATGGATGCTGCGGTCAAGCCGAAGGGCTGCACCAATCTCAAGCTGCGCCAGCTGAGCCGCGTGGTGACGCGGCACTACGACCGGTTCGTGGCCCACGTCGGGCTGAAGAACACGCAGTACTCGCTGCTGTCGCACGTGGTCTTGCTGGGCCCGGTGCGGCCCACCGAACTCGCGCGACAGATGCGGATCGATGCCTCAACCTTGACGCGCAACCTGCAGCCGTTGATCGCACAGGGCTGGGTGCGCCAGTTGCCGGGCGATGACGCGCGCAGTCGCAGCATCGAAGCGACCGACGCGGGCCGCGCCAAACGTACCGAGGGACAACGCGCATGGAAGCAGGCGCAGCTCGATTTGAACCGGCGCCTCGGTGCCGCGCGAGTCGTCGCGTTACATGCGCTGCTCGATGAAGCGATGCAGCGGCTTGACGATTTCGATGACTCTTCGGATGATTAGTCGCCGCGAGTGAAGAATCGGTGAACTCGCGCCGCGCGGACTAGCGCCCGTCCGGTGTTTTCGCGGGATGGCTGCGCGGCCACCACCGAAGTGCGCGGCTGGCACACTGGTGCCCGATCCGGCGCGCAACCAGTGCCTGTCGCCGCGGTCCAACCCTGCTCGATCGGAATCAACCGCACAGTCATGGCGCGCAGCATTGCGGTTCGCATTGGTTCGCCGGCGCCGGCTTCGCGCCGCTTGCGCGGCGCACGTTCGCGCCTGAAGTTCGCCGCGCTATGGCCACGCGCGCGCACGCGCCGTCGCATTGCGCGCGCCATTCGCAACGCCCCGCCATGGGCCAAGGGAGTCGCCGTCGGCATCCTGGTGGTCGTCGCCGCGTTTGCGGCGAACGGGATCTACCAGGTCGTGCGCAAGCCCACCGAACTCTACTTTCCGGTAAGCGGCGTGCTTTCCAAGACACCCGCTCAAACCTGGCGTTCGTACGGCACGGTGTTCCGCATGCATTCGACTCAAGCGATTTCACCGGAATTGCTGGCCGCACTTGCGCAGGTCGAGGCTGCCGGCAATCCGGTCGCCCGCACGTATTGGCGCTGGCGCATGACCAGTGAGCCATTCGAGGTGTATCGCCCGGCGTCCAGCTCGGTGGGCATGTATCAGCTGACCGATGCAGCGTTTGCCGATGCGCGGCACTTCTGCATTCACGACCATGTGGTCGTCGAAGACGGTCCGTGGAATGACTGGCACTCGTGCTGGTTCAACAGTTTGTATTCGCGCGTGTTCCCCAGCGATGCCGTCGAGCTGACCGCCGTCCTGCTGGATCGTGGCGTCACGCGCGTACTCGTGCATCAGCGCGCGCGGAAAGCGACGCCGGCGCAGAAGGAGAACCTCGCTGCGTTGATCCACTTGTGTGGGCCGGGCGCCGCTGAGGCTTATGCGCAACGCGGAATGCGGCTTGCGCCGGGCGAGCGTTGCGGCGATCACGATGCCGCCGTTTATCTCGCGCGGGTCAACGCCGCCAAGCGCGAGTTCACGCGACTGGCGGCCAATGACTGACGGCGTGCCTAGCCGCGCGTTGGTACGCCGGGCCGCGCTCGTCGTACTCGGCGTTCTGGCCGCGGCGCTGATCGCGCTGCCGCTCTATGCCGTCGCGCTGATTCCGTTCACGCCATCGGTCGAAGGCGTGCTCAAGGGCCGCGACGAACATCCAAGCGTATTGCTGGCGGCCGACGGCTCCGTGCTCACGACGTTCCGTCGCACCAACCGCGAATGGGTGAAGCTGGAACAGATCCCGCGCCACGTAGTCGACGCGTTGATCGTCACCGAAGACCATCGCTTTTGGGAGCACCACGGGGTCGACTGGGTACGCACCTTCGCCGCGGTGGGCCACACGCTGGTCGGCGAGCGTCAAGGCGGCTCCACGATCACGCAACAGCTGGCGCGCAACTACTTTCCGGAAGAAATCGGGCGTGCGTTGACGCTCAATCGGAAGCTCAAGGAGATCATCACCGCGCTCAAGCTGGAGCGCGCGTACTCGAAGCACGAGATCCTCGAGAGCTACTTCAACACGGTCTCCTTCCACTACAACGCGATCGGCCTCGAGATGGCCGCGCGTACCTACTTCGACAAGCCGGCCGCCGAGCTGAACGTGCTCGAGGGAGCCACGCTGATCGGCATGCTCAAGGGTACTTCCGCGTACAACCCGGTGCTGTACCCCGATCGTGCGCGCGAGCGACGCAACGTCGTGCTCGCGCAGATGTTCAAGCACGGCAAGCTCGATCGCGCGGCTTATGCAAAGTTGCGCGAGCGGCCGCTGAAGCTGGACTTCGCGCGCCAGGACCTTGATCTCGGTCCGGCGCCGCACTTCGCGGAGACGGTGCGACGCTGGCTGGTCGAGTGGGCCGGCGAGCGCGGCTACAACATCTACGCCGATGGGCTGGTCATCACGTCGACGCTCGATCCCAAGTTGCAGCAGCACGCCAACCGCGCGGTCACGCGCCAGCTCGAGTCCCTGCAGGCGGTGGCCGACGTCGAGTGGGCATCGCCCAACAAAAAGCTGCTGTCGACGCGGCTCGACGCCTATCAGGCCGCACACCGGCGCGTCGAACCGTTCCGCTTCTTCTGGGCATCGCATCCCGATCTTGTCGCGACCTTCGTTCGCGAGTCGCCCGAATTCGCGCACCTCACGGATCCCGCGGGCCCCAAACCGCTCGGCGAGAAGGCGGCGTTCGACCAACTGCGCAACGATCCGGCGTTCATGGATGCGTTGCGCGCGCACAAGACGCATCTCGAGGCCGGCTTTGTCGCGATCGATCCCGCGACCGGCAAGGTGCGCGCCTGGGTCGGCAGCCGCGATTTCGCGTTCGACCGCTTCGATCACGTCGCGCAGGCGCATCGCCAGCCGGGTTCGACATTCAAGCCGTTTGTTTATGGCGCCGCGCTCGAATCCGGGTTCGACGCCGGGCGCGAATTCGCCGACAAGCCGGTTGCGATCAAGCTGGCGAACGGCGAGGTCTGGCGACCCGGCGACATGGGCGGGCCAACCGGACGCAATCTCACCTTCGAAGACGGATTGGTCTATTCGCGCAACACGGTGACCGCCCAGGTGATGGAGGAACTCGGGCCGCGCAAGGTGGTGCAGTTCGCGCAGAAAGCCGGCGTGCGCGACAGCGCTCTCGAAGCGGTACCGTCGCTCGCGTTGGGCACGAGCCCAGTCACGCTGCTCGAAATGGCGGCTGCGTACGGCACCATCGCGGCGCAAGGCGAATATCACGCGCCGGTGCTCGTGACGCGTGTAACGGATGCCACCGGTGCGCTGATCGCCGACTTCGAGCCACATCGGTCGGCGGCAAAGGATGTGGACGACGTCGCGCGCGGCGGTCCGGAGCGTGTGATGGAGCCGGAACTCGCGCTGCACCTCATCGACATGCTGCGCGGAGCGGTCGATCGCGGCACCGGTCGCGGCATTCGCGATCTGTACGGAATCCGCGCCGATGTCGCGGGCAAGACCGGGACGACCCAGAACAACACGGACGGCTGGTTCATCCTGATGCATCCGCAACTCGTGACCGCTACCTGGGTCGGCTTCGACGATCCACGGGTGACGTTGCGCAGCGACT
>Ga0335076_10004406_pt1 | contig 14240 bp, 12 predicted proteins | sample Lox_Sample_25_FD_206717 | JGI IMG/M metagenome (GOLD analysis project Ga0335076, IMG submission 206717) | Soil microbial communities from Loxahatchee National Wildlife Refuge, Florida, United States - Lox_Sample_2.5 | ecosystem: Environmental > Terrestrial > Soil > Wetlands | place: USA... | reverse complement strand
GCTGCTCACCGGTCGCACCTACACGGTCGAGGAGGCCCGCGAGATCGGGCTGATCGCGGACGTCTACAACGCCGACGAGGCCCAGGAGAAGGTGCTCGAGTACGCCACCAGGCTCGGCTCCGGCGCCGCGCTCGCGATCGCCGCCATCAAGCGCTGCGTGCACGAGGGCGGCGAGCTCTCGCTGGCCAACGGCATCGCGCTCGAACAGGAGCTGATGGAGATGCTGTTCCGCTCCAAGGACGCCAACGAGGGCCTCACGGCGTTCGTCGAGAAGCGCAAGGCGGAGTTCGTGGGCGCATGACCGCGACACAGACGACATATCCCGGCTCGTTCATCGCCGGCGCGCAGCACGGCAATGCCGGCGACCCGCTCGAGGTGGTCAATCCAGCTGAGGGTCGGGCCTTCGCAAGCGTTGCCGCCGCGACCGAGGCCGACGTCGACGCTGCCGTCCACGCGGCTGCAAGCGCATTGCCGGCGTGGTCCGATCTCGCGGTGTCAAAGCGCGGCGAGATCCTCGGCCGCGCCGCGCACCACGTCGAGGAGCACATCGACGAGTTGATCCCCCTGCTGACCCGCGAACAGGGCAAGACGCTCCGGGACTCGAGGATCGAGATCACCAAGGCGATCGACACCTTGATGCATTACGTCGGCCTGTCGAAGGCTCTCCGTGGCGCGCACACCCCGAACCTCGACCCGGGCGTCGAGGGCTACGTGCTCAGACGACCCTTGGGGGTCGTCGGCGCGATCGTCCCGTGGAACTTCCCGACCACGCTGCTCTGCAACAAGCTCGCGCCGGCGCTGGTCGCGGGTAACACGGTCGTGGCCAAGCCGGCGGCGACCACGCCGCTGACCACGCTGCGCTTCGCCGAGCTGCTCGCCGAGGGCGGACTCCCCGAGGGCGTGTTCAACGTGGTCACGGGCCGCGGCTCGCAGGCGGGAGAGGCCCTGGTCACACACAAAGACGTGCGCAAGATCGCGTTTACGGGCTCGACCCCGGTCGGCGAGCAGATCATGGCGCTTGCGGCCCGCGGGACCAAGCGCGTCACGCTCGAGCTCGGCGGCTCTGACCCGATGATCATCTGCGACGACGCCGACCTCGCCGCCGCCGCCAGCGCCGCCAGCATGGGCCGCTTCTACAACTGCGGCCAGGCGTGCCTCGCGATCAAGCGCGTGTACGTGTTCGACTCGGTCGCGGACGAGGTGATCGAGTCGATCGTGGAGAAGGCGAAACGACTCAAGGTCGGGCGCGGCGACGTGAAGGGCACCCAGATGGGGCCGATGCACACCGCCGGCGGCCGCGAGGAGATGTCCGCTCAGGTGTCGCGCACTCTGAAAAGCGGTGGCGAGCTGCGCGCGGGCGGTGGACCGCCCGATGACCCCGACCTCGCCGACGGGTTCTTCTACGAGCCGACGGTCGTCGTCGATCCGCCCCACGACGCGCCGATGGCGACCGAAGAGGTGTTCGGTCCCGCGCTCCCGATCTGGCGGGTCGGAGACCTCGACGAGGCGATCGAGCGCGCGAACGCCTCGCCGTTCGGGCTCGGTTCATCGGTCTGGACGCGAGACCTCGCCCGGGCCCGCGAGGCAGCCACGCGCATCGAGGCCGGCTACACGTGGATCAACTCGCGCACGAAGGTCTACGACGAGCTCCCGTTCGGCGGCTGGAAGTCCAGCGGCTACGGCAAGGAGCACGGCGAGGAGGCGTTCGACTACTACACCGAGACGAAGTCGGTGGTGCTCGGCGCGACCGTACTTACGGGAGCGACCACTAAGCGTCGACGAGCATCTGCTCGTTCAGCGTCGTCCGAAGCTCGGTCAGTTTGATTCGCTGGAGCTTGCCCGTCGGCGTGCGGGGGAGGGAGTCGACCCAGTGCGTCTCGCGGGGCCGACGCTGCTTCGGCAGCGACTCGATCGCCGCGTCGAGCGCCGCGGCCGCCTGTTCACGCCGCCCCGCCTTCGCGACCGCGAACACCACGATCATGTTGAGTCCTTCACGCGTCTCGATCGGCGCGGTCCCGAGTTCCTGCACGAACTCGCTGCAGCGGGCCGCCAGCGCGGCGTCGACATCCACGACGCTGACCCACTGCCCGGCGATCTTCAACAGGTCGTCCTGACGGCCACGGATCTCGAGCCGGCCGTCGCCCGCGCCAAGGAATACGTCGCCGGGGGAGAAGCAGCCGGCGCCGAACGCCTCCGCGGTGGCGTCCGGTCGCTGCCAGTACCCGAGCGCGGCCGACGGGTGGCGGATCCAGATCCGAGTCGGGTTCCCCGAGGAGGGCGGCTGGCGCCAGCTAACTTCAGCTCGCGGCGATGGGCGCAGAACGCCCGTCCCGTCGGGGTCGTACAGCATCAGGAAGTTCGTCTCGCTGGTTCCGTAGCCGTCGACGATCCCGCGCCCGGTCGCCTCGAGCCACGCCGAGCGGATCGCCGGCGGCAGCTTCTCGCCGGCCGAGACGAAGTGACGCACGCCTTTAAGCTGCGGCGCGAGACCGGCCTGGAGCAACTTGAGATAGAGCGTCGGGACGATGAACGCCGCGGTCGGCTGATGCCGCACGACCATCTCGACGACGCGGTTCGGCGTGGCCCACTCGCGATCGAGGATCACGGTCGCGCCGCTGCGCAGGCCGGCGCACAGGCTATTGGCATGGGCGTAGGCGAAGAACAGCTTCGACGACGAGTAGAAGCGATCGTCGCGGCCGGCCCCGAGCACGTCAGCCGCGATGTCCGTCGATGCGAGCACGCACCGATGGGCGTGGATGGCCGCCTTCGGCAACCCCGTAGTCCCCGATGTGTAGATCCAGAATGCCGGGTCATCCGCGTCCATCTCGGCCGCCGCGAGCGGAGTCTCATCGTCGAGCTGCGACTCGAACCAGGCCTCGGTCACGAGCTCCGGGCCGCCGCCCGCTGCCGTCACGCACCGCTCGAACAGCTCGATCGAGTCAGCGCTGCACCACGCGAAGCGGGCGCCGCTCTCGCCGACGACCACCGACAGCTCGCGCTCGAGCAGGCGCGAGTTCAGCCCGACCGCGATGCCGCCCGCCCAGATCGCTCCCAGGTAAGCCTCGACCCAGCCGATCGAATCCGGCGCCAGCACGAGCACGCGATCGCCCACGCCCAGTCCGAGCGAGCGCCATACGGCCGCGGCGCAGGCGACGCGGTCGCGCAGTCGCTCGTAAGTGACTGAGCCGTCGTCCGACTCAATCGCAACCTTCTTAGGCTCTCCAACCTGGAGCAGATACGCCGCCGCGTTCACCGCAGAAAACTCTATATGCCCGCTGCGCGGTAAAGGTCAGATGCTTTACGGATCGCCACGCGACGGGTAGTGTTCCGTATCGTGAACTCAGTCCTCGTGGCTGAACAGCGAGCCGGCGGTGCGCTGGTCCCCGCCGTCGACCGCGCCGCCCGCGTTCTTCGCGCACTGAGCGCCCACGAGGGCGACGCCTCACACCAGATCGGCATGAGCGCCTCAGAGCTGAGCCGGGACCTCGGCCTCTCCAAGAGCACGCTGTCGTCGCTGCTGGCAACGCTCGAGCACCACGGCCTGGTCCGGCGAGATCCGCTCACGCGCAGGGTCCGGCTGGGGCTCACGCTGCTGGAGCTCGCGGCGGCCGTCGACGTCGACGTCGACGCCGGCGAGGCGGCCCGCCCGCACCTCGCACGCCTGTGCCGGCACAGCGGCGAGACCGCGATCCTCCATCTCGTCAGTGGCGATGACGTCAGGATCGCCGAGTGCGCCGAGCCCGCGACGCAGCTCAAGGTCGTCGCCCCGCTGGGCGCGCCGCTGCCGCGCTTTGCGGGGTCGGTCGCGAAGGTCCTGCTGGCCGCGCTCGATCCCGCCGAGGCCGAGGCGATCGTCCGCGGCCACCAGCTGCCGGCTTTCACGCCCCGCTCGATCGTCGATCCCAGCGCGTATCTCGGGCAGTTGGCCGCCACGCGGCGGCGAGGCCACGCACGCGAGAACGAGGAGTACCTGATCGGCGTGAGTGCGGTGTCGGCGCCGGTGATCAACCACGAGGGGCGAACGATCGGAACGATCTCGGTGGCGTGCGTGAAGACGCGCGCCCGAGCGCGCCTCCACGAATTGGCAGAACCCGTGATGAACGCCGCCGCGCAGACGTCGCGACGGCTCGGAGCACCCGGGGAGGGAAGATGGCGGCCACATCGACGAGCAAGCAACTCGTCGCACTGAACATAAACGGCGACGCCTACGAGCTGGCGATCGCGCCCACGCACACGCTGCTCGAGGTGCTGCGCGAGGAGGCCGGCTTGACGGGCACCAAGCATGGCTGCGAGCAGGGTGAGTGCGGCCTGTGCACGGTCCTCATCGATGGGCACCCGCAGTTCTCGTGCCTCACGCTTGCGGTCGAGGCACAGGGCGGCGAAATCCGCACGGTCGAGGGCCTGGCGAGGGGCGGCGAGCTGCACCCACTCCAGCAGGCGTTTGGCGAGAGGGGCGCGTCGCAGTGCGGCTACTGCTCGCCCGGCATGCTGATGTCGGCACAGGCGCTGCTCGAGCGAAACCCGTCGCCGACCCGAACCGAGATCAGAGAAGCGCTCGCGGGCAATCTGTGCCGCTGCACCGGCTATCAGGCGATCATCGAGGCCGTCGAGCTCGCCGCGGCGCGGATGCGGAGCGCGGATTAATGGCCGCCACGATAGGCGGGGCCTCGACCTGGAGTTCCGCGCCAGCGGAACTCCCAACGGAATCGGCGCCAGCCGATTCCGCGGGCACTGCGGTGGTCGGTGGGACCGACCCCAAGATCGACGCCCACGCCAAGGCCACCGGCCAGACCGTGTACGCCGACGACATCCACCTGCCGCGGATGCTCGTCGGCAGGCTGCTGCGCAGCCCGCACCGCCACGCGAAGATCCTGCACATCGACGTGAGCCGGGCCGCGACGCTGCCGGGCGTGCACGCTGTCCTCACCGGGGCCGACCTGCCGATCCGCTACGGGATCATGCCGGTTGCTCAGGATGAGCACGCGCTCGCGGTCGAGAAGGTCCGCTATCACGGCGAGCCGGTCGCAGCGGTGGCGGCGATCGACGAGGAGACGGCGGACGAGGCGCTGCGGCTGATCGAGGTCGAGTACGAGGAGCTGGCGCCGGTCAGCTCGATCGCCGACGCGATGAAACCGGACCTGCCTCTGATCGACGGCGAGGGCGTCGGTCGCCAGGTCAACCGGAAAGGAACGCTTGAGTTCGGCGACGTCGCCGGCGGCTTTGCCAGGGCGGATCGCACGTACGAGGACCTGTTCTTCTTCGAGGGCAACACCCACCTCCCGATGGAGGAGCACGCCGCGGTCGCGCAGTGGGAGCCCGAGCCTCGCGGGCGGCTCACCGTCTGGTCCTCGACCCAGGTACCGCACTACCTCCACCGCACGCTCGCGAAGGTGCTCGAGATGTCGCCGAGTCGGATCCGCGTGATCGCAACGCCCGTCGGCGGCGGCTTCGGGGGAAAGAGCGACCCGTTCTCGCACGAGATGTGCGCCGCGCGTCTGGCGATCGTCACCGGCCGGCCGGTGAAGTTCACGCTCACGCGTGAGGAGGTCTTCTACGCCCATCGCGGCCGGCACCCGGTCCTGATGCGGGTGCGCACGGGCTTCAAGGAGGATGGGACGCTCACTGCGATGGCATTCCGCACGATGCTCGACGGCGGCGCGTTCGGCAGTTACGGGCCCGCCTCGGTGTATTACACGGGTGCGCTGCAGACGGTCACCTATGACGTGCCGACGTACAAGTTCGAGGGCGTGCGCGTGCTGACCAACAAGCCTCCTTGTGGGCCGAAGCGGGGACACGGGACGCCGCAGCCGCGCTTCGCCCTCGAGTGTCACCTTGACAAGGTGGCGACCGATCTCGGCATCGACCCGATCGATCTTCGCCTGGGCAACCTGATCGAACCGTTCTCGTACAGCATCAATCACATGCGGATCACGACGTGCGGTCTGCGCGAGTGCATCGAGTTGGTCGACGAGGCATCGGGCTGGCGGGAGAAGCGCGGAAAGCTGCCGTACGGTCGCGGCGTCGGCTTCGCGGTCGGCTCGTATCTGTGCGGCGCCGGACTGCCGATCTATTTCAATGACATGTCACAGTCGGAGGTGCAGATCAAGGTCGATCGTGGCGGCGGTGTGACCGTGTACTCGATGGCGATCGACATCGGCCAGGGCTCTGACCACATGCTGGTGACAATCGTGGCGGAGGTGCTGGGTCTGCGCCCGCGCGACATCGCGCTGGTCGCGGCGGATACCGACCTGACGCCGATCGACCTCGGGAGCTACTCGAGCCGCGTCACGTTCATGGCCGGCAACGCGGCCGTGCAGGCGGCTGAGCGCATGCGCGACAAACTCTTCGCCGCGGTCTCGGCCGACTTGGGGGTCCCGGTCGACAAGCTGGTGGCGCGGGACGGCCGCATCTTCGATGGCGACGATCCGCGGATCGGAATGGATTGGCCGGCGGCGGTCGCGGTCGCCTCCGTGCTACACCCGCCGCTCGTCACAGCGGGCTCGTACAAGACGCCGAAGCTCGCCGGGCCGTACAAGGGCGCGGGCGTCGGCCCGTCGCCGGCGTACAGCTACACGGCGTCGGTCGTCGAGTTGGAGTGCGATCCGGAGACCGGCGTCGTCGACGTCGATCACGTGTGGATCGCGCACGACATCGGCAAGGCCATCAACCGCGTGTCGGTCGAGGGCCAGGTCGTCGGCAGCGTGTACATGGCGCTCGGCGAGGCGCTGTTCGAGGAGCAGACCTTCCGCCGCGGCTACCTGAAGAACCCCTCGATCCTCGAATACCGCAGCCCAACGTTCCTCGAGATGCCCGAGGTCGAGACGTTCCTCGTCGAGACGAATGATCCCGAGGGCCCGTTCGGCGCCAAGGAGGTCGGTCAGGGACCGCTGCTGCCGGTCATCCCCGCCGTCGCCAACGCGATCTACGACGCGGTAGGGGTGAGGGTTGACGAGGTCCCGATCTCGCCGGACAAGGTCGTCAAGGCGATCCAGGAGAAGGCGAAGGGGAACGCGCCACGCGTCGGCCCCAAGGCGATGCCCGAGTTCGACTACGGCGAGCCAATCAAGGTCGACCCGCCGGATCAGCTGCAGTTCCGGGAGGTGCTGGCGCCGTGATGCGGCTGCCGCGGTTCGCGTACGTTCCGGCGTCGACGACGGCCGAGGCGGCGGACCTGCTGTCCGAGCATCCCGGCGCACAGCTGCTGGGCGGCGGGACGGATCTGCTCCCGAAGATGAAGCGGCGCCAGCTCGAGCCCAAGGTGCTCGTCGGGCTGCGGGGGGTGTCTGAGCTTCAGGGCATTCGTTTGAACGGTGGCGCCACGATCGGCGCGGGGACGCGGCTGCACGAGCTGGCCGCGTCGCCCGAGATCGTCCAGCGCTATCAGGCGCTGGCGCGGGCCGCGTCGCTGGTCGCCAGCCCGCAGATCCGCAACGCCGGCACCGTGGGCGGGAACCTGTGCGTCGACACCCGCTGCAACTACTACGACCTGCCGTATGACCGCCGATGCGCGCACGGTTTCTGCCTCAAGACCGGCGACAGCGACGTGTGTCGCCTCGCGCCGGGGGGCGACCGCTGTTGGGCCGTGTCGTCCACGGATCTCGCGCCCGTGGCGCACGTCCTCGGAGGCTCGGTCCGGCTGGTGAGCACTCGCGGCGAGCGCACGCTGCCGGTCGCGCAGCTGTACACGATGGACGACGGGATCGATTATCTGCGCAAGCAGCCGGACGAGGTGCTGACAGCACTCGTGCTGCCGCCGTCCGACAGCGGTTTGCGGGCGACGTACGTGAAGTTCCGGCGTCGCGGCGCGATCGACTTCCCGCTGTTGGGCGTGGCCGCCGCCGTGCGCACCGACGCCGACGGGATCTGCACCGAGGCGCGGATCGTGCTCGGGGCCGTGGCGACGGCGCCGCTGCCGGTGCCGCAGGCGGCCGAGGTGCTCGTGGGTGGTCCGCTGACCGAGGAGGCGATCACCGCGGCGGCCGAGAAAGCGATGTCCGCCACCAAGCCGATGGACGCGTTGGACCTGCCGCTCGCGTACCGTAGGCGGATGGTCATGATCCACGTCGCGCGAGCGTTGCGCGAGCTGGCGGAGTGAGCCGGGCCGCCGTCCCCTGGGACCGGCTCCCCGAGCCGGCGATTCCGATCGCGCGCACGTTCGAGGGCTTCCTCGACCTCGACTGGCTCGAGCTGGAGCGGGATTTCGTCCACGTTCAATTCCAGGTCCGCGACAACCTCAAGCAGCCGCTCGGGCTGCTGCACGGCGGTATCTACGCGGGCGTCGCGGAGACGATCGCGTCGATCGCGACCGTCACCAACGTGTGGCGCGACGGCTTCATCGCGTCCGGACTGAGCAACTACGCGAGTTTCCTGCGCCCGATCACCGAGGGCGTCGTCGACGTCCGCGCGGTCCTCCGCGGCCACGACGACCGCGAGTGGACCTGGGGCCACGAGTTCCGCGACGCCGAAGACAAGCTGTGCGCGCTCGTCGACGTGACGATCGCGGTCAGGCCGGCGCCGGCTCGATGATCGCGGCGTCCGGCGGGTCCGCATAGAGCCGCGCGACGTCGGCGGCGCGGCGCGCGAGACAGGCGCGCTGGTTCAGATAGCCCTTGTCTGTGATCTCGCCGGCGTCGAGGCTCGGCGGCTCGTCGAGAAGGAGGAGCCGCTCGATCCGCGAGGCCGACCCGGCGCCCTGGTTGAGCCGTCCGAGGGCCTGTGCCAGGTGCTCGCGCAGATCCGTGCCCGAGCGCTCGCCAGCCTCGGCCTGGTTGACCCACGCCAGCGCCGCGACGTAGTCCGCATCCTGACCGCAGATGATCGCGTCGCTGAGCAGGCCGGCGGCGCTCAGGAACGCGATCCGCAGCGTCCCGGCCGCCACCCACGTCCCCGTCAGCAGCTTGAAGTTCTCGGCGATGCGACCGTCGAACACCATGCCCTTGTTCGGGTCCTGCTCGTCGATCAGCCGGGCCGCGTCGCCCGAGCGGTAGAAGCCCTCCGCGTCGAACATGCCAGCGGTGAGCTCCGGCTCTCGGTAGTAGCCGGGCGTGACATTGGGGCCGCTCACGCGGATCTCGAGCTTCTCCTGGATCGGCACGAGCTTGATTCTCGTTCCCGGGTACGGGACGCCGATGCAGCCCGTGGGTGCGCCCCGGAAGTGCACGGTGCTGGCGGCGGGCGAGGTTTCGGTCGTGCCCCAGCTCGAGGTCAGGTCGACCTCGTGGTCGGCGTGCTCGCGCGCGAGGTTGCGCAAACGTGCGGCCAACGCATCAGGCAGAGCAGCGGCCGCATAGAACATGAACCTTACGCGGGTGAAGAACCGCTCGGCGAGCGCCGGGTCGTTCTCGAGCGCCGGCGCGAGCAGCGCGTATCCCGCCGGCACGTTGAAGTACAGCGTGGGCGGGACCTCGTTCAGCGCCGCGAGCGTGCGCGGGAACAGCGGCCGCACCGGCCGGCCGTCGTCGATGTGGATCGTCCCGCCGTTGAACAGCGCGAGGTTCAGGTTGTGGTTGCCGCCGAACGTGTGGCTCCACGGCAGCCAGTCGACGAGGATCGGCGGCTCATCGGCGAGGAACGGCCAGTTCGCCTTGAGCGCCGCCTGGTTCGAACACAGCATCCGATGGGTGTTGATGACCCCCTTCGGAGTCCCCGTCGATCCTGATGTGAATAGGAGTTTGGCGATCGCGTCCGGGGCGGGATCGCCATCGAGCGGACTGGGGTCGCGGGCGGCGGTCAGGTCGTCGAGGCGGAGCGCGCCGTGTCGGTCGCCTCGGGCAATTAGCGTGGGCGTGTCCCGTCCCAGCGCGTCGAGCGTCGGTCCGAACGGCCCGGCGTCGTCGGCGAACACCAGCCCCGGCTTTGTCAAATCGGCGATCGCCTTGATCCGCGCGTGATCCTTGCTCATCAGCGAGTAGGCGACGCTGATCGGCATCGCCGGCGCGCCCGCCGCGTAGGCGCCGAGGCTGACGAGCAGGTGCTCGATCGAGTTGCCCGACAGGATCATCACCGGTTTGTCGGGCCCCAGGCCGAGCTCGACGAACGCCCCGGCAAGCGCGTCGGATCGCTGTTTCGCTTCGCCGTAGGTGAGTGTGGCGCCGGCGTGGGCGGCGAGCGGCCGGTCCGGGTGTAGCTCTGCCCGTTTTTGCAGCACGGCTGTGATCGACGGTTCCCAGTCGGGTAGCGGTCGTCGCGACGTCAGCATGATCGTGCCGTCCGGGCGGCGGTCCATCGCGATGTCCGGCTCTGCGAACGTCTCGGTCATGGGCGGTCCAGCAGCGTTGAGAGCACGATCAGCGTCCGGGTCCTGACGATGTTCGGATCACGCCGGAGCCGCTCGACCAGCCGCTCGAGGTGCTCGATGTTGTCGACCCGCACTCGGATCACCGCGTCGGCCTCGCCGGAGACCGTGAACGCCGAGACGATCTCGTCGACCTTCGCCAGCGAGCGGCCGACGTCCGCGGGCGAGGTCCGGTCGGCGCAGTAGATCTCGATCAGCGACTCGATCGCCTCGCCGAGCGCTCGCCAGTTGATGCGAGCGCCGTAGCCGATGATCACACCATCGCCCTCGAGGCGGTCGACGCGGCGCTTGACCGCGGTCGCCGAGAGGCCGACATCGGACCCGATGTCGGCGAACGTCCGCTTTCCGTTCGCCTGCAGCAACGCAACAATTTTGCGGTCGATGCTGTCCAAAGGGCGGCTGAGCTGCATCTTAATACCGATCAAGTGCGTGTTAGTTGCGTCGAGCCTATCACCGCGGAACAGTTTGCCGATGGCGGTCACGACTCCGGCGCGGCAGGGACGTCCAGGTCGGACGGCGCTCGAGCTCGACGGTTCCTCCCTCACCATCCGGGACGCGCTCGAGGTGTCACGTCGTGACCGCATGGTGCAGTTGTCCGACCACGCAGCCCGGGCCGTCAGCGCGAGCAAGCGGCTCAAGGACGAGCTGATCGCCAAGGAGATACCGATCTACGGAGTCACGACCGGTTTCGGCGACAGCGCGCACCGCCAGATCTCCCCTGGCAAGACGGCCCGGCTGCAGCAGAACATCATGCGGTTCATGGGCGTCGGCACCGGTCCGATCGCAGCGCCAGAGGTCGCGCGCGTGACGATGCTGCTGCGCGCCAACTGCCTCTCGAAGGGCAACTCGGGCGTGCGCGTCGAGCTGATCGAGCGCCTGCTCGACCTGCTCAACAACGACGTCGTGCCGTTCATCCCCGAGCGCGGTTCGGTCGGGGCGAGCGGCGACCTGGCGCCGCTTTCTTATGTCGGGCGGGCGCTGGCCGGCGACGGCGTCGTCGCCTTCGACGGCGACGAGCGCGAAGCCGCCGACGTGCTCGCCGAGCTCGGCCTCGAGCCGCTCATGCTCGAGGCCAAGGAAGGGCTCGCGCTTACCAACGGCACCTCGTTCATGAGCGCGTTCGCGTGCATGGCCGTCGGCGCCTCGAAGGAGCTTGCCGACCTGCTGACCGCGATGGCCTCGGAGGCGATGCTCGGCAACCGCGGTCACTTCAACGCGTTCTTGTTCGACGACGCCAAGCCCCATCCGGGGATGGTCACGAGCGCGCGCCACATCCGTGAGCTGCTGGCCGACTCGCGGCTGGCCGCTGACAGCGACGAGCTGTTCCAGGGCGGCCTCCACGGCGCCGAGTTCCTCGAGCTCGACCGCCAGGTTCAGGACAAGTACTCGATCCGCTGCGCGCCCCACGTCACCGGCGTCCTGCGCGACGTGCTCGAGTGGGCCGAGCGGTGGCTGACGGTCGAGATCAACTCCTCCGACGACAACCCGCTGTTCAACGTGGCCGGCGGGCGGGTCGAGAGCGGCGGCAACTTCTACGGCGGGCACGTTGGCCAGGCGATGGACTCTTTGAAAGTCGCGCTGGCGAACCTGTGCGATCTGATGGACCGCCAGATCGAGCTGATCGTCGACGAGAAGTTCAACCGCGGCCTTACGCCAAACCTGATCCCGCAGTTCGAGCCGAGTCATCCCGAAGCCGGAGTGCACCACGGCTTCAAGGGGATGCAGATCTGCGCGTCGGCGATGACCGCCGAGGCGATGAAGCTCTGCAACCCGACCACGATCCACTCGCGCTCGACCGAGTGCCACAACCAGGACAAGGTTTCGATGGGGACGATCGCTGCGCGCGACGCGCGGTCGATCGTCGAGCTCGCGCAGAACGTAGCGGCGATCCACCTGCTGGCGTGCTGCCAGGCGCTCGAGCTCCGTGGGGTTGAGAAGTGCAGCCCGCGCACGCAGGAGGCGTTCCGCCTCGTGCGCGAGCACGTCCTGTTCCTCGACGGCGACCGCTACCTCGACGTCGACATTGCCACGACCGTCGAGCTGATCCAGTCGGGCGCGATCTCCGCGCTCGTCGACTAACCGAGTTTGTAGACCCTGGGGTAGGTGCTGCTCGGGGCCGGAGGCGCAAATCGCCTCCGGCCCCGTGCTATCTCCCTGTATTTCGCCCGGAATCACCCACCCGCGGCCGACCTCCCGGGAGATAAGCATGTGGGGGATGCTTACATCCCGGCGGCGCGCGTGGGGCGCGAGGTTTCGGGCGAAATACATGGCCCCCGCCTCAATCCAGGCGGTAGCGCTCGAGCGCCTCGCGGCGCGCCCGGGCGTGATCGACGATCGGTTTCGGGTAGTCGTCCTCGGGGACGTATCTGCTTACGTAGCTGCCATCCGGATCGTGCCGTTGCTGCTGGAGTGTCGGGTTGAGGATCCGGCGCGAGACGGGCTGCGGGTCGACGCCCACCGACGCGATCCACTGCCAGTTCCCGTTGTTGTTGGCCTCGTCACCGTCGAGCAGCAGGCGCATAAACCAGCGCTCCCCCCAGCGCCAGTCGATCCCCAGGTCCTTGGTCAGGAACGAGCCGACCACGAGGCGTGCCCGGTTGTCCATGTAGCCCTCGCGCTTCAGCTGGCGCATGCCGGCGTCGACCATCGGGTAGCCCGTACGTCCCTCGCACCACGCATCGAAGCGTTTCTGCGCCCGGCTCCACCGGATCGTGCCGCGGTACCGGGCCTGGTGCTCGAGGCGCGCGTTCTGGGGATGGTGGAGCAGCACGTGGGCGAAGAAGTCGCGCCAGCAAAGTTGTCGTCTGACGTCGGGGCTGACGCGCTCCTCGGTCTCTCGTGGCGACAGGCAACCGAAGTGGAGGTACGGCGACAGCGGCGGCGTGCCGTCGCGCAATGCTCTGCGCCCGGCTTGCTCGCCCCCGCGGCAGCGTGGATCCTCGACCTCCTGGGTCAGTCCCAGATCGGTGAGCGACGGGATAGCCCCGAGCTGCAGGTCGTTCGGGAGTGGCGGGAGCTTGCGCGGCGCGCCGTGTATCCGGCGTCGGGGGAGGGCGTTCCATTTCCGGTAGAACGGCGTGAACACCGTGTACGGCTTGTCGGCGGTGGTGCGGATCGCGTCGAGGTCATCGACCACGAACGTCCCTAGATGCTCGTGAACGGGAACTTCCAGTGCTTTCTTGACCGACTCGTCCCGGGCGCGCGCGAACGGGCCGACATCGGCGCTGAGGTGGACGGCGGTGGCTTGCGTCTCGCGGACGAGCTTCGGGATCTCGCTCTCTGGTATGCCGCGGCGTACGACCAGGCGGCTGCCGCGCGTGCGTAGCGATTTGTCGAGGTCGGCGAGGCACTCCAGCAGGAACTGTGTGCGCGGACCGGAGGCATGGCGCCCATGGAGCAGCCGGTCGTCGAAGCAGAACACCGGCACGAGGTGATCGCTGTTTTTCCGGGCCGCCTCCAGGGCCGGGTGGTCGTGGAGACGGAGGTCCCGACGGAGCCAGAGCAGCACGGTCATGCCAGCAGACGCGTGACCGCTGCGCGACGGAAGTCGAAGATCCGCGCCAGGTCGCGCTCGACGAACGCCGTGTTCGCGAACCTGCCCAGTGGTCCGAGCGGCAGCGCGTAGTCCACGTGATCGCGGACGACGGTGCTCCGGCCGCGCTGCTCGAACTCGTGTCGGTGGCGCCACACGCGGTATGGCCCCCTGACCTGAACGTCGACGAACGTCCGTCCCGGCTCCCACGGCGCGATCCGCGACACCCATCGGAGCGGCAGCCGGTGGAGGCGTAGGGGACGGGGCACGTGCTGCTCTCGGTAGAGGTGGTTGAACAACATGCTCACTATTATTTCAACAATATGATCATCGATACCGCGCTCGATCGGAGCATCGTGCTCGGGTACGGGCGCCTCGGTCTGTTGGCGCGAAGGCGCCTTCCGGGCTGGCCCG
>Ga0335076_10004405_pt1 | contig 14240 bp, 18 predicted proteins | sample Lox_Sample_25_FD_206717 | JGI IMG/M metagenome (GOLD analysis project Ga0335076, IMG submission 206717) | Soil microbial communities from Loxahatchee National Wildlife Refuge, Florida, United States - Lox_Sample_2.5 | ecosystem: Environmental > Terrestrial > Soil > Wetlands | place: USA... | reverse complement strand
CCCTCCAGCCGACAGAGCTCGATCGATCATTCTGCCGTGCGTTGACGCATCCCTACCCCGATGTTAGCCTGCCTCTTCCTTCCAAATCCTATGCGTGCCGTTGACCTCATCCGAAAAAAACGCGATTACGGCGAACACTCGCGCGAAGAAATTGATTTCCTCATTTCCGGTTACACGCGCGGCGAAATTCCCGATTACCAGATGGCCGCCTGGCTCATGGCCACGTGGATTCGCGGCCTCAATCGTTCCGAGCTTGCCGCGCTCACCGAGTCCATGCTTTATTCCGGCGAGGTCGTCAACCTCTCCGATCTTCCCGGCAGAAAAGTGGACAAGCATTCGACCGGCGGCGTCGGCGACAAAACTTCTCTCATCCTCGCTCCCATCGTTGCCGCTGGCGGCCTCATCGTCCCCATGATCAGCGGCCGCGGCCTCGGCCACACCGGAGGCACGCTCGATAAACTCGAATCCATCCCGGGATTCAACACCTCGCTCAGTCTCGATGAATTCCGTCACGTTTTGCAGGATTGCGGTATGGCCTTGATCGGCCAGACCGCGGAAATCGCTCCAGCCGACAAAAAAATCTATGCCCTTCGCGATGCCACTTCCACGGTCGAAAACATCGGCCTTATCTGCGCTTCCATCATGAGCAAGAAGCTCGCTGAAGGCATTGACGCCCTCGTCCTCGACGTCAAAACCGGCTCCGGCGCGTTCATGCAGAAAGAAGCCGACGCCGTCCTCCTCGCCGAAGTCATGGTGGACACCGCGAAACGCATGGGCAAGAAAGCGGTAGCGCTCATCACGGATATGAATCAGCCGCTCGGAAGATTTGCCGGCCATTCACATGAAGTGATTGAATCCATCGAAGTCTTGAAAAACCGTGGCCCAAAGGATTTGCGCGATCTCAGCATCGAGCTTTCCGCGTGGATGTTTTTCCTTGGCGAACGTACCAAAACTCTCGACGAAGGCCGCCGCCTCTCCGAAATGATAATTTCGAGCGGCCAGGCGCTCACAAAATTTAGCGAAGGGATTCGTCTTCAGGGCGGCGATGAACGTGTCATCGAAGATTATGCGAAATTGCCGCAAGCCCGCCTTCGCGCGGAAGTTTTGAGTGAATCCCAAGGCTTCATCGCCGCGACAAATTGCATGGAATTCGGCATCGCTCTCGCCATGCTCGGCGGCGGCCGCGAGAAAAAAGAAGACAAAATTGACCACGGCGTCGGCCTCGAATTCCACAAGCGCATCGGCGGCCGCGTCGAAAAAAACGAGCCTCTCGTCACCATTTTCTACAATTCCGATGCCCGCCTCGCCGAAGCGAAAGCGCGCATCGCCAATAGCTTTCAGATCTCAGCAGAGAAGCCTCCCGATCCTCCCTTGATCCGCCGGCTTATCGGCGTGTGAAATGGTGTCCCCAAGAGGACAGGAGTCCTTAGAAGAGCGCCGGCCCGGTTTTTTTCGCCGGGCAGTCCGGTTTCCCGCGAAATAGGGTAGATTGTCATTCCGAGCGAAGCGAGGAATCTGCTCTACTCCGTTGCAGCGATTTGAAAAGGAGACCGAATGGGAAGATTCATCGGCGTTCTTGGCATTGTCGTGATCGTGGGTCTCGCGTACCTGTTTTCCACGGACCGCAAAGCCATCAAGCTAAGCACCATCGCCTGGGGCCTCGGACTGCAACTTGCGCTCGGATTTTTCGTCCTTCGCGTGGAAAGCGGCCGCTGGCTCTTTCAGGTGCTGGGCAACGGCGCGAATAAGCTCCTGAGCTATTCCTATGCGGGTTCTGCGTTCGTCTTCGGCGATATCGGCCAGCCGAAAGAAATTTCCAAGCTCGGCTTTTCCTTCGCGTTTCAGGTTCTGCCGACAATCATTTTCATCGCCGCATTTTTCGCGCTCCTCTATCACCTGGGAATCATGCAAATCATCATTCGCGCCGCTGCCTGGGTCATGGCCCGCATCATGGGCGCGAGCGGCGCGGAATCGCTCAACGTCGCGGCCAGCATTTTCATGGGCCAGACCGAAGCCCCGCTTACGATTCGCCCGTTTCTTCCAAAGCTCACGAAATCCGAATTGATGGTAGTCATGACCAGCGGCATGGCGCACATTTCCGGCGGCATGATGGCCGCGTATATTCAAGTAGGAGGCGCCAGCGCGAAAAATCTACTCACCGCCGTCATCATGACCGCTCCGGGAACATTGCTCATGGCGAAGATGCTTGTTCCGGAAACCGAGCACCCGCTCACCGCCGGAAAATTGGAAATGCCTCAAATCGAGAAAGAGTCGAATTTTCTGGGCGCCATCGCGCGCGGCACCGTGGACGGTTTGCATCTCGCGCTGAACGTCGGCGCCATGCTCATTACGTTTCTTGCTCTGCTGGCGCTCATCAACGCGATGATGGGCGGCATCCACGGCTGGCATCACATGGCCTGGTTTCCGGAAAGCCTGCAAACCGTTTTTGGTTGGATTTTCGCCCCCGTCGCCTGGCTCATCGGAGTGCCGTGGCATGAAGCTCCGCAGATCGGAAATCTTCTCGGCACGCGCATGGTGCTGAATGAATTTGTCGCGTTCGGCGAACTCGGCCCGATGAAAGCGGCGCTCGATCCCCGCACGTTCACGATCGCGACGTTCGCGCTTTGCGGCTTCGCGAATTTCAGTTCCATTGGAATTCAGATCGGCGGAATCGGCGCTCTCGCTCCCGAACAGCGCGGGCAGCTCGCGAAGTTCGGAATTCGCGCCATGCTTGCGGGAACCATGGCCAATCTTCTTTCCGCCGCAATCGTGGGGATGATGTGGACCGGCCACTGAGAAAGAATTCGGCGTCGCGTTCGAAATCATCCGCTCCCGATGCGGAATATTCGCGAGCGGAAGCCGCCGCGAAATTCATTCAAAAGCAGACCAAGCTGCGCCCGAAAATCGCCCTTGTTTTGGGATCGGGCCTCGGCGCTTTTGCCGATGAATTTTCCGACGCGGCGAAGATTCCTTACCCGAAAATTCCACATTTTCCGAAGTCAACTGCGATTGGCCACGCCGGTCAATTGGTCGTTGGAAAAGTAGGAAATGTCGAAGTCGCCGGAATGCAGGGCCGCGTTCATTTGTACGAGGGCTATTCTCCAAAAGATGTCGCATTTCCGATTCGTGTTTTTTCGCGATTGGGTGTGAAAGCCGTAATTCTGACCAACGCGGCGGGCGGCATTCGCCACGATTTCGTGCAAGGCCGCCTTGTGGTGATTAAGGATCACATCAATCTTCAAGGAACGAATCCTCTCGTTGGTCCGAATGATGAAAGATTCGGATTGCGCTTTCCGGACATGACGAACGCTTACGACAAACAATTTCGCGAATTCGCGGCTGCGGAAGGAAACCGCCTCGGGCTCGGACTCGGCGAAGGAATTTACGCAGCATTGCCCGGGCCGAGTTACGAAACTCCCGCGGAAATCCGCTATTTGCGCACGATTGGCGCGGATCTTGTGGGAATGTCCACGGTTCCGGAAGTAATTGTCGCGCGGCATTGCGGAATTCGGGTTTTGGGAATTTCCTGCGTGACGAACGCTGCGGCGGGAATTCTCGATCAGCCTTTGCATCACCTGGAGGTTCTCGAAACCGCGGAGCGGGTGAAAGGCCAGTTCATTGCTTTGCTGAAAGCGGTGATTCCAAAAATCGCGGAGATGGTTGCATGAGTGAATTCGACAGTCTGATCACGGCGGCGAAACAATCCCGGGAAAATGCGCATGCGGCGTTTTCCAACTTTCGCGTGGGAGCGGCGCTGCGCGCGAAATCGGGAAGAATTTTCGGCGGCTGCAATGTGGAAAACGCAACCTACGGGCTGACGATTTGCGCGGAGCGCGTGGCGATTTTCAAAGCGATCAGCGAGGGCGAACGCGGCTTCGACGCGATCGCGGTGGTGACGGATACGGATAGATTGACTCCACCTTGCGGGGCTTGCCGGCAAATCATCTGGGAATTCTGCGGAGACGTTCCGGTCATCATGGCGAATCTGAAAGGCGCCGTGGAGGTTGTGCAGATGCGGGATCTTTTTCCACGGCCGTTCGACGATTCAAACCTCTAAGCCAGCATCGTAAGGGTGCACCTCCTCGGGGTGATCCCCTAGTCTTTTTTGTAAGTGTTGACAACAAAGACGGTTGCGCAGCGCGATTTTGGAAGTGTTCATTCTAAACGCCGTTACACGCGCGTATCTCACAAGTGTTGATTCCAAAACTATTTAGCGGGCGGAGAGCGCGGTGAAAGATCCAGACCCCACACCCCACACCCCCTGCCCTCGCGTGTGAAGGCTTGAGCACCCGCTCGCGTACACGGAGAAAAACCTCACCAGGATGAGGGAGGCGAGGAAGTCTTCAAAGCCGAGTTCACTTGCCGGAAGGAACCTAGACAGGAGGATTCGGTCCGGAAAGCATGCCGCCATCGAGGACGAGGGATTGTCCGGTCATGAAAGAGGCGCGGTCCGAGCACATCCAAACGACGGCTTCGGCGATTTCCATGGGAGCGCCAAAGCGGCCGATGGGGTGATGACTGAGCGCAAATTTCTTCATGTGCGGCGCACCGAAGATACGTTCACCCATGGGCGTTTCGATGACGGCAGGGCAAACGACGTTGACGCGGATGCCGGAACGCGCGGTTTCGAGGGCGGCGGACTTGGTGAGACCGATGACGCCATGTTTGCTGGCGCAATAGGTGGCCGCGCCAGCCGCACCCATGAGGCCAGCGACAGAGGCCATATTGACGATCGCGCCGCCTGCACCCTGCTTGAGCATCTGCTGAATTTCGTGTTTGAGGCAGAGCCAGGTGCCTTTGAGATTGATGTCAATCGTGCGGTCCCAGTCTTCCTCCGCCTGATCGGCTATGGGGATCCAGTTTCCTTCGATACCGGCGTTGTTGAAAGCGACATCGAGGCGGCCATATTTTTCGACCGTTTTCTGGATGAGGGCAGAAACGTCGGCGGCTTTCGCGACATCGCACCTGACGAAGAGCGCCTCGCCGCCGGAGGAACGGATCATTTCGACGGTTTCTTTTCCCTCGGGTTCGCGGCGGCCGGCGACAACGACTTTTGCTCCAGCTTTGGCGAAGAGCACGGAGGCATCACGGCCGATTCCCGAGGTTCCACCAGTGACCAGACCGACTTTGCCGTGCAATTCAGGTTTCATGAGGGCTCCGAGTGAGGCTGGCGTTCCAAACGGTTGAAGGAGTGTAGGCCGTGCCTGGTGCAGGCGTCAAATGTGGATCGCGCTGTCTAAATACGTCCTGGGTTGGGTTGCAGTACGGATGGTCGGCGGACTGGACGATGCCTAGGTTTCTTTGCTGTTTGCCTGAGTTTGTGTTACCTGCTGCATCCCAGCAGGGAGGACAATGGGTCCGACAGTTTGTTCGTAGGTTTTGAGGTTCTGGAGGAGCACTAGGGCAAATGCTTTGGCGTGCTGGGGAGACATTGTGACGCGCAGTTTTTGATTGACGTTTAAGACCCTGTCCTCGACGTTTGTGATTTCTCCGAAAATGAATGAGAGATCGAAGGCGCTCATTGTGAAGGCCACGTTGTTTGAATAGATCGAGTGGAAATCTGGGGCCTGAGTGTTGTGTATGTTTTCCGGCTTGACCAGAGAGCCGATCGGGTTGGGGTGTTGAGCAACTGAGTCACTCTTCTTTGGTTTAGCCATATCCATCTCCTATTCCCTTTGGCGCTTATGCAGCCTGCGTCGCGGTACTCGATATGCCTGTTCCCACGTTACTGAGAAGCTGTCATCGGGGTAGAAGCCGACAGGCGGGGCTGCGTGTATCATGAATATGTTGGTTTGCTGGGGCGCGAGGGTTGGGGCGGCTGTTGGGGTGGATACCTCCAATGCCTTGTCCTGAGCGAACGCTGGAGGTTCCAGGGTAAATTCGGACTTGCTCAAATCCCAATCCACCACCTCGCTGAATGGCGCGAAACGAACTACGAGCCCTACATCGAAGACGTGGGCCAGATTGAGCAGCGTGGAGACTGAATATTTGCCGTAGTCGGGGTTTTCCAGCCTCGAAACCGCTGACTGGAGCTTAGAGTCGCCGAATGCCTTTACCGCCAGTTGGCCTTGGGTCCAACCCCTTGCCTCGCGCATCTTCCGTAGCTGGAATGCCACAGTATCTTTTGTGTGCGCCTCAATGAAGGCTTGTCTGTAGATTGGGTCTTTCAGCTCATTCACCAGCTTTTTTCTTTTAGAGGTGGTGATATTCAATGCATCCCCATTGGCCATTTTTCACCTCCTTGATCCGTCGTTTGGCAGTTTCCTTCCAGCCCGGCGGGTCGTAGATCTTCTGTTTATGCATGAAACCGAGGACCATAACAAAAAATCCTTTGTGATCGAAGCCAGCAACCCGCCATTGGATACCGTCTGCCTTCCACTTGATTTCGCAGAGTTCGCCCTCTATTTTTCGAAATTGCGTCTTATTCCAAAGCGCTCGATTGATTTTGGCCAAATTTTCGGATCTAACTCTGAACGCGGCCCTAGCGGCCGGCTTCCCTGAGAGCCACCCTGTTATTTCTCCGATACTCTGCCTAGCTCCAATGATCTCCTTCAATTGGAGGTAAGACCGTTCGGTCTTGGATTCGCCATTCATTATATAGCAAAAAAATTATATTGCAACCGCCCATTTTCTACATTACAATTTTGTTATGAACGCAGGGTCGCGGGCGACGCTATGAATATACTGAATACGTATGCGCAAAGGCAAGGGTGGGGCCGCGCCGAGCGTGGCGGTTCAGTTCGGTTAGCGCCTCCTCAGGGCCGTGGTCCCGTTAGAGTTGCATTTGTGGTGCTGCACCATAAAAGTGCAACTACATATAGTGTAGGAGTTTCTGGCGTGCTAGAATGCGCCTGAAAGCAACAACGCCTCGCTGTCGAGAGCGAGGCGCTGAAGTCCCGTGGTGTTGACGGGGATATAGTGGAACCTAACGTCCGCTATTGTGGCACTCCAGTGCCTCCCCGTCAATACCGCCAATACTAACCAGCGGGAGACACACGCTTAGGGTGTTTCCCGTGGAGCCGCCTTGACGGGCCGCAAAGAGCGCCGCTCAGGCAAAGGAGAACTGGAATGCAAGTAATTTGGATTAAGTGCGGCAATGGTGGTAATTGGTGTCCGCTAGAGACGCTTGATCTTGGAAGTATAGGTGATGTTCAGGGCGTTTACATCATCTGGCATGGGGGAAACCCCAGTAGGGTTGTAAGAGTCGGGCAGGGTGACATCAAAGACAGGCTGAGTAAACACCGAAACGATAACAAGGTCACGCAATACGCAAAGTACGGAACACTCCGCGTTACATGGGCATCCGTGTCTTTGAAGTATCGGGACGGTGTTGAGAGGTATCTTGCGGAGACTTGGAAGCCACTAATTGGAGACGCCTTTCCGGACGCTCAGCCAATTGCTGTGAATTCTCCGTGGTCGTGACAGCCATTCCAGCGAGAATGGTGTCCGCGACCTCGATCAGCTTCATGTACTGAAACCAAGCCCACGGCGGTTCGCTGCCAGCGTCAATCTTTTCTTTCGCCCATTGACGTATGCGCCTCAGTTCCGCCGTTGGTTTGGTGTCCATAAGCCTTACCCTATATTAGTCGAGAATGTCAGAACAATGGATTTATTCAATCAAGGTGCCTAGTTTGGTCAGCCTGCTCTATTAGTGCCTTCACAAGTGTTGATTCCAAAAGCTCTTAGCAAGCAAAGCGTGCAACGAGGGATCGAAACCATATCGCGGAGGCGCGTGGGTACGCGCGTGGTCAAGAAGAAAGAGAGGACCCACCTCAAAGTGCGAGGATGAAGCGCCCGCAGAGCCGATCTGAAGACCGGTTACTACAGATGCTCGAGTCCACATTGGAGCATCGTCGCAGGGTTCATACGCGCAAAAGGTGCTCTCCCGGGAGACTTGCGGTTAGCGGGCGGCGGCGAGTTGGGGGACACGGGAAAGGCTTTGGAATTCGGCGTCGGTCAGTTGGAGAGCAGCAGCGGCGACGTTTTCCTCGAGATGCTCGATGGAGGAAGTGCCGGGGATCGGGAGCATGACGGGGGAGCGCTTGAGGAGCCAGGCGAGGGCGACTTGTTTTGGAGTGGCGTTGTGGGCGCGGGCGACCTGGTTGAGGATTTCGCCAGCTGCGCGGCCCGCGCCGAGCGGGAACCAGGGAATGAAGGCGATGGCGTTCTTTTCGCAGTAGTCCACGACGTAGTCCCATTCGCGGTCGGCGAAGCTGTAGCGATTCTGCACGGAGACGATGGGAACGATGCGGCGGGCGCGCTCGATGTGTTCCTTCGTGACGTTGGAGAGAGCGACGAAGCGAATCTTGCCTTCTTCTTTGAGCAGGGCGAGCGTGCCGACGGATTCCTCGAGCGGAACGACGGGATCGGGAATGTGGAGCTGATAGACATCAATGCGGTCGAGCTTCAGGCGTTTGAGGCTGCCTTCGACGGCCTCGCGAAGATGAGCGGCAGTGGCGTTATGGGTCCATTGATTGGGGCCGGGACGGTTCCAGCCACCCTTGGTGGCAATGACGAGGCCGGACGGATAAGGATGCAGGGCTTGAGCGATGAGTTCTTCGCTGACATAGGGGCCGTAAGAATCGGCGGTGTCAATGAAATTGACGCCGAGCTCGACGGCGCGGCGCAGAACGGCTATGGCCGCCTGGCGGTCCTTGGGCGGGCCCCAGATGCCATCGCCGGTGATGCGCATGGCGCCAAAGCCGAGGCGATGGACGGGGAGCTGGCCGCCGAGAGAGACAGTTCCCGCTGAGGATGCCGAGAGTTGTTTTGGGTTCACGCTAGCCTCCAAAAGTGCGAGTCTACGCCTCTTTTGATGAAGAGGAGCCATGTTTGGTCACGGAAGAATTGGGCTTCGCCGATGGGGGACCAGAAAGCTTGCGTTAGGAGTCGGAGTTGGCTGGAGAGCGGGAAGCGGATTGGCGATGCGGAAAGGAGCGGAAGACGGCGGCGTACCATTCCTCTATGCCTCGGGTGTCGCTGATTTCGTCTCTGACGGGACCGAGGGTCTGAAGGAGGAGGTTGGCGAGATACGCGAGAGTCGCGGCGGTGCGGGGTGGGATGCGGCGGGAGGCGACGAGGGACCAAAGACGCGTGAGGAGGACGTTGAGGTCATTGGCGGTTTTGATCTCGCCGGAGAAAGTGCCAAGCTGGGCGGCGACTTCATCGGGAGCGGATTCGAGACAGGCGCGCTCATGGAAGCGGCGTTCCCGGTCGGCGTGGAAAAGGCAGAGAAAGGGATGGGACGGCGCGATGGGCATGCGGCAGTGGCGGCCATCGGCGAAAGGGAACTGGCAAGTTGCTGGAAAAGAAGGGGTTGCTGGTTTTCCGGATTTTTTGAGCATGGAAGACACCTTTGCGCAAGAGCTTGAAATACAGGAATTGGAATAGGAAATACAGCGAGAAGAGGCAGAAATTCCCGGCAATTATGCTAGCACAAAGCAGGGTACCTGTCAAGACATATTATGTAATGGTATCCCTTTGGCAGCGTTGAAGGGTGAAGAGGAACGGAGAGGTGCTGGGGCCGAATTTCGCGCGGCGAGAAATGATCCAGAAGGCTCCGAGGGGTAAACCGCGCACGCGGAGAAAGTTGAGAGTACACTCGGCATACCGCGAGGGAACGGATACGGAGGGAAAAAGGGATGTGGCGCCGATCGAGAATCTGCCTCGCGACCGTGCTTTTCCTTCCTGCTTCGATTGTTGCCCAAGGGACGCATGTTCACGGCGAGACCGAGGGGCTGGGAAGCGTTTCGTTTCCCATTTCGTGCCAGCCGCAGGTACAAGCTGAGTTCAATCGAGGAGTGGCGCTGCTGCACTCATTCGCTTACGCCGAAGCGAAAAAGTCATTCAGCGAGGTTGCGGAGAAAGATCCGCGATGCGCGATGGCGCATTGGGGCATGGCGATGACGTATTTTCGTGAGCTGTGGGATCCGCCGATTGTGAAGGCGACGATTCGCGACGCACAGAGAGAAATCCGGCAAGCACAAGAGCTTGGAGCGAAGACGGAGCGCGAGCGCAATTTCGCGAGTGCGCTGGCGATAATCTTTGAGGATGCCGGGAGGGTGAACTATCGCGAGCGGGCGGGTCGCTATGAGGTTGCGATGAGGCAAATCGCGACCGGAAACCCCGATGATTCCGAGTCGCAAATCTTCTATGCGCTGGCGCTGCTGGCCAATGCGTCTCCGAGCGACAAGAACCATTCGAGACAGAAGCAAGCGGCGGCGATTCTGGAGCCGCTATGGCGGGAGTACCCTAACCATCCGGGAATCCCGCACTACCTGATTCATGCGTACGACAATGCCGAACTCGCGCCGAGAGGACTTACGGCGGCGAGGGATTACGCCAAAATCGCTCCGGCAGCGCCGCACGCGCTGCACATGCCTTCGCATATTTTCACGCGCCTGGGAATGTGGGACGACTCGATTGCTTCCAATCTGGCAGCGCGAAAAGCGGCGCACGATCAAGGCGACACGGGGGAAGAGCTCCACGCGATGGACTACCTGGTGTACGCCTATTTGCAGGAAGGACGAACGGAGGAAGCTGGAAAATTGGTCGGGCAAGTGAAAGGAATGTCCCAGCTGGATTTAAGGGACTTCAAGATCGCATACGCGGCAACGGCGATGCCGGTTCGATACGCGGTTGAGCGGAGGCGATGGGAGGAGGCGACGAAAATCGAACCGCCGGATGGACCACCGCCACACGTCGTCGCCATTGGCGTTTGGGCAAGGGGGATGGGATTTGCGCGAAGCGGAAGCTCGGCGGCTGTAAAGCCGGAGATCGCGAAGCTGAGAACGATTGAAGGGCAGCTGCGGGCATCCGGCAATGGGTACTGGGAGAAGCAGGTCGAGATTCAGAGAGTGGCGCTGGAGGGGTGGTCGGCACAAGCAGAAGGAAAGGCTGAGGAAGCAGTGAAGTTGATGCGGCAGGCGGCGGACGAGGAAGATGCGGTTGAAAAGTTGCCGGTCACGCCGGGGCCGATTGTTCCGGCGCGGGAACAGCTTGGCGATTTGTTGCTGGAACAGAAGCAGCCGGAACAAGCGCGGAAGGAATTCGAAAGGGCTCTCGAGAATGCGCCAGGGAGGCGAGGGGCAGTGGAGGGCCTCGCGAGAGCAAGGGAGCCGGGCTGAAGCCCGGCCTCTACACAAGCCCGGAAAAGGGAGCCAGTGAACAGGCTGTTTGCAGCAGGGGTTCGGCAGAGGAGCAGGGCTCAGGGGTGGAGGGAGCGGAAGGTGGCGAGGCAGCGTTTGGCGGTTTCGAGCTCGGAGTAGTCGCTGCCTTCCTGCTCGATGAGGTAATACTCGAGGCCGCCCACGGATTCGGCGGCGGCGAAAAGTTTCTTCCAGGGCGCGACGCCTTCACCGAGCAAAACACGATAGCCTTTTTCAGGCGACCAATCCTTGCAATGCATGGAACGAATGCGACCGGGGTGGCTCTCGATCCAGCGGACGGGATCGGCAACCGCAGCGACGCAAGTGCCGACATCGAGCTGAAGCATGATGCTTTTGTCCGTATTGGCAGAGAGGAGTTCCATGGGGACCTGATTGTCCACGGATTTCCATTCGAGATCGTGATTGTGATAGCCGGCGTGAAGGCCGTGGGAGGCGAGGGATTGGTTCGCGGAGTTGAGGGTATCGGCGATGCGCTTCCAGCCGTCGAGGGTCTTTACGTTGTCGCCGGGACTGGCAAGGACGACGTAGTGGGTGCCGAGAGCGTGGTTGAGCTCGATGGCTTTGTTGATGCCATCGGGAGAGAAGGATTCGAGGGAATTGTGGGTGGAATAGCAGCGGATGCGAAGAGAATCGAGAAGCGTGCGGACCTGGGCGGCGTAATCGGGCGTCCAGTCGTAGTAAGGGGCGTAGAATTCGACGCACTGGTAGCCGAGGTGGGCGACGCTTGTGACGGTGCCCATGAGGTCTTGCTTAAGGGCATTGCGAACGGAGTAGAGTTCGAGGCCGACGGGAATATGGCGCGCGGCGAGGAGGGAGTGGGGAAGGGCGGAGGCGAGGGGAGCGGAGGCGAGCAGCGATAGAAACGAGCGGCGGGAAAGGTGATTGCTCGAAGTCATAGCGAAAAGAGCCTACCACAGGGAGAGAGGCGAACGATGGGGAGCGAGCGGGAGAGCTACGAAGAGATGCTGAACGTGGCAGTGGAAGAGGCAAGAACAGGTCTCGCGGAGGGAGGGATTCCAATAGGGGCGGCGCTGTTTGATGGCGATGGGCGGCTGCTGGGCCGCGGCCATAACCGGAGGGTGCAGGAGGGGGATCCTTCGGCGCATGGAGAAACGGACGCGTTCCGGAAAGCGGGGAGGCAGAAGAGTTACCGGGACAAGATCATGGTGACGACTTTGGCGCCGTGCTGGTATTGCAGCGGATTGATCCGGCAATTCGGGATCGGGACGGTGGTGGTGGGCGAGTCGGAGAATTTCCAAGGGGGACTGGAATGGCTGAGGGAGAGCGGAGTAAAGGTGATCGAGATGAGGAACGAGGAGTGCGCGAAGATGCTCAGAGAGTATATTGCCGAGAATTCTGGTATATGGCATGAGGACATCGGAGAAGAATGAGATTTTGGCAGCAAAGCGAGAAATCGCGATTGAGGAGGCACGAGGGTGCGGTAAGGTAGAGGAAACAACACCGTGTGGAGCAGGGAATTTCAACGACGGAGGGAAAGCTGCGAGTCCAGGCGAGCAGCAAAAGGCTGAGAGGAACGTATGACCCCTTCCGTGCAAGGCGCCGCGTACGCGGGCGAGCGCAAGTGTCCGTTTTGTGGCAGACCCGTTCGGGGCGGATTGACGCAGTGTCCCTTTTGCCGCGAGGCGATACCGCAAGTAGGGCCGGTGTCGAGGGGGAATCCCCTCGAGGGCCGGCGGAGGATGCGGCAGGGATTGCTGTATATGCTGCTGGCGCTGATCGTGTATTACTTCGGGTCTGGGCGTAGCGGGCTGCAATTGCCGGTGCAAGTGCCTCCCCTTGTGACGCAATATCTGACGTGGCTGCTGTTTCTCGGCGGAGCTGGGATGGTGGTGTACGGATACTACTTGAAGGTTCGCGGTTGAGTTTTCTTGTTTCCTCCTTTCCTGCCGCGCCTTGGCCACCGTCGTTACCTTCCTCAGGGCGAGTCGTGGAGTTGACTAAGCACGACGTCAATTGAGATAGATGTGGGCTGCGATAAGCACCGCGATGGAGATCATGGCAGTGAAATGGACGCGGCGGAGCACAATGTGCGCTATACCCTTGGTGGAGCGCATCGCCACCCCCAAAAAAGCTTGCAGAAGCAGAAGTCCAAGAGCGTAGGTGGCGAGCCGCAGCCCCGTGAGGCTCGTGTGGGGCATGTGACCGGAGGACATGGGAATCCAGGCGTGAATCAAGGCGAGGACGGGGAGAGCATAGCCGAGCCAGAAGTGGGGGCGCATCGAGGCGAAAAAAGAAGTAGAGCTCGCAGGCGAAATGGGTGACTTGCGGAACCTAAGGAGAAACGGCCAAGCGAGCTGGAAAAAGATCAAGAGAGCCGTAACCCAGCCGAATATGTTGTTTTGAGAGAAAGAGACGGACGATTGAGGCATGATTCATTCCTCCGGCAGCGCATTTAGGTTGTCAGCGTGAGGCTTATAGCGCTGTACAGGGTCAAGAGGTTTAGTGGTGAGAGGCGGAGGCGGGACAAGACGCGGGAGTTGATGGATCGGCCTCTGCAAAGGCGTCCGCGAGGCGGGCGCGCATGGACTGGAGAGCGAGGATTTGCGCGTCAATGCGATTGAGAGTGCGGCCCATGATGGCCACTGCATTGCGATATGAGCCGGGCGATAAGGCACGGCGGCGATGAATCCCAACGGAGAGATGGAGTTCGAGGAGTTGCTTAATGTCGCGCAGAGTGAAGCCCAGCAACTGCGACCTGCGGATGAAGCGGATGCGATCCAGGTCGGACTCCGCGTAGGCGCGGTAGTTCGAGGAGGTGCGCTGGGGCTTGCGGAGGAGGGAACAGCGCTCGTAAAAGCGGACGGTCTGAACGTTGACGCCGGCGCGGCGGGCGAATTCTCCGATACGCATGGAGCCTCCTAACGTAAGGATTAACCTTATATCGAGCTATAGGGTCAAGGAAAGTGCGAGAGGGCCGAGGGGGCAGAACGGGGACGGGAACCCTTTGCCGAAGAAAAGGCAAACAGGCGGGTTTACCCTCAGGGCACTTTTGAGGCCGCGGGCACCTGCTGGGCGGGACAACGTGGGGCAAAACGCGAGCCTGTTTCGGGA
>Ga0335076_10004402_pt1 | contig 14243 bp, 9 predicted proteins | sample Lox_Sample_25_FD_206717 | JGI IMG/M metagenome (GOLD analysis project Ga0335076, IMG submission 206717) | Soil microbial communities from Loxahatchee National Wildlife Refuge, Florida, United States - Lox_Sample_2.5 | ecosystem: Environmental > Terrestrial > Soil > Wetlands | place: USA: Florida... | reverse complement strand
CGGTAGAAAGATCGATGCTGTCGACGAGTACTTTGCCGGAGCCGGGCGTGTAGAAAGCGGAGATTAGGCCGATGATCGTGGATTTTCCGGAACCGGAAGGGCCAACCAGTGCGGTGACCGTGCCGGGTTGCGAGTCGAAGCTGATGCCGTGAAGGACTTCCTTGTTAGCTTCGTAGGAGAAGTGAACGTCCGAAAACTCGACGTGCCCCGCGATGCGCGAAATGGAGAAAGTGCGGCGCGGATCCTGATCCTCCTTGGATTCGTTCAGGATTTCCCGGGTGCGTTCGAGGCCGGTGATGGCTTCCGTGATTTGCGTTCCGATATTCACGATCTGGAAGACCGGCGCGACCATCAGCACGAGGTACGCGGAGTAGGAGATGAGTTCGCCCTTGGTCATGGTGCCGGCAAGAACCTGGCGCGCCCCGAAGTACATGATGACCGCGCTGACGAAGCCCATGAGAGCCGCTCCGGAGAGGCTCATCAGCGAAGTGGTAGTCAGGGTCTTCAGCACATTGTCGAGCAGCTTCTGCGCTCCCGCCGCAAAGATTCTCTCCTCGCGATCTTCGGCGTGATAGCCCTTCACGACGCGCACCCCGCCGAGAGATTCGGTAAGGCGGCCGGTGACTTCCGCATTGATTTTCGGGCGCGCGCGGAAGATGGGCCGGATGGCGGCGAAAGCCTTGTTCAAGAAGAGTGCGAATGCCACGAGCACGCCGAACGCGACGAGGGTCATGAAAGCGCTGGTACGGAGAAGGATGATGAGCGCGAGGATCGCCGTGAGCACGCCTCCCACGAACTCGACGAGGCCGGTGCCGATGAGATTCCGGATGCCCTCCACGTCGCTCATGATGCGCGAGACCAGAACGCCGGTCTTATTCGCGTCGTAATAGCTGATGGAAAGACGGCCAATATGCGCCTGCACCTGTTTGCGCATGTCTGTGATCATGCGTTGCGCCGATTTGGAAAGCAGCTGCGTGAGGGTGAAGGAAGTTATCCCCTGGACCAGGGTCGCGCCAATGACGATCAGAACGATCGGCAGCAGGAGATTCATCTGGTGCCGGTCGATCACATTGTCAAACAGGTATTTGCTCGAGCCGGGCAAAACCAGCCCGGCGACGCGGTTGATAGTCACGAGGATCAGGCCGAGAAAGAGCATGCCGCGACGCGGATGAATGAGCGCCCAGATATCGGGCAGGGAACTCCAGTTGATTTTCTTTTTCGCGGGCTTGGCGGCGGCAGTACCGGCGGCGGCGCGCGCAGTTGTGGCGGTCGTGGCCATAGTGGATCAGTTCACCTTGGGAGAATAACAAGTTCGATGACCAGGATGGAAAGAAGTAATAAGGCAGAAAAGCCACGAAGGCGCGAAAGAAGAGGCAGGCCTCTCGGCTCTTTGTAGCCTTATCAAAAGAAGGGAGATGCGGATGTGGTAGATCGCGGAAGTAAGACTACGAGATTCGTTGCCCGCATAACCTGCAAAGTTTGTTCGACTAGCGTACCGCGGGTGTGACGACGATGTTGCGAAAGGCGACGTGTCCTTTCTCGCTGCCCTGAAGGTAGATGGGGCCGGGCAATCCTTCGTGGCTGTCGAGCGCGCCGCCGGTGATGCCCGGAATTTCCTGATTGTTGATGACCGTCTGCCCATTCTGGACCACGGTGATCATGCGGCCGACCAGGGTGATATCGAAGGTCTGCCACTGACCGGGTTTGCGAGGCAGTTCCGGTGTGGGCGCCAGGAAGCCGTAGACACCGCCGGTGTGATGACTGGGGGGCTCAGCTGCGGATTCGGTTTCGATCTGAACTTCGTAGCGCCCGCGGAGATACACTCCACTGTTGGAATCCGGCCCAGAATTAAATTCGATGTGCAGCTTGAAGTCTTCGAACTTCGAGTTGCTGATCAGTTCCGGACCTTCGCCGGGCGATACCAACGTGGCGTTTTCCACGTGCCACACGGCGGAGGAGGTGGACTTCGTCATGCTCCATCCAGACAGATCTTTTCCATTGAATAGCGTGACAGGCTTGCCCCATTTGGCAGTGCCGCTGCGCTTTAGTGAAGGCGCGCGTTCACCAATCCAGGTCCAAACCACGCCGTCGGGTCCTGTGGTGGTTCCGGAGAGCCGGTTACCACTCAAGCTAGCTTCGAAGACCATATCGTCCTTGCGGTCTTCTTCCTGTTTCGGGGAGACGAATTTGAGGCGACCGTTGGTGATTTCAACTCTCGAAAGCGGACGGGCGTTTCCCCAGCGCCCAACCATGACGGCTTTCAGTTGACCGTTTTCCTGCGTCAGCTCAAGCCACGATGGATATTCGCGGTCCGGCGCTTTGAGGGTCAGATCCCAGCGACCAAGGAATGGCGCGATAGAATCGGCAGGATTCGAGGTTGAGGCGTTTGCGGAACGAGTGCTGACAGAGGTGGCGGTAATCGCAAAGCAGAACGCGGTGACGACTACGACGAAGGCGACGCGATGCAGTTTCATGGCCAGGACCCCTTCTTTTCGGCGCGAGATGAGGCTATCGCCGGTCTGCTGATTCCGAGCGACCGAGCGTGGCACTAACTATACTCTTCTCTTCCGGCGAGCATCGAGGGATGGGCCACAGAGGAAGAATAAAGCCCGGCTCCGTTCTCTTTCCGAAACGGGAGACATTCGTTGCATGCAAGTTGTGGCAACATATCGTTCTACGATATGCTTGTCAGCCTTGCGTCGTGAGCAAGTCGTTACTGGAAATCGTGGGCCCGTCCGGGAATTTCCTTTCTGGTTCGTTTTGCGATCGTCAAGTGGCCGAACCGGCTGCATTTTCACGGCAAGTTCGGCGGTGAGACGGAAATCGATGAGACCGCGCTCTCATTTGGAGCGAAGGAGAAACCAGCGCATCGCCACTCCCAGTGGCATGTGGGTTTCCTGGAAGTTCGGGCAACAGGGCGCCACTTCCCGCGTCGAAGACTTCAGCATGTCCGGGGCGTTTATCGCGTCACAGGAAACCGTCGCGCTGGGATCGCGTCTGGAACTGCATTTTTCCCTGCCGGAAGGACAAATCCAGATACAAGCCATCGTCCGCAACGTGAGAGAGGGCCAAGGAATGGGTGTGGAGTTCATGTCCATGCGCGGTAAGGACCTCGACCTGATTCTGGCCACGGTGAAGAGACTGTTGGGGTAAAGACCGTGCTGCGGGGAGATCGCGTACCACTTCAATTGAATCTTTCCGAGGGCCTGACTTTCCCGCCAATCAGGGCGTCTTTTCCTTCAGCGCCAGGGAACCTGGCTGCGCCCCAATGCGTACCGAATAAGTGGGGGTGTTCATGCGCGACCTGACCAGCAAACTGCGGTATGCGATGCGCCAGTTCCGACTGGCGCCGATGTTCACGGTGGCGGCAATCCTCACGCTGGCGCTGGGAATTGGCGGAACTACGGCGATTTTTTCACTGATTCACACGGTGATGATGCGCTCGTTGCCAGTGAGCGACCCGGCGAGCCTGTACCGGGTCGGGGAAGGCGATGACTGCTGCGTGGAGGGTGGGCCGCAGGACACCTGGGGGATGGTTTCGTTCCCCCTCTACGAACGGCTGAAAAAAGAGATGCCCGAGTTTGAGGAGACCACGGCGTTCCAGGCCGGTCGCTGGCGCATGGCGGTGCGACGCCAGGGGGCGGAAACCGCGGCCAGGCCATTGCGCTCGGAATATATCGACGGACATTACTTCTCGACTTTGGGAGTTGGCGCGTACATCGGGCGCGTGATCGGCCCGGAAGATGACAAGCCGTCGGCGCCGCCGCTTATGGTGTTAAGCCATCGCGCGTGGCAAACGGTCTATGGCGCGGACCCCTCGGTGGTCGGATCAACGTTCGTAGTGGAAGGGCGTCCGTTCACAGTGATCGGCGTTGGGCCAGCAGGATTTTTTGGCGAGACGTTGGAGAGTGATCCACCGGACGTTTGGGTGCCGTTGCAACAGGAACCGATGATCAATGCGGACGGGAGCCTGTTACGCCAACCGATCTCGGCTTGGCTGCGCGTGATAGGGCGACTGAAGCCGGGCGCGACTACGGCGGGAATGTCCGCGCGTTTGACCGGAGTTTTGCGGCAGTGGATGCAGTATGACTCTCAGTATCCGCCGAACTGGATGGAAGACGTGGTAAAAAACCTGCCGAAACAAGTGCTGAACGTGGTGCCGGCAGGAGCAGGCGTGGCGGTGATGAAGCAAGAATATGGGCGAAGCCTGCAGATTTTGTTGACGGTGTGCGCTCTGGTGCTGCTGATCGCATGTTCAAACGTGGCAAATTTGCTGCTGGCGCGGGGCGTAGCGCGGCGAGGACAAACGGCGGTGAGAATGGCGGTAGGCGCGACGGCCAGGGAAATCGTGACGCAAGCGCTGGTGGAAAGCGTGCTGCTGGCGATTGGCGGTGGAATCGTGGGGCTGGTGGTGGCGATGGGCGCGGAGCAGTTGCTGCTGAGGCTGGCGTTTCACGGATCGCATTTTCTGCCGATCAGCGTCACACCTTCGTGGACCGTTCTTGGGTTCGCGTTCGGACTGGCGTTGCTGACGGGAATTATTTTTGGTGCGGTGCCGGCGTGGCTGGCGACGCGCACGGACCCGGCCGAAACGCTGCACGGAATGGGGCGGGGAACGAGCGATCGTACATCGTTGGCAAGGAAGGCGCTGCTGGTGGTGCAGGCGACGGTGTCGGTGGTGCTGGTGGCGGGTTCCACGATGCTGGGGCGCAGCTTGAACAAACTGGAGCACCAGGATTTTGGGTACCAGGTGCCCGGACGGGTGGTGGTTTCGCTGAACGCTCCTCCAGCCACGTATACCCAGCCGCAGCTCATTGCCTTGTACCGGCAAGTGGAACGCGAGACTTTGCAGATGCCTGGAATCAAGGGCGCCGGCCTGGCAATGTACAACCCACTGACCGACAACTGGGGCGAATTGATCGTTGTCGAAGGACACCCGCCGGGAAAGTTGAGCGAAGACTCGGGCGCGTCGTGGGACCGCGTGAGCACGGACTATCTGCAGAATTTTGGTGTGCAGGTGGTGCGCGGGCGGGGATTTACCGCGGCCGATAACGAAACGACAGCACCCGTGGCGGTGGTGAATGAGGCGTTCGTGAAACGGTTCTTCAAGAGCGACGAGAATCCGCTGGACCAGCATTTCGGAATCGATCTGCCTGAGAATGCCAGCACCATTCGGATCGTGGGCATCGTCCGCGATGCGAAGTTCGCGGGATGGGGGCTGGATAAGCCGGCGCGGCCGATGTTCTACGTGCCGTTGGCGCAGACGGTGAATTATCAGCACGAGCTATTGAAGAAGATCGAATTGCGTTCGCATTTCATGGGTGGCTTGATGCTGGTGACCGATTTGCCGACCGGCCAACTGGAGGCGCTGCTCACGCGGACGCTGGCGGACCTGGATCCGAATCTGACATTTAATAGCATCCGAACGATGCGGCAGCAAGTGGAGCTTTCGTTCGACCAGGAGCGAGCCGTGGCGAGCCTTGCGGGATTGTTCGGGATCGTGGCACTGCTGATGGCCGCGGTGGGACTGTATGGCGTGACCGCGTATTCCGTGGCGCAGAAAACGAACGAGATCGGGATTCGCATGGCGTTGGGGGCGGACCGCTACAAGGTCGTGCAACTGGTGTTGAGCGGCGCGTTTGCGCGCGTGTTGTTTGGATTGCTGCTGGGCCTGCCGCTGTCGGTGGGCGCGGGGAAGTTGATCTCGGCGCAATTGTACGGTGTGAAATGGTGGGACCCGCTGGCGCTGGCTGTGGCGGCGGGAGCACTGGCGCTGTGTTCTTTCGTAGCGGCGATGATTCCCGCGAACCGCGCGGCGAGCATTGCGCCGATGAATGCGTTGAGGATTGAGTAGGGGCGAGAAAAGCGACCCCTTCGACAGGTTGTTAAGAACACAATTTAAGAAAAATTCCGCGCCCACACAAACCAGAAGCTGTGCGGCAACGCCCGATGTGCATGAGGAAGGATACGCCACCTGCCCCGGCGGACTTGGCGTGGACGGAAACGAGGAATGTCGGCGCACCGACCAAAAAAGAGAAGCGAAGAGGCCAGAGAGCAAAAGAAGAAGGGAAGGGGATAGTGACTCATCTGTGGGCCGCGCGGAAGAGCGCCGCGGCTGCGTATCGAGAAGCGCTGAGATACAAAATGTCGGCGCGCCGACATTTAAAGTAATACTTTAACTATCAGGGATTCTTCGTTCGAATGAGAAACATATTCGCAAGAGTTTGGGGTGCGGTTGAGGGGATTGGGGTTGGCGCGCTCGTACCCGGGAGCGAGTGATAACTAGTAAGTAACTATGGAGGAGCGCGCACCGCGAAGGTCCCGCAAGCGAAAGCACGGGCTGACGACCCGCCGTTACAAAGGCGAAGCGAAGAAAGAGCGGGCTTGAAAGCCAGCAGCACACGGGCGCAGAGAACGAAGGCACCGCGGTCAATTCAATTTCCTACCTGGCGGACCGCCTCAGAAGGCGGTTCCTACTTGGGCGGGTTCGGCGTAGTCGAAGAGGGTCATGAAGCCGAAGTCCATGTGGAGTTGCTGGTGGCAGTGGAAGAGGGTGAGGCCGTGATGGTTGGCAAGGAATTCGATTTCGGCTTCCTGGTAGCCGCCAAGCATGAAGACATCTTTGAGGATGCCGGAGGCGGGGACTCCGGCGACGCTGATGAGCTCGAAGCTGTGACGGTGAAGATGGATGGGGTGGATGTCGTCACTTTGGTTGCGCAGGCGGAGGCGGTAGCGATTGCCCTGTTTGAGGTGCAATGAGGCGGGAACGGGATTTTCGGACATGGGGAAGGCGGTGCCGTTGATGGTCCAGCGATTGAAGCCATTTTCGGCGGCGTTTTCCTTGGCAAACGTCATTTCGAGATGATCGTCGGGAAGGTGAGCGATGTCGCCGGGAATAGAGAAACGCGCGTAATTCCATTTGAAGGGTGGCGGCGGAGTCCACACGGGCTTGGATTTTTGGTTGGCATATTCGACGACGATGCCCATGCCGTGATGGCGATCGTCATCGGCGAGATCGCCGAGAATCCACACGCCGGGATGGTTCATGGTGACGAACGCGGAGATGCGTTCGCCGGTGCCGAGCCACAAAACGGGAACCCTGGCGCGTTTGGGGACCGGGTTGCCATCGAGCGCGACAACTTCAAACGTGTGGCCGGGCAAAGCCAGGCTGCGAATTTCCGTAGCGCTGCCGTTGAGAATGTGGAAGAGAACGCGCTCGCCGGATTTAACGCGGATGGGCTCCCCGTGGCCAAGCATGCGGCCATTGATAGTGAAGGCGTTGTAGCCGACTTCGAATCCGCGGGGCAGGCCCTTGGCGAGAGATGCTTTCATGGCACCCTCGCCGGCGTCTTCGAGAGATTTATCACGCGCGGCGGGTGCGAGAAAGTTCATGTCCATATCGCCGCCGCGGCTGAAGGCGGGCTCGAACTCCTTGAGAGTAAGAAAGATTTCGCGGTCGTAAACGCCGGGCGAGGATTTAGGTTCGATGTAAACGGGTCCGACTTGTCCTGAGTACAGTCCCGCGGAGAGATCGGCTCCGGCGCGATGGTGGGTGTGATAGAAGCGGAAGCCGGAAGGAGCAGGAGTGAAGTTGAGGCGGCGCATGCCGTGCGCGGGAATGTAGGGAGTGCCTTCTTCGGCGGCGCCATCGACATCGGTGGGGAGAAATTGGCCGTGCCAGTGGAGTTGCTCGGGTGTGTCGGTGTCGTTAAAGACGTCGACGGTGACGGCCTGACCTTCCACAAATCGGAGAAGCGGGCCGGGGAATTGACCGTTGTAGGTGACGGCCGAGACGATTCGCTTCGGGGCAATCTCGAGAGCGGTGGCCTGAATGTGAAGTGTGTAATCAGGCGCGGATTGACTCTGAGGCTCAGCCGCGGGGAATGCAAAGCGGGGCGACAGGGCCGCGAGTCCGGTGGCGAGACCAACGGTTCGAATGAATTGGCGACGAGATGATTCGCTATCCATGAGTTCCTCAGCGACCGGAGAGCATGCGGCGATCGAGGGACCAAAGGCCCGGGCCCACGGCGACCAGGAAGATCAGCGCGCAGAGCATAGCAAAGTCTGTCCGGGCATCACTCACCATGAACCAGAAGCCCTGATTTGGCCGCGAGAGTTCGGGCAACTTTGTGGTAACGATGGCGGTGGAAATGATGATGAGCAGCGGCAGTGAGGCGGCGCGAGCGCATAGCCCCACCAGGACGAGAACGCCGCAGAGTACCTCGAACACTCCCACAAAATGTGCGGTAAACGCAGGGTGTGCGAAACCGATTCTGACGAAGCGGAGAGCGCCCATGTTGGGATCGGTGAATTTGAGGATACCCTGCGTGAGGAAAATCAGCCCGACCGGGAGCCGAATCAAGAAAATGGCAGCGGGACCGGCAGCGGGTTGAAAAAGGAACCGGAGAAGTGAGTTCATCGAAGGCGCGACACTTGGACAGTATCAGTGTGCCGCCTGAACGACGCCGACTTTGTCGATTCCGCTACAGGCGATGTAAATGCGGCCGTCCGGAGTGGCGGCCATGTTGCGGACGACGCCTCCGCCCGAGGGGATGTCCGCCCGGGCAAAAGATTGCGTCTGGGGATCGAAGCGGATGATGGTGTTGGGTGTTACGCCGGACTCGCTGTACCAGACCATGCCGTCGGGAGTAATTGCGATGCCGTAGGGATGCGACTCCACACCGCCGGGCGAAGGGTAGAGCTTAACCGCACCGGAGGAAAGATCGAGCACGCCAAGATGACCGCTCTTGAAATCGGTGAAGTAGACGGTGTCGTCGGCGGCGATGGCGAGCCGGCGTGGGCGCGCGGGTTCGGGGAGCACGTACTCCTTAATGGCGAGAGTTTCAGGATTGATGGCAGCCATTTTGTTGGAGCCGAGTTCGCAGAAGACTGGAAGGCCCTTGCTGGTGACCTGAATGCCGTAGGGCAGCGCGCCTTCGGTGGGGACTTCTTTCAAGGTGACTTTGCCGGAGGCCGGGTCAATTTTGCCGACCATGTTGCCGCCTTGGACGGTGAACCACAGTGTGCCTCTGGAGTCGAAGACAAGGCTGTGCGGGTCGTCGGCCTTTTTGTCGGGCATTTTGAAAACGGCAACTTTGCCGGTTTTGGGATCGAGTTTGCCGATGTAGCCGCCGAAATTGGCGGTGAACCAGATGTTGCCTTCGCGATCAGCGACCAGCCCGTGGGGCCCGGGGTTCTCGGATTCGGTGAGCGGATATTCTTTGAACTCGCCGTTTTTGGTGTTCAGGCGGCCGAGCTTGTTGGTCATTTGCTCGGTGAACCACAGGGAACCGTCGGGGCCGACGGCCGGATCGTGCGGGTGAGCACCTTTGGTGGGCACCGACCATTCCTGAATCGTAGCTTTGAGTGGCGAGACATCGCCGGGTTGGGCCGGGGGGCGGTGGGGAGAATAGGCCACGGCGAAAAGAACGCCGAGAGCGAGGATCGCCAGCATGGAAAGGGTACGCTTCATGGTCGCTTGCAAGCCGGGTAAGTGTAACTGAAATTCCGGGCTGCGTGGGGCCTAGTGCTTGGACGCGGAGGCGGGGATAACCGGTACACCGGGAATGCAGGAACTCCAGAGGCCAAAGTGGTAGGTTTAAGGGGCAGTGGCGCACGTGACGCATGGCATTGCGGAACCGCCATACTGGCGCCTATCATTAACATAGGACCGTAGCTACCGCCGCGACGTTGGAAGCGGCTTGAGGCAGTCCCCTTTCGCTCCGCTCAGGGCAAGTCCTTCGCCCGCTCCGGGTAAGGCGTCCCGCTCCTGCCGCTGAGACCCCGGGAAGTTGCGCTTGGGCAAGGGGTGTAGACACGATGTGGTAGACAATTTGGTGAATGGTAAAAAAGGATGGAAGCGCGGAAGTGAGACCAGGTGATGCCATGCAGACGACGGACGAACAACTGCTCAACACGAAAGAGTTTATTGCCCTGGAAGATGAGTTCGGCGCACACAATTATCACCCGCTGGACGTGGTGATCGAGCGGGCTGAAGGCGCCTGGGTGTACGACGTGGAAGGGAAACGGTACTTGGATTGCTTGGCGGCGTATTCAGCGGTGAACCAGGGGCATTGCCATCCACGGATTCGGGAAGCGATGGTGGAACAGTCCACGCGGGTGACGCTGACCTCGCGGGCGTTTCGCAATTCGCAGTTGCCGCTATTGCTGAAGGAATTGAACGAACTCAGCGGATTTGAAATGGCACTGCTGATGAATTCGGGCGCGGAAGCGGTGGAGACGGCGGTGAAAGCGGCGCGGAAGTGGGGCTACACGCGGAAGGGAATTCCCGAGAATGCCGCGGAGATCATCGTGTGCGCAGGGAATTTCCATGGGCGCACCACGACGGTGGTCAGTTTCTCGAGCGATGAGCAATACCGCAAAGGGTTTGGACCGTTCACTCCGGGCTTCAAGATTATTCCGTTTGGCGATGCGAAGGCCTTGCGCGCGGCGATCTCGCCAAACACTTGCGCGTTTTTGTGCGAACCAATTCAGGGCGAGGCAGGGATCGTGATTCCGCCCGACGGCTTCCTGCGGGAAGCGGGCGAAATCTGCCGCAAGGACAATGTGTTGCTGATGCTGGATGAGATTCAGTCGGGACTGGGTCGCACCGGGAAGTTGTTTGCCTACCAGCATGAGGACGTGCGGCCGGATGTGCTGATCATTGGGAAGGCGCTCGCGGGGGGATTCTATCCGGTGTCCGGAGTGCTGGCTTCAAAGGAAATCTTGGGCGTGTTCCAGCCCGGCGATCACGGAAGCACATTTGGAGGCAATCCTCTGGCCTGCGCGGTGGCGCGTGCGTCGTTGCGGGTGTTGCTGGATGAAGAGTTGGTGGAACGGTCGGCCGAGATGGGAGAGTACTTCCTCGGAAAACTGCTGACGCTGAAGAGTCCGGTGATCCACGAAGTGCGCGGACGTGGATTGTGGATCGCGATTGAGTTGACGGAGGACGCGCGGAAGTATTGTGAGGCGCTTAAGGAACAAGGTGTCCTGTGCAAAGAGACGCACGCGAAGATCATCCGGATTGCGCCGCCGCTGGTGATTCTGAAGGACGAGATCGATTGGGCGGTGGAGCGGATACGGAAAGCGCTGGGCGGGTAGGGAATCGGCGGGGATTCAGACCACAATTCAGGCAGGACCGTACGTTGAATCCTGCGGACGCACCAATCGCGTCCTCAGGATGACACAGCTTATTGCTGGTGCAGGCGAATTACGGAATTAGTCGGAGGCGGGGCCGGGCGCGGGCTTGGCGGCGGGGCGGTCGATGTGCAGGACGCTGTTGACGAACTGGCTTAGAGTGCCGCCCAGATGGTTCAGGACGCGTTGCTTCAGCGAGGTGTAATCCTGAGTGCCGCAGAAGAGGTCGGAGAGCAACTGGCGGAAGACGGCGTTGCGCTGGAGGAATTGCACCATGCGCGTGGTGACAGCTGTGCCGAGGAACGAGCCGCGATAGAAGCGCCGCACGATGCGCGCCGCAAATTCCAATTCCAATGAAAACGAAGCGCGGACGCGCGCAGGATAGGTTTCCGGGCAGCCTTCGGCGAGCGAGCGGCCCAGAATTTCGCCGGAACGCATGGCGTAAAAAAGACCTTCACCGGTGAGGGGATCAACCCAGGCCGCGGCGTCGCCGCAGAGCGCCCAGTTCCGGCCAATGACGGCGCGATCGGAAAGGGTACGCTCCTGGGGAGAGGGCAGGACGTGGGAATAGAACTTCGCATTATCCGTGACGATCTGCTCGTTGGTGGCAAAACGATGCAGGTGGCCGCGCAATTCGGCGCTGGTGTGAGCAGCCATGCTGCCGCAGATGCCGAGGGAGAGATGGTCCCTGCGCGGGAAGGACCAGATGTAGCCTTCGAAATCGGGAAGGAACTTGATCATGATCTGGTCGGAAGTCTGCGGGACGAAATAGCCCTGAGTCATTTCCAGTTCGTCTTTAGCGAGGGCGCGGGTGCCGGGAAGAAATTGGTTGCGGGCACCTGCGGCGAGAACGACGAAATCGGCATGGCGGGTTTCACCATTCACGGAATAGCAGGGCTTACCGGAAGCGGTGTCGACCAACTGGACGCGGTAGGGATGAATGCGGCAACCGGCGTTGCATGCGCGGTCAAGAAGCAGGCCGTTCAGAACCGTGCGCGAATAAATCACGATGGGATGCTCGAGGTCGAGATGCGCGCGATGATCCTCTGCGCTGATGATCTCCACGTCGCGGATTAACTTCTTGGGAAGGTCGTTATCGAGAAGAAAGGGATAGCACTGGGTGGCTTTGTAGGTCAGGCCACCGCCGCAGGGCTTCTCCCAGGCCAGATGTTCGTCGAAAACATCGACGGAGTGGCCGGCCAAAGCGAGTTGCTCGCCGCACATAGCGCCGGAAGGACCGCCACCAACAATTACGTAGTCAGCCATTCGTCATCCGCAAAATCAACTTGAAATCAGCTCCGGCGCGGGGAGGAAGGTCCGAATCAAGCGGCACTTCTCAAGTAACAGGGAAAAGCACCAGACAGAACCCAGCAAGGAGTATAGCACCGAACACGGCAGCGGCCGTGGCGGAGCCCGTTAAGCGGCGTACCAAATGGATACCCATCCCGGAGAACAGGAAGAAGAGCGCGAAATACGGGGAAAGGAGCACGAGGAGAATCTCTCCGCTCTTTAGAAAGAAAACGCCGAAGGCCAGGGCCAGCCAACTAAGGGCGAGCAGCGAAAACCAAAAGGGAAAGCGCGAGCGCCAAGACGTGGCGGGGCCGGCGAGAACTTCCAGGCCATAAAGAAACAGGAAGGCGGTAACTGCAAACAGCGGGAATCGTACCCAGCGCTGCAGAGTGAGCCAGGCAGAGGTGGCGGTGAGTTCGAACCAGCCGGTGAACAGTAAATGGAGGAGCAGCGCGGCGGCCGCCGAACCGACGAACACCCCGGGCGCGACAGGGGCGAGCTGTCGAGCGCTGCTGAAGTGAAGCAGGATAATGGCAAAGCCAAGCAGCAGGAAAAAACTGGCGAGATAGTCCCCTTCAAAGAGGCGAATTGATTTCAGAAGCTTGAGGTACGGCCAGACGTGAATCAGGAGAAGAGAGAGCAAAGCAACGGCGAGGGCTCCGCGCCAGCGGGAAACTGCCGGAACGGAGGAAAAGTTGGCAGGCGGATTATTCCCGACGAGTTCGCGAAGCAACGGGCCTGCGAGGAGCAGAATGCCGAGCAGGCCGAGCAGGCACGAGAGGAGATTGAGGCGATTGGGCATACGAGGTTGGCCCGTGAGGCCGAGAATATTGGCGGCCCAGGCTTGTGCTTCGCGGACGGCGGTGGGAGAAAAAAGAATGCTGACGTGGGTGGCCCAGGGAACGACGACAAACTGGATGGAAGGATCGCCTGGGGGAACGAGGTCCGCGGCGTTCAGCTTCAGGCCGGGATGTTCGAACTGGCCGACGATGATGCGGGTGTTGGGAAGAATCCTGGGAACACCGTTGAACAGGAGATTTTCGTGGATCACACCGTGTGCGGCCTGCATTGGCGCGGGCGAAATGGCGATTACGCCAGCAGGGCGGAATTTTTCTGCGACCCGCAACGCGATAGCGCCACCCATGGAGTGCCCCGCGAGGATGGTGCGTTCGGGGTTAATCATGCCGCGAGCAGCCAATCCGCGAACGAGCGAGGCGGAGCACGATTCAGCTTGCGCGGGGGTGAATGATCCGGGCGAGCGGCCGTGACCGGGAAGGTCGGGAATGAAGACGCGAAGTCCTTGTTCGGCGAAGGCGCGGCCAAGGTAATTCATGATGATGTTGTTGGCGGAAATGCCGTGGAAAAGAACCACGGAGCCAAGTTCGGCGGCGGGAGGAAGGTCTTTGCGTTCGATGGCGAGAACCTGCATGCGGCAGGAAGCGGCGTCGACGATATATCGTTTTTCGGAGTAGCGCCGCCCGGAAAGGTAAACGAGGCCGCCACCGACGGTAAGAAATAGAATGCCTGCAAGAGCTTGATATCCCTGACGAGTGGTGTTCAACGCGAGCGTTCCCCTGAAGTGGCCCAAGTTTGGGCATGATAGACTGAACAATCGAAGTAAACTGCGAGCCTCGACGCTTCACGAAACATGGAGAGCCATTGCATTCCGGCGTACTGACACTGGAAGAAACGATTGTGCGGTTTGGGCGCGAGAAACGCAACGGGAAGAAAGTCGTGTTCACCAACGGCTGCTTCGATTTAGTGCACCCGGGCCATATCCGCAGCCTCGAGACAGCGCGCGCCCTGGGGGATGTGCT
>Ga0335076_10004401_pt1 | contig 14244 bp, 12 predicted proteins | sample Lox_Sample_25_FD_206717 | JGI IMG/M metagenome (GOLD analysis project Ga0335076, IMG submission 206717) | Soil microbial communities from Loxahatchee National Wildlife Refuge, Florida, United States - Lox_Sample_2.5 | ecosystem: Environmental > Terrestrial > Soil > Wetlands | place: USA... | reverse complement strand
GTGCCGTCTCAAAAAGCGAAGCGTCGACAATGCCGCCGCGCCCGGTGCGTGCGCGGCGCAGCAGCGCCGCGATGCAGCCCAGAGCTAGCCAAAGGCCCGTTCCCATGTCGAGAATCGGCACTCCGACCCGAGTCGGCGGCGCGTCTTCCGCGCCATTCATGCTGAAGATGCCGGCGAAAGCCTGCACCATCGGCTCGTAACCTGGATTGAGGCGCCGCGGCCCTTTGTGGCCGAATGCCGACAGCGAGGCATAGACCAGTCGCGGATGCTGCGCGGTGAGCGCCGCGCCGCCAAGGCCGAGTTCTTCCATGGCTCCAGGGCGCATGTTGTGCAGGAGCACATCGACTTCTGCGAGATAGTCCTTGAGCCAGGCGCTGCAAGCCGCATCCCTGAGATCGAGAGTAATACTGCGCTTGTTGCGATTCACCGTCTGAAAGATCGCTGCGGCACCTTGCCAGAAGGGCGGGCCCCAGCTCCGCGCGTCATCGCCTTCGGGGCGCTCGACCTTGACGACATCAGCCCCGAGAGTCGCCAGGACCTCGCCCGCATAAGGGCCGGCTAGATTCTGCCCGATCTCTACAACTTTGATCCCGGCGAGCGGCAATATCATCGCGTTCGGCCTTCGGCTACCTTGGCGGCATGGTGGAGCGGCCGAAGCGCCTTGTCGAGCCCGCGGCAGCGCCTTGAGGAAAGCCCCTCCACTCCCTATAGAGGGGCGTCGCGCCGCCAGGCGCGAAGCCAAAGAGGCCCGTCGTTGAGCAAAGAGCGCGTTCGCCGCGAGGCCAAATTCTCCGTGGGGCAAATTGTGCGTCACCGGCTCTATCCCTTCCGCGGCGTGATCTTCGACGTCGATCCCGTTTTCAGCAACACGGAAGAATGGTACCAATCGATTCCGGCCGACCGCCGTCCCTCGAAGGACCAGCCGTTCTATCATCTCCTCGCGCAGAATGCGCAGGGCGGGCCCTATGAAGCCTATGTCTCCGAGCAGAACCTCGTTCCCGATTCGGAAAACGGCCCGGTCAACCACCCAATGATCGATGTCGTGTTCGAGCGGCTGGCCGGCGACCGTTACGTCTTGCGCGCGGGCCGTCAGCAATAGGCTCAGCGGCGGCGCCAGGTGAAGACCGAAGAGACCGCATAATTCCAGACGGACCCGACGATCGCGCCGGCGATCCCGGCCAGCCACCATACATTGTCGGCGGCAAAGACATAGGTCGCGATGCCGACATTGCCGACTGCCCCCACGGCGCAGATCAGGTAGAACGAGAATAGGCCGCGGAGCAACCGCCAACCTCTCAGCCGCTGATCGCGGTAAGTGAAGACATTGTTAAGGAAGAAGTTCGACGTCATCGCGACGAAGGTCGCAGTCGCCTGTGCCTTGGCAAAATCGAAGGAGGGGGCTGCGAGAGCGGCGCGGAGCACGGTAAGATGCACGCCAAGGCCGAGCACACCGATAAAAGCGAAGAGGGCGAAGCGAACAGGCACGAAGCGGCCAACCAGCTTGTCGGCCAGGAGCATGCCGAACTCCCAAGCCACCAAAGTGTCGAGCTTGCTCGTGCCGTGGCGCCGCGGCCTGAACTGATAGGGCAGTTCCTTGATGCGGAGTCCTTCCCGCGATGAAGCCAGCAGATCAAGAAGTATCTTGAAGCCTTGTCCTGACAAATTGCGCATGGCGTGCTCGAAGACGCCACGTCGCATCATGAAGAAGCCGCTCATGGGATCGGCGATCTCGCTCTTGCACACGATGCGCGAGAGCTTCGTGGCGAGATTGCTGAGGCCAGCCCGGCGATCGTCCCAGCCTCCGATACCGCCGCCCTCGACGTAACGCGAGCCGACAACGAGGTCGTAGTCCTGCTGCTTCAGCACCTCGAGCATCCGCGGCAGCAATCGCTCGTCGTGCTGCAGATCGGCGTCCATGACGGCGATATAGGGAGAGGCGGTGGCCAGTACCCCCTCGATGCAGGCCGTCGACAAGCCCCGACGACCGATGCGCTGGATGCAGCGCACGCGCGGATCGTGCCGAGCAATGCTGCGGACGATCTCCGCGGTACCGTCGGCGGAATCATCATCGACGAAAACCATCTCCCAGTCGAGACCGTCGAGCGCCGCGGCGACGAGCTCGAATACCACGCCAACATTGTCCCGCTCATTGAACGTGGGCACGATCACCGCAAGCTCCGGCGCCCGAGCCGCACCCGTCACCGCTGCCATCGCGATCGATCGCATCTCGTTCCGCAGGCCCTCCAGTCAAGCCTCGCCAGTAGCCTATCCCGGCGTTGATCGCAAGGAGAAGCGGCAAGACAGGGGGGACGGCAAGTGCTACATCTGCCGCAGAAAGGCAGCCGGCAGAGAAGAGGGCATGGCGCGGATCGAGGTCGCGGGCGGCGGGGTCGAGATCACGACGGCTGGTGAGGGGCCGGACCTCGTGCTGCTGCACTCCCTGCTGATCGATCGCACGGCTTTCGATGGCGTTATCCCGAATTTGACCCAAAAGCGTCGCGTGCACCTTGTCGCGCTGCCGGGCTTCGACGGGTCGAGTCCGGCGGGTCCCACCGTCGAGGACTATGCCGATCGGATCGCCGACGCATTGCCCGCCCTACGGCTGTCTGCGAACAGCGCCGTGCTGGGCAATGGCTTTGGCGGGTTCGTCGCGATCGCACTGGCGGCTCGGCATGGCACGCTCTTCGACAAGCTGCTGCTGGTCGATACCGCCGCACGATTTCCGGCCGCGGCAAGGTCCGCCTTTGCCGTTATGGCCGAGAAGGTTGCTGCCGGCGGCATGGGGGCGGTCGCCGACATTGCGGCGCGGCGCATCTTTCATGACGCCTACCTGGCCGCCCATCCCGAAGCGACGGTAGAACGCCGTACCGTGCTCCTGCGCTTCAACCCGGAGACCTTTATCTCGGCCTGCCGCGCTTTGGAGCAGGTCGATCTCAGCGCTCAGCTGGCGCGCATCGCCAATCCCACGCTGGTGCTGGTCGGCGAGTTCGATGCGGCGACGCCCGTCGATCTCGCGCGGGAGCTCGCCGAAGGGATCAGCGGGGCCAAGTTCCTCCTGTTGCGGGGCTGCGGTCACTGCCCACCTCTCGAGCAGCCGCAGGCGTTTCTCGCTGCCATCAGCGGGTTCCTGGACCCTACCGCGGGCTAGCGCCACTACCCCGGCATGGGGAAAGGGCGTAGGGTCGGAGCGGGGGAAACGACAGGAGGCGTCATGCGCGGCATCGTCTTCAGCGGCGACCGAGAAATCGAAATGATGGAATTTCCGGACCCGGCGCCGGGGCCCGGCGAGGTGGTGCTCGAGATGAAAGCCTCGGGCATGTGCGGCAGCGATCTTCACCAGTATCGCCGACCCAAGGGCGGGGTGTCGGTGGGCGGCCTTCCGGTCAACCCCAATCCCGTCATCGCAGGGCATGAGCCGTGCGGTATTGTCGCGGCGATCGGCGCCGGCGTGAGCGAGAAGCATGCGCGGATCGGCCAACGGGTGATGGTGCATCACTACAAAGGCTGCACCGCTTGCAACCACTGCCGTTCCGGCTGGTCGCAGCTTTGTCAGCGCGAGCCGATCACCGTCTACGGCAATAACGCTCATGGCGGGCATGCGCGCTATCTGAAGGTTCCGGCTTTCACGCTCGTGCCGTTGCCGGATGAGCTGAGCTTCGCAGCGGGAGCGGCGATCTCCTGCGGCACCGGCACCGCCTATGGCGCATTGCGCCGCATGCAGCTTTCCGGCAACGACACGATTGCGATCTTTGGCCAAGGCCCGGTTGGTCTCTCTGCGACGCAGCTTGCCGCAGCAATGGGAGCGCGCGTCATTGCCGTAGACATCGGCCACGAGCGGTTGAGCCGAGCCAGGGAGTTCGGCGCCGATGCAACCGTCGATCCGGGCGCGAATGATGTGGTCGGAGCCATCAGGGATCTGACGCATGGCGACGGCGCGGACTTCACGCTCGACACCTCGGGCGCGCCGGAAGGGCGGGTCGCAGCCGTTCGAAGCACCAAGGTGTGGGGCGTCTGCTGCCTGGTCGGGGAGCGCAATTCGATGACACTCGACGTCAGCACGGATCTGTTGCGCAAGCAACTCACCGTCGTCGCCTCCTGGACATTCTCCAGCATCGGACAAGCCGAATGCGCGCGCTTCATTACCGACCGCAAGATCGATGTCGACCGACTTTTCACGCATCACTGGCAGCTCGGCGATGCCGAGAAAGCTTATCGGTTGTTCGATCAGCAGACAGCGGGGAAGGGCGTCTTTCTCCTGTAGGAGGCGCGTCAGTTCCGATAGCTCGTATCCTCGCGATCCAACCGGCGCAGCATCGCCTGCCACGCGTATTCGGCCGCGCCTCCGGCGCTTTTGGCAAACTGAGCCGTGACATCGACTGCCTTGGGCGATGGTTGGGCGAGGCGGCCGCCGCAAGCCATTGCTTGCAGCTGTGCGCGGGCGGCTTTCTCCAATAGAAACATCGTCACGAAGGCCTCCCCGACGGTCTTCGACGCCACCAGCGTGCCGTGATTACGCAGAATCATCACCGATTTGTCGCCGAGATCGCGAACCAGCCGCTCACGCTCGTCCAGATCGAGCGCAATCCCCTCATAATCGTGAAAAGCGATCCGCCCCTGAAAGAACATGGCCGTCTGTGTCAGCGGTAGCAGACCCTCCTCGAGCATCGAGAGAGCCATGCCCGCTTCGGTGTGGAGGTGGATGACACATCCTGCGTCGGGTCGTGCCGCATGGATGGCGCTGTGGATGGTGAAGCCTGCGGCGTTGATGGGGAATTTGGAGTCTCCGATGATACGGCCGTCCAGGTCGACCTTGACGAGGTTAGAGGCCGCGACTTCTTCGAAGGCCAAGCCGAACGGGTTGATGAGAAAATGATGGTCGGGGCCGGGCACACGTGCCGAGATGTGATTGTAAATCAGTTCGTCCCAGCCATATCGCTGCGCGAGGCGATAACAGGCGGCGAGCTCGGTCCGAAGCCGCCGTTCGTCTTCGCTCATCGGCGCGTTGGTAAGCTGCGTTTCGCCACCGCCCATTGCGATCGTGTCTTGCATCGAGATCTCCTTAACCAAAGACGCCCTTGATACGGTCGGGCGTGAGCGGCAGGTCGCGCAGCCTCACGCCGGTCGCATGCGCAATCGCATTGCCAATGGCGGCGGCGGTCGGCCCTTGCGCCGCCTCGCCGGCGCCAAGAGATTTCTCGCCGGGATGATCGAGTATGATGACGTTGATCTCGGGAACGTCCGGGAACGTGATGATGGGATAATCGTTCCAATCGCGCGACGTTACCCGATCGGCGGCAAACCGCACCTGTTCTTTCAGCGTCCAGCTGATCGCCTGGATGATCCCGCCTTCGGTCTGATTGATCAGACCGTCGGGATTGACAGTTTCACCGGCATCGATCGCTGCTGTGACCTTGCGGACATGGACGTCGCCAGTCCGGCGGTTGATCTCGACCTCGACGACGACGGCCAGGTATGCGGCGAGGTTCTTGTATTGAGCGAAGCCGAACCCTCGACCACGGCCGGTGCCCCCGGGAAGACCGGGCTGCCACCCGGCATAGCTGGCGGCTGCCTTCATCACCGCGAAGGCGCGCTCGTCGTCAAGGTGACGCATGCGGAACTCGACGGGGTCGACCCGCGCCGCCTTGGCCAGATCGTCCATGAAGGTCTCGATGGCGAATATATTCGCATAGGCGCCCAATGAGCGCAGCGCCGACACGCGGATCGGCGATTGTCGAATGAAGTGATGCGTCACCCTCTGTCGAGGAAAGTCGTAGAGCGGGACGGCATTGCGATCGCCACCGCCGGCAGGTTGAGGGATTATCGTGGGGGGCGCCGGAGATTTCGGCCGCGCCAGATGCCACGCGGCCACGAGATTGCAGCCTTCCGCTTGAGGCCGCGTTGTGTGGGTGCTGCTCCAGACGTCATGCGTCCAGCCGACGATCTCGCCAGCCTCGCCGAGGCTGGCATGGAGCTCGACGATCATCGCAGGTCCGTTGGGTTCCCAGCCGAACTCATCATCGCGCATCCATTGCACCTTGACCGGCCGGCCGTTGCGGGCGCGCGCCAGCAACGCGGCGTCGAGGGCGACATCGTCAGCCCCGTTATGGCCGTAGCATCCCGATCCCTGAGCATGGATGCAGCGGATCTTGGCGACATCCATATCGAGGGCTTTGGCGAGATCGTTGCGCAGCGGGAAAACCCCCTGCGACTGCGTCCAGACAGTGAGACGCCCGTTCTCGAACCGAGCCAAGGCGCAGGAAGGGCCGATCGACGCGTGAGCCGTGTACGGTCGCGTATAGGCGGCGCTGTGCGAGCTCGTGACCGTGGATGGCGGCGTGTCGCCGCCTTTGCGGCTGATGACGTAGTCCTCGGCGGGCAGGGATTTCAGATAGGCGTAAATGTCCGGGAAGGCCGGCGGAGATGGGGCGTCGCGCCAGCTGGCCGCCCGCACAAGTTCCTGGCGCGCGGCGATGGCCTGCTCTTCGCGCTCGGCAACTACCCCAAGAAAGCGTCCGTCGCGCACCACCGTCACCACTCCGGGCAATTTGCGGACCCGCGCTTCGTCGCAGGAGACGAGCGCGGCGTTATAGCTGGGCGGTCGCAAAATACGGCCGAACAGCAGACCGGGCAGTCTCATGTCTTGGACGAAGCTGGCGCCGCCCGTGACCTTGGCGGGAATGTCGAGCCGCGCCAGGCTCTTGCCGATAAGCCGATGGTGATCCGTGGATCTCGGCGCCGCGTTTGCGCTCGCTTGACGGTGAAGATGCGCCGCGACGCCAAGTTCCCAGTAGCTCAGGCGCCGGTTGCCCGAGCTGACGGCGCCGTCCACGACAGTGAGCTGGTCGGGCGTGACGCCAAGCTTTTCGGCAGCCAGCCCCAGCAAGATCGTGCGCGCCTCGGCGCAGGCACTGCGTATGGCGGCGCCACTGTGTTCGATCGACTGGCTGCCAGATGTGAAGCCCTCATCGGGCGTTTGCGCCGTGTCCCCGGAAATCATCTTGATCCTGGCCGGCGCGATGTCGAGTTCATCAGCGGCGATCTGCCGTAGTGCCGTAAGGATGCCTTGGCCGAGCTCAACCTTGCCCGTGAAGACCGTGATGGTGCCGTCCTGATTGATCCGCAGCCAAACGTCCAGCCTGCGGTTTCTGGCCATGCTTTCCGGTAGCGTCATCGGTTCAGCCGCACGAGCAAGAGGCGTCATCGAAAACGCGATAGTGAGGGCACCGACGGATTGATTGAAGCGCCGCCGGCTGACGGCGGGCGTCGTCATTGGGCCATCTCCCCTCCCGCCCGCGCGATGGCGCGGAGAATGCGTGAGTGCGCGCCGCAGCGGCATAGATTTGTGGCGAGTTCCTGGCGAATTGCGGCGTCATTCGGGTGTGGATCACGCATCAGCAGCGCAGCGGCCGTCATTACCATCCCGTTGATGCAGTATCCGCATTGGACAGCTTGCTCGTCGATGAAGGCTTGCTGCAGCGGGTGCAGCTTTTCCGGGTTGCCCAGTCCTTCAATAGTCGTGATCGGCTTTTCCCGCGCAGCATCGACCGGAAAGGCGCAAGAGCGCACGGCGTGACTTCCGACCAGAACAGTACAGGCGCCGCATTGTCCAACGCCGCAGCCGAATTTCGCGCCATTGAGCTCGAGATCGTTGCGCAACACATAAAGCAGCGGGGTCTTGGGAGGCACGCTGAGCCGGTAGGTCTTGCCGTTGACGGTAAGCGCGATGGCATCGGCCATGGCCAATCCTCCCGGAGCCGGTTTTCACCAAGCTACAACACCGTCCGCAAATGAGGAACGAACCACGTCGCCTGGTCGATAAAGCGGCCTGATCAGCCTTTGCAACAGCGAACCGAGTTTCCTCAGCCCCTCCCCCGTCACGGGGGAGGGGCTTTTTTCGTTTCAGCGGCACGGATCGCACGCCAAAGCCGCTCCGGCGTCGCCGGCATGTCAAAATGTCGAACGCCGAGGGGGAGGAGCGCGTCGTTGACGGCGTTCATCACCGCCGGCAGCGCGCCGACCGTACCGGCCTCCCCGGCGCCTTTGATGCCGAGCGGATTGGTTTTTGCCGGCACCTCGTTGCTGGCAACCGCGAGCATCGGCAGGTCGGTGGCGCGCGGCATGCAATAGTCCATGAACGAACCGGTCAGCAGCTGGCCGCTACCGCGGTCGTAGATCAGGGCCTCGCACAATGCCTGGCCGGCGCCCTGGGCAACGCCGCCATGGATCTGGCCCTTCAACAGCAGAGGGTTGACCACCTTGCCGACATCGTCGACGACGGCATAGCGCACGATGCTGGCGACACCCGTCTCGGGGTCGATCTCGACTTCACAGACATGGCAGCCATTGGGGAAGGTCGGTCCCGGCGGCGTCACGACGGCGCGCGCATCGAGGCCCAGCTCGACTTCGCGCGGCATGCGTTGCGGGACGAAGGCGGCCTTGGCGACCTCGACGAGTTCGATCGAGCGATCGGTGCCCGTCACGGTAAAGCGGCCATCGGCAAATTCGATATCGAGGGCGGAGGCCTCGAGCAGATGAGCAGCGATGAGCCTGCCCTTGTCGATGATCTTTTGCGCGGCGCCGAGGAAGGCGGCGCCGCCAACGCTCGCCGAGCGCGAGCCGAACGTGCCGCGGCCATGAAAGACGAGATCCGTATCGCCGTAGAAGACCCGAACATGCTCGGGCGCCAAACCCAAAGCATGCGCGGCGAATTGCCGGTACATCGTCTCATGGCCTTGCCCATGCGAATGCGTGCCCGCAAGCACCGCCGCATGTCCGGTTGGATCGAAACGAATTTCGACGGCTTCCTCGAACGGCAGATCGGCCGGTCCGCCAGCGATTTCGATGACGCTCGCCAGGCCGGCGCCATAGAGCTTGCCGCGCGCCGCCGCCGCTGCCCGGCGCGCCGCCACGCCCGGCCAGTCCGCAAGCTCAAGCGCCATGTCGAGGGTCTTCTCGAAGGCGCCGCTGTCATAAGTGAAGACCAGCCCGGTCCGGTACGGCAGGGCCGCGGGCGGGATCATATTGCGTCGGCGCAGCTCGGCCGGCTCGATTTCCGCCTGATGAGCCGCAATGTCGATGATGCGTTCGATACAGTAGGAGGCTTCCGGCCGGCCGGCGCCGCGATAGGGGCAGGTCGGATTGGTGTTGGAGAAAATGCCGGTAACGGTTACGTGAATATGCGGCGTCGTATAGGGGCCGGCGAGGCCGCCGAGATTGTTGGTCGCGACATGGACGCCCATCGACGCGAGATAGGCGCCGAGATTGGCGATCGTGTTGACGCTCAACGCCAAGAACTTGCCGTTTTCGTCGAGCGCCAGCGCGACGTCCGAGAGATTGTCGCGTGCGTGGTGGTCGGCAATGAAACTCTCACCTCGCTCGGCCGTCCACTTGACCGGCCGGCCGATTTTCCGCGCCGCCCACAGCACGAGCGCCAGCTCCGGAAAGGCGCTGCCCTTCATGCCAAAGCCGCCACCAACATCGGGAGAAATTACGCGAAGACGGCTCGCCGGCATCTTGAAGATGCTTCCAGCGAGCTCGGCGCGCGTGCGATGAACCCCTTGCACTCCAGCATAGAGGATGTAACGATCTTCGTGCTCGTCATAGAGGCCGAGAGCGGTCCGTCCTTCCATCGCATTGACGGCGACCCGGCTGATCCGAAACTGCTCGCGCACGACGTGCTTGGCGCGGGCGAAGGCGGCGTCGACCGCGGTTTTGTTGCCGATTTCGTGAACGAAGCAAATATTGTCCGGCACTTCGTCCCAAACCTTCGCTGCCGCGGCTGGTGCCTCGGCAGTTTCAGTCACCGATGGCAGGATCTCCCAATCGATGTCGACGAGCTCAGCAGCATCTTTGGCGGCGGCGAGGCTCTCGGCGATGATTGCAAGGACGGGCTCGCCGACGTGGCGCACGCGGTCGAGCGCCAGGACGCGGTAGGGCGGAACGAAGTTTGCCGACCCGTCGGGCCGCCGGCGCTGGACCACCGAAGCGAAGGTGCCGAGCCCGTCCGCCTCGGCATCGGATCCGGTCAGAATCGCAAGCACGCCGGGAGCGCCGGCTGCGGCCTCCGTCTCAAGGGCTCGTAAGCGCGCGGCGGCGTGCGGCGAGCGCAGGACATGCAGGTAAGCCTGTCGTGGCAAGGCGATATCATCTGTGTAGCGGCCGTGGCCGCGCAGCAGCCGGAAGTCCTCTGTACGCGGTACCGCTCGCCCCAGGTCGAATTCGCGCAAGGCCGCCTCCCTTTCCGCGCAGGCCGATCCTGCCTGTGACGCACTGCTCCTGTCCAGAGATTGACAAGCTAGCCCGCTCATGCGGATATGCCCCAGGGAGCGAGATCAGCCGTCCACGATGATCGGCCGATAAAATGATGGGTTCCCGGAGGGAGGATGGTTAATGCCGCGGCGGATCTGGTTTGGCGTCGCTCTCGCAGTGATGATGGTGACCTCGGCGGCAGCCGAAGCCGAGGGTCCGCTGAAGCTACGCGTCGGTTGGGCCGTCGTGCCGGGCCAGCTCACGTCGATCATCTTTGCCAAGCCGGAGATCCTGAAGCACTACGGCAAGTCCTACACGGTGGAGCTGTTCCATTTCCGCGGCAGCACGCCACAGATCACGGCGCTGGCCGCCGGCGAGCTCGATATAGCGGCGCTTGCCTTCTCGTCCTTCGGCCTTGCCATTCAGAACGCGCATATGGACGATCTCCGCCTCATCGGCGACCTCTATCAGGACGGCATCGACGGCTACTACGCCAATGAATATCTCGTCCGCACCGACAGTCCGATCCATAAAGTGGAGGACCTCAAAGGCAAGGTGCTCGCCACCAATGGCCTCGGCGGCGCGGTGGATATGGCCCTGCGCAAAATCCTGAGGGATCACGGGCTCGAGGAGAATCGGGACTACCAGATTGTCGAGGTCCAGTTCCCCAACATGGCAGCCGCGCTGGAGGAGAAGAAGGTCGATTTGGCGGGGATGGTGATGCCCTTCGCGCTTATCGCGAAGAAGACGGGCAAGGTGCGCGCTCTCTTCACAATGAAGGACGCGATGGGGGAGGCGCAGACGACGCTGATGGCGGCCCGGGAGCGCTTCATCGCTCAACATCGTGCCGTTCTCGTCGACTTCTTCGAAGACTGGCAGCGCGCGATGCGCTGGTACTATGACCCTAAGAATCGCGCGGAGGCGATCCGTATCCTGTCGAATTTCACCAAGCAGCCACCAGCCGCCTATGAAGACTGGCTCTTTACCAAAGAGGACTACTATCGCAATCCTGATGTGATCCCCAACGTGAAGGCGTTGCAGAGCAATCTCAATGTTCAGAAAGAGCTCGGGCTGCTCAATATGTCGATCGACGTGAACAAATATGCCGATCTGTCGCTCGTCGAGGACGCAGCCAAGCGACCGCGCTGAGCCCGAAGTGTGCTGGAACAATGACGATGGGGATTTCGTTTCGGGAAGTCAGTCACACCTACCGTCCGCCGCGCGGGCGTCCCGTGCTGGCCTTGGAAAACGTATCGCTCGATGTGCGCGAGCGCGAATTTCTGGCACTGCTCGGTCCCAGCGGCTGCGGCAAGAGCACGCTCCTCTATCTCCTCGGCGGCTTTCTCCCCGTCGAGGCCGGGACGATTACCGTTGGGGGCCGACCGGTTTCCGGGCCAGGGCCCGACCGCGGCATCGTGTTTCAGAATTTTGCCCTCTTCCCCTGGAAGACGGTTCGCCAAAACATTCTTTACGGGCTCGAAAAGCAGCGCCTGCCGCGCGCCGCGCGCGAGAAGCGTGCGCAAGATCTGATCGAGCTTGTCCATCTTCGCGGCTTCGAAAACAGCTATCCGGCGCAGCTCTCGGGCGGCATGAAGCAACGCGTGGCGATCGCCCGCACCCTCGCCATCGATCCGGCGATACTGCTGATGGACGAGCCCTTCGGTGCCCTCGATGCCCAAACCCGCGCTCTCATGCATGAAGAGCTGCTGGCCATCATCCGGCGCACGCCAAAGACGGTCGTGTTCGTCACCCACGACGTGCGCGAGGCGGTCTATCTTGCCGATCGCGTCGCCGTCATGTCGGCACGACCCGGCCGCATCAAGGAAATCGTCGATACCAGCTTTGGCGGCGCGCGGGGGAGCGAGATCGCCGGCACGCGCGAGTTCACCGAGAAGGTCGAGCACCTCTGGGGTTTGGTGCGCAACGAGGCGATTATCGCGCAGGAACGGCAAGGGTCATGAAGTCCACGCTGACGCGCTACACGCCGCTCTTGCTGCTGGCCGTGCTCTGGGAGATCGCGCCACGCCTGGGCTTCATCGACCCGCAGACACTGCCGCCACTGAGCGCGGTGGCGCGCGCTTGGATCGGACTGCTGCGGGATGGAGATCTCGCGACCAACGGATTGTCTTCATTGCAAAACCTGGTAGCAGGGCTCGCCCTGGGGATCGTCGTCGGTGTCGTCCTTGGCATCTCGATGGCATGGTATCGGCCCATCGAGGTGCTGATCAATCCACTCATTCGCGTGCTCTACCCGTTGCCGCGTTCGGCGCTCATCCCGGTGATGATTCTATGGTTCGGTCTCGGCGCCGCCTCGAAGATCGCCGCCGTCTTTCTCGGCTGCCTGCTGCCGGTCGTGATCGGAGCTTTCAACGGCGCTCGCGGTGTCGAACAGGTGCTGATCTGGTCGGCACTAGCCGCCGGCGCCAAGCGGCATCAAGTGCTGTGGGAAGTGGTGCTGCCCGCGGCAATGCCGGAGATCCTGGCCGGGATCCGCAACGCCCTGGCGCTCTCCTTCATCTTGCTGGTTGCTGCCGAGTTCATAATCAGCCAGCGCGGCATGGGTTATCTCATTTCCTCTTATGGCGAAGGCGGAGCTTATGACGCGATGTTCGCCGGCGTGCTGACGGTCTCTGCGGTCGGGTTCTTTGCCGACCGCGCCTATCTCGCTCTGATGGGCTGGGCACTCAGATGGCGAGGCTGACGATCTTTATCCAGGGGTTGCTGCGCTGGGTGTCCATTCTCGCGTTACTCGCGGCATGGCAGGCTTTTGCTGAAGCGCATGTCGTCTCGAGCTTTCTCCTACCCGCGTTTTCGACCGTGGTGGTGCGCCTTTATCACGATGTGATCTCGGGCGATATGGTGCTTGGTATCGTCCTGACCCTCTATCGCGCCTTTGCCGGATTCGCTCTCGCCAGCATGTCCGGCATCGTCATCGGCATCCTCATTGCACGCGTCCCTCTGATGCGCTGGTTCTTCGATCCCCTTGTCTCGGTTGGTCTGCCGATGCCGAAGATCGCCTTCCTGCCGGTCTTCATCCTCTGGTTCGGTGTCTTCGATGCGTCCAAGATTTTGATGGTTGCCTTTTCGGCAGTTTTCCCGGTGGTGGTGGCATCCTGGGCCGCCGCCGAAAACGTCGAGCCCGTTCTGCTCTGGTCAGCACTCAGCCTCGGCGCCGGGCGGCGTCAGCTTCTGTGGGAGGTCGCGTTGCCGGCATCGCTGCCACAGATCTTCACCGGGTTGCAGGTGGCAATGCCGATCGCGCTCATTGTCGAGATCATCAGCGAGATGGCGATGGGGGGCGAGGGGCTCGGCGGCTCGATCATGACGGAGATGCGATTCGCTGATTCGCCAGGGGTTTTCGCTGGCATCCTGGCCATTGCCATTGTCGGCGCAACCCTAGTCAAAGCGATGGAGGTGATTCGCCACCGGCTCCTCATCTGGCATCCCGAGGCCCTGGCGGGTTGAGGCGCGGCCGTCAATCGCCCAGCAGATCGCCGACAGTCAACCCGGCTTCGCCGCCGGCGATCTTCTTGCCGTCCGCGAACCGGCAACGCAGCACCTCGATGAAGCCGCCTTGCGCGTGCACGGTAAAGCTCGATGCGCCGATGGCCACCACTTCGCCGGTTTTGAAGCCTTTCACTTCGGCGAAATTGCGCGCGACGATCTTGCGGGAATCGAAGAGATGAAGCTTGCGGCCACGCGCTGCGCTCCAGGCACCCGGAGCGGGATTGCAGCCGCGAATGAGATCGTAGACGATGTCGACCGGGTTCGCCCAGTTGATGCGCGACTCGGCTTCCCGCACCCAGCCCTCATAGGTCGCCCCGCTCTCGTCCTGGACGCGCTCTTGGGCCTTGCCGCCGAAGACGAGCTCGGCAGCTTCGACGAGTGCCGCGACGCCGAGCGGGAAAATCTTGTCGAAATAGACGCTGCCAACGGTATCGTCCGGTCCAATCTCGACATCCCTCTGCAAAATCACCGGACCTTCGTCGAGGCCGT
>Ga0335076_10004399_pt1 | contig 14247 bp, 17 predicted proteins | sample Lox_Sample_25_FD_206717 | JGI IMG/M metagenome (GOLD analysis project Ga0335076, IMG submission 206717) | Soil microbial communities from Loxahatchee National Wildlife Refuge, Florida, United States - Lox_Sample_2.5 | ecosystem: Environmental > Terrestrial > Soil > Wetlands | place: USA... | reverse complement strand
CTTGGGCGTCGGGCTGGTGCCGTGCCCGCGCAGGCTCATCGCGACCGCGCGGTAGCCGGCGTCGGCGAAGAAGTCCAGAAAGTGGTCGTCCCAGCACCACGCGGCATGCCACCCGCCGTGCACGAAGAGCAACGGCACCGGATGGACCTGGCTGTTGGATCCCTTGTCGATCACCTCGAGCATGCGCCTATCGTCACACCGCTAGGCTGGGCGGCGTGTTTGAATCGCTGTCCGACCGGCTCACCGGCGCCCTTCAGGGGCTGCGCGGCAAGGGCCGGCTGACCGACGCCGACATCGACACCACGACGCGCGAAATCCGGCTGGCGCTGCTAGAAGCCGACGTCTCGCTGCCGGTGGTACGGGAGTTCGTCGGCCGGATCAAAGAACGTGCCAAGGGCGCCGAGGTGTCCGGTGCGCTCAATCCGGCGCAGCAGGTCGTCAAGATCGTCAACGAGGAGCTCATCGGCATCCTGGGCGGGCAGACCCGCCAGCTGGCGTTCGCGAAGACACCGCCGACCGTGGTGATGCTGGCCGGCCTGCAAGGCTCCGGAAAGACGACGCTGGCCGGAAAGCTGGCGGTGTGGCTGCGCGGCCAAGGGCATACGCCGCTGCTGGTGGCCTGCGACTTGCAGCGGCCCGGCGCGGTCAATCAGTTGCGCATCGTGGGGGAGCGGGCCGGTGTCACGGTGTTCGCGCCACACCCGGGCACGTCGGCCGATGCCGCGCAAGAGGCCGGTCCGGGTGATCCGGTGGCCGTCGCTTCGGCCGGACTCGCGGAGGCTCGGGCCAAGCACTTCGACGTCGTCATCGTCGACACCGCGGGCCGATTGGGCATCGACGAGGAGCTGATGTCGCAGGCCGCGGCCATCCGCAATGCGGTCAACCCCGACGAGGTGCTCTTCGTTCTTGACGCGATGATCGGTCAGGACGCGGTCGCCACCGCTGAAGCGTTCCGCGAGGGTGTGGGCTTCACCGGCGTCGTGCTCACCAAGCTGGACGGTGACGCCCGCGGTGGCGCCGCATTGTCGGTCCGCGAAGTCACCGGTATGCCAATCCTTTTCGCGTCAGCCGGCGAGAAGCTGGAGGACTTCGACGTCTTCCACCCAGACCGGATGGCCAGCCGCATTCTGGGCATGGGCGATGTGCTCAGCCTCATCGAGCAGGCCGAGCAGGTCTTCGATGCGGAGCAGGCCCAGGCCGCCGCCGCCAAGATCGGGTCCGGCGAGCTGACGCTGGAGGACTTCCTCGAGCAGATGCTGGCAATCCGCAAAATGGGGCCGATCGGCAACCTGCTCGGCATGCTGCCCGGCGCGGGCCAGATGAAGGAGGCTCTGGCCGCCGTCGACGACAGACAACTCGACCGGTTGCAGGCCATCATCCGCGGGATGACGCCGCAAGAGCGCGCCGATCCGAAGATCATCAACGCCTCGCGAAGGCTGCGCATCGCCAACGGCTCGGGCGTAACGGTGTCGGAGGTCAATAACCTGGTCGACCGGTTCTTCGAGGCTCGCAAGATGATGTCGTCGATGGTTGGGGGCATGGGCATTCCCGGGTTGGGCCGAAAATCGGCGACCCGCAAAAGCGCAAAAGGCAAGGGCGGCAAGGGCAAGAAGGGCAAGAAGTTCGGTCCGACGCCGCCCAAGGTCCGCGGACCGCTCGGCGCAGGGATGCCGGGCATGCCGGCAGGGTTCCCCGACCTGTCGAACATGCCGCAGGGTCTGGACGAGCTGCCGCCCGGCCTGGCCGACTTCGATCTGTCCAAGCTGAATTTCCCCGGTAAGAAGTAGCCGCACTCGTGCGTCTGCACGTCCGAGCGGTGGGGCTGCCCGACGAAGAGCCCGTCGAGTTGTGGATCGTCGACGGCCGGATCAGCCGCGAACCGGTAGCCAACGCTGACACGGTTTTCGACGGTGGCTGGGTGCTGCCGGGGCTGGTCGATGCGCATTGCCATGTCGGGCTGGGGACACATGGCGGCGCGATCGAACTCGACGAAGCGATCGACCAGGCCGAGACCGAACGCGACGCCGGCGCGCTGCTGCTGCGGGATTGCGGTTCGCCGACCGACACCCGCAGCCTCGATGAACGCGCCGATCTGCCGCGCATCATCCGCGCCGGACGGCATCTGGCCAAACCCAAGCGGTATTCACCCGGCTTGGCGATCGAGTTCGAAGACGAGTCTCAGCTGCCGGATTTGGTCGCCGAGCAGGCGCACCGCGGTGACGGCTGGGTGAAGCTGGTCGGCGACTGGATCGACCGCAGCGTGGGCGATTTGGCCCCGCTGTGGTCCGACGAGGTGCTCAAGACTGCGATCGAGGTTGCGCATAACCACGGGGCAAAGGTCACCGCGCATGTCTTCGGCGAGGAGGCGCTGCCCGGGCTGATCAATGCGGGGATCGACTGCATCGAACACGGCACCGGGCTCACCGATGACACCATCGAGTTGATGGTCGAGCACGGCACCGCGCTTGTGCCGACGCTGATCAACATCGAAAACTTTCCCGGCATCGCCGATGCCGCGACCCGCTACCCGACCTACGCCGCACATATGCGCGACCTCTACGCCCAGTGCTACCCGCGGATGGCCGCAGCCCGAGACGCCGGCGTACCGGTGTACGCGGGCACCGACGCCGGCAGCATGATCGCCCACGGCCGAATCGCCGACGAGGTCGAAGCGCTCAAAGGCATCGGGATGAGCGCAACCGAAGCATTGGGCGCCGCATGCTGGGATGCTCGTCGCTGGTTGGGGCGACCGGGACTGGACCACGGTGCTTCCGCAGACCTGTTGTGTTACAACGCCGATCCACGTCAAGGCGCGGCCGTGCTGAATCGGCCCGACTTGGTTGTCCTACGCGGACAGATGTTCTGAATCGCAAAGTGCATACATGACGGTCGCCTTGCCGAATTGATCGGCGAGGCGACGGTCGTACTTCAATCGCAACGCTGTGTCAGGTGCGGCCGCCAGCCACGTCTGCCCTAGCCGAGTTAGCGCCATCCGCGTCCGCCCCAACCGCGGCCGCCGCCCCAGCCGTGTCCGCCCCAACCGAGGCCCCAACCTGGTCGGCCCCAACCCCAACCGCGGCCGCCGCCCCACCCGGGACGGCCCCAACCGTGTCCGCCCCAACCGTGTCCGCCCCAGTCGGCGAACTGTGCATGCTGGGCAATCGGAGCTGTCTGCGGCATCGGAGCGGCGTTTGCAACGCCTTCCAGTCCGATCGCTGAAAAGCCAAGCGTGCCGGCTATGGCGAACATGCCGACGATTCTCTTGAGGGTCATGGCGATTCCTTTCTGGCTTCGTTTCGCCGCACGCCGCCGAGAGCGGGTCGTGGGGTCAATAACGAGGATCTGACATTGACCTTGTCGAAACCTTGTGCCGCAGCTCACGAATGTTTTTGCCGCCGCCGATGACAGCGACCTAACGGTCCTGTTAAACACGTGAGTATGCCGATCCCCGAATTCGTCGTCGAGCTTCGTCGGCACATCGGACAGCTGCCCTTGTGGTTGCCGGGTGCGACCGCTGTCGTCATCCGCGATCAGCAGGTTCTGCTGATCCAACGCTCCGATAACCTGGCCTGGACCCCCGTCACCGGCATTGTCGAACCCGGCGAGAACCCGGCAGACTGTGCCGTACGAGAAGTGTTGGAAGAGACAGGTATCCGTGTGGTTGCCCGGCGATTGGCCTTGGTGTCGGTATCCCGCCCGATAGTTCATGCCAACGGCGATCGTGCTCAATACCTGGATCTTGTGTTCCGCATGGACTGGGTGAGCGGAGAACCGTTCCCCGCGGACGATGAAAGCCTCGAGGCTCGTTGGGTTGATCTCGCTGAGCTGCCGGAGATGTCCGCTGACATGCGGCGCCGGGTTGACGCGGGGAGTGATGACGACCTCAGTGCACCAACCATTTTCGACACCCGCTGAAGAAATGGACCGGCAATGACGACGTATATTGTGGACCAACTGGGGGAGTTCGTGGTCCGGGCGGACCAATCTGATTTGAGCGGGCAAGTCCTGCCGACGTTGAAGCGAAACGTGCTCGATAGCATCGCCTGCGCGCTCGGCGCCCTGGACGGAGAACTCATCCCGGCCATCCGCGCCCACGCCGAGCAATTCAGCAGCCGCCCGACGGCGACATTCGTCGGCGGTGGGCGCGCATCAGTCGATCAGGCGGCGTTCTTCAATGCGGTGCTGGTGCGCTATCCCGATCTGCTCGACACCTATCTGACTCCCGGCGGTCTGTGCCACCCCGCCGACAACTTCGGCGCCGTTTTCGCCGTCGCCGAACACGCCGAAGCGCGTGGAGCGGACTTCCTGCTGGCACTGGGCGTCGCCTACGAGATCCAAAGCCGTTTCAGCGCAACGGTTCCCGTTATGGGGCGGGGGCTCAACCACGCGCTGCAACTGGCCATGTCGGCGGCTGCAGGCGCGGCCAAGTTACTCGAGCTCGACGTCGAGCACACCGCCGACGCCATCGCCGCCTCTGCCGTGGACAACGTGTCGCTCGCCGCGGTGCACGCCGAGCCTGTTTCGACCTGGAAAGGGATCTCGCCGGCCATCACGGGAATGCGTGCGGTGTACAACACCATGCTCGCGAGTCATGGAATCACCGGACCCAGAGCACTTTTCGAGGGTCCCAACGGCTTAGAGCGGTTGTTCGACCAGCCGATCGACATGCGCACATCCGACCGGTCGCTGACCGCCGTCGAACAGACCTACCTCAAGCAGTACTGCTCACTGATTCACGGTCAAGTCATTATCGACGCGACGTTGGCCCTGCGCGACGAGTACGGCATTAGCGCCGCCGACGTTGCGTCGGTGACGCTCGAGGTCTTTCAGGGCGCATTCGACATCGCCGGCGGCGGGAGTTACGGCAACAAGGATCACCCGTCGACCAAGGAGCAGGCGGACTACAACCTCAAGTACCTCGTGGGAGTCGCACTGCTGGACGGCCAGGTGGGCCCCGAGCAGCTCGAAACCGAACGCGTGCGCCGCGACGACGTCCAGGACATGTTGGCGCGCGTCCATGTCGACGCCGCGGCCGATCTGACTGCGGCTTACCCCGAACGCACCGCGGCTCGCGTGCGCATAGAGCTTCACGACGGCCGGGAACTGCACCGCGAACAGTCCGACTTCGAGGGATCGCCGACGCGACCGATGTCCTGGGACCGTGTCGCGCAGAAATTCCATTGGCTTGGTGAACCGTTCGCCGATGCCACGCTGCGCGCCGAGATCATCGACGCCGTGTGGCGCCTCGATGAGATTTCGGTCGCCGAGCTGGCCGGGTTGCTCGGCGCGGTGAGTCCGGAGGCGCAGCGTCCGCGAACCAGTGGGCGGTTGTAAGCGACAATCACGAAATCTGAGGAGTAGGGATGCGCCTGCCGTTGCTACCACCAACCGGCCTGAGCCCGGACCAAGCGGACCTCTACGCCGACATGGTGGCCGTGATCGAGAAGAACTTCGGAGACCTCGTCGCCCGCCGGAAAGACGGTGCACTAATCGGGCCGTTCAACGCCTGGCTGCACTTTCCGCAATTCGGCAAGCCCGCGTGGGCCTTCAACAGAGCAATGTGGGAGCACAGCGTGCTGCCCGCCGCGATCCATCAGCTCGTCATCCTGGTGACCGCGGCGAAGTTCGGTGCCCGATACGAGATATACGGCCATGAGTATTTCGCTCAACGGGCCGGGCTCGCCGAGCAGAAGATTGCCACCATCGTCGCCGGTGAGCGTCCGGCCGATCTCACCCCGGATGAGAGCGTCGCCTACGACATGGCGGCCGCATTGAATCGAGGGGGACCGCTCGCCGAGACGACCTATCGCGCGGTGCTCACCACCTTTGGAGATGTGGCCCTCGCCGAGATCGTCTTCCTCGTCGGATGCTTCTCGATGGTCGGTGTCACCCTCAACGCGTTCGACGCGTCGGTACCCGGGCGTGAAGAAGGCCTCGATGAGAAGTAAAGATTGCGAGTGCTCACTATCTATGTTAGATTCGCTTCAACCCCAACGAAGCGGAGGAAGACAGTGACCTACGACGTGATCATTCGCGACGGCTTGTGGTTCGACGGCGCCGGGAGCGCGCCGCTGACCCGCACGCTTGGCATTCGCGACGGCGTCGTGGCCGACGTCTCCGCGGGCCCGCTGGATGAGACCGGTTGCCCCGAGGTGATCGACGCGAAGGGCAAGTGGGTCGTGCCGGGCTTCGTCGACGTGCACACCCACTACGACGCCGAGGTGTTGCTGGATCCTGGATTGCAAGAGTCGGTGCGCCACGGTGTCACCACGGTGCTGCTGGGCATGTGCTCGCTGTCGACGGTCTACGCCAACGCCGACGACGCCGCCGACCTGTTCAGCCGCGTCGAGGCGGTACCGCGCCAATTCGTCCTCGGTGCCCTGGAAGACAACAAGACCTGGGCGACGCCGGCGGAATACGTTGAGAAGATCGACAGCCTGCCGTTGGGCCCGAATGTCAGCTCGCTGCTTGGTCATTCGGATCTGCGAACCGCGGTGCTGGGCCTCGATCGCGCCACCACACGCGACGTGCAGCCGACCGACGCAGAACTCGACAAGATGGCAGCATTACTCGACGACGCGCTCAACGCCGGAATGCTCGGCATGTCCGGGATGGACGCGGCGATCGACAAACTCGACGGCGACCGCTTCCGCTCCCGTGCGTTGCCGTCCACCTTCGCGACCTGGCGTGAACGCCGCAAGCTGATCAAGGTGCTGCGCAAGCGCGGACGTATTCTGCAGAGCGCACCCAATGTGGCCAAAGCTGAATCGGGATTGTTGTTTTTCCTCGCCAGCAGCCCACTGTTCGGGCTGCGCAAAGCGGTTCGCATGAGCCTGTTGGTATCGGCCGATGCCAAGTCGATGCCGTTGGCCGTTCACGTGTTCGGCCTGGGCACCCGGGTGATGAACTCCGTGCTGGGCTCGAAAGTGCGGTTCCAGCATCTGCCGGTGCCGTTCGAGCTGTACTCCGACGGTATCGACTTGCCGGTCTTCGAAGAGTTCGGTGCCGGCACTGCAGCGCTGCACCTGCGGGATCAGCTGGAGCGCAACACCTTGCTGGCCGACACCGAATACCGTCGCAGGTTCCGCCGTCAGTTCGACCGCAAGAAGTTTGGCCCGTCGCTGTGGCACAAAGACTTCCACGATGCGGTGATCGTTGAATGCCCGGATAAGTCGTTGGTCGGCAAGAGCTTTGGCGCGATCGCCGACGAGCGAGGGCTGCACCCGCTCGACGCGTTCCTCGATGTCCTGGTGGAAAACGGTGAGCGCAATGTCCGCTGGACCACCATCGTCGCCAACCATCGCCCCAAGCAACTGAACAAATTGGCCGCCGAGCCGACCATCCACATGGGCTTCTCCGATGCCGGAGCACACCTGCGCAACATGGCGTTCTACAACTTCTCGCTGCGGCTGCTCAAGCGGACGCTGGACGCCCGACGGGACGGCAAGCCGTTCCTCACCCTCGAGCGCGCGGTGCACCGCCTGACCGGGGAAGTGGCCGACTGGTTCGGGCTGGACGCCGGCACGCTACGCGAGGGCGACCGCGCCGACTTTGTGGTGATCGACCCGGCCGGCCTGGACGACTCGGTGGACGCGTACCACGAGGAGAAGGTTCCGTTCTACGGCGGCCTGAGCCGCATGGTCAACCGCAACGACGCGGCCGTGGTGGCCACCGGCGTCAACGGCGCGATCGTGTTCCGCGAAGGGCAATTCCGCGACGGCTATGGAAAGACGGTGAAGTCCGGCCGCTACCTGCGCGCCGCTGCGGGTCAACGACAGCCGGCGCAGGTCTGAGATGGCGAGAACCCAGCAGCAGCGTCGCGAAGAGACGGTGGCACGGCTGCTCGAGGCCAGCATCGCGACGGTTATCGAAGTCGGATATGCCCGGGCCTCTGCGGCGGTGATCACCAAACGCGCCGGGGTATCGGTCGGGGCGTTGTTCCGCCACTTCGACACCATGGGCGACTTCATGGCGGCCACGGCCTACGAGGTGCTACGACGTCAACTCGACTCGTTCACCAAGCAGGTCGCCGCGATACCTTCTGACCGGCCGGCGCTGGAGGCGGCGCTGACAATCCTGCGGGACATCACCAGCAGCCCCACCAACGCCGTGCTCTACGAATTGATGATCGCCGCGCGCACCGACGAAAAGCTCAATGCCACTTTGCAGAACGTCCTCGAGCAGTACGGCACGAAGATCTGCGATGCGGCACGTGCGTTACCCGGCGCCGACAGCATCCCGCAGGAAACCTTCCCGGTCCTGGTGGCGCTGTTGACCAACACCTTCGATGGCGCCGCGTTGGTGGGAGCGGTGGTACCGCAACCCGACATCGAGCAGCGACGGATTCAGCTGTTGATGTCGCTGCTGAGCGGAGTTGGCCTACTGGCCTGAACGTCTCACCCGTCAGTGAGCTTGCTGACGGCGTCGTCCAATGTCCGGCATAGGTGCATCATCTCGTTGATCCCCAGCAACGTCAGCGGCCGGTGCGTGGCCGGCCCGTCGGCGACCACGCAGAACGGGATCGAGTCACCCAGGGTGTCGCGGGTTTTCATCAGCACGCTGATCCCGGCCGAGCCGAGAAATTCGACTTTGGAAAGGTCGACCACCAAGCCGTTCGGCTTCTTGGCAAGGGCGGAGTCGAGGGACTCGGCTAGGCCGGGGGCCGTGAGCATGTCCACGCTGCCGCTGACCGATACCACTGCCAGACCGTCGACCAACGACTCGTGCGCGTTGAAGTCGTCCTTGTCAGATTGAGGGGGCGAGCCAGAAGCGGCGGGTTGGTTTTCGGCCATCATCGATCATCACTCCTTGCGGGCACTGCGTGTGCAGCTTGCGACGCAGACCTAGTTGGCGATGGCTGGCGACTCAACCTATGGACAACGTCGACACATGCCGACACGATGCCGTGAAAGCTCATATTGGGCAACTGCAAAATAGGGCAACTGCGAAATCGAATGCAAACGGCATAGGCAGACTAGCAAAACCCGGCACGTGTCGTCAGCGACCTACAGCGCGCCGACCGCTGACTGCGGGCTGAGGGCAAAACCCCAGTCCAGCAGGCTGCCGGCCTGATCCCAGTAGGTTGGCCCGCCCTCGTGCACCAGCCCGTACATCATGGCGACCACCAGGCGGCGCCCGTCGCGGGCAGCGGCACCGACGAACGTCTTGCGGGCAGCGTTCGTGAAGCCGGTCTTACCGCCGATTGCGCCCGGGTAGCGCTGCAGCAACTCGTCCTGATTAGCGATCGGGTGATCACCGTTGTCACCCGGGAACATCGCTGAGGGCTCGGCGGTGATCTGGGCGAACACCGGATTGGCCATCGCCGCGCGGAAGATGACGGCCAGGTCGCGCGCCGTCGACGAACCGGAGCCGCCCGGCCCATCCAGACCGGACGGGGTCGACGCGTGGGTGTTCACCGCGCCCAGCGATGCGGCTTTCGCGTCCATCTTGGCGACGGCCGCTTCCGGGCCGCCCAGCATGTGCGCCAGCGTGTTGGCGGCATCGTTACCCGACACCAGCAGCACACCGTCGAGCAGTTGACGCGCGGTGTAGGTGCGGCCGGCTTTGACGCCCGCACAGGCACATTCCACGTGGCTGTCGGCGTCGTCGGCTACCACGGTGGAGTCCAGGCTCAGCTCGTCCAGGGCGACCAACGCCAACAGCACTTTGATGGTGCTGGCGGGCGGGTGCTGCACATTCTCGTCGCGCTCGGCCAGCACCTGACCGGAGTCGAGATCAGCAACCAGCCAGGTCTGCGCTGGGCCATCGGGGATGGGTACCGAGCCGACCGGCTGGACACCGGCGTCGGCCCACGCGGGTGAGGGGCAGGCGAGGAACGTGAAAGCAGCCGCGACTGCGGCGAAAAGCGTCCGCATGGCCGGTCAGTGTAATAGCCCGGCTTCTCCTCATCGCGCTGCGCGTCCCCCTCGCCGCTGCGCGGCTGGGAGGTGCCCCCACTGCATCGTCGCCGGGCGCTAATAGCCCGCGCCGCGCGTCCGCCCAATCGCGGTGTTCAATTCACTCATGTTGAGCCTGGCCGAAATCTCCGACCGCTTAGAGATCCAGCAGCTGGTGGTCGACTACTCCACCGCGATTGACCAGCGTCGCTTCGACGATCTCGACGCGGTATTCACCCCGGACGCCTACATCGATTACACGGCGTTGGGCGGCATCGAGGGCCGCTATCCGCAGGTGAAGGCCTGGCTGGCCGAGGTGTTGCCGAATTTCCCGATGTACTACCACATGCTGGGCAACTGCTCGGTGCGCGTCGACGGTGACACCGCGTCGTCGCGAACAATTTGCTTCAACCCGATGGTGCTGCCCGGCGACAAGGATCAGGTGATGTTCTGCGGGCTGTGGTACGACGACGAGTTCCTGCGCACCGCCGAGGGCTGGCGGATGACACGCCGGGTGGAAACCAAGTGCGTCCAGAAAATTCTCTGAAGCGTCAAGACCGACCAGGCGAATTTCCGCTGCCTGACCTTGCTCTGGCACAATAGGCGGCTGTCCGCCGTGCGACTACGGCTGCTCGGCGGTCACACACGCGAGGCAAAACCGGATCCCGGCATCCGCCCGGATCGCTGAATTGCAGCGTGACACTCATAGGAGAACTCGTTTAACCATGGCTGTAAAGATCAAGCTGAGCCGGCTTGGCAAGATTCGCAATCCGCAGTACCGCATCGCGATCGCCGACTCACGGACGCGCCGTGACGGTCGCGCAATCGAGATCATCGGCAGGTATCACCCGAAGCAAGAGCCGAGCCTCATCGAGATCGACTCCGAGCGTGCCCAGTACTGGCTGTCGGTGGGTGCTCAGCCGACCGAGCCCGTCCTCAAGCTGCTCAAGATCACCGGTGACTGGCAGAAGTTCAAAGGGCTGCCCGGCGCCGAGGGCAAGTTGAAGGTCGCCGAGCCCAAGCCGACCAAACTGGAGCTGTTCAACGCCGCGTTGGCCGCCGCCGACGGTGCTCCCGACACCGAAGCCGCGACGCCGAAGAAGAAGAAAGCTCCGGCCAAGAAGGCCGCCGCGGCTGATAAAGCCGAGAAGGCCAGCGAAGTTGAGGCAACCGCTGAACCCGTTGAAGCCGCTGAGGCCGAGGCGGTTGCCGAGCCGTCCGCTGAAGCCGAAGCAGCCGCGCCGGCCGAAGCCAGCGAGCAGGCCGCACCGGCTGATCCGGCGGCCGAGAGCTGACCACGGCCATGAGTACCGTCGTCGTCGACGCTGTCGAACATCTCGTGCGCGGCATTGTCGACAATCCCGACGATGTCCGAGTCGACATGGTGACCAGCCGGCGTGGCAGGACCGTCGAGGTGCACGTCCATCCCGACGATCTCGGCAAGGTGATCGGCCGCGGTGGGCGCACCGCGACCGCGTTGCGCACGCTGGTCGCCGGCATCGGTGGTCGCGGTATCCGAGTCGATGTGGTGGACACCGACCAGTAGCGGAGCCCGGCGCTTGGAACTCCTGTGGAGCTCATAGTCGGGCGCGTGGCCAAGGCCCACGGCGTGACCGGCGAACTCGTGGTCGACGTCCGCACGGACGATCCCGAGTTACGGTTCGCCCCGGGCGCGACATTGCGCGCCAAGGCATCCGATCATGGTGAGCACAACTATGTCGTGACGGCGGTTCGTCCGCACGGCAACCGCCTTCTGCTGCGGTTGGAAGGGGTTGCCGACCGCGACGCGGCCGACGCGCTGCGCGGCAGCTTGTTCGTCATCGACTCCGAGGACTTGCCGCCCATCGACGAGTCGGACACCTATTACGACCACCAACTGGAAGGTCTTCTGGTGCGGACGACGGACGGCCGCGACATCGGCACAGTCGCCGAGGTTTTGCACACCGCGGGCGGTGAGCTATTGGCCGTCGACCGGGCCGCCGCCGGCGAGTTGCTGGTGCCGTTCGTGACCGCGATCGTCACGTCGGTGTCGTTGGATACTGGGATCGTCGAAATCGACCCGCCAGACGGCTTGTTGGAGCTGGAGACCTGAAGGCCAATATGAAGATTGATGTCGTGACGATCTTCCCGTCGTACCTGGATCCGCTGCGGCAATCGTTGCCGGGCAAGGCGATAGAGTCCGGTCTGGTCCAGCTGGACGTGCACGACTTGCGGAAGTGGACTCACGATGTGCACCACTCGGTGGACGACGCGCCATACGGCGGCGGCCCGGGGATGGTGATGCGGGCGCCGGTGTGGGGCGAGGCGCTCGACGAGATCTGTTCGCAGGAAACGCTTCTCGTTGTCCCGACGCCCGCGGGCGCGTTGTTCACTCAAGCGACCGCGCAGCGGTGGAGCGGCGAAACGCATCTGGTGTTCGCCTGCGGTCGCTACGAGGGGATCGATCAGAGGGCCATCGACGATGCCGCCGGGCGGATGCGGGTGGAAGAGGTTTCGATCGGAGATTACGTGCTGCCGGGAGGAGAATCGGCTGCCGTGGTGATCATCGAGGCGGTGCTACGGCTGCTGCCCAATGTTTTGGGTAATCCACTTTCACACCAAGACGATTCGCACTCCTGCGGTCTGCTGGAGGGTCCGTCGTACACCAGGCCGCCGAGCTGGCGTGGACTAGACGTCCCTGAGGTGCTGCTGTCCGGCGACCACGCGCGCGTCGAGTCGTGGCGACGACAGGCCGCCGAGGAGCGCACCCGTGAACGCCGTCCCGACTTGTGGCAGCGGCGATAATGCTCAAATCCGCCCCTCGGGAAACATGGTCTTGACCACTTGGGTGATCGTCGTCCGTGCGGTGGCGTCATCGGAGGGTTGCAGCGACTCGATCACCATGACGTAGCGCCGGTCGGATCCGATGATGCCGGTGGACAGGTGCATCCAGCTCTCCCCGTCCATACAGCACATCCAACCCTGCTTGACGGCAACGGGTTCGGCGTACAGCCCGTCGGGAATGCCGAACCGCTGCGGGTAGCCGTCGGCCCCGCTTGCAGTGGATCCGGCGAGGTCGTCGACGATGATCTGCGCGCGCTTACCAGATAGCCCACCGGACCCGTTGAGCAGTGCGTCGTAATAGTGCACCAAATCCGACGCCGAGCTCGTCGTGTTCCACCACCGGCCGTCGCTGGGCGGCGCAGTGGATGTCAGCGCATACCGACCCGCGACGTCGGTGATGATCGCCTCGGCGCCGCGCTCGGCCCAGAACGTCTCCGCGGCGCCGTCGTCGGAGGAGCGCAGCATGCTGTCCAGTGCCTGGCGGTCTGCCGTCGAGAGTCGGTGGTTCTCGTCCGAGCCGGCCGATTCCTGCGACAGCACATCGTCGGCGATGAACAGCTTGGCCACCGACGCGATCGCGACGAGCTGGTCGTTGCCGTTGGACAGCATCTGGTTGGTGGTTCGGTCGAGGACGGCGACCGCGATCGTGGCGCCGTCGGCGGCCGCGTCCTGGGTGGCCTGCGCGATGCGGGCCGGCAGGCCCTCGAACGCCGCGCCGGGCATGCCCTGCGGCGACTCCGGCGGCCTGATTGCTTGCGGTGGCGCCGCGACATGGGGCACGTGCGACGGGGCGCCGGGCGAGCCGTACACCTTCGCTTCGAAGCCCGCCACCGAGGCCGTCAGCACCGCTGCGTTGGCGATCAGCACCATCAGCGGTCGCGCTCGCATGGCTCCTATGTACCATTCGCCCATGTCACGGCCGGGTAGGACGGATCGGTGATTCGCGGCGATTTCACACCCCTGGACCCGATCTGGCACAATTGACCAGTTGTCTCCAGCGGTTCTCGGCCGGCCGGTCGGCCCCTACCTGCTGCGAGACGCGCCTAGGTGCCCGAATCCATCGGCTTGGTTGACTGTCAGCACGCCCACAGCGTGAGCAGCAGCCCGCAGCCGCGACCGCAAGGAAGTGTCTCGGAACATGAACACGCTGGACTTCGTCGACAAGGCGTCGCTGCGCGACGACATCCCGGCCTTCAGCCCCGGTGACACGATCAACGTGCACGTCAAGGTGATCGAGGGCGCCAAAGAGCGTATCCAGGTGTTCAAGGGCGTGGTGCTGCGTCGGCAAGGCGGCGGGGTCCGGGAGACGTTTACGGTGCGCAAGGAGAGCTACGGCGTAGGCGTGGAGCGAACCTTCCCCGTGCATTCGCCGAATATCGACCACATCGAGATCGTGACCCGCGGTGATGTGCGTCGGGCCAAGCTCTACTACCTGCGAGAGCTGCGCGGCAAGAAAGCCAAGATCAAAGAGAAGCGCTGACCAGGTGCGGCTCACCGGGCGGCGGCGCGCGACGTCGCGATCGGTGCT
>Ga0335076_10004398_pt1 | contig 14247 bp, 12 predicted proteins | sample Lox_Sample_25_FD_206717 | JGI IMG/M metagenome (GOLD analysis project Ga0335076, IMG submission 206717) | Soil microbial communities from Loxahatchee National Wildlife Refuge, Florida, United States - Lox_Sample_2.5 | ecosystem: Environmental > Terrestrial > Soil > Wetlands | place: USA... | reverse complement strand
GAGGCGAAGAAGCGCGGCGCCAAGGCGGTAGTCCGGCGCGAGGTCACGCGCATCGTGACGCCCGGCACGATCACCGAAGACGCGCTGCTCGACGCCCGCACGCACAACTACCTGGCGGCGCTGGCCGACGCCGGCGGCCAGCTGGGGCTCGCCTGGCTCGACGTGTCGACCGGGGACTTCTTCGTGCAACCGGCAACAGCGACGAAATTGGGCGCGGCATTGGCACGACTCGAACCGGGCGAATTGCTGCTGCCCGACCGGCTGCTGCAGCACGCCGTTTTGTTCGAGCTGTTCGGCGAGTGGAAATCGATTCTCTCGCCGTTGCCGTCGGCCCGCTTCGACAGCGACAACGGCCGCCGCCGGCTCGAAGCGCTTTACGGCGTCAAGGCGCTCGAAGGCTTCGGCAGCTTCTCGCGCGCCGAACTCGCCGCCGCCGGCTCGCTTGTCGACTATGTCGAGCTGACGCAGCAAGGCCGGCTGCCGCGGCTCACCATCCCGCGCCGCCTCGCCGAAGGCGCGGTGATGGAGATCGATGCTGCGACGCGCCGCAATCTCGAACTCACGCGCAGTCTCGGCGGTGGCCGCCAGGGCACGCTGCTCGCCACCATCGATCGCACGCGCAGCGGCGCCGGCGCCCGTCTGCTGAGCGCCTGGCTGGGAGCGCCGCTGACCGATGCCGACGCGATCGCCGGACGACAGGACATGATCGCCGTCTTCGTCGCCGACGAGCGCAGGCGCGAACTGCTGCGCGAGCGCCTGGGGCGCGTTCCCGATCTGGAGCGCGGGCTTTCGCGGCTCACCCTCGGCCGCGGCGGACCGCGCGATCTCGCTGCCATCCGTGGCGCCCTCGCCGAGGGCGCACAGTTGCGGCTGCTTCTGGAGCAGCCGGAGGGGCTGGCATCGCTCCCGGCCGGGCTCGTCGCCGTGCGTCGCGACCTCGGCCACCATGGCGAACTCGTCGACCGTCTCGGCCGCGCCCTGGCGGCCGACCTGCCGCTGCTCACGCGCGACGGCGGCTTCATCGCCGCCGGCTACTCGGCGGAGCTTGACGAGCTGCGCATCCTGCGCGACGCCAGCCGGCGGCTCATCGTCGAACTCGAGGCACGCTATCGCGGCGAGACCAGCATCGCGTCGCTGCGGATCCGCCACAACAACGTGCTCGGCTACTACGTCGAGACGACGAGCACGCATGCCGACAAGCTTCTGAAGCACAGCGACTTCATCCATCGCCAGACCATGGCGAGCGCCATGCGCTTCACCACCACGGCGCTCGGCGACCTCGAGCAGCGCATCGCCAGCGCCGCCGACAAGGCGCTCGCGATCGAGCTGGCGCTGTTCGAGGACCTGGTCGGCGAAGTGCGCGCGCGGGCGGAGCCGCTGGCGCTGGCCGCGCAGGCGCTGGCCATCCTCGACGTGGCGACGGCGCTGGCGGAACTCGCGGCCGCGGAGCGCTGGTGCCGGCCGCTGGTCGACGGCAGCCGCGCCTTCGACATCCGGCAGGGCCGCCATCCCGTCGTGGAGGCGGCGCTGGCGCGCAGCCAGGAAGGCGGCTTCGTCGCCAACGACTGCGACCTGAGCGAGCAGCAGCGGCTGTGGCTGGTGACCGGCCCCAACATGGCCGGCAAGTCCACCTTCCTGCGGCAGAACGCGCTCATCCTCTTGCTGGCGCAGATGGGATCGTTCGTGCCGGCAACGTCGGCGCACATCGGCGCCGTCGATCGCCTGTTCAGCCGCGTCGGCGCCGCCGACGATCTCGCGCGCGGCCGCTCCACCTTCATGGTCGAGATGGTGGAGACGGCGGCCATCCTCAACCAGGCGACAGACCGCTCGCTCGTCATCCTCGACGAGATCGGCCGCGGCACGGCGACGTTCGACGGACTCTCGATCGCCTGGGCGACGCTCGAGCATCTGCACGAGGTCAATCGCTGCCGCGCCCTCTTCGCCACGCATTATCACGAACTCACGACGCTGTCGTCGAAGCTGCCAGCGCTCTCGCCGCACTGCATGCGGGTGAAGGAATGGCAGAACGACGTGGTCTTCCTGCACGAGGTGGCGCCCGGTGCCGCCGACCGCTCCTACGGCATCCATGTCGGCAAGCTCGCCGGCCTGCCGCCGGCCGTGATCGCGCGCGCCGAGGAGGTGCTGCAGACGCTCGAGCAGGGCGAGCAGGCCGGCGTGCTGGCCCGCCTCGCCGACGACCTGCCGCTCTTCGCCGCCACGGTCCGCCAGGCGAGCGTCGCCGCGACGGCGCCATCGGCGGTCGAGGAGGCGCTCGCCAAGGTGAGGCCGGACGAGCTGACGCCGAAGGAAGCGCTGGAGCTGCTCTACCGGCTGCGCGGCCTGCTCGAGGCTCCGCGTTGAGCTACTGCTTCAGGTCGGCTGCCAGCATGGCGCCGATCACCGTCTTGGTGATGCCGGCCTTGTCGAGGACATCGAGCGCCTTGGGTGAGAGGTCGAAGGCGGTCTTCGACTGCTTGATCAGCGACACGATGGTCGCATCGTCGACGCCCTGGCGATGCCAGCCGATGACCGAATCGTTGGTGAGCGCGATGGCCGAGTCGTGCTGCGGCAACCCGAGGCTGATCGGCGCGGCACCGGCGGGCGCCTCCTGGGCGGGAGCGGCCGGCGGCGTAGTCGCGATCTCGGTGGGCGGACTGGCGGCGGCGGGCTGCGACGAGTCGGCGGCGGGCTGATCGGTGGGAGCGGCGGCGGCCGTTCCGGCATCGGCCGGCGGCGGCGATTGATCCGCGGCGGGTTGATTCGCGGTCGTGGGAGCAGGCTGATCGGGGGGCGTGTCGTCGGCGCCGTCCGCAGACGGCGGCGGCGGTGCCGGCACGGCGGCGACCAGGCTGGGGCCGCCATAGCCGTTCACGTCGCCGGCCCGCACGGTGAAGGTGGAGATGACGTGACCGTCGTCGCGCACCACCGCGAAGCGGTTGCCGTCGCGCGTGATCTGGCGGCACTGCTTCTCGTCGTGGTTCTTGATCTGCCACTTCTCGCACCAGAGGCCGTGCTCGATCGTAACCTGGCCGAAGAACTCGTAGGCGCCGGTCGGCCGCGAGCCCTTGATGTGGATGCGGCCGTCGAGGTCGACATAGGCGTGCCATTCGGCATCGGCCCATTCGGTCTGGCCGATGAGCGTGTTGCCGAACAGCAGCTGGCGCAGCTGCTTGCCGTTGAGAACCTTGGCGGCCGCCGCCGCGGATCCGGCGAGGGCCAGGAGGACGAGGGCAAGGCCGAGCTTGCGGTGGACGGACGTCATGGCTGTTCCCTCGCGAATCGCCGGCCGATTATAGGGGCGAGGGAATGGCCGGCAACCGGGCAATCGGCAGATGACCCCGGCAGTGCAAAACAACCCCATGCATTGAAAAATCGCCCTTGTTTTTCAAGGTGCTCGCTGTGCCGCCCCGGGCCCCTTTCCGGCCGCCGCGCGGGCGTCAGCGGCCGAGAAGGCGCGCCGCCCGCAGGATCAGGACACAGCTGCCGGCATGGCTGATTGCGCCGGACAATACCATCTGCAGCGCCTGGTCGAAGGGGAGCGGCACGACGGACAGTTCCTCGCCGTCTTCCGGGCTGGCCGTCGTGTGGGTGAGGCCGCGCGCCAGGAAGAGGTGGTTGCGGCAGCGGATGGCGGTGGTGAAGGGATCGACGGCGCCCATGTCCTGCCACTCGGCGGCGACGAGGCCGGTCTCCTCGCGCAGCTCGCGCTGCGCTGCCGCCAGCGGCGTCTCGCCCTCGTCCATGGCGCCGCTCACCACTTCGAGGCTGTCGCGCCCGATGGCATATTTGTACTCGCGCACGAGGAAGACGGTGTCGTCGGCATCGATGGCGAGCACGGAGGAGCCCGACGTCATCTCGACGACGCCGAACAGCCCCTCGCTTCCGCCGGGCCGGATCACCCGGTCCTCGCGCAGCGCGATCCAGCGATTGCGGTAGCGCGGCTCGGAGGAGAGCACGGTGTAGGGGCCGTGCTGACGCGGTGGCGACTCGGACATGTATCAACTTGCTCGATTGGGGCGACGGAACAGCGTCACGCCGCGGCGCTCTTGGCGAGGAAGCGCTTGATGTTGCGAACGGCCTGGCGCAGGCGCTCGCGGTTCTCGACCAGGGCGATGCGGACGTAGCCTTCGCCGTATTCGCCGAAGCCGAGGCCGGGGGCGACGGCCACCTTGGCCTCGGCGAGCAGCAGTTTGGCGAACTCGACGCTCCCCATGTTGCCGAAGCGCTGCGGGATCGGCGCCCAGGCGAACATCGAGGCCCGGGGCGGCGGCACCTCCCAGCCGGCCTGCGCCAGCCCTTCGATCAGCACGTCGCGGCGACGCTTGTAGCGCTCGCGCATCTCGGCGATGCAGTCCTGCGGGCCGTTGAGGGCCGCCGTCGCCGCCACCTGGATCGGCGTGAAGGCGCCGTAGTCGAGATAGGACTTCACCCGCGCCAGCGCCGCGATCAGCCGCTTGCTGCCGACGGCAAAGCCGATGCGCCAGCCGGCCATGGAATAGGTCTTGGAGAGCGAGGAGAATTCGATCGCGACGTCCTTGGCCCCCGGCACCTGCAGGATCGAGGGCGGCGGATCGTCGTCGAAATAGACCTCGGCGTAGGCGACGTCCGACAGCAGGATGATGTCGTGCCGGCGCGCGAACTCCACCAGCTCGCGATAGAAATCGAGATTGACGGTCTCGGCCGTGGGGTTGGCCGGATAGTTCACCACCAGCGCGGTCGGCGGCGGCACGCTGCCGCGTACGGCCCGCTTCAGCCCGGCCATGAAATCGGCATTCGGCCCGACCGCGATGTTGCGGATCGAGGCGCCGGCCAGGATGAAGCCGAAGGAATGGATGGGGTAGCAGGGATTGGGCACCAGCACGGTGTCGCCCGGCGCCGTGATGGCCTGGGCGAAGTTGGCGAAGCCCTCCTTGGAGCCGAGGGTGACGATGATCTCGCTGTCGGGATCGAGCGTCACGTTGAAGCGGCGCGCGTAATAGGCGGCATAGGCGCGGCGCAGGCCATGGATGCCGCGCGAGCTGGAATAGCCGTGGACGCGCGGGTTCTTCAGCGTCTCCGTCAGCTTGTCGATGATGTGCTGCGGCGGCGCCGCATCGGGATTGCCCATGCCGAGGTCGATGACGTCCTCGCCGCGCGCCCGCGCCGCCGCCTTCATCGCATTGACCTCGGCGAACACATAGGGCGGCAGGCGGCGGATGCGGTAGAATTCCTGGGCAGACATCAGGCACTCCGGAGTGGCGCGATTCGCACGCAGCCTACGCGAGACGACTTGAAATCCCAACATGCTTGATCGCGGACTCGCAACGGACCGCGGAAATCCGCGGGCAGCGCCGTGAAGCGTCTTGCGGCCGGTGCGCTGCTCGCCGCGTCAATAAGTAGAATTACTGACGCCCACATGGTCTCGATCTAATCCCCCTTTAATCTCTATCGCATAAGAACGCTCGGCAAGACCGCGACCGTTCCGCCGCCGGCATTGTCGGCTACTTTGTCGAAAATGCCGTCGGAGCCAAGCCGCGGGCTGCGCGTATCGACTGAACAGCCATGTCTCGGCGGGATGAACGACCCATAATGAGCAACATCGCCCAGCTACCCACCCCTGTCTCGGAACCCAATCCGGCCGCCCTCGCCTTCGTTCGCGATCGCGATTCGGAAGCGGTGCTCCGCGCCTGTTTTGCCGCGGCCGGGTTCGAGCGCGCCGCATTCGTCTCCGGCAGCATCGAAACGGCGATCGCGCAGCTGCCGAAACGGGGATCGCCGCGCCTGCTGGTCGTCGACATCGGCGGCGTCGACGATCCGCTGCACCGCCTGGGCGACCTGGCAGCGGTGAGCGACCCCAGTACCGAGGTGATCGTGATCGGCGATCACAACGACGTCGTGCTCTACCGCAACCTCAAGGCTGCCGGCGTGGCCGAGTACTTCTTCAAGCCGCTGGTCTCGACTGTTGTCAGTCGCGAACTGCTCGCAATCGCCAAGGGCGACGCCGATCCGCGGCACCTGCCGACCGGCCGGCTGGTCATCGTGCTCGGCGTACGCGGCGGCGTCGGCGCTACGACGGTCGCCGCCAATGCCGCCTGGCATCTGGCCGTCGATCTCGACCGCAAGGTAATGCTGCTGGATCTCGACCTCCATGGCGGCGACGCCGCCCTGCAGCTGGACGCGACGCCGGGCAACGCCCTCGTGGAGGCGCTCCAGCACCCGGACCGCGTCGACGGACTGTTCCTCGACCGCGGCGTCGTCAGCATCGAGAAGCGCCTGGGGCTGCTCAGCACCGTAGAGCCGCTTTCCGAAAACGCGCCGTTCGAGGAAGCGGCGGTGGCGCAGCTGCTGTCCAACCTGCTGCCGCGCTATCGCTACGTGTTCGTGGACATGCCGGCGGAGGTGGCCGTGCAGCTGCCGGGAATCCTGCGCATGCCCAGCACGGTGATGCTCGTCAGCGACGGCAGCCTCATCGGCACCCGCGAAGTGACCCGCTGGTGGAAGCAGATCGGCGCCGATTCGCCCGAGCACATCGTCTTGCACGTGCTGAACAAGAACGGCGGCGACGCTGTGCTTCCGGAGGAAGCGCTGCTCAAGGCGCTCCCGAAGGCGCCGGACGTCGTGATCCCGTATGATCGCCACATCGGGTCCGCGGCCCAGCTGGGTGTGCGGGCCGTCCAGAAGCGCGCGGCGATGCACCGAGCGATGGCGGACCTGTCACGCCATCTTACCGGCGAGCCGACGGCCCGGCCGCAGCGACTCTGGCAGCGGATGTTCGGCTGATGGGACTCCCGCACTCCCTTCGCCCGCGCGCCAGCACGCGGGCGGCCGAGTCGGTCGCAGCCGCCGCCCCCGCAACGGCAACGCCCGTACAGTCGCGCCCCGACGCGACGGAGACGAAGACGCTCGTCCACAGCGAGGTCCTGCTGCGCATCGACGCCGCGGCGACCGCCGCGCTCAGCCGCGCCGAGCTGGCCGAGCGCGTCGAACAGATCGTCGCCGAGATCGGCAAGGAGCGCCGCCTGCTGCTCAATCAGCAGGAGCAACACGAGATCGCCGTCGAGATCACCGACGACATGGTCGGCCTCGGACCGCTGGAGCCGCTGCTGCGCGACCCCGGCGTGGCCGACATTCTCGTCAACGGCGCAAACCAGGTATATATCGAGCGCAAGGGCAAGCTCGAACTGACGGGCGTGAGGTTTCGCAACGACGCCCATGTGCTGCATGTGGCGCAGCGGATCGCCTCCGCGGTCGGGCGGCGCGTCGACGAATCGAGTCCGATGCTGGACGCGCGGCTGCAGGACGGCAGCCGTGTCAACGTCATCATCCGGCCGCTCAGCCTGCGCGGCCCCTGCATCTCGATCCGCAAGTTCTCGCGCAAATTCGTCGACCTCGCGGAGCTGATGCGGCTGAGCGGCGCCACCGCCTCCCTCACGCGCGCACTCGAGATCGCTGCCCGCTGCCGGCTCAACATCATCATTTCCGGCGGGACGGGATCGGGCAAGACCACCCTCCTCAACGCCATGTCGCGGCTCATCGACCCGGCCGAGCGCGTCATCACGATCGAGGACGCCGCCGAACTGCAGCTGCAGCAGCCGCACGTCATCCCGCTGGAGACGCGGCCGCCCAACATCGAGGGCGAGGGGCGGGTCATCCAGGGCGACCTGCTGCGCAACGCGCTCCGCATGCGGCCCGACCGCATCATCATCGGCGAGGTGCGCGGCGGCGAGGCCTTCGACATGCTGCAGGCCATGAACACCGGGCACAACGGTTCGATGTCCACCATCCACGCCAACACGCCGACCGACGCGCTGGCGCGCATCGAGAACATGGTCATCATGGGCGGCGTCCAGCTGCCCAGCCGCGCCATCCGCCGGCAGATCGCCAGCGCTGTCGACCTCGTGATCCAGATCGAGCGCATGCGCGACGGCGTCCGCCGCATCGTCCAGGTCGCCGAGGTGGTGGGCGTCGAGGAGGAAGCGATCGTCCTGGCGCCGCTCTTCACCTATGTCTATCTCGGCGAGAACCTCGACGGCACGCTGCGCGGCGAATATGTCGCTTCGGCGCACCGGCCGCGCTTCCTGGCGCGGCTCGACTACTACGGCCTCGGGGCGCCGTTCGTCGCCGCCCTCGGCGCGCCCCGGCTGGACGGCTGAGCGCGGACGAGATCGCTCCGAAGCGGGCTTGCACCGGAGGGGCCGGACGACGATCTGATTGTCGATCCGCTGCCCGCCTGTCAGAGTGCCTGCCTTCATGTTCCCCGTCCGCTCCATCCCGGCGCCCGCGGCCGACGACCCCGGCTTTGCGCTCTATGTCCACTGGCCGTTCTGCCTGGCGAAGTGCCCCTATTGCGATTTCAACAGCCATGTCCGCGGCGGCGTTGACCACGGGCGCTGGCGCGCGGCCCTCGTCCGGGAACTCGACCACTATGCGGCCGAGACCGGCGGCCGGCGGCTGACCAGCATCTTCTTCGGCGGCGGCACGCCGTCGCTGATGGCGCCCAAGACCGTCGGCGCCGTGATCGAGAGAGCGGCGCAGCGCTGGCGCTTTGCGGAGGACATCGAGATCACCCTGGAGGCCAATCCGACGTCGGTCGAGGCGGGCAAGTTCGCCGGCTTTCGCGCCGCCGGCATCAACCGCGTGTCGCTCGGCGTGCAGGCGCTGAACGACGCCGACCTCCGCTTCCTCGGCCGCCAGCATAGCGCTGCCGAGGCGAAGGCCGCGGTCGATATCGCGCGGCGCCAGTTTGCGCGCTATTCCTTCGATCTGATCTATGCTCGGCCGGGTCAGTCGATCTCCGCCTGGCGGGCGGAGCTGGCCGAAGCGCTGCAGCTCGCCGGCGATCACCTCTCAGTCTATCAGCTGACGATCGAGCCGGAGACCGCCTTCGGCGCCGCCTATCGGCGCGGCGAATTGCCGGTCGCCGACGAGGACACGGCGGCCGCGCTCTTCGAGCTGACGCAGGAGATCCTCGAGGATGCGGGCATGCCCGCCTACGAGATCTCCAACCATGCGCGCGCCGGCGCCGAGTCGCGGCACAACCTCACTTACTGGCGGTATGGGGACTATGTCGGCATCGGGCCGGGCGCCCATGGCCGGTTGACGCTCGGCGGCGGCAAGTTCGCCACGCGGCAGCATCGCGCGCCGGAGGCCTGGGTTGCGGCCGTGGAACGCGCCGGGCATGCGACGCAGCAGCGCGACGCCGTCGGCGCGGAGGATCGCCTGGCCGAGCTGTTGATGATGGGGCTGCGCACGACCGCCGGTGTGCGCCGCGCCCGCATCGCCGCCGAAACCGGCCTGAGCCTCGAGGCGGCGCTCGACCCGGCGCGGCTCCGCCGACTCGTCGCCGGCGGTTTCCTGGCGCTCGATACGGAAAGCCTGCGCGCGACGGCGGCCGGGCGCCAGCGGCTGAACGCGGTGCTGGCCGATCTGCTGGCCTAGCGCTTTTTCAGTTATCATTTTCGAGTGGCGGGGAATTTTTCGTAAATGTCTGTGTTTGTATGCGGAAATGTGGTTATTTGTGAAACCCGAATGGGATGCTCCCCCGAGCATTCCCCCAAGACATACCCGGAAGGATCGAAGCCCCATGGCCAGCATCGGGACGGATACCGGAACGGCAACCAGGCGGCTCGGTACTGCCCCAAGGCGACCCGAGGCGGAGCCAATCGGCCGGCGACTTCGTCGCGTGGCAGGCGGGATCGGCGCGCCGATCCTGCGTCTCGGGATGTCCATCGTGACGTGGCTGGAGCGGGATGCGGAACGTCGGGCGCTCCAGAGCCTGGGCCATCACATGCTCAAGGACCTGGGCGTCTCGCACCGCGATCTGGAGCAATCCCACGAGCCCCGGAGCGCCGCGGGCTACTGCCACTGCGAATCCTGCCGGACCTGGTCGGCCGTCTCGGCCAAGACCTTCAGGCCATAGCCGCCGGCGCGCGGTCCGCCCGCGGATGGCGGTCCTCGAGGGGCGCCATCGCCCCTTTGGCGATGCCGAGTAGCCTTGCCACTCGGGCATCTGGTACCTTGGTGGCCTGCCCAAGGACACGAAGGTGGCCATGAAGCCCGAGCTTGAACGCAAAATTGCCGACAAGGTGAAGAGCGGCCGCTACGCATCCGCCGACGACGTTGTCGAGGACGCCCTTCAGGTCTTGGACCAGGTTGAAGAAGCCGAGCGCCTATGGAAGGAGGATATTAGCAGCAAGATCGAAGAAGGGTGGGCTCAGGCCGAGCGCGGAGAGACTGTCGCAGCCGATATTGCTTTTGCCCGCCTGCGGGACCGGATCAGCCGGTGGCGCGGCGAACGAGTGTGAGACCGTACGGTCTCACACCTGCGGCCGAGAACGATCTTGCTCTGATCTTCGACTATATCGCCCAAAGAAACCCGATGCAGCCGATCGGCTTCTGGACGAGATGATCGAAGCGTTCGATCGGCTGGCACGGATCTTCCGGTTCGCTTTCTGACGGTGCGCGATTACCTAATCGTTCATCGCGGAGACGACCATATCGAGATCCTGCGCGTTTTGCATGGTAGGCGCGATATTGCGGCGGAACTCGCGCGCGAGAACCTCTCGCAGAAACCAGGCAAACGCTGAACCGGCATCCCGATTCCCACGAGAAGTCCGCAGCTCAGTAGAGCGCCTGGTCGAAGCTAGTGGGGGACGGGTCGCGGACGTCGACGAAGCCGTCATGGACTTCCATCACGGCGAGGCCGCGCTCGACGGTGCCGTCGGGCTTGAAGCGGAAGATGCCGTCGACGCCGCCGAACCCGGCGGCATCGGTCAGCGCGGTGGCGCTGAAATCCGGGCCCTTGTTGCCGCTCGACAGCACGGCGGCCAGCAGCGTCGCATCGTAGGCGATGGTGGCGAGGCGCGGCGGATCGGTGCCGTAGGCGGCGTGGAAGCGGCCGCGAAACTGCTGCCAGGGCCCCGGATCGGGCGCCGCGAACCAGCTGCCGACGAGCATCGGGTCGCTGCCGAGGGCAGGATCATCGTCCCATAGCGTCGAGCCGAGCACGCGCACGCGCGTCGGATCGATCCCGAAATTGCCGAAGAGGCCGGTGATGCCGTGCAGCCGGTCGCGCGTCTCCGGCACGAGGAGCGCGTCGACGTTGCCGCCGGAGGTGATGAACTGGCCGGTCGAGCCGACCGCCGTCGAGGCGTCGATGGTGCGCGGATCGTAGAAGTCGACATGCACGACCTGGATGTTGGCCCGCTTGGCGGCCCCCTCGAGCGCGCCGCGCACCGTCTGGCCGTAGGCCGACTGCGGCAGCAGCGCGGCGACCCGGTGCAGGCCCTGGCGGCCGGCGTAGCCGACCACGCGCTGGACCTGCAGGCTGGGCACGATGCCCATGACGAACACGCCGGGCGCGGCGACGGAGAGGTCGGTCGAGAAGGAGACGACGCTGACGCCCGCGGCCTGGGCCACCGGCGCCACGGCCCTGACCGAGCTGGCGAACAGCGGCCCGAGCACGAGCCTGGCGCCGTCGCGGATCGCGTCCTGGGCGGCTTGCGCGGCGCCGGTCGGCGAATCGCCGGTATCGCGCACGACGAGCGCGACATTGTCGTCGGGCGCCTCGAACAGGGCGAGCTGCGCCGCCTGCAGCAGCGATTCGCCGAGCGCCGCGCTGTTGCCGGTCAACGGCAGGAGCAGGGCCACCTTGACCTGCTGGCCGGCCGGACCGGGCACCGGCTGAAAAGGCTGCGCGGGGGCCGGCGCTTGTCCGGTCGCCGGCTGGTTGGGTACTCTTCCCGTCCCGCAGGCGGCCAGAACGGCCACGAGGACCAACGCGCCGACGCGCCGGAACCATGGCCACGAGACGTCAGTCCCGCAAATCGCGAATCGCCGAATCAAGCGCGATGCCCTCCCCCCACACGATCTCGTCCGAGGGTACCGGGGGCCACCCGACAAGTAAACAATCGGCGATGCCGCATTCGGCCACCGCCGGCCGCGGCCTTGTCATCGTGGCGACGCCGATCGGCAACGCCGACGACATCACGCAGCGCGCGCTGGCGACGCTGCGCCAGGCCGACGTCATCGCCTGCGAGGACACGCGCACCACGGGCACGCTGATGGCGCGCTACGGCATCGGCACGCCGCTCGTTCCCTATCATGAGCACAACGCGCCGCGTATGCGGCCGCTTCTGCTCGAACGAGTGCGGCGGGGCGAGACGGTGGCGCTGGTGTCGGATGCCGGCACCCCGCTCGTCTCCGATCCCGGCTACAAGCTGGTGCGCGCCGCGATCGATGCCGGCCTTGCCGTCACGACGAACCCGGGACCGTCGGCGGCCATCGCGGCGCTCGTGGTCGCCGGCCTGCCGACGGACCGCTTCTTCTTTGCCGGGTTCCTGCCGCCGCGTACGGCCGCCCGGCGGCAGGCGCTCGCCGAGGTGACGGCTGTCCCGTCGAGCCTGATCTTCTTCGAAGCGGCGGGCCGGCTGGCGGAGGCGCTCGCCGACATGGCGGCCGTTCTCGGCGACCGGCCGGCCGCGGTGGCGCGCGAGCTGACCAAGCTCTACGAAGAGGTGCGGCGCGGGACGCTTGCCGAACTGCAGGCGCACTACGCGGCGGCCGACCCGCCGAAGGGCGAGATCGTCATTGTCGTCGGGCCGCCGGTCCGCGCCGAGGCAACGGATGCCGCCATCGACGACGCGCTGCGCGCGGCGCTCGCAAGCGAGAGCCTGCGCGATGCAGTCGCCGCCGTCGCGGCAGCCACAGGCGCGCCGCGGCGACGCGTCTATGGCCGCGCCCTGGCGCTCACGGGCGGCAAGTCCTGATGCGGCCGCCGGCGAGCGGCCAGACCGAGGACCGCCGCACGGCCGTTCGCCGCGGCCGACGCGGCGAGGGGCTGGCGCTCTGGTGGCTGCGGCTCAAGGGCTACCGGATCCTGGCCCGCGACCTGCGCTCGCCGCTCGGCGAGATCGATATCGTCGCCTGCCGCGGCCGCGTACTCGCCGTGATCGAGGTCAAGGCGCGCGACAGCCTGCGCGGCGCGGCCGAGGCCGTGACGCCACGCCAGCGCGAGCGCATCGGCCGCGCCGCCCGCCTGTTCATCGGCCGCCGCCCCGTCTTCGCGTCGCACCGCATCCGCTTCGACGTCATGCTGGTGGCACCCCGCCGCTGGCCGCGCCACATCGTCGACGCCTGGCAGGAGGACGGGGCGTATTAACCAAGGCCATGCCCAGCAGGGCATTGCCCGTCGGCCGGTTCGGCGGCAGGATGCGCGCTTCGCGCCAACCGTGACTACAGTCCTGGAAGCAGCGTTCAACGATGAGTGCCCTGGCGACAATCGATGATGCGCGCCTGCTCCTGCAGGGCAGCGGCCGGCTTCCGGATGCCGACATCGATCTGGCGCAATCGGCGCTGGCGCTCGCCGCGCTGACGCATCCGGATGCGTCCCTCGCCTTCTACCGACAGCACCTGCAGATGCTGGCCGACGACGTGGCGCGGAGCGTCGCCGCGGAAGCGGCGGGCGGCGAGGTCGGTCTTGCCGCCCAGATCCGCGCCCTCAACGAGATCCTCTTCGAGCGGCACGGCTATCAGGGCGACCACACGAGCTACGACGACCTGCAGAATGCCGACCTGATGCGCGTCATCGACCGGCGGCGCGGCCTGCCGATCGCGCTCGGCATTCTCTACATCCATGCCGCCCGCGCCCAGGGCTGGCTGATCGAGGGCGTCAACTTTCCCGGGCACTTCCTGCTGCGCCTGCGCGACGGCGCCGCTGCCGCGATCGTCGATCCCTTCAACGGCGGGCGGGTCTGCGACACCGCCGACCTGCGCGAGCTGGTCAAGGCGGTCGAGGGCGAGACGGCGGAGCTGCGCTCGGCCCATTTCCAGCCGGCCGGCAACCGCCAGATGCTGCTGCGGCTGCAGAACAACATCAAGCTGCGGCTTCTCCGCGACGAGAAGCTGAGCGAGGCGACGGAAGTCGTCGACCGCATGCTGCTGGTGGCGCCGGACGAGCCGGGACTGTGGCACGAGGCGGGCGCGTTGCAAGGGCGGCTGGGCAACCTGCGCGCCGCCGTGTCAGCCTTCGAGAACCTCGTCGCGCTCAGCCGCGACAGCGAACATCACGGCACGGCCGCGCGCCTGCTGGCGGAGATGAAGTCGCGACTCAATTGAGCCCGGTCGCCCCTGCACATTCGGAGAACGTCCGCACCGATGAGCCTCGCCGTCGCCATCCAGATGGACCCGATCGCGTCCATCGACATCGAGGCCGACAGCACGTTCGTGCTGGCGCTCGAAGCACAGCGGCGCGGCCATGCGCTGTTCCAC
>Ga0335076_10004396_pt1 | contig 14248 bp, 7 predicted proteins | sample Lox_Sample_25_FD_206717 | JGI IMG/M metagenome (GOLD analysis project Ga0335076, IMG submission 206717) | Soil microbial communities from Loxahatchee National Wildlife Refuge, Florida, United States - Lox_Sample_2.5 | ecosystem: Environmental > Terrestrial > Soil > Wetlands | place: USA: Florida... | reverse complement strand
GCGTATCTGGGCACGGCGATCAGCACCGCGGTGCGCGACCGGTCCGGCACGGTGGTGGCCTACGAGGCGGATCTCATCGACCCGGACACCCACCTGGGCTGGAGCGTAATCATCGTCGGCCGTGCCAGCCGGCTCACCGACCCGGCCGAGGCCGCCCAGTACCGGCAGCTGCTGCAGCCGTGGGTGATCGACGGGGCGGACGACATCATCACCGTCCAGGCCGACATGGTGGACGGTTTCCGGCTGGTCGACACGGCCGCCTGAGCGCTAGGACCGCCCCGCGTCGTGCATCCGCTGGTACAGGCCGCCGGCGTGGCGCAGTTCCTGGTGCGTGCCGCGTTCCACCACCCGGCCGCGGGCCAGCACCACGATCTCGTCCACCTGGTCCAGCCCGTCCAGGTCATGCGTGATGAGCAGGGTGGCCCGCCCGGCCGTCGCGGCCAGCAGATCCGCGGTCAGCGCCCGCCGGTTGCCCGGGTCGAGGTGCGCGGCCGGTTCGTCCAGGATGAGCAGCGGCGGGTCAGCCAGCAGGGCCCGGGCCAGCGCGATCCGCTGGCGTTCCCCGCCGGACACCGCGATGCCGCCCGGCCCGACCATGGTGTCCCAGCCGCGCGGCAGGGACCGGATCCAGGTCAGCAGCCGGGCCCGCGTGGCCACCTCGTCCAGGTCGGGCTGGCCGGCCCCGGGCCGGGCCAGCCGGATGTTGTCCGCGATCGTGGTATCGAACAGGTGCGGATCCTCGGTGCAGCCGCTGATCACGGTGCGCACCTCGGCCGGGGCGTAGCTGGCCAGGTCAGCGCCGCCCAGGGTGGCGGTGCCGCCGGTCAGGTCGATGAACCGGAGCAGCACGGCGGCCACGGTGGACTTGCCGGACCCGCTCGGGCCGAGCAGCGCCACCCGCCGGCCGGTGACCAGGTCGAGATCCACGCCGTCGATGGCCAGCGGGCCGTCCGGCTGGTAGCGGACCTGGGCGCCGCGCAGGCTGACCCGCAGCGGCCCAGGGCCGGGCATCGGCCGGGGCCTGACCGGCTCGGCCACCGGGTCCGGCGCGTCCAGTACCGCGGCCACCCGGGCCGCGCTGGCCCGCGCCTGGCCGAGCTGGATGGCCGCCGCGGGCAGCGCGGTCACCGCCTCGAACGAGGCCAGCGCGGTCAGCGTGAGCACGGCCAGCGGCACCCGGGTCAGCGTGCCGCCGCCCACCGCGGCCACCCCGAGCAGCAGCACACCCCACAGCGTCAGCCCGGCCACCGCCTGGGACAGTCCGCTGCCCAGCGCGGCGCCGGCCGCGCTGCGCCGGGCCAGCCGGGTCAGCTCGTGGTCGGCGGCGTCGGCCGCAGCCAGCGCGGCGTCCTGGGCGCCCGCCGCGTGCAGGTCCGCCGACCCGGCCAGCAGGTCGGTGACCCGGGCAGTCAGCTCACCACGGGCCGGCGCGGTACGCCGGGCCGCCTGCCTGGCCCGGGCCGCGGCCAGCCAGGACACGGCCAGGCCCGCCACCAGCAGGCCGGCCGCCAATACCAGCCCGGCCGGGGCCAGGATGAGCGCCACCACGGCCGCCGCGCCCGCCCCGACCAGGGCCGCGGTCAGCGGCGGGGCCAGCCCGCGGATGAACAGGTCCTGGGTGGCGTCCACGTCGGACACCAGCCGGGCCAGCAGGTCACCGGAGCGGAAGTCGCGCAGCCCAGCCGGGGCGAGCCGGGCCAGCTGCCGGTAGACCCGGACCCGGACATCGGCCAGCACCCGGAACGCGGCCTCGTGTGACGCCAGCCGCTCCACGTAGCGGAACACCCCGCGGCCGACCGACAGCCCGCGGACCGCGACCACCGCGACCGAGATGGCCAGGATGCTGGGGTGCAGCGAGGCCCGGGCGAGCAGGAAACCGGACGTGCCGAGCAGTGCGACGGCACAGCCGGTGGACAGCGCGCCGGCCAGCACGGCCAGCGCCAGCTGGCCGCGCAGCGGCCGGGCCAGCCGGAGCAGCCGGCCCAGCGGGTGCGCGGCGGCCCGGGAACGGGCGGTGGGCGGGCTAACCGGTGGCCGTGCCGCCGGGGCGGCGGTCATGACGTGCCCACCAGGGCATCCGGCGCGGGCACCGGCCCGAAGCAGCCCGAGGCCAGGACCAGGCGGCCCTGATCCAGCCGGAGTTCGCGCCCGCCCGCGGCGGCAGAACCGGCGGGCCAGGCCTGGCGGTGGGTGACCAGCAGCACGGTCCGGCCGGCCATCAGCCGCCCGATGGTGTCCATGATCTGCCCGGCGGTGATCGGGTCCAGGTGCGCGACCGGCTCGTCCAGCAGCAGCAGCGGGGCATCCCGGAGGAACGCCCGGGCCAGCGCGATCCGCTGCCGTTGGCCCGCGGACAGCCGGGCGCCCCGCTCACCGAGCGCCGCCTGATAGCCGCCGGGCAGCGCCTCGATGAACTCGGCCGCTCCGGCCGCCGCGGCGGCCCGCGCGACGTCCGCCGCGGTCGCGCCCGGCTGGCCGAGCGCTATGTTGCTGGCCACCGTCCCGTCGAACAGGTGCGGGTGCTGCGGCACCCAGGCGATCTGCCGCCGCCAGGCGGCCAGATCCAGGTCGGCGATGTCCACCGCGTCTGGACCGACCGTAATACGCCCTTCGGTCGGCGCTGTGAAGCGCAGCAGCAGGGCCAGCAGCGAACTCTTCCCGGCACCGCTCGGGCCGGTCAGCACGATCCGGTCACCGGGGCGGATGGAACACGACACGTGATCGAGGGCCGCGCGCTGGCGGGTGTCATAAGCCAGGGTTACGGCGTTCAAATGGATGGTCTGCTGGCGGAGGTCGGGCGGCACCGGAGCTGCAGAGCCCAGCCTGGATGGGAGCGGCTCGTCGAGGATGTCGCACACGCGGCCGGCCGCGGTGACCCCCTCCATGCTGGCGTGGAACTGGGCGCCGACCGCCCGGAGCGGCAGATACGCCTCGGGGGTGAGCAGCAGCACCAGCAGTGCGGTCTGGTAACTGACGTGCCCGGCCAGCAGGCGCAGCCCGATCTCCACCGCGACCAGCGCGGTGGCCAGCGCCGCGGACAGTTCGAGCACCAGCGCGGACAGGAACGCGATGCGCAGCGTGGCCATGGTGGCGGACCGGTACTCGTCGGTGACCTCATGGATCACATCCGCCTGGGCCTGGTCGCGGCCGAACAGCTTGAGCGTGGGCAGGCCCTGCACCACGTCCAGGAAGTGGCCGCCGAGGCGGGCCAGCAGCTGCCATTGCCGCTGCGTGCGGGCCCGGGTCTGCAGCCCGACCAGCACCGCGAATACCGGGATGAGCGGCAGCGTCACCGCGATCACCAGCGCGGAGATCCAGTCGGCCAGCGCCACCCGGATCAGCACCGCGACCGGGACCGCTACCGCCAGCACGAGCTGGGGCAGGAACCGGGCGAAGTACGGGTCGAGCGCGTCCAGGCCCTTGCTGGACAGCGCGGCCAGCTCACCGGCCTGCTGGCCGCCGAGCCAGGCCGGGCCGAGCCGGACCAGGTGCGCGGTCAGTTTGCGGCGCAGCTGGGACTTGACTGCGGCGGCAGCGCGCAGCGCGGCGAGTTCCCCGCCGTAGCTGGTCAGCGCGCGGGCAGCCAGCACGGCCAGCAGCACGCCCAGCGTTCCGGCGAGCGCCGCGGCACCGGTGCCCAGGGCCGCGCTGGCCAGCGCGTGCGCCAGCAGCCCAGCCTGAGCCAGGATCAGCCCGGTGCTGACCAGGCCCGTCGCGACGGCGAGGGCCAGGTACCCCCGGGCGGCCACGGCGTAGTGGAGCAGCCGCGGATCGACCGGTCTCATGGACCGCTGGGAGCGTGGCTGACCGGCCCGGCCTTGGGCGGGGTGAGCGGCGCGCCGGTGACCCGGTGCCGGAACACCCAGTAGGTCCAGCCCTGGTAGGCCAGCACAACCGGGGTGAAGATCAGGGCGACCCAGGTCATCACGGTGAGAGTGTAATGCGACGATGACGCGTTGTGGATGGTGAGGCTGTACGCGGCGGCCGTGGTGGATGGCAGCACATCCGGCCACAGGTTTCCGAACAGGGTGGCCACCGCGAGTACCAGGGTGATCGCGGTGCCCGCGAAGGCCCATCCCTCCCGGCCGCGGGCCGCGGCGGCCACCGCGGCCAGCAGCGCGACCGCGGCCAGCAGCGCGGTGATATCGGTGGCCACCCGGCCATGCGCGATCTGGGTGGCCAGCAGGAACGCGGCCGCGACGGGCACGGCCACGGCGGCGGTGCGCAGCGCCGCGCGGCGGGACCGCTGGCGCAGGTTACCGGTGGTCTTCAGGGACAGGAAGATCGCCCCGTGCAGGGTGAACAGGGTCAGTGTGGCCAGCCCGCCGAGCAGCCCGTACGGGTTCAGCAGGGTGAGCAGGTTGCCGGTGTACACGTGTGCCGCGTTCAGCGGGACACCGCGCACGATGTTGCCGAAGGCCACCCCCCAGAGCAGCGCGGGCACCGCTGACCCCCAGAAAATGGCCCGGTCCCAGCTCGCGCGCCACCGCCCATCCGCCACCTTGCTGCGGAACTCGAACGACACGCCGCGGACGATCAGCCCGACCAGGATGAGCAGCAGAGCCAGGTAGAAGCCGCTGAACAGCGAGGCGTACCAGAGCGGGAAAGCGGCGAAGGTAGCGCCACCCGCGGTGAGCAGCCAGACCTCGTTGCCGTCCCACACCGGGCCGATGGTGTTGATCATAGTGCGCCGATCGGTCTCGTCCCGGCCGAGGAAGGGCAGCAGGATGCCGACCCCGAAGTCGAACCCTTCGAGGACGAAGTAGCCGGTCCACAGGACCGCGATGAGGACGAACCACAGGGTGGTGAGTGACATGCGAGTCTCCGCGAATCAATAGGTGAAGGCGGGCAGTGGCTCGCCGGTTCCGGTTCCGGGTGTGTCGGGCTCGGCCGGTGGTGGCCCGGCCTTGATGGTCCGGATCATCAGCCACCCGGCGATCGCGCCAAGCCCGCCGTAGAGCAGGGTGAGCACCACCATCGAGGTGAGCACGGTCCACGCGCTGACCCCGGGCGAGACGCTCGACCGGGTGAGCAGCACGCCGAACACGGTCCAGGGCTGGCGGCCCATCTCGGTGAAGATCCAGCCCATCGTGTTGGCGAGGTACGGCGTAGCCACAGCTGCGATGGAAGCGCGGTAGAACCAGCGGCTGTGCGGTATCCGGCCACGGCGGGTCAGCCACAGGCCGAGCAGCGCGAACAGCATGGCCAGCGTGCCGAACCCGATCATCAGCCGGAACGACCAGTAGGTGACCGGGATGTACGGCTTGTAGTCACCGGGACCGTATTTCTTCGCGTAGGCCCGCTGCACGTTGTTGATGCCCTGCACGGTGCCGTGCGGGTCCAGGGTGGCGATCAGCGACAGCAGGTCCGGCACCCGGACGCTCCACACCTCCTGGTTCCCGTTCAGCGAGCCGACGGTGAACAGTGAGAAGGACGCCGACGACGACGTGTTGTACAGCGCCTCGGCTGCCGCCATCTTCATCGGCTGCTGCGAGTCCATCAGCCGGGCCTGGATGTCGCCGGTGACCGCGGTTGCGATACCAGCCACCAGGGTGACGACCAGGCCGAGCCGGATGGCCCGGCGGAACATACCGGTATCAGTGGACCTGCGGGCCAGGTGCCAGGCGCTGACCGCGACGATGAATATCCCGGCGGTGACGAAGCCGGCGAAGAACACGTGCGGCAGCGCGGCCAGCACGGTCGAGTTGGTCAGCACGGCCCAGATGCTGGTCAACTCGGCCCGGTGGGTGACCGGATTGATCCGGAAGCCGACCGGGTGCTGCATCCACGAGTTCGCGGCCAGGATGAAGTAGGCGGACAGATTACTGGCCAGCGCGGCCAGCCAGATCATGGCCAGGTGCAGCCGGGGGGATAGCCGGTTCCAGCCGAAGATCCACAGGCCGAGAAAGGTGGACTCCGCGAAGAACGCCAGCAGGCCCTCCATGGCCAGCGGTGCGCCGAACACGTCCCCGACGAACTTCGAGTACGCCGACCAGTTCATCCCGAACTGGAACTCCTGCACGATGCCGGTGACCACGCCCACCGCGAAGTTGATCAGGAACAGGGCGCCGAAGAACTTGGTCAGCCGCAGGTAGTCGGGATCCTTCTTGACCAGCCACGCGGTCTGCAGGCCGGCCACCAGCAGGGACAGGCCGAGCGTGAGGGGCACGAAGATGAAGTGATAGACGGTGGTGATCCCGAACTGCCATCGGGCCAGGTCAAGCTCGCTCACGTTGTTCCTCCTCCGGCCGCCCCGCGGGCCGCCAAGTGGATCTTCATCCCCGGCGCTGCGCAGCAGGAAGGGACGTCCGTGCTGGCCTTCCGGGACGATGGTCACCGAATGACGAGGCGGTTAGAGTCACGGCCGGATGAGGTGGCCGGTGGCGGAGCCCCGGCGGCGCCGATGGCTGAAAGATCCGCGTGGTCCAGCGGCGGTAGGCAGCCAGACAGCGACCCGGCCGGCGGCCGGGCCGGGGTGAATGGCGGATGACGCGCGGCCCACCGCCCGGCGGCCGGCGCGGGAACTGGCCGTGCACGCCGTTCATCTCGGGCCGCCCGGCCGCAAGCACGCCAATCGGGCGGGCCATCATGGTGATGCGAGGTAACCCAGGCCGGACCGGACGGGTCTGCCGTGCCGGTGGCTCGGGACCTTCGCCCCTGATCCACGCCGATCGCGGCCGGCGACGCTGGCTGCGCAGCTGCGGAGCGAGCGAGGAGGTGTCACGGTGACCGCGCTCACCGCACCGGGGTGCTCGTATGCGCTGCTCGCCGATGGCACCACGATCACCATCCGCCCGGCCCGCCCAGACGACTTCGCGCAGGTCAAACGGCTGCACGACGAGATGTCCCCGGACAACCTGTACCTCCGCTTCTTCAGCCTGAGCAAGAACGCGGGCGAGCAGGAGGCCCGCCGGGTCACCCGAGAGGACGGCACGCCGCACGGGGCGCTGCTCGGCTTCCTGGGTGACGACCTGGTCGGCGTGGCCAGCTACGAGCCGGCCGGCCAGCCCGGCACGGCCGAGGTGGCGTTCGCGGTGGCCGACCGGATGCACCACCGCGGGGTGGCCACCCTGCTGCTGGAGCACCTGGTGTCGCTGGCCCGGGCTAACGGCGTGCACACCTTCACCGCCACCACGCTGCCGGAGAACACGGCCATGCTGCGCGTGTTCGCCGACGCCGGGCTGAGCGCCACCCGCCGGATGGAGGACGGGGTGGTCGAGCTGACCATGCCCGTCCCGCGCAGCGCCGGGCTCGGCGAGCCCAGCCGCTACCTGGACGCGGTGGCGGGCCGGGAGCAGCGGGCCGACGTGGCCAGCCTGGCGCCGCTGCTCGCCCCCCGCTCGGTCGCGGTGGTCGGGGCCAGCCACCGGGCCGACTCGATCAGCCGGCTCATCCTGCGGAACATCAAGGACGCCGGGTTCGCCGGCCCGCTGTACGCGGTGCACCCGGATGGCGGCGACATCGACGGCGTACCGGGCGTGCCGTCGGCCAGCGCGCTGCCGGAACCGCCGGATTTGGCCGTGCTGACGGTGCCCGCCGCCGCCACGGTGGCCGCGGCGCAGGAATGCGGCCAGCGCGGCGCGCGGTCCCTGGTCGTGATCACCTCGGGGCTGACCGCCGCGCAGTCGGCCGCCCTGCTCGACATATGCAGGCAGACCGGGATGCGGCTGGTCGGGCCGAACTGCTTCGGCGTGGCGGTGCCGGACATCGGGCTGGACGCCACATTCGCGGCGCACCACCCGCGGCCGGGCACGGCCGGGCTGGTGGTGCAGTCCGGCGGGGTCGGCGTCGCGCTGCTGGAGCATTTCTCCCGGCTCGGCATCGGCATCTCGTCGTTCGCGTCGGTCGGCGACAAGCTGGATGTGTCCGGCAACGACATGCTGCAGTGGTGGGCGGAAGACGGCCAGACCCGGCTGGCCGTGCTGTACCTCGAGTCGTTCGGCAACCCGCGCAAGTTCGCCCGCAGCGCGGCCCGGGTCAGCGCCCGCATGCCGGTGCTCACCGTGCACGCCGGGCGGTTCGCGCCGGGCCAGCGGGCCGCCGCCTCGCACACCGCGGCCGCGGCCGCCCCGCTGATCATCCGGCAGGCGCTGTTCGAGCAGGCCGGCGTCATCGCCACCACCAGCCTCGGCGAACTGCTGGAGGCCGCGGTGCTGCTGGCCGAGCAGCCGGTCCCGGCGGGCCGCCGGGTGAGCATCATCTCCAACGCGGGCGGGGCCGGGGTGCTGGCCGCGGATGCGTGCGTGGAGGCCGGCCTGTCCGTCGCCATCCCGAGCCGCCTGGCCCAGGCCCAGCTCACCGGGCTGCTGCCCGCGGCCGCGGCGGTCGGTGGCCCGATCGACACCACCGCGGCGGTCAGCGCGGGCGCGTTCGCCGCCGCGCTGGCCGCCGCGGCCGGCGACACCGGGGTGGACGCCGTGCTGGCGCTGGTCGTGCCGACCGCCGCGGCCGACCTCATCCCGGCGCTGACGGCGGCCCGGCTGCCGGTGCCACTGGCCGCGGTCGTGCTCGACCAGGCCGAATCGGTCCGGCTGCTGCCCAGCCCCGGCACTGGTGCCGGCCCTGGAGTGCCCGCCTACGCCTACCCGGAGAGCGCGGCCCGGGCGCTCAGCCGGGCGGCCCGGTACGGCTCGTGGCGGTCCCGGCCGGCCGACACCGTGCCGGACCTGCCGGGCCTGCACGTGGCCGAGGCCAAGGGGCTGATCGCGGCCTTCCTGGCCGGCATGCCCGGCGGCGGCTGGCTGCCTGCGGCCGAGGCCGACCGGCTGCTGCGCTGCTACCAGCTGCCGATGGCGCCGTTCCGCCTGGTCACCGACGCGGATCAGGCGGCCGCCGCGGCCGCGGAGTTCGGCGGTCAGGTCGCGATGAAGGCGGAGGTGTCCGGCGTGGTGCACAAGAGCGAGGCCGGCGCGGTGCTGCTCGGCCTGGCCGGGCCGGACCAGGCCCGGGCCGCGTTCAGCACGCTGGCCAGCCGGTTCACGGGCCGGTTCACCGGCGCGGTGGTCCAGCCCATGATCAGCGGCGGCACCGAGGTCATCATCGGCGTGGTACAGGAGCCGGTGTTCGGCCCGCTGGTGGTGTTCGGCCTGGGCGGGGTGGCCACCGAGGTGCTTGGTGACCATGCCGCCCGGCTCGCGCCGCTGACCACGACCGACGCCGACGACCTGATCCATTCGATCCGGGCCGCACCGCTGCTGCTCGGGCGCGGTGACCAGCCACCAGCCAGCATCGCAGCGCTACGCGACGCCCTGCTCCGGGTGTCCCAGCTGGCCGACGACCTGCCCGAGGTCACCGAGCTGGACCTGAACCCGGTGATCGCTTGCGCCGACGGCGCGACCGTAGTGGATGCCCGGGTCCGGGTCAGAGCGCACGCGGCAGCCGACCCGTTCCTCCGCCAACTGCCCCAGGCCAGACCGGCCCCCGTCTGATCCAGCCAGGAATCCCAGCCAAGGAGCTGATCCCGATATGACCGTGACCGCACAGGCCGAGCTCACCAGCGATCAGCTGCAGGCGCTCGACGGCTACTGGCGCGCCGCGAACTACCTGTCCGTGGGGCAGATCTATTTGATGAGCAACCCGCTGCTGACGCAGCCGCTGCGCCCGGAGCACATCAAGCCGCGGCTGCTTGGCCACTGGGGCACCACGCCCGGGCTGAACTTCATCTGGGCCCATCTCAACCGGATGATCGTCACCCACGACCTGGACATGATGTACGTGATCGGCCCCGGGCACGGCGGCCCGGCCGCCAACGCCGGCACCTGGCTGGATGGCAGCTATACCGAGATCTACCCGAGCATCGGCCAGGACACGGCCGGGATGGGCCGGCTGTTCAGGCAGTTCTCCTTCCCCGGTGGGGTGCCCAGCCATGTGGCGCCGGAGACGCCTGGCTCGATCCACGAAGGCGGCGAGCTGGGCTACTCGCTCACGCACGCGCACGGCGCCGCGTTCGACAACCCGGACCTGATCGTGGCCTGCATCGTCGGCGACGGCGAGGCGGAGACCGGGCCGCTCGCCACCAGCTGGCACTGCGGCAAGTTCCTCGACCCGGCCCGGGACGGCGCGGTGCTGCCGATCCTGCAGCTGAACGGCTGGAAGATCGCCAACCCGACCGTGCTGGCCCGGATTCCCGAGCCCGAACTGATCGAGCTGCTCCGCGGGTACGGCTGGGAACCGGTGATCGTGGCCGGATCGGACCCGGACCCGGTGCACCACGAACTGGCCGCCGCGCTGGACGGCGCGATCAGCCGGATCCGGGAGATCCAGCAGCAGGCGCGGTCCGGTTCCGGCGGCCCGGACGGGAAGGGACCGGGACCGCGCTGGCCGATGATCGTGTTCCGCACGCCGAAGGGCTGGACCGGCCCAGTCACCGTGGACGGGCTGCCGGTGGAAGGGACCTGGCGGGCGCACCAGGTGCCGCTGCCCGCGGTCCGCACCAACCCGGAGCACCTGCGCCAGCTGCAGGAATGGATGCTGTCCTACCGGCCGGCCGAGCTGTTCGACGAAGCCGGGGCGCCCCGCCCGGGGATCCTCCGCTTCGTGCCCAGCGGCGAACGCCGGATGGGCAGCAACCCGCACGCCAACGGCGGCCTGCTGCTGCGCGACCTGGCCATGCCGGACTTCCGCGACTACGCGGTGCCCGCCACCCCGCCGGGGGCTCAGGTCTCCGAACCCACCCGGGTGCTGGGCGGGCTGCTCCGCGACGTGATGGCCGGCAACCTGGCCACGAGCAACTTCCGGGTGTTCGGCCCGGATGAGACGGCCTCCAACCGGCTGGAAGCGATCTATCAGGTCAGCGGCAAGACCTGGGAGGAGGCCACGCTGCCGGTGGACGAGCACCTGGAGCCGGCCGGGCGGGTAATGGAGATCCTGTCCGAGACCACCTGCGAGGGCTGGCTGGAGGGTTACCTGCTGACCGGGCGGCACGGCTTCTTCTCCTGCTACGAGGCGTTCATCCACATCGTCGACTCGATGTTCAACCAGCACGCCAAGTGGCTGAAGGTCGCCCGCACACTGCCCTGGCGGCGGCCCATCGCGTCGCTGAACTACCTGCTCACCTCGCACGTCTGGCGGCAGGACCACAACGGCTTCTCGCACCAGGACCCGGGCTTCATCGACCACGTGGTGAACAAGAAGGCCGAAGTCGTCCGGGTCTACCTGCCGCCGGACACAAACACTTTGCTGTCCACCGTGGACCACTGCCTGCGCAGCCGGAACTACGTGAACGTGATCGTGGCCGGCAAGCAGCCCAACCCGGACTGGCTGGACATGGACGCGGCCATCCTGCACTGCACCCGGGGCGCCGGGATCTGGGAGTGGGCCAGCAACGACTACGACGGCAAGCAGCCCGACGTGGTCATGGCCTGCGCGGGCGACGTGCCCACGCTGGAGATCCTGGCCGCCACCAGCATTCTCCGCGAGAACCTGCCTGACCTGCGCATCCGGGTGGTCAACGTGGTTGACCTGATGCGCCTGGAGCCGGACACCGAGCACCCGCACGGGATGAGCGACGCCGAGTTCAACGCGGTGTTCACCACCGACCGTCCGGTGATCTTCGCCTACCACGGCTACCCGTCGCTGATCCACCGGCTGACCTACCGCCGCGACGTGCACCACTACATCCACGTCCGCGGCTACAAGGAGGAGGGCACCACGACCACGCCGTTCGACATGGTGGTGCTGAACGATATGGACCGGTTCCATCTGGTCATGGACGTCATCGACCGGGTGCCCGGGCTGACCGACCAGGCCGCCTGGCTGCGCCAGCAGATGGTGGACAACCGGACCAGGCACCACGCCTACGTCCGGGAGCACGGCGAGGACCTGCCCGAGGTGCAGAACTGGGTGTGGCCCGCCGCGCTGTCCACCCCGCCGGGCGCTGCTGCTGGCGGTCCGGCCGCTGCCGGTGCCGCCCCGGCCGCGGCGCCCGGGCCGTCCGCCCCCGTGGTGCCGGCAGAGGACCCGTCCTGACATGACTGTGCTCGTGGTCAACGCCGGGTCGAGCAGCCTCAAGCTCAGCCTGCTCGGTCCGGCGGACGAGATCCTCGCCGCCACCGAGGTACAGCACTGGGACACCGAGGACCCACCGCCCGCCCTGCGCGCCTTTCTGAACGCCCTCCCCCGTGTCGATGCCGTCGGCCACCGCATCGTGCACGGTGGGCCGAAGCTCACTGCGGCAGCGGTGCTCGACCCGGCGGTCCGGCGGGAGATCGAGGCGGTTACCGACCTCGCGCCGCTGCACCAGCCCCGGGCGCTGGCCGGGATCGACGCGGTGTCGGCGCTGCTGCCCGGGGTTCCCGAGGTGGCCTGCTTCGACACCGCGTTCCACGCCGGGATGCCCGCCGCCGCCGCGACCTATGCGCTGCCCGCGGCCTGGCGGGAGACGTACGGCCTGCGCCGCTACGGGTTTCACGGCCTGTCCCACGCGTACGCGAGCCGGCGCGCCGGGGAACTGCTGGGCAGGCCGGCGGCCCGGCTCCGGATCGTGTCCTGTCACCTGGGCGCGGGCGCGTCGCTGGCCGCGGTCCAGCATGGCCAGAGCGTGGACACCACGATGGGCTTCACGCCGCTGGAAGGGCTGGTCATGGCCACCCGGGCAGGCAACACTGACCCGGGCCTGCTGGTCTGGCTGCTCCAGGACGGCCGGGTCAGCCTGGACGACCTGTGCACCGGGCTGGAGCAGCGGTCCGGCCTGACCGGGCTGGCCGGCCAGCCCGACATCCGGGACGTGCTGCCGCACGCGCAGGCCGGCGACCCGGCCTCGATCCTGGCCATCGACGTGTACCTGCACCGGCTGCGCCAACTGATCGCGGGCATGGCCGCCGCCATGGACGGGCTGGACGTGCTGCTGTTCACCGGCGGCGTTGGCGAGCACCAGCCGCCGATCCGGGCCGGGGCCGCGCCCAGCTTCCTCGGCGCGGCCATCGACGAGCAGCGTAACCAGGCCGCGTCCAGCGACGCCGACATCACCGCACCAGGCGCCGCCGTGCGCACCCTGGTGATCACCGCCCGCGAGGACATCGAGATCGCCCGCCAGGTCCGCGCCGTCCTCCGTGAGCCCAGCGCCAACCGCGTGGCTGAAGCGACCACGCGGTCCAGAGCGCATGACTGAATCATTCATGTGGTGAGGGACATCCGCGCCTGCCCCCGACCCGATGGCAAGGTGATAGCCGCGCGCAGTTGACATTCACTCTAATCTGAGGGTAGCTTTCTTTTTAGATCAGCTGCCAGGACGTCTGAGAAGGTGAACGAGGTGGTGACCATGAGCGGTTCGGATGCCCGCAAGTGGTGGGCACTCGTGGCCATCGCGGCCAGTGTGCTCGTCGTCGGGCTCGACCTGACCGTGCTCAGCCTGGCCCTGCCGGTGCTGTCGGCCCAGTTGCACGCCTCGACCACGGATCTGCAGTGGTTCTCCGCCGCCTACAGCCTGGTGCTGGCCGCGGCGCTGCTCCCGGCCGGCCTGCTCGGCGACCGGATCGGCCGCAGGAAGCTGCTGCTGATCGCGCTGGTGCTGTTCGGCGCCGCGTCAGCGGCGTGCGCGTTCTCGACCTCGTCGGCCGAGCTGATCGCAGCCCGGGCGGTGCTCGGCCTGGGCGCCGCGGCCATCTTCCCGATGTCCATCGCGGTGATTCCGGTCATGTTCACCGATGAGGAGCGGCCCCGGGCCATCGCGGTCGTGATGGGCGCGACCTTCATCGCCTTCCCGGTCGGCCCGCTGCTCGGCGGCTGGCTGCTCGACAACTTCTGGTGGGGCTCGGTCTTCCTGATCAACGTGCCGGTGGTGGTGCTGGCCCTGGTGGCGGTGGCCCTGCTGATGCCGGAGTCGCATGGCGCCCGGAGCACCAGCATCGACATACCCGGGATCGCCCTGTCCAGCCTGGGCCTGGCCAGCCTGACCTACGGCCTGATCAAGGCGGGCCAGGATGGCTGGGGCGACGCTACCGCGGTGGCCACCATGGTGGCCGGGGCGGTGGTGCTGGCGGGCTTCGTGGCCTGGGAGCGGTGGATCACCGGGCGCAGGCAGCCGCTGATCCAGCTCGAGCTGTTCCGCTCGGCCGGGTTCACCTGGGGCACCGCGCTGACCACGTTCGTCTCGTTCGCGATGTTCGGCATCCTGTTCGCCATTCCGCAGTACTTCCAGGAAGTGCTGGGCTTCGACTCGTTCGGCAGCGGGCTGCGGATGCTGTCCCTGATCGTCGGGATGGTGGTCGGCATGCTGACCGGCACCCGGCTGCAGACCGCACGGAGCAAG
>Ga0335076_10004395_pt1 | contig 14249 bp, 11 predicted proteins | sample Lox_Sample_25_FD_206717 | JGI IMG/M metagenome (GOLD analysis project Ga0335076, IMG submission 206717) | Soil microbial communities from Loxahatchee National Wildlife Refuge, Florida, United States - Lox_Sample_2.5 | ecosystem: Environmental > Terrestrial > Soil > Wetlands | place: USA... | reverse complement strand
GGCTCGTAAATGCGTTCGACCATCATCGGTGCGCGCATCTGAAACATACGTGACCCGCCGGCGCCCGGCCCGACCATCGCAACCACGGTCTTCAGATCGAGACCCGCGCGTTCGGCAAGCAGCATGGCTTCCGCTGTGGCCACATTGTTGATTGCGACGAGGTGATTGGCGATGAATTTCATCTTGCTGCCATTGCCGTACTCTCCGAGATCGGCGCTCTGCTTTGCGAAATCGGCAAATAAATCCGCGCATTGCGTGATCGCCTTTCCCTCGCCGCTGGCATAGACCACGAGATCACGAACCTTCGCTTGTGCTCCGGTGCCGCTCAGTGGACAGTCGAGCGCACTGTGGCCGCCCCCTTGCAAGATGGCTTTGAAACGCATCTTGTCGGCGAGGCTGAGTGTGCTGAGTTCTGCCACGACCCTCGGCGATTGTCCCGAGCTCGTGATTTCCTCTGCAACCTTCTCGACGGCCGCAGGTGTGGGAAGGCTGGTCAGGATGATTGGCGCTTCCCGGACGACCTCGGCGACGCCAAGAGCGACCGTCCCTCCGACTTGTTCAAGCTCGACCCGACGCGAGGTATCGATATCGAAGCCGATCACGTGCCACCCGCGCTCGATAAGGTTGCGCGCAATCGCTCCTCCCATGATACCAAGTCCGATGATTCCGACGGTCTTGTTCATATCCGATCGCTTCCCATACGTTGATTTCGATTGACGGCCAGAGCCCGTCGCGCCTTAATTGCTGATCGCACGATAAACAAACGCCAAGTAACCCACGGCGGTCAAGCGGAGGTGCAACTCATGGCGGGTGTTGGTCGAAAGCCAAGCACTGGCCAAGTTTTGGGAACTGATCCCGATGGCCGGGCCTATGCAGCCATGATCAGCCGGGCTCGAGCACTCATTCCGCAGCTTCGCGATCGTGCCGCGCGGACCGAAGAGCTGCGTCGCCTGCCACCGGAAACCGAGCGGGATTTGCATGAAGCTGGCTTGTTCCGGATCGTGCAGCCGAAGCGAGTTGGTGGCTCTGAGCTTGATTACGTCGCTTTGGTCGATTGCGCAGAGATATTGGGAATCGGCGACGCGTCGGTGGCCTGGAATTTTGCAAACCTTGCCAGCCATCACTGGATGCTCGGAATGTTCGAAAGGCGCGCGCAGGATCTCGTCTGGGACAGGGATCCCAATGTGCTGATTGCCTCCTCGTTCATATTTCCGGCCGGGCGCGCCCGGAAGGTCCAGGGCGGATACCGGCTACACGGCAGCTGGCCGTTTTCTTCCGGCGTCGCGTCATGCGAATGGAACATGCTCGCGAGCGTGGTTTCGTCCGACGACGAAGCCGACGGAATCGAGTATCGTATCTTTCTCGTGCACAAGAACGATTACAGGATTCGCGACACCTGGGACGCGGCGGGATTGCGCGGCACCGGGTCCAACGACGTTGAGGTCACGGACGCTTTCGTACCCGACTCGCTGACGGTAGCCGTGAGCCAGCTTGCGGGCGGGCCAACTCCCGGCAGTGTCGTCAATCCGAACGCGCTGTACGCATTGCCCGTTTTCTCGTTGTTTCCATTCGTGCTCTCTGGTGTGGCTCTCGGCAATGCGCAATCCTGTCTGGACGACTATGTCGAGACAGCCCGTCACCGTGCTTCGACCTACAATCGAGCCAAGCTCGGTGACATGCAAAGTACGCAGATCAAGATTGCGGATGCCTCTGCGAAGATTGACGCAGCCCGTCTCATCATGCGTTCTACCTCCATCGATGCGATGGCGGAGGCGCGGAGTGGTCATGTCCCGGACATGGCAGCCAAGACGAAATCACGTCGCGACGGAGCTTTTGCGGTCAATTTGTGTACCGAGGCGGTATCGATGTTGTTTGCTGCGAGCGGCGCGCGGGGATTGTTCACAACGGGAGCCTTGCAGCGTCAGTTTCGCGATGCGCATGCGATCAACTCGCATCTGGCATTTAACTTTGACGCCGCGGGCACCAACTACGGCCGCGTGGCGCTCGGCCTGCCGTCCGAAAACCTGACGCTTTGAGGCGAGTGAATGAACGACGCGCCCAAGCATCCGACCGGTCCCGACCCAGCCAATGAACTCGCCAGCGACCAGTCGCCGATCGATCCGAGGGACTTTCGCAAGGCACTCGGCACCTATGCGACTGGAGTCACCATCATCACGGCGGCCGCAGCGGCAGGCAAACCCCACGGTTTGACCTGCAACTCCTTTGCATCTGTGTCGTTGAACCCGCCGCTTGTGCTCTGGAGCCTCGTGCTTTACTCATCAAGCCTGAGCGTGTTTCAGAACGCGAGCCATTTCGCGGTCAACGTGTTGGGGGCGTCGCAGCAAGCGCTCGCAAACAAATTCGCCAAATCCTCCGACGACAAGTTTGCCGGTGTCGATTGGGCGCCCGGACTTGGCAATGCGCCGCTTCTGCTCGACAGCGTCGCCAACTTCCAATGTCGCGCCGTCAACCGATATTATGGCGGCGACCATGTCATTTTCCTGGGAGCGGTCGAGGCCTATTCCTATAATCGGAAGGAGCCCTTGTTGTTTGCCCACGGCGGCTACGGTCGCTTCATCGCCGACGACGATCGGCACAACGCCGACAAGTCGTCATGAAAAGGAAGCTTTCTCCCAAGCGCGTGCGGCGCAAGCAGAGACGGCTTTCCCCGGATGATCGTCGCAAGGAGTTCGTCGCGAAGGCGACGGAGTTCTTTGCAGAGCAGGGATTTGGCGGCGGGACGCGCGATCTGGCACGCCGCCTGGGCGTGACGCAGCCGCTGCTCTACCGCTACTTTCCAAGCAAGGACGATCTGATCAGGGAAGTTTATCGCACGGTCTATCTCGAGCCGCTGGAGACGGGATGGGACCGACAACTCACCGATCGATCGAGGCCGCTCCGCGAACGGCTCCTGGAATTTTATCGCGGTTACACGAACGTGCTGTTCACCCGAAAATGGATTCGCATCTACCTTTATTCCGGGCTGAGGGGCCTCGACATCAACAGGCGATATGTTGGGATTGTCCGTGACAAGATTCTGACGAGAATTATCAGGGAATGTCGTCACGAAATGGGGCTCCCGGTGCAAAACAAGCCGACGGCGCCGGAGCTGGAGCTGGCCTGGGTATTTCACAGTGGCATTTTCTACTACGGGGTTCGGAAATACATTTACGAAGCCCCTGTGCTCGAGGACAAAGAGCAGATGATCAACGATGCGCTGGACGCCTTTCTGGCTGGTTACCAGCGGGTTTTCGGCCGCACCAACGTTCGCGCGCTACGTCCGCCGGTAAAAGCAGTTGTATGAGACATTTTGGCGGGACGCCGCTTCTAAAGCTGCTTCATTTCCGCGCGATACCAATCCCCGATTTCGCTTGCGGTCATCAGCGCAACACCTTCGTGGCCGATGACATGGTCGAGCAAAGCCTCGAGATATTTGATCCGATGCGGAACACCGGTGATGTAGGGGTGAACCGAAATCGCCATGACCCGAGCGTTCGCGGCGCCTTCCAGATACAAACGGTCGAACTGGTCGGTACAGCGTTTCAAGAACTGCTCGGACGGCAGGTGCTGCAGCGCATGGATGACGATGTCATTGGTTTCGACCGAATAAGGGATAGTCGTGATTGTCCCATGCGGCGTTGCGATGTCCTGCGGCAAGTCATCGATCACCCAATCGGCCACATATTCGATGCCGTTCAGCCGTAGCAGATCGAGGGTCTCCTCGGTCTCGGTCAATCCGGGACTCTCCCATGACCGGGGCAGTTTGCCTGTGAATGCCGCGATCGTATCGACCGATCGCTTGATCGCATCCAGTTGATTATCGACCTTGTGCATCGGGCCTTGGAGAAAGCCGTGGCCCATGAACTCGCAGCCAGCCTCTCGCGCGGCAGACGCGACCCGCGGATAACTCTGGCAAACATTTGCGTTCAGCGCCAGCGTTATCGGTATCTTGCGATCGGTGAGGGCTTTGAGCTGCCGCCAGAAACCAGCACGCATTCCGTATTCGTGCCAGGACCAGTTTGGAACATCCGGGAGCAGTGGCTGACCCATCGGAGGGCTCAAGACGGTTCGCGGCATCGCGTTTTCGATCCGCCACTCCTCGACATTGAGGATGACCCACACCGCAAGTCTCTTGCCATCCGGCAATTTGAGCTTTGGACGGTCGATTTGCGCTTGGTAGGGGATTCGATCGCTAAGAGCCACGGTGCGCCTTCTCTTGCAGCAGCCCGGGCTGTCCAGCCGCGGCGCTCAATTTGCTTGATATGCCGGCATTGATGCGCGGCATGACCTTCTCGGCCATCAATATCATTGACTGCCGCGCCAATTCGCGGTCTTTCCAGTCCTTGCCAGCGTAGAGCAGGGTGCCGAATTCGCCGACCTCGTCCTGGAAGGCGAGCAATTGATCGGCGACACTTTCCGGCGTGCCCCAGACGATCAGCTTGTCGCAAATCGATTCAAGGGTCACCTCGTCATCCGGCTGATCGCGTCTTGTCTTGAACAGCTCGATGCGACCATTCGCCTTCAGCTTGGTGAGCAACGAATGGTAATAGTACACGTAAGGGCTGCCAGGTTCGGTTGCATAAGCCTTCGCGGTTGCAACATCCTTGGCGACGAAAACGCTCTTGGCAACGCGCCAATTTCCGGGGTCCGCGTTGCGTCCGCCTCGCGCACAACCCTCAACATATTTCGGCCAGTGGGTCTTCACCCAGACCGGCATCAGGAAGTTCGCGGAAATGGGATCCCAGCCGCGCGCGGCGGCTTCGGTGACGCCCTTGGAGAAAGGGGCGACCGCGGTAACGACTATCGGCGGATGCGGTCGCTGCAGCGGACGGGCGATAAATCCCTGACCGATGTCTCGCATCAGCGTTTGTTCTGTAGAGATTTTCCAGTACTTGCCCTGGATATTGTAGGGCGGCTCGCTCGCCCAGATTTCAAGGACCTGATTGATCGCCTCGAGGAACATCGCATTGCGGTCGGCGTCCAGGTTGCCAAATACCTCGGCGTCCGAGAGAAGGCCGCCGGGGCTTATCCCGAAGATCAAGCGGCCATCGAGCATGTGGTCGAGCATCGCAATCGAAGCCGCAACGGTCGCTGGGTGCGCGTTCGGCATATTGACTGTGCCGGTTCCGAGCTTGATCCGATTTGTCGCAGCTGCGATCCAGGCGAGGAAAGCGACGCAAGAGGTGATGTTCTCCGCCTGGTCCGTGACGTGCTCGCCAACAAAGGCTTCCGTGAATCCTAGTTCCTCGGCGAGCTGGAATGCCTCGCGGTCTTCTCTCAGGGAGAGCCGCCAATCCTTTTCGATGGGATGGATCGGCATCGTAAAGAAACCCAGATTCATGCCCGGCGTCTCCCGAAGACTAGGTGCCCGGAAACTACGGTGCGTCCATCGGACCTTCAAGACAAGCCCAAAAGTCGAGTGCGACCAAATAATCGCTCGATAAACAAGCTTGACCTGGAGCGAGGGCGACCCTCTAATTCAAGAAACAGGAGAATCCGGCCGGGGAAGGTCACGTCCATGAAAGCCTCGGCTTTCGCATACGCACGCGCAACCAGTCTTGATAATGCGCTTGAATTACTCGGCGCGCACGGGGATCGTGCGAAGGTGCTGTCGGGCGGTCAGAGCCTGATGCCGGCGATGAATCTTCGCCTGATTGCGCCGGACCTGATCGTGGATATCGGCGGATTGAGTGAGCTGCGGGGCGTCGTGTTGCAGGGCACAAACCTGCGTATCGGAGCGCTGACGCGCCACGTCGACATCCTGAACTCGCCTGAAATCGCTGTCCATGCGCCACTGATGCGCGAGGCGGTTACCCACATCGCGCATCCTGCGATCCGCAACCGGGGAACGATCGGCGGGAGCCTTGCCCATGCCGACCCCGCCTCCGAGCTGCCAGCTTGTATGCTTGCGCTGGACGGAGCTGTTATCGCGCGCGGGCCAGTCGGCGAGCGGCGAATTGCCGCAGTAGATTTCTTCCAGGGGATTTTCCAGACGGCGTTGGCGGCCGATGAGCTTTTGGTTGCCGTCGAGCTTCCGCTCGCGAAGCAGGGTTCAGCCCATTTTTTCCAGGAATATGCACGGCGGCACGGAGACTATGCCATCGCCGGCCTTGCGGGGCAGGCCGTGGTCGAAGGCGGCGTCTTTGCGGATCTTGAGGTGGCTTTTTTTGGGATCGCCGATCGGCCAGTCCAAGCAAAGGCTGCGCGCCGGCTGGTCAACTCGCCCGTTACGCCCGCGCTGATTTCGGATGCCTGCGAAGCGCTGGGAGAAGAGTTTGATTTCCAGGAAGATCAGCAAGCTTCGGCCGCGATGCGCCGTCATCTTGCAAGAGTCTTGTTGGTGCGCTGCGTTGCTACGCTGCTCCGTCGGCCGGAGTTGAGCTTGAGTGGGGTCGTTCCGTGACTACCGCCACGGCGATCTCGCTTATTGTCAATGGTGAGCGTGTCGAAGCGCATGTCGAGCCACGCCTTAATCTCGCAGACTTTCTTCGCGACCATTTGCGCCTGACCGGGACGCATGTCGGCTGTGAACATGGCGTTTGCGGCGCGTGCACGGTGCGTGTTAATAGCGAGATCGTTCGCGCCTGCCTGATGCTGGCGGTGCAGGCGAATGCCACATCGGTTGAGACCATCGAGGGCGTCTCCGACAGCGGAGAAATTTCCGATCTGCAAAATGCCTTTCGCGAACGTAACGCGCTGCAATGCGGCTATTGCACGCCGGGAATGCTCATCACGGCGCAAGATTTGCTGAAGCACGAGGCCGAGCCGAGCCGGGATCGGATTCGCGAGCACCTTTCAGGGAATTATTGCCGCTGTACGGGCTACCAGGCGATCGTCGACGCGGTCGCGGCCACCGCGCGCTTGCGTAGGGGGCCAAAGGAATGACGCGCAAAAAAGCCGGAAAGTTCTCGGTGCTCGATCGGCCGAACTCTTACATCGGCAAGACGGTGCCGAGGCCGAATCTCGACCGGCTCATGCAGGGACGCGGACTCTACGTCAGCGATATGGAGCTGCCGCGCATGGGGCACGCGGTTTTCGTGCGTTCGCCGCATGCCCATGCAAAAATCACGCGGATTGAGTCGATGTCGGCAAAGAAAATGCCGGGGGTCATTGCCATCGTCACCGGTCCGGAACTTGCGGCCGTCATCACTCCCTGGGTCGGCGTACTGTCGCATTTGAAAGGCCTGAAATCCGCCCCACAGCACGCGATTGCGATCGATCGTGTCTGCTGGCAAGGCGAGGCCGTCGCGGCTGTGGTGGCGATCAGTCGCGCGCTGGCGGAGGACGCTGCAGAAGCAATCCTGGTCGAGTACGAAGAGCTGGAAGCCGTCACAGATATGCGCACGGCGCTGGACCCGGAGACGCCCGTCATCCATGCCCTGCTCGGCGATAATCTCGCATTCGAGCGCATCCATGACGCGGGCCAGGTCGATCAAGCCTTTGCCGCCTCTGATGCGGTGGCCGAAGCCGACTTTATCTTCGGGCGGCACACCGGCGTCACACTTGAGCCGCGCGCCGTCGTTGCCGATTGGAATGCGGCGGAGGCAAGGCTTACGATCTATCAAGGAACGCAAGCCCCGCATATGGTGCAGAATATTGCGGCACTCCACCTCGGGCTTGAAGAGTCCCAGGTCAGGGTGGTTTGCAAGGACGTCGGCGGATCGTTTGGCATCAAGGTGCATATCTATGCCGACGAGATGGCGACCTATGCGCTGTCAAAGCTGCTGAGACGGCCCGTCAAATTCGTTGCCGATCGCATCGAAAGCTTCAACACCGATATCCATGCGCGCGATCACCGCTGCAGGGGACGCATTGGTGTGAAGCGCGATGGCACGATCACGGCATTCGAAATCGATGATCTCACCGGCATCGGTCCTTACTCGATGTATCCACGCACCAGCGCGATCGAGGCTAACCAGGTCGTCAATCTCGTCGGTGGTCCCTATCTTGCGAAGAACTATCGGGCGCGAGCGCGCGTCGTCTTCCAGAACAAGAACGTCATGTGTCAATACCGCGCGGTCGGCCATCCCATCGCATGTTCGGTGACGGAAGGTCTGGTCGATCTCGCTGCGACAAAGATCGGAATGGATCCCGTCGAGATCCGCCGCCGCAATCTGATCCCCGATGACGCTTACCCCTGCGGTTCGCCGTCGGGATTGAAGTTCGAGCAATTGTCGCATCACGCTTCGCTCGGAAAGCTCGTCGAGATGATGGACTACGAGGCGCTGCGGACGGAGCAGGCGGCATTGCGCAAGAGAAATGTCCACCGTGGCATCGGGATCGCCAGCTTTATCGAGGTGACTAACCCGAGCGCCGCATTCTACGGCGTCGGCGGCGCAAAAATCTCGTCGCAAGACGGCGTCGCGGTGCGGCTCGACGCGCAAGGGGCGGTGATCTGCCAGACCAGCATCACCGAGCAAGGACAGGGGACGGAATCGCTGACGGCGCAGATCGTCGGCAGCGTGCTCGGCGTGTCGATGGACCGGGTTCGCGTGATCCTTGGCGATACCGATGTGACGCCCTATGGCGGCGGCACCTGGGCCTCGCGCGGTGCTGGCATCGGCGGAGAGGCGGCGCTGCAAGCGACCAAAATTCTGCGCAAGAACATCCTGGATGTCGCGGCCGCGATCCTGCAATCCTCGCCATCAGAGCTCGACATCGCCGACAACATTGTCGTGAATGCAGGAGATGGCGCCGCGCGCATAGAGCTCAGAGAACTCGCGCGGATCGTCTATTTCCGTCCCGATACGCTGCCGCCCGGCGTGCAGGCGGAACTGATGGCGACGCGACATTACGTTCCGCGCGAATATCCTTTCGCCTTCACGAATGGCATCCAGGCGTCCTGGCTGGAGATCGACACCGAAACCGGCTTCATAAGACTGCTCAAGCACTGGGTGGTCGAGGACTGCGGAACGATCATCAACCCGCAATTGGTCGATGAGCAAATACGCGGCGGGGTGGTGCAGGGGCTTGGAGCGGCTTTGTTCGAGAAATGCGTCTATGACGAGCGTGGCCAGCTCACCAATGCCAACATGGCCGACTATCTGGTGCCAATGTCCGCCGAAGTACCCGATATCGATGTCGGCCATGTGGTCTCGCCGACGCTCGAGAGCGAACTGGGTGCCAAGGGTGCGGGCGAAGCCGGGACGGCAGGAGCCGCCGCAGCCGTCGCCAATGCAGTCAACGACGCGCTTAGGCCATTCGGCGCGGTCATTACGGAGATTCCGCTGACGCCACAGGTGATCCTGAAGGCTCTCGGCCGCATCTGACGCGGGGAGAATGACCTCCTAGACGTGGCGCCTACTCTGCCGCGTCGGCGATTTCGTCTGCGTGACGATTGGTCACCACCACCTTGATGGCATCCTCGATCCGCTCGCGGGCGTAACGCAAGGCCGTCGGGAGGTCGGCAAGCCGGAACGTGTGGGTGTGGATCCTGGTCGCGTCAAATCGCTTCTCGGCCATCAATTCCATCGCGCGATGGGTCGCACTCTTGCCCTCGCCGCGAATGCCGTAGACGTAGATGTTGTTGCGCACGAGATGCGCAATGTCGGTGCTGACTGGCTCGTGGGGGAAGGCGGCAAGGCAGATTTTGCCGCCACGATTCGTCATGTGAATGGCTTGATCGACGGTTTGTTCCGAGCCGGCACATTCGATGACGTAGTCCGCGCCAATCCCGCCCGTCAGCTGCTTGACCACGTCGACGGGATTTTCGTCGCCGATATTGATCACGCGGTCAGCTCCCAATTCCTGGCCGATCGCAAGACGCCTGTTGCGCGTTCCGGTCAGGATCACCGGGCTTGCGCCGAGCGCCTTGGCGACGGCAACCGCCAGCAGCCCGATCGGTCCCGGGCCTATCACGACAACGCTTTCGCCTGCGACGAGCCCGCCCAGTTCGGTCAGGCCATACATCGAGGTGCCAGCGGTCACCACAAGCGTCGCTTCCGCGTCGCTCATGGTATCAGGCACCCGGATCAGCGTGTTGATGTGATTGACCGCATATTCGGCAAAGCCGCCGTCGGTCGTGAAGCCGTTGGCGCGGTGCCCCTTCTCGGGTCTCCCATAGTTCAAGCACGAAGTGTACATACCCTGGCGGCAGCGTTTGCACTGGCCACAGCCGGCGTGAATTTCAACGGTTACGCGCTCACCGACCTTGAACTCGTCGACATCAGGCCCGAGCGCCGCGACGGTGCCCATATATTCGTGACCCGGTGTGAAGTTCTTGTCGAACGGTAACCCACCCTGGATACGCGCCGGCGATCCCACGTGAATGATTTCGAGATCGGTGGCACAGATGGCAACCGCGTCGATGCGGACCAGGACCTCAGCGCGGGCAGGGACGGGTGTCGGCTTTTCGCGCAGGAAAAGTTCGTCGGGACCGCCGAGCACCCAGGCCTTCATCTGGTCGGGAACGGGAAGTTCGGGGGATGTCTTGACGCCGGCGGGGCGATACATGGCAGCATATCCCTGAATACTGGGGTCCATCATATGTGGAAGCTATTTCTAACCGTCCCTCGAGTATCCGCAATCGGAATCTCTTGCGAGAGCGCGATCTCTGCCCAATTAGCGGCTGCCGCTTGCCGGCACTCAACGAATTCTTGACGCCGAGAGCTTGTAGATTTCGAGTGCATCCGCGTCGGCGCCGCGCGCCGCCTTGGCCAACCTGAAGATTTGTGCAGCAAGTGCAGCCATCGGCACCGGGGTCGATGTGGCCCGGGCAACGTCGGCTACCGTGTCGAGATCTTTCAACATGGTCGCGATGTGGCCCATGGGCGGCGCGTGAATTCCGTGCACCATCCGCGGCACGAACAGCTGTAAGGGAATCGAATCGGCGAAACCGCCGGCAAGCGCCTCCGGCAGCTTGGCGGCGTCGATCCCGGTGTTTGCGGCCAGACGTGCGGCTTCTGCAAGTACCGTCATGGCGCAACCCACGATCACCTGATTGCAAAGTTTGGTCGTCTGGCCGGCGCCGATCGGGCCCATATGCGTCAGCCGTCGCGCCATCGCCAGCACATAGGGACGCGCTCGCTCGACATCGGCGAATTCGCCGCCGGCCATCACGGCAAGCGTGCCTTCCTCGGCGCCCTTGGTGCCGCCAGAGACCGGTGCGTCGATCCAGCTCATCCCGTTCGCCGCTTGCAGTCTTGCCGCAATGGAGCGGGTCGCATCCGGATGAATCGAGGAAAAATCGACAACCAGTTTTCCCGCACCCGCTACAGCCGCGACGCCATCCTTGCCGAAGACGACTTCTTCTACTGACGTCGCGTCGGTGAGGCACATGAAAATGATGCTAGCCGCGCTTGCAACGCCGAGTGGGTTGGCAGCAGGCCTTGCACCTGCCTCGACCAGCCGGGTCGCCTTGCCAGCGGACCGATTCCAGACTGCGACCTCATAGCCCGCATTGAGCAGTCGATTGGCATCGGAAAGCCCATCATGCCCAATCCCAGATAGCCGAGTTTTTCGGCCCGGGGTGCGTCGGCTCGGCTGCTGCTCATCCTCATTCTCCACGCATAGTCCAAAAGGCTTAGCTCGCAACGGCCTTACCACAATTCCAGCGCGGCAGGGCGCAGCCGCGAAACGTCCAGTGGCTTGCCTAACTATTTGAACCATGAAACAATTTGCGTCTCGGTCGTCGAGGATGATGGCCTTTGTCGGCGCCAGAATATGGGAGTGGGCACGATGCGGATGATTTCGAAGTGGATTCTGGCGGTTGGCGCAACGGCCTCGTTTTTCGCAAGCACGCAGGTGTTACAGGCGCAACAGACGATCCGCGTCGGCTGGACCATCCCGGCCGAAGAATCCAAATATTGGATGATGCGAAGGCCGCAGGAGTTCCCTGACATTGGCAAGACTTACAATATCGAATGGACACAATTCCAGGGCACCGCGCCGATGACGCAGGCGCTTGCCGCTGGCGCGCTCGATTGCGCGACCCAGGCGCCACTATCGCTCGCCAACGGCGTGGTCGGCGGAAATTTGAAGGCCTACATTGTAGCCCAGCACGTGTTCGAGAAGCCCGGCGGCTTCTCGGTCTATTGGGCTGTCATGGATGACTCTCCGATCAAGACCATCGCCGACCTCAAAGGCAAGACGGTTGGAATTTCCGTGATCGGTGGCGGCACCCAAGGTCCGTTCAACATGCTGCTGAAGCAGGCCGGACTCGATCCCGCCAAGGACATCAAGCTGGTCGAAGTCGGCTTTGCGGTTTCGGAGGATGCGCTGCGTCAAGGCCGCGTCGATGCCGTCAACATGAACCAGCCGTTCGCGGCACGTGCAGAGGCCAAGGGCGGCACCCGAAAACTGTTCTCTCTTTCGCAGGCAATGCCAAACATCGTCCACATCCTGGAGGCATGCCGTGCCGATTTCGTCGACAAAAACCCGGATCTGGTAAGAACTTACGTCCGCGACATTACCTCTGGCATGAAGAAGGCGCTGGCCAATCGTGAAGAGACTTTAAAGGTCGTCTCCGAGGTGCTGAAAGCACCGGTGCCGGTGCTCGACACCTATCTCCTTAAGGAGAATGACTTCGGTCGCGATCCCGGCGCTGCACCGAACTTCCCCGCGATCCAGAAGATGCTCGACATCTACGCCGAGACCGGGATGCTTCCCAAGCTCGACGTCGCGCAATTCAAACACCCGACCATTGTGGCGCCACTGCAGTAGCAACGGCACCCGCCGGAACGTCCGGAGGCCTTGTGGCAATGAAGAAGCTGCGATCTCGCGTGACAACGGATGGGCTCGATCGCGCGCCGCACCGCGCCTTCATGCGAGCGATGGGGCTTGATGACACGGCTCTCGCAAAGCCGATGGTCGGCGTCGTCAGCATGAAGGGCGAACAGACGCCCTGCAACATGACTCACGATTTTCAGGTCGGGGCGGCGAAGGCGGGAATTGAGGAGGCTGGCGGCACGCCACGGGAGTTCACCACCATCTCCGTCTCCGACGGCATCAGCATGAATCACGAGGGGATGAAGTTCTCCCTGTTCTCGCGCGAGTTGATCGCCGATTCGATCGAGGCCGTCGTTCATGGCCTGGCCTATGACGCCCTGATCGGTTTCGGAGGCTGCGACAAGACTCTGCCCGGCGTGATGATGGGTATGATCCGCTGCAATGTGCCGTCTATCTTCATCTATGGCGGCAGCGCACTGCCGGGGCAATTTCGCGGCAAGACCCTCACGGTGCTGGACTCCTACGAAGCGGTCGGCAGCTTCATGACCGGCGAGATCGATGAGGCCACGCTGACCGGCATCGAACGATCTTGCCTGCCGACGATCGGTGCCTGCGCCGGCCAGTTCACGGCCAACACCATGGCAATGGTGTCGGAAGCGATGGGGCTTACCATTCCGAACGTGTCGATGATTCCGGGCGTCTATCCGGAGCGCGCGCAGGTCGCGCGCGGCGCTGGGCACCTGGTCATGGCGATGCTCGAACGGGGAGGGCCATTGCCGCGGGACATCGTCACGCGCAAGTCGCTGGAAAACGGCGCGGCCATCGTGGCTGCGACCGGCGGCTCGACCAATGCCGCTCTGCATCTGCCAGCGATCGCCAATGAAGCTGGCATTTCCTTCACGATCGATGATGTGGGCGAGGTGTTTGCCCGCACGCCTCTCATCGGCAACCTCAGGCCAGGCGGCAAATATACGGCCAAAGACGTCTACGATATCGGCGGCGCCGCCGTGGTGATCCGCGCGCTGGTCGAAAGTGGTCATGTCGACGGCAATTGCTTGACGGTCACTGGCAAGACCATCGCGGAAGAGTATGGCGGCGCCAATGCTCCCGACGGCGAGGTCATCTTCGCGACAGCCAAGCCGATCATGCCGGACGGTGGCGTTACCGTCCTAAAGGGCAATCTCTGTCCCGACGGCGCCGTCATCAAGGTCGCCGGATTGAAGAGCCTTGTGTTCGAAGGCATCGCGCGCGTATTCGAGGACGAGGAAAGCTGTGTCGAAGCAGTCCGCAGCCGCAACTATGGCGCCGGCGAGGTCTTGGTGATCCGCAACGAGGGGCCGGTTGGAGGACCCGGCATGCGCGAAATGCTGGGTGTCACCGCGCTGATCTACGGTCAGGGCATGGGCGAAAGGGTAGCGCTGATCACTGACGGACGTTTTTCCGGGGCAACGCGCGGGATGTGTATTGGTTATGTCTCGCCGGAGTCGTTTGTGGGCGGCCCCTTGGCGCTGGTGCAAGACGGCGATCGCATCCGAATCGACGCTGGCGCGCGTCGGATGGATCTGCTGGTCGATGATCGAGAG
>Ga0335076_10004392_pt1 | contig 14255 bp, 7 predicted proteins | sample Lox_Sample_25_FD_206717 | JGI IMG/M metagenome (GOLD analysis project Ga0335076, IMG submission 206717) | Soil microbial communities from Loxahatchee National Wildlife Refuge, Florida, United States - Lox_Sample_2.5 | ecosystem: Environmental > Terrestrial > Soil > Wetlands | place: USA: Florida... | reverse complement strand
AGCGCAACGTGGCGCCAGCGGACTCGATGTGTACGGCTGGTTAGGCTCGCTCGCGACCTACGGCTTCATCGTGGCCTATGCCTTGGTATGCGTCGCGCTGCCGCGCTATCTGAGGAACCATGAAGCCTTCCGGCCTGGCGCCCAGATACTTCCATGGCTGGCTGCGGCGGCCATGCTGCTCGCCCTGGCCGGCAATCTCTATCCCGTGCCCGAGGGACCCTATGGGAAACTCCCCTACATCTACCTCGCGTATTTGACCGCCGGACTTGCGTGGTTTTTCATTCGTGCGCGCAGTAAAAGGGCTGCATTGGCCGGTACCGCAGAGCTGTCCGAGTCATAAAAAAACCTGATTCCGGTCAAAAGAATTTTCACTGAGGCTGCGTCTTTCCCTTTCGCTGGAGTTCGCGTACATTTGGCGGCATCAGTTTTCCAGCCTGGGCAGTGCGGAGCAAGTCAGCTCTGTGACCACGTCGTTCAGAGTCGCTCAGTAAGCGGCAGCCTTTCCACGGCTGCGCTGTATTTGTGTTTCTACCCCTTGGCGAGGTTCATATCGATGGCAAACAAGATGAATCGTGGATTCTTTTCTCTGGCCGCATGCTTTTGCATGCTTCTTCAGCTCTCGCTGTCGGTGCACGCCCAGCAGACACTCGGTGGAATCACGGGTACCGTATCCGACAAAAGCGGCAGCGTGCTGCCCAACACGACGGTCACGATTGTTGGTGATCAGACCAAGCTGACGCGCACGCTGAAGACGAACGAAAACGGCGCTTACGATTTCGTCAACCTGCCGATCGGGACCTATACGGTCACTGTCACCCATGAGGGATTCCAATCTGAAAGACTGCCTTCAATCCTGGTGCAGGCCAATCGAACCGCAACCTTGAACGTATCACTGAAAGTCGGCCAAGTCGGAACCACTGTCGATGTCGAAGCCGCACCGATCATGAACGCGGTCGACACCACTAACGGCTACATTCTGGAGAAAGAGCAGATCGATGAGATTCCCCTGCCGACGGGCAGTTTTACTGGGCTCGCAATTCTTTCTCCGGGCGTGAACGCCGAACTGCCGGGCGGAACCGGTGTCAACAACGGGCTGGGCAACCAACCGATCTGGGCCAACGGCCAGCGCGACACCAGCAACACCTTCCTGCTTAACGGGGTGGACGCGAGCAATCTTTTCAACGGCAAGAGCACCAGTTCCGTGGCTTCAGCCCGCATTGTGAACAATACCGGCGTCTCCGGCGCCGGCAGCACCACCGCTGAGGAGATTCAGAGTACCGCATCGCCATATCTCGCCATCGGCCAGGCATTGCCTACGCCTGCGCCAGAAACAGTTCAAGAGTTTCGTGTGAACACATCGATGTACGATGCGCAACAAGGATCGACGAGCGGCGCACACATCGACCTGAGCACCGCCTCGGGCACGAACGCCATTCACGGCACGGCCTACATTCACCGCGGAACCGACGCACTGAACGCGGCACCGTACTTTTACAAGCAAGACGGAAACATTCCCGCGAACGAAGACGTCCCGCAGTTGCATCGCTACGTGGCCGGGGGATCGCTGGGCGGCGCGCTCATCAAGGATAAACTTTTCGGCTACGTCAGCTACCAGCACACGCACGCGTCGGATCTGCAGATCGGAACATCTCGCACGGCTGTACCCTTCGGGCTTGGCTCCGACCGTAGCGCGGCGACGCTTGCAGCGGTGGACAACCAGAACTTCCGAGCGCAAACGATTAACGGGGTCGTCTACCCCTGCAATACGCCACCGCCGGCGCCCTATAGCACGATACCCTGTCTCACTGGTGGCGACGTTGACGGGGTTGCGTTCGGCCTACTGAACGCCAAACTACCCAACGGCCAGTTCCTTTTTCCGTCCGCGAATCCGGGTTTCACGCCGAGTCTGAATTTCCCGGAAAATGTCTTCCTGACCCAGCCGGCGTATTTCATCACCGATCAGGCTGTCACCGATCTGGATTACCAGCCGACCTCGAAAGACACTCTGTCGCTGAAGTACTACTACCAGCACGATCCGACAACTGCACCGTTCGGTTACTCCGCCGTCGAGGGCTTCTCGCAGCATCTGGACGCCGGCAGTCAAGTCGCCTCCATCACCAATACGCAATCGATCACCCCCAACCTCAGCATCTCTGAAGTGTTCGGCTTTATCCGCGAAAAAATTTACAGCACGATTGCCCAGCCCTTCAGTCCTCAATCGATCGGCATCAACAACTTTGGCTCCAGCGTCTTTCCGGGAATCACGATCGTCGACGACCTTGGAAACGAATCCCCGTTGAATTCAAACTTCGTTTTCAACGCTGGCACGACGATTGGTTCGACAGCGGCTTCGCAGGGCGCATTCACCGGAATCTTCCAGAACCGCTGGATGCCGTCCGCCAGCGCCGTCTGGACTCGCGGCAGACATACGATGACTTTTGGCGGCAGCTTTTCCTACACCCAACTCAACGCCCGTGATCAAAGAACGAACTCAGGAATGATCGGTTTCACGAGCTTCGATGACTTCCTCACCGGTTCGCCCATCACCTATACGGCGGACGGCTTCATCACAACGACCTTCCTGCAAGGCGACGCCAACCGCTACTACCGTTCGAACGAAACGGGCATGTACCTTCAAGACAAGTTCCAGATTCGCCCCAACCTAAGCTTCAGCGCTGGACTCCGGTTCGACTACCACGGCGGCCTGAAGGAAAAGAACGGGCGCATTTTCAATTTCGATCCCTCGCAATACAGCTACGACATTCCCTCCGACACGATCACCTCCAATGGTTTCATCGTCGCTGGCAACAATCCTGACTTTCCGACCAAGGGTGTCAGCGATTCGACTCTTACTGGACGCCAGTGGGGCGTCGCGCCTCGCTTTGGTCTGGCCTGGAGCCCGCGAAAGTTCAACGACAAAGTTGTGGTTCGCGCTGGTTGGGGCCTGTACTACGACCGAGGTGAACTCTTCACCTATCTTTCGCCAGGCTTTGCATCGGGCGTCATCGCCGGCGGCCCATTCGGCGTGAACCAGACTCCGCCGTGGGTGAACCAGCAATCTTGCAGCACTTTCGGATATTCCTATTGCAGCACATTCGAAAATCCATGGGGCCCCACGCTGGGACCGGGCCCCAGCGGCAATCCTGCGCAACTTCAACTGCCCAACGCATCCGACATCTCATTCGGCGCACCCTTGTTCTCGTTTGCCGACTACAACCGCGCCAACAAGCTGCCTTACACCATGAATCAGACGTTGGACATCCAATGGCAGCCGCGCAACGATCTTGTGCTCGAAATTGGATACGTCGGCAACTTGGGTCGCCATGCCGTCGTGCCACTGCCTTTCAACCAGGCGAGAATTGCCTCGCCGACTCACCCCATGCTGGTGGGTAGCCCCGTTGGCGAACAGGACTACACCTATGGCTACTCGATTCTGACCGACCCGGTCGCCTTTACTCCAGCGAACCTGCCCAATGGGCAGCCCTACCAGTTGACGTTTGAAGGTGGGAACGTTGACTTGCGCGTCCCCTATATTGGTTACTCGTCCGAATCAGAGTCATACACGGCAGCTGGAATTTCCGCTTACCACGCGCTGCAGGCGCACCTGGAAAAGCGTATGACTCACGGTTTCCAGATCGGCGCGTCCTACACTTACTCGCACGCCACCGACGAGCAGAGCGCTATGGGTCTGTTTTACAACGGCAACAACCCACTCGACCTGCGCTCCGGTTACGGACTCTCCGACTTCGATCGGAAGCATGTCTTCAATTTCACTTACACCTACCAACTGCCGAAATTCTTCGCAGCCTCTTCGCTTAAAGGAAAATTTGCCAACGGCTGGGCGATCTCCGGTTTGACGGTCATTCAAAGCGGCCAACCTTACAGCGTTGTCGATTACTCGGGGGCTGTGGGCAGCATCTTCTACGGCGTGAACGACGGCATCACAAATCCCATCGTTCCTCTGGCCGGTTGCTCTCCGAAGCAGGCGCTGACAGGAAAATCGGGCGCAACTCCCGGCGCTCCTGCTCTCGATGCCAGCTGCTTTGGCCTGCCTTTGCTCAATCCCGGTGATTTGAATGGCGCGATTCCGAGCAACGATCCATATGAGACGAACTTCATCGCTCATGGCCAGCGCAACATCTTCCGGCAGGCCTGGCAGCGGCGCGCCGACATCTCGATCGGAAAAAACACGCAGCTCACCGAGCGCTTCTCGCTCAACTATCGAATGGATATCTTCAACGTCACCAACACGGCGAGTTTCGATATCCCCATCGACGACGTGAGCCAGAACATTAACTTCAACGGCTTCCCGGTGGTTGGGCAACCGGGGGCAACGACGCCGTGTAACCAGGACTTCACAGCCATCTACGTGTGTCCGTCGCTCAGCGGTCTTGGCATCACGAACAAGACCATCGGCAGCCCACGGCAGATCCAGATGTCGCTGCACTTGATTTTCTGACGATCAGCGTTTTGTACAACTCGTTGGACGGCGCACCTGGAGTTAGCGATTGGCACCGGGTGCGCTGTTCTGTACGAGTTCTCGCAACAGCATCCGCTGATCGCTGCTGTGAGCGTCGTGACAGTCCACACACTTTCCCTTCACTCCGGACGAATGAAGCTGTGACTGCGTAGCTCTCTCGTGGCACGCAAAGCAGATCTGTTCTTTCGGCATCGCCAGGACTACGGTGGTCATATCGCCCTGTGTTTTCGCCAAATGGCAGACCGTACACGAAGTCACCATGGCGGAATGCACGGACTTCCCCCTGACCTTGCTCGCGTGACAAGAGGAACACGCAGCATCCTTCGGGACAACGCCCGGGTGCTCAACCGCAAAAGCCGCGTGTGCCGTCGCCCACAGCAACACGACAAAAGTGATGACCAAGCTTGCGGGATGTTTCTTTCGCTTCCGCCAATGCGCGTCGTGGCTCATGAGCGTCGCGACATTCTAGTGAGGCAGCAACGACCCACGCATTACTAGGAACCTACTAGAACTGCCATAAATAGCGGTCAACCTGAGCGACCGGTGCGCAATGTGAGCATGTAAGTCCTTTAAATTAGAGGCGGAGTGGGCGGCTTGTGCTTTCAATCACTCATGAGCGCGACCGTGCTCACAAGCCGGCATTCTTTTCTGGCGCCGCAACTCAGGCCATCGATCTTGTCGCTCTCGGAATCCGGGCCCGGATGTTAAGATGCGCCGGGAACAATTCTCATGAAACCAGCGGTCTTATTCCTCTTCGCCTTTCTTCTTGGCACCTCCTTGTCGCTCTGCGCTCAAGACTCCACGCGCGGTGTAGGCCTCTATCCGGGTGACCCAAAGGCCTACAACGGCGCAGTGCTTGTGCCGCAGACTCAGACGTACCGCAACCTGGCCTTGCATCGCCCGGCCTATGCCTCGAGCAGCTACGACTACAACCTCACAGCCCAGCTGGTGACCGATGGAATTCGCGAGACGAGACTCCCGCGATGGGTGTCAACCGCATCCAGTGTGGTCGGTACGTTGTCGCGCAAAGACCGCGAACATCTTATCGACGACAATCCCATTACGAACGTCGATCTGCCCGGAACCGGTGGCTGGGTGCAGATCGAGCCCGAAGGCAGAGATACTCCGCTCGAAGTGGATCGCATGGATGTAGTCGCGCGCGCCTGGTCGTTCGCGCAGCAACCGGGGGCGTGGACGTGCATAGCCTTGGGCTCAGATGATGGCAAAACCTGGACGGAACTAGGGCGGACCAGCGGCACGGAAGTCCCACCGGCCCCTGAGTGGATGCACGCCAGGCAGCTCAAGACTTCGATTTCGCTTTCCCCCCCGGCACGCAACCGCATCTACCGGCTGCAGATCGATGGTCCGAATGTGGGCCGCTGGCAAGTGGGTGAGGTCGCGCTTTTCAACAGGAACAAGCACATCGAGGTCGGCGGTCCGTACGACTTCACCAGCGTGTGGAAGAGTGCGGGTAATGGGGAAGAATGGGTCTACGTGGACTTAGGCGCGGACTGCACCTTCGATCGCGTGACTCTTTACTGGGTCGCGCGAGCTGCGGAGGCAGCCGTTCAGGTCTCGGATGACGCCAGGATCTGGCGAACGATTCAGTCAGTCTCTTCGACTGCAAGCCTGACGGATGATCTGAAGTTCTCGCAACCCGAACACGGCCGCTACGTGCGCGTGCTCATGACCCATCCGGCGTCACCCGATGGCTATATATTGAGCGAACTCGAAGTATTCGGACGCGGGGGTTTAGTGCCCCAGCCCCAAACCGCTCCCGCAGCCAAACCAAATCAGCGGATCGAACTGGCGCGGGGATCGTGGCGGATCCAGCGCGATTCTCTCGTCACCGCGGACGGCGCGACGATTTCGAAACCTGGATTTCAGGCCGGCGACTGGCTTCCTGCGACAGTCCCCGGCACCGTGCTGTCGAGCTACTGGGATGACGGCGCGATTCCCGACCCGAACTACGGCCGCAACCAATTACAGATCTCTGACTCGTTCTTCTACGCGGACTTCTGGTACCGCGACGAATTTGTAATCCCCGCCGCCAAGTCGGACGAGCATGTGTGGTTGAACTTCGATGGCATCAACTGGAAGGCCGACGTATTTTTCAACGGTGAGAAACTGGGCCGCATTGAAGGCGGTTTCATGCGTGGCCGGTTCGACGTCACGCGTCTCGTTCGACCCGGGACCGCCAATGCGCTCGCCGTGCTGGTCATCAAGAATGCCTCACCGGGAAGCGTGAAGGAGAAAACCCTGGCCGAAACCGACTCGAACGGTGGTGCGCTCGGCGCGGATAATCCCACGGCCCACGCTTCGATCGGCTGGGACTGGATTCCGACCATCCGCGGACGCAATACCGGCATTTGGGGGGACGTTTACCTGACCAGCAGCGGGCCAGTGACGATCGAGAAGCCGTTCGTCTCAACGACTCTGCCTCTGCCTGACGTCAGCCATGCCGACGTGAGTATCGAAGTGACTCTGCGCAACCATGATCAGAAAGAAATCGCGGGAACCGTCCGGGGACAGTTTGGCACGATTCGCTTTGAGACCCGAGCCACAGTGCCCGCCGCCTCAGACATCACGGTCAAGCTCAACCCCACTACCACGCCTACACTGCGCTTGCAGAATCCGAAGCTGTGGTGGCCTGCCGGATATGGGGAACAGAACCTATACGATGTAACTCTATCGTTCGATACGGGACGTCACAGAGTCTCTGACACCAAATTCTTTCGCGCTGGCGTGCGCCAGTTCACCTACACCAGGGATGACGGTGCAATCAGGATTTTCATCAACGGCCGCCGCTTCATCGCCCGCGGCGGCAACTGGGGATTTCCCGAGTCCATGCTGCGCTACCGCGCCCGCGAGTTCGATGCCGCCGTTCGCTACCACAAAGAGATGAACTTCACCATGATTCGTAACTGGGTCGGGCAGACCGGCGAAGACGCTTTCTTCGACGCCTGCGACAAATACGGCATCGTGATCTGGCAGGATTTCTGGCTGGCGAATCCTTATGACGGCCCCGATCCCGACGACAACGATCTGTTCATGAAGAATGCGACCGACTTCGTGGAACGCATTCGCAACCACCCATCCATTGGCCTGTTCTGTGGACGAAATGAAGGCGATCCGCCGAAACCTCTGGAAGACGGCCTGACCGCCCTGGTCGATCGCCTTGATCCCGATCTGACCTACTTTCCCAGTTCCTCATACGGCGTTGTGAGCGGCGGCGGACCCTATCGCGCAATGCCGACAAAGTTCTATTTCGCCGAACGCGCAACTCCGAAGCTTCACAGCGAGCTGGGCATGCCCAACATCGTGACCGTGGACAGCCTGAAGCAGATGATGCCCGTGGCTGACATCTGGCCGCAAAGTGACGATTGGGGCATGCATGACTTCACCCTGACCGGCGCCCAGAACCTGGGCGCCTATCGCAAGCTGATTGAAGACAGTTACGGTCCGGCCGACAATGCCGCCGACTGGGTGGAACTGGCGCAGTTCGAGAATTACGACGGATATCGCGCCATGTTTGAAGCCCAGAGCAAAAACCGCATGGGCTTGCTCCTGTGGATGAGCCATCCCACATGGCCGGATTTCGTGTGGCAGACCTACGATTACTATTTCGAGCCAACCGCCGCTTATTTCGGCTCAAAGAAAGCTTCTGAGCCTCTGCACATCCAGTGGAACCCGCTGACCGACAATGTCGAGGTCGTGAACTACAGCGCAGGGAAAGTCACCGGCTTGACCGCGCAAGTGGAACTCTTGAACAGCGATGGCTCAAAGCAATGGGACAAGACCGCGTCGGTGGACAGCGCTGAAGACAGCGTGCAGGCTCCTATCAAGATCGAGTACCCCGCGACGCTCACGCCAGTACATTTTGTCCGGCTGAAACTGACCCGTGGCGGCGAAGCTCTTTCGCAGAACTTCTATTGGCGGGGTACGGAGGAAGGCAACTTCCGGGCACTCCGCAGCCTTGCCAAGACTAACTTGACCGTGGCGACCCGCTCGGAACACAGGGGCCCACAGTGGCTCCTGACCACTGAACTGAGCAATTCATCCAACACACCGGCTCTGATGGTGCGCGTGAAGGCTGTACGGGAGAAGACGGGCGATCGCATCCTCCCCGCGATTTACAGCGACAACTACGTCGCGCTCATGCCGGGGGAAAAACGCACGATTCAGACCGAACTGGAAGATGCCGATGCGCGTGGCGAACGTCCGCAAATTGTAGTTGAGGGTTTCAATCTTGCCGAAGTAATCGTGAAGTAAGCGAGAAGACAGCCGCCACCGGAAGTAAAGCAGCGAAGAGTGTCTGCGCTGCAACTCGCATTCCCAGGTTCGAACTTGATCCGATCATCTTCCCCTTTCGATCGAAAACTCGCCCGGAACTCGCCCCTGGACAGTTCTCGCGTCTGCTCGCGCTTGTCGGGAAACGCTACACCGCTGTCGGGAATCCCAACGCACAGCGACCGCAGATCACTCCTATCTTATTGAATCCACTTGATGGTATTTGGATTGCACTCTTCAGAGTGACCGTGGTGTTTATCGGCAAGGAGGTCACCGACTATGGCTGGAGAGAATTGGACGTTCTGGCTCAACATGACGAATTTCGCGTTGGGCATCATCACACTTCTGGCGTTGGCCGTTGTGTTTGTCGCGGTGGGCTGGGACTTACTGGTCCTTAAGGTACACAAGGTCCGCACACCCAGGATCAATGTCAGCGGCATTGAACAGGAGTTGCAGGCCATGCTGCATGGATCGCACAGCCTGTCGGTGCCTGGCCTGGGCTTGACGATGGCGGATGGCGGCGAGCGAGTCGAGCCTTCCGAGTCAGAGCCTTCAGACAAGAAACCGCGGGAGTGACTTATGGCGTGCCCTTTTCTTAGAGAAGGTCGAGCGCAATACTGCCATGCCGCGCCCGTGAAGAAACTGATCCTCGACGGACCGGGCACAGTCGACAGCGGCCGCTGCGCCACGCCGGACTACCGGCAGTGCACACTGGCCGCGAAAGATGCCACACCACAGAATCGCTGTCCGCACTTGGAAGAAATGCGCGTGCAGTATTGCGAAGTGTCTCCTGTGCCAAAGCTGGTTCCTTTCAGCGAATCTGAGCTTTCCAGTTGCACGAGCAATAGCTTTCGCTATTGCGACTCCTATCTATCTCTCGCACGGCCGCACACAGCTGCTGCGCCATCGCATCTGCTCTACGCGCCGAACCATTTCTGGCTCGACGCTGAGGAATCCGGATTCTGCCACGTTGGCATTGATGGATTTCTGGCGGATGTAGCCGGGAATGTGGATGGCGTAACCTTCGTCACAGCGCATGGAACTCACTGTCCTACGATCGCGCTCACGGTCCATGGCGTCGAGTGGCCCATGAGCTTTCCAAATCCACTGATGATTCAGAGGGTGAATAGCCGAGTGCGCTGCGACCCGGCCCGGCTGACGGGGGATCCATACGGCGCAGGCTGGCTGTTCGAGGGCTGGGAGGTACCGGGACGAACACGGGCTGGGCTGGTATCTGGGGCACAAGGCTCAGCATGGCAGGCCGAAGAGAGAGAACGGCTGACGCGCGAGATCCACGACACCCATGCACCAGGCTGCGATGGCGGCTCGCCCGTGCGCGGCGTCGCGCAACTGCTATCCCGGCAGCATGTGGTTTGCTTATTTCAGCATTTCTTTTCCAGCCGAACTTGGACCATGGAGGAATGATGACCGCGCGCAACACTTTCATCTTCGCTTTCGGGGTTACGGTCGCGCTGGTGCTGGGATGGATCGCGTTTCCGCGCGCTCTGTATGTCCGCCACAACCAGCCGCTCGAATTCCGGCACAAAACGCATGCGGAGAAATCAGGCGTGGCGGATTGCAATGAGTGCCACGCGCTTCGCGAGGATGGAGCCTATGCCGGAATCCCGCCCATGGAGAAATGCGCGGGCTGTCACTCCGAACGCATTGGTGAGAGCAAGGCGGAAGCAACGTTAGTCAACGACTACATCAAGCCGGGACATGGGACTCCGTGGCTGGTCTACTTGAAGCAGCCTGCCAATGTCTGGTTCTCGCACGCGATCCATGTGAAACGCGGAGGCTTGGCTTGCTCCGAATGCCATTCGACTTATGGCGAGTCGGACGGGGTGAAAGTGTACGAGGTGAACCGCATCAGCGGCTACAGCCGCGACATCTGGGGGCATTCGATGTCCCGCCTGCGCCGAGCTCCGCATGAAGGCATGAAGATGAGCGACTGCGAAGACTGCCACCACCGGCACAATGTCGAGGTCGGCTGCCTTGGTTGCCATGAATGAAGGTCGAAGGGAGAAGCATGAAGCTCACACGACGAGATCTGCTGGTGTGGAGCGCCGGAGCGGCGGCGGGTCTCATGGTCACGCCCGTGCCCTGGAAACTGCTGGATGATACCTCCATCTGGAGCCAGAACTGGCCGTGGATTCCACAGCCCTCCCGCGGTCCGGTCGAAGTTCAGCAGTCGTCTTGCACACTCTGCCCGAACGGTTGCGGCATAAGGGTCAGGATGGCTGCAGGATGGCCAGTGGGAATTGCCGGCTTAAACAGTCATCCCACCAGCCGTGGGGCGTTGTGCCCGCTCGGCTTCGGAGCACACCAACTGAACTGGCACCCGCAACGGCTGCGAACGGTCCAGCACTACTCCAGCACATCCTCTTGGGGCGACGCGCGCACGGCCTTTGTCAAAGCATGCAGTGAGGGGCCGGTCGTCATCATCGACGGCTATCCCGGGCGTGCTTCGTCGTCGGTGTTCGAGACTTTTCTGCAAGGGCGGGGGAGCTACCGAGTTGTGCAGAGCTCAGAGGCTCGGGCTCTTGCTCCTTATGAGGCCTGGAGCGGCGTGCCGGCCTCCGGGCTGGGCTACGATCTCGAGAACGCGCAGACGATCGTGAGTTTCGGTGCTCCGCTGCTGGACGGCTGGGCATCTCCCGGGCGGTTTACGCGATTGTGGGCGGAGCGCGCGGCGGGCATGTCAGAACCACAACTTCGACTAGTTCAAGTCGAATCGTCGCTCTCCCGAACGGCAGCCAGGGCATGGCAGTGGGTGCCGGTTCAACCCGGCACCGAGACCGCCCTGGCCGCGGGCGTTGCGCGCGTTCTTCTCGAAGAGCGCCTTGTATCGGCACGCGGCCCGATGCCGCCACTGACCCTGACGGGAGCCGCTGCTCAAACCGGACTCACAACCGATTCCATTCGCGACTTGGCGCGGACGATTGCTGCGCGAACTCCCGCCGTGGCAATCGCTGCCGACGACAATCCGGCGATCGCAGCGCTCAATATCGTGCTGGGCGCTGCTGGAGCACGTGGCGGAATCGTGAAGAGGTCGAAACTGTCCACTTCATACGTTTCCGCCGCTGCTCCGATTCCGGCCGCTCGCGCCGTTCTCATCGATTCCACTGTCCCTTGGGATTTTGTTCCTCAGACAGACGCCGAGGTCTTCCGGTTTGCAGCATGGGATGGTGGAGCGGGCAAAGCCGACTGGCTGCTTCCAGCGCCTGGATTCCTCGAAGAGCTCACCGATGTCCCCACCGCGCCCACCTCGGCGATTGAAACCTACGCAGTGGCTCCGGGCGTGGTCAAGGCATCCTCGGAAGTACAGAGCCCTGCACAGTTTCTGGCCAGCATCGATTCCACCTTGACGACAACCGAGAAGATCGTCCATGACCGTTGCGCACAGCTCTTCCGCGGGCGCACCGGAATCCTGCAGTCACAAGAAAGAACACCCCTGGCGCAAGTCGCGTCCGTGCAAAAGCTTGAAGAACAACTGTGGAAAGGGGCGGTCTGGGTCGGTGAAGCTCTGCGGCCGGAAAGCTTGCGATGCGAACTGAAGGAATGGCCAGCGGCTACTCCATCCTCGCCTCCCGGCAGTTGGTCTTCAATGTGGCCCGCTCCAGTGTTACCTCCATTAGCCACGAAGCTCTACCAGGAATCGACCCTGCGGCAGCCACCCGAGAGGAGAAAAGCATGAGCGCCAGATACGGCATGGTGATCGATCTCGACCGCTGCACCGGTTGTGGCTCATGCATGATCGCCTGCGCGTCCGAGAACAACGTGCCGCCTCTTCCGCAGGCAACAGCAAGAACCGGCCTCACGCCCATGCTGGTTCGTCGAGTTTCGAACGGTGCACAAGGAACGAAGCGACGCGAGGCATTCATCCCGATCATGTGCATGCACTGCGAGCACGACACTCCGTGCGTGAAAGTTTGCCCGCAGCAAGCCGTCGAAGTAGACAAGGCCACCGGAATCGTCATGCAGATGCCGCAGCGCTGCCTCGGCTGCCGCTACTGCATGACCGCCTGCCCCTATCACGCCCGTTATTACAACTGGTGGGATCCAGCGTGGCCTGCAGGAATGGAAAAGAGCCTCAATCCCGGCGTCGCTTCCCGCATGCGTGGTGTCGTGGAGAAGTGCAATATGTGCCACGCGCGTTTGCACTCGGCAAAAGAGAAAGCGGCAGCGGCCGGAAAAAGGGAAATCGATCCTGCCGACTATGTCCCTGCGTGTGTGGAAGCGTGCCCAACGGGAGCGATCCGGTTCGGCAACCTGGCCGACCCAAACGATCCCGCAGCGCGAGAGTCACGTTCTCCAGGCGTCTTCCGCTTGCTTGCGCGCATCGGCACAGAGCCAAAGGTTTACTACAAATCGAAGGAGGAATGGGTGAGAGCGTTGGCGGAATCCACATCGGGTCCCAGTTCGAAGGCTAGTTTGACAATCGCTTCGGAGGTCAAACATGGCTAGCGCTACCCTTACCGACAGCCGCCTGACCGACGCGAAGTGGATCGCTCGTGGCGAGGAGCGAGCACCGCTCTCGCGATTCCTGCTCTGGCTGGCTCCCTGGGCCCTGGTCCTCACGGTTGGCGTCTACGCGGCCGGCCTGTGCCTCTACTACGGACTGAACCAGACGAACATGGACAACCGCTTCGCCTTCGGCTTATGGATATTCCTCGATCTGGGGATCATCGCCCTCGGCGCAGGAGCCTTCTTCACGGGATTTCTGGTTTACATCCTGAAACGTGCCGAGTTGAAGCCGATCCTGAATACTGCAGTCGTTGTAGGATTCATCTGCTACAGCGGAGCAGTGGCCATCCTGATGATCGACGTGGGCCAACCGCTGCGAGCGTGGTTCACCTTCTGGCACCCGAACACGCATTCCATGCTCACCGAAGTCACGTTCTGCATCTCGTGCTACTTGCTGGTGCTTTGCCTGGAGTACATCCCCATCCTGCTGCGCAACCGCCAATTGCGCAAGCTGCCGTCGTTCCTTGTCTTTGAACATCAGCTCCACAAATTAGTGCCTGTGCTTGCTGCCGTAGGAACTCTGCTCTCCTTCTTTCACCAGGGATCGCTCGGAGGGCTTTACGGGGTTTTGCGGGGCCGGCCGTTCGCATTCCGCGCCGGCTTTTTCATCTGGCCCTCTACATTTTTCCTGTTCATTCTTTCAGCCATCGCTTCGGGACCGAGCTTTCTCATGCTGGTGACGGCGACCGTCGAAAAGGTAACCGGTCGTCGCCTGGTGCCACCCGACCTGTTCCGGCGCCTGGGATTCATTTCCGGCATTCTGCTCGCCGTTTATGTTGCAGCCAAGTCGATCGATACACTGATCTGGCTGAACATCACATCGCCCGCGGTCGGATTCGCTCCATGGCAGTACTACATGCACAAACCGTTTGGCACGCCAATCATCTTCACTGAGATCGTGCTGCTTGGACTAGTGCCGGCCTTCCTGCTGACCTATCGCCGGACCGCAGCGCGGCGC
>Ga0335076_10004389_pt1 | contig 14260 bp, 13 predicted proteins | sample Lox_Sample_25_FD_206717 | JGI IMG/M metagenome (GOLD analysis project Ga0335076, IMG submission 206717) | Soil microbial communities from Loxahatchee National Wildlife Refuge, Florida, United States - Lox_Sample_2.5 | ecosystem: Environmental > Terrestrial > Soil > Wetlands | place: USA... | reverse complement strand
TGCTTCCAAATCTACGCAGTGCGCTCGCACACCGCATCCGCGCCATTGTGACGATCGCCGTGACCAAGGCCTTACCCTTAACATCGCCGGCTTATGACGAGGGAAAGACGGAGGCGGAGTTGCGCCGAGCTTGGACCACTCGCTTCCGCGTGCTCCAGCCATTCGAGCGGTTCGAGGAGTAACCAGCCACGTACTGCTGCACCGCATAAGTCCGAAAATGGCCCGTCGCGTCATTTCGAGCGACGGGGAATCCTCCCGTTACGCCGTCCACCGCTGCCGATTGCGGACTCACGCCTGCGCCTTCACATAGTGTCTCTCGTCTGGACTAAGCCCTCGCCACGAGTTGAGGCTGGCCCCTCGCCTCTTGTGCGGCCTTCAAATTCGCCTGCCGCTGCCGCTCGCCCTCCTCGTCGAACAGGAAGGTCAGGAACACATAGCGCCGGCCGCGCATGACACGCGACACCTGGTGCAGGATCGAGGCGGAGAACACGATCGCCGTTCCGGGCGCCGCCTTGAAGGCTTGCGGCGAATATTCGGGGAACGAAATCTCGCCGCCGTCGAAATCGGCGTTGAGATTGATCGAGACGGCGAAGCGGCGATGGGCGACCGCGACGCCGGTGTCGTCGCGGTGGGGGCCGAAATGCCCGCCGGTCTCGGCGTCGTAGCGGGCGATGAGGTCGCGCTCGATCCGGGTGACGGCCATCTGGAACGCCTTCCTGATCTCCGGGCCGATTCGCCGCCCGATCCGGGCGCGGACGGCGGCGATCAGGGCCGGATCGGTCAGGTGAAAATCGCGCCGTCGCTTCCACTCCCCGTCGAAATTCTCGACTGAACGCCCGCCTTGATCCTGCATGAAGCCGCTTTCCCTCGCCTCGCCGCGCTCGAAGCAGTCGACCAGATGGCGGCAAAGCTCCGGCTCGAACACGTCGGCGAGCGCGAGGATCGGCGCGGGCGCGCCGGCGCCGCAGGTCGAGCCCGCCGCGCGCTGTTCGAGCCCGGCCAATATTCGCTCGACCTCCGCCAGCGGGGCGACCTCGACCACTCGCAGCATAGGATCGAGCACGAGCAACGCGCGCGCGACCCCGAACGCGGTGGAGAGGCGTTCGTCGTCGCACAGAAACCGCACCGCCGGAAAGCGCGCCTCGAGCGAGGCGCGCTCGCTCGAGTCCGATTCGGCGATGTGCGCGAAGAAAGCGGCTCCGCCCTCGTCCGTCGGCCGCCGATGGGCGGCGAGCGTCTCCAGCGCGGCGACCGACTCGCGATCGGCGGGCGAGCCGAGCAAGGCGAGCGCGATCATGCGGCCGGGGAACGAATCGAAGGCGAGGCGATGGCGTCCCCGATTGAACAGAAAGGCGCTGTCGCCCCGCTGAACGCCGGGCTTGAGCGCAAAGTCGATCGGCTCGCTCATTTCACTCTCGGCTGGTCGGCGGGGCGCATCGACGCTTAGCCGAAGAACCTTAAGGCTTGGGACAGTCGCGACCGCCGAGCGCCGCCGACCGCGAGTTCGCGGGGGTTAACGTATCGTTAAGCCGTCGGACTTAATCGTGTCTTAACTCTGCGTCTTCGCGCAGGGTTGAGGGAAATTGGCGGGATGAAGCTGCTCGCGGTCCTCAGGGCTGACCGGCCGGCCGGGCGCGCCGGGGTGAATGGCGTCGATCATCGCCGCATCGGTTGGCGCGAGCGGCCGCTCGGCGGCGAATGCGGTCCCGTTTCCCAAGCGTTCGGCGCACGTGACGCAAAAGACCGCAAAGGCGGCCGACATCATAACCGCCCGGCAAATCTTAAACCGAATATTTACTATAAAGCCCAAGACTTCACGCTCGGGATCGATCGGATTCCGGGTTGTCGCGGCGCAAGCCGCGCCGACCGTCACTCGAACGGGACGGCGGGCGAAGGAAGCGAGCCGGTCGGTCCCGCAGTCAACGCCCGGCCGGGCTCGACGGAAACGTCGTCCGCGCCGGACAGCGCCGCCCGCGCCGGCTTTTGGTTCGACAAGCCGGCTCGTGGAATGGCGGAGGACGCGGCGTGCGATTGTTGAGCGCGATGCTCGGATGGGGAGGGGCGGCGCGGCCCAGTCTGGCCGGCGTCCCCTTCGAAGGGCCCCCGCACAGGGTGCTGCTGCGCGGCGAGCGGTCGGCGCGGGCGTCGCTGCGCTGGCGCATCCGGCTGGACCGCCCCGCTCCGCGGAAGCTCGAGATCGCGCTGACCGTGGCCGTTCTCGTCGGCGCAGCTCTTCTCGGCGCCGAGGCCGGCGGGCAGCTCGATGCGCTCGTCGGGCGATACGGCGGCCTTGGCGATTGGGCCGCGCGCACGCTCAGGCTCGGTGTCCGAGTGGTCACGATTTCGGGCGCAGCCCACATGACCGAGCGCAGGATCCTCGCCATCGCCGGCATCGATTCGAACAGCTCGCTGCCGTTCTTCGACGTCGCCGCCGCGCGGGCGCGGCTCGAGGCCGATCCGCTGATCAAACAGGCGAGCGTGCGCAAGCTCTACCCCGATCGGATCGTGATCGACATCGTCGAGCGCACGCCCTACGCCGTCTGGCAGAAGGACGGCGACGTGCAGGCGATCGCCGCTGACGGCGCGGCGATTGCTGAGGTCAGCGATGGCCGCTTCGCCGATCTTCCTTTTGTCGTCGGCGACGGCGCCAACGACCGGGTCGGCGAATTCGTCGCCCTGCTCGACGCAATGGAGGAATTGAAGCCGCGGGTAGAAGCCGGCGTGCTGATCGATCAGCGGCGCTGGAACCTGCGGCTCAAATCGGGCGTCGACGTCAAGCTGCCCGAGTCGGATCCTCAATCGGCGATCGCCGAGCTTCTGGCCCTGCAGCGCCAGTCCCGCATTCTGGACAAGGACGTCCTCGCGCTCGATTTCCGGGTTCCCGGCCGGGTGTTCGCGCGTCTGTCCGAGGAGGCGGCCACCGCCTGGGCGGACGCCCATACGGCCAAGAAGGGCAGCCAGCCATGAGCGCCAAGCCGCTCGCGCCGCGCCTGCGCCAGATCCCGGCGCGCAAGAGCGCGCTCTTGTCGGTGCTCGACATCGGCGCTTCGAAGATCGTGTGCCTGATCGCCCGTCTGACGCCGATGGAGCCGACCGGGGCGCTGCGTGGGCGCACCCACCGGTGCAAGGTGCTCGGCGTCGGCCATCAGCGCTCGATCGGCGTCAAAGGCGGCGCGGTGGTCGATTTGCAGTCGGCCGAACACGCCGCGCGCCTGGCCATCGACGCGGCCGAGCGCATGGCGGGCGTCGAGGTTGGCGGCGTCATCGTCAACATGTCGGGCGGGCGCCTGGCCTCGCGCCGCCGCGGCGCCGACACGACGCTGCGCGGCAAGACCGTCGCCGAGCACGACGTCGAGCGGGTGCTCGAGGCCGCCGCGGTCACCAATGCGGAGCCCGGACGAACGATCCTGCATGCGCTTCCAACCGCCTTCCGGCTCGACGCGACCCGCGACATTCATGATCCCAAGGGCATGGTCGGGACCGAGCTTGGCGTCGATCTTCATCTCGCCACCTGCGATTCGGCGGCGGCGCGCAACCTGATGCTGGTGATCGAGCGCTGCCATTTGCGGGTCGAGGCGATGGTGGCGACGCCTTACGCCTCGGGCCTCTCGACGCTGGTCGACGACGAGGCGGAACTCGGCGCCGCGGTGGTCGACTTCGGCGGCGGTTCGACCACGGTCGGCGTGTTCTCCGGCGGCCGGCTCATCCATGTCGACGCGGTTGCCCTCGGCGGCATCCACGTGACCAGGGACGTCGCGCGCGGGCTCAACGTCTCGGTCAGCGACGCCGAACGCCTGAAGACGCTCTACGGCGCCTGCATGGCTTCGCCCTCCGACGACCGCGAAACCATCGCCGCCCACCGGCTCGGCGACGACATGGATCACCCGAGTCATCTGCCCAAGTCCGAACTCACCCGAATCATCCGCCCGCGCATCGAGGAGATCCTCGAATTGGTGCGCGACCGGCTGCGCGCTTCCGGCTATGGCGCGCAGGCGGGCCGCAGGCTGGTGATGACCGGGGGCGCGTCGCAACTGACCGGGATGACCGAGCTCGCGCGGACGATCGTTTCCAACCAGGCGCGGGTCGGGCGGCCGCTCGGGATCGAAGGGCTGCCGGAATCCGGCAAGAGCCCGGCGTTCGCCGCCGCCGTCGGCCTCATGGTCTATCCGCAGATGGCGGGCCTCGAATATCACGAACTCACGCGCCAGGCCGCGCGTCACCATCAGGCCAAGGGCGGCTATGCGGCGCGTGTCGGACGTTGGCTCAAGGAGAGTTTTTGAAGCGCGGTAAGGGCGCTCGCCTTGAGGCGAGGGCGCAGGTGAAAGCGAGCACGCATTCCAATCGGCGCCGGCGGGCGTCCAACGCAATGAGGTTAGCATGTCGATCAATCTGAAAGCGCCCGAACTCAGGGAACTGAAGCCGCGCATCATGGTTTGCGGAGTCGGCGGCGCCGGCGGCAACGCGGTCAACAACATGATCGTCTCCGGACTGTCCGGCGTCGATTTCATCGTCGCCAACACCGACGCTCAGGCGCTGACCTCCTCGCGCGCCGAACGGATCATCCAGATGGGCCTGCAGGTGACCGAAGGGCTCGGCGCCGGGTCCAAGCCCGAGGTCGGCAAGGCCGCCGCCGAAGAGGCGCTCGAGGAGATCCGAGATCACCTCTCGGGCGCGCATATGGTGTTCGTTACCGCCGGCATGGGCGGGGGCACCGGCACCGGCGCCGCGCCGGTCATCGCCAGGGCCGCGCGCGAGCTTGGCATTCTCACCGTCGGCGTGGTCACCAAGCCGTTCCATTTCGAAGGCGGGCGGCGGATGCGGGTGGCCGAGCAGGGCATCGCAGACCTGCAGAAGGCGGTCGACACGCTTATCATCATTCCCAATCAGAACCTGTTCCGCGTCGCCAACGAGAAGACGACGTTCGCGGACGCCTTCTCGATGGCCGACCAGGTTCTCTATTCCGGCGTCGCTTGCATCACCGATCTTATGGTCAAGGAGGGGCTCATCAACCTCGACTTCGCCGACGTGCGCTCGATCATGAGCGAAATGGGCAAGGCGATGATGGGCACCGGCGAAGCGGCGGGCGACAAGCGCGCTGTGCAAGCCGCGGAAGCGGCGATCGCCAATCCGCTGCTTGACGAGACGTCGATGCGGGGAGCGCGCGGCCTCTTGATCTCGATCACCGGCGGCAACGACCTGACGCTCTACGAGGTCGACGAGGCGGCGAGCCGCATTCGTCAGGAGGTCGACGAGGAGGCCAACATCATCCTCGGCGCGACCTTCGATTCGGCGCTCGACGGCGTCGTGCGCGTCTCGGTGGTGGCCACCGGCATCGATCAGGCCGCCATCGCGCAGATCGAGCCGGTCAATTTTCAGACCCGGATCGAAGCGGCGCGCCCGCGCGTCTTCGCGCCGCTCCGCTCCGCCCTCCCTCCAGCCCAGGCCGACGCGGCCGCGGTTCTGGCGCCCGCCGACTACGACACGGGACGCCAGCCGGCCGTTGCGATATCCAGCGCCTTTCCGGACCCGATCGAGCCCAGGCGCGAAATGGAAGAGCCGGAGGAAGAGGAATTCATTCCTCCCGCCGCGGAGCAGCCGATCGTCCGGTCGGCCCGCATGCCGCAGATCGAGGACCTGCCCCAGGTGGCGCAGAACCAGCTCAGGGCGATGCGCGAAGCGCAGGGCGCTCCCCCGCCGGAGACGCGGCGCCGGTCGCTGTTGGAAAAATTGGCGGCGTTCGGGATCACCCGCCACGAGGAGGAGCTGGCCCCGCCGTCCGTCGCCGCCAGTGCGCCGGCGCCGGTTACGCCCCTCCACCGGCCTCAAGCGGCCGCCCCGGCTCAGGCCGACGTCAGCCGTCCGCAAAGCCGCCAGGCGCCGCCGCGCCAGCCCGCCAGCGCACTCGATGCGCATGGCCGGACGGTGGCGCGCCCTGCAGTCTCGGACGACGATCATCTCGACATCCCGGCGTTCCTGCGCCGGCACCAAAACTGATTCGGCCGGCCGCGAAGCGTCTTTTCGCGGCCGAACCGGCCCGCAGCTCCCCCACCGAGCGCGGTTAATGGAGCGTAAATTCCCTAAGTATCTGAAAAATATTGAATAAATGGGTAAAAGAACATTGTAACTTTTGTTCACCAAAGGTGATTTGTCTGGCCCGCGCCCCGCCCCTTAGTGTGGCGAATTAGGAGCCGGCGCCAGACTTTTTGGCGGCGGCGGGCGGACGGGCGACCGGCAGCTTTGGGCGGCAATGCGTTGCGGAGCTTCACGCTCCTGATCCGCAGCCGGCGCCGTAAATCAGGGCCAGGCGCAAGCCTGGGAACAATAGAAGATGCGGTTTGGGTTTCAGACCACGCTGCGCGACCGGGTGGCGATCCACGGCGTCGGCGTTCATTCGGCGGCTCCCGCTCAAGTCATCCTTCTTCCAGCCGGCGTCGACGCCGGCATCGTCTTCCTCCGCACCGGACTGCCGGGCGGACGCGAACGCCTCCTCGAGGCCAAACGCGCCAATCTCGCCGGGACCGCGCTCTGCACCATGCTCGGCGACGCCTCGGGCGATAGCGTCTGCACGGTCGAGCACCTTCTGGCCGCGCTTTCGGGTCTCAGGGTCGACAATGTCCTGATCGAAATCGACGGGCCGGAGACGCCGATCATGGACGGCTCGGCGGCCGATTTCGTGGCGGCGATCGATTCGGTCGGGATCGTGCAACAGGCCCGCCCCCGTCGCCATCTGAAGGTCGTCAAGCCGGTGCGGGTCGATTGCGACGGCGGCTTCGCCGAGTTCCTGCCGGCGGAGCGCGGCTTTCGGCTCGATGTCGAGATCGACTTCGAATCGCCGGCGATTGGACGCCAGCGGCGGATCTTCGACCTCGATCCGGCCACATTCCGCCGCGAAATCGCCCGCGCGCGCACCTTCGGCTTCCTCCGCGACGTGCAGAAACTGTGGCAGGCCGGCTATGCGCTCGGCTCTTCGCTGGACAATTCGGTCGCCATCGACGGCGACGCCATCCTCAACCCGGAAGGGTTGCGTTACGCCGACGAGTTCGTGCGCCACAAGGCGCTCGACGCGGTCGGCGACTTGTCGCTTGCCGGCGCGCCGATCATCGGGCTCTACCGCACCTATCGCCCCGGCCACAAACTCAACGCCCTTGCGCTTGAGGCGCTGTTCGAGCGCCGCTCGGCCTACGAGATTCTCGAAGCGCCGTCCCAGCGGGTCGGCATCATGGCCCGCGGAGCAGCCGCGCATGTTCCCGCGGCCGCCTTCGCCGCCCCCGATTGAGTTTTCCTGTCGACTCTACGGCGGACGCGCGCTCCCCCTCAGGTCTTGACGCTGTTCTGACCATCCCTCACGCCTCAGCGAACATGTGGCGCGCGCGCCGCGAGTGCGGTAAACCCGCGTCGCCGTCTTGCGGCGGCTGACCTTTGCCTCCGGAACCGACCGAGTCCACGAAGCATGAATGACGTCGAATTTGGCTTTGTCCCGCCCCGCGCCAAAACCCGGCCAGCGCTGCGATGGGCGGCCGGCGCCGCGCTCATTGTAACCGCGTTCGCCGCCTCGTCCTGCTCGATGATCGACCAGTTCAATCCGTTCGGGAGCGAAAAGTACAAGATGGAGATCACGCCGGACGTGCCGGCGAGCAAGACATACGATCAGGGCCTGCAGAAGCTGGCCAACGGAGCGCCGGGAGATGCGGCCAAGAAATTCACCGACCTCGGTAAGGAGTACCCGGAGTCGGATTGGGCCCGCAAGGGCCAATTGATGACGACTTATGCGGACTATCAAGCCGGCGACTATACCGGCGCCGTCACTTCCGCCGAGCGCTATCTCAAGGACTATCCGAACTCGCCCGACGCGCCTTATGTCCTGTACCTGCAGGCGAACGCATACTACATGCAGATACCGGATATATCGCGCGACCAGGAGAATGCGTCCAAGGCTCTGGCCACGTTCCAGGCGGTGGTGCAGAAATATCCGCAGTCGGAATATGTCGAAGACGCGAAGTACAAGATCGACGTCACCGAGGATCAGCTTGCCGGCAAGGAGATGTCGATCGGGCGGTTCTATCTCAATCGCCGCAACTATACCGCGGCCATTAATCGCTTCCGCAACGTGCTTCAGTATTATCAGACGACCAGGCATGCCGAAGAAGCGCTCTATCGTCTTGTCGAGGCCTATCTCGGCTTGGGGATCACCGACGAAGCGCAGACCGCGGCGGCGGTGCTCGGGCACAACTTCCCCAACAGCCAGTGGTACGAGGACGCCTACAACCTGTTGAAGGGCAGGGGGCTGTCGCCGCGCGAGTACGGCGAATCCTGGATCTCGAAAATCTGGCACACGGTCGTTCCGTCCTGATCGGGCCTTAGGCGATGCTTTCGCGCCTCTCCATCCGCGACGTGGTGCTGATCGAGCAGTTGGACCTCGAATTCTCGCCGGGACTGACCATTCTCACCGGCGAGACCGGCGCCGGGAAATCGATTCTTCTCGACGCGCTGGCGCTTGCGCTTGGCGCGCGCGGCGACGGCGGCCTCGTGCGCCACGGCCAGCCGCAGGGCCAGGTGACGGCGACCTTTGAACTGCCGCCCGGCCACGCCGCGCACGCGATGCTCGAAGGACAGGACATCGAGATCGGCGACGAACTGATCCTGCGCCGGGTCCAGCTCGCCGACGGGCGCACGCGGGCCTATGTCAATGACCAGAGCGTCAGCGCCCAGGCGCTGCGCTCGCTGGCTTCGGCCCTGGTCGAGATCCACGGCCAGCACGACGAGCGGGCGCTTACCGATCCCGCGACCCACCGGGCCCTGGTCGACGCCTATGGCGGGCTCGACGCGCTGGCGGCGACGACCGCGCAGGCCTATGCGGACCTGCGCGCGGCCGAGCGCGCGCTCGAGGCCGAGCGCGCCAGGGTGGCGGCCGCGGAAGCCGAGGCGGGTTTTGCCGCTCACGCTCACGAGGAGCTCACCCGCCTCGCGGTCCAGCCGAACGAAGAGGCGGCGCTGGCCGCGCGCCGGCAGACGATGATGCAAGGCGAGAAGGTCGCCGCCGACATCCGTGACGCCCGCGACCATCTGACCGGCGAAGCCGCCGTTCTGCCGCTGCTGCATTCCGTCGCCCGCCGGCTGCAGCGCCGCCTGCCCCAGGCGCCCGGCTTGATCGAGCCCAGCGTGAAGGCTCTCGACGAGGCGATCGAGGCGCTCGAGCGCGCCAGCCGCACAGTCGAGGACGCGATCGACGCCAGCGCCTTCGATCCCCACGAGCTCGAACGCTGCGAGGAGCGCCTGTTTGCGCTCAGAGCAATGGGCCGCAAGCACAACGCGCCGATCGAAAGCCTTCCCGCGCTGGCGCAGAAATTCGGCGACGAGCTCGCCGCGCTTGCCGCCGGGCGGAGCGAGGTCAGCCGCCTCGAGGCCAATGTGAAGAGCGGCGGCGAAATCTATCGCGCCGCGGCGGCTGCGCTCAGCGCCGCGCGCGACGGAAGCGCGCGCGAGCTCGAAAAAGCCGTGAGCGCCGAATTGCCGCCGCTCAAGCTCGAGCGGGCCGAGTTCAGCGTCGAGCTCAAGCGCGACGAGGCGATCGTTGCGCCGAGCGGCTACGATCGGGCCGAGTTCTTTGTCCGCGCCAATCCGGGGGCGCGGCCGGGCCCGCTGATGAAGGTGGCGTCGGGGGGCGAACTGGCGAGATTCCTGCTCGCGATCAAGGTCCGCTTGGCCGAGCGCGGCACCGCGCCGACCCTGGTGTTCGACGAAATCGACACTGGCGTCGGCGGCGCGGTCGCCGACGCGATGGGTCAGCGGCTGGCGCGGCTGTCGGCGCGGGCGCAGGTGCTGGCGGTGACCCACGCGCCGCAAGTGGCCGCGCGGGCGCAAAGCCACTATCGAATCGTCAAGGGCGACGTCGGCTTGGGCGAACGGGTTGCGACCCGCGTCTCGCGCCTCGGGCCGACGGAGCGGCGGGAGGAGATCGCCCGCATGCTCGCCGGGGCGGAAATCACCCGCGAGGCCCGAGCCGCGGCCGAGAGCCTGATCGAAAAGGCGGGATGACCGCCGGGAGGGGAGGCTCGCGCCGCCGGATTTGGCTTGCCCGGCCGGCCTGCTTGGCCCTATCAAGCCGTTTCGCCCATGGGCTCGGAAGGGCTGTCGCGGTTTGGCGGGGATAGGCATGAGTCCGGATGAACGGCGCGCGGCGGCCGAGGGCCGGCGGCGGGACCGCCTCGCCGCCTCGCTGAGGGAGAATCTGAAGCGCCGCAAGGCGCAGAGCCGCGCGCGCTCGGCGCAGGCGCCGCAGCCGGCCGAACAGGCGGCGCGGACGCCCGGCGATCCGCAACGCTGACGGCGCCATAGCCGGGCGGGTTGCGGAACTGGATTTGGGCTGGAGGGATACAAGGGGATGGATCGCATACAAATTCGCGGCGGCGCGGCGCTGAACGGCGCGATCCCGATTTCAGGCGCCAAGAACGCGGCGCTGCCGCTGATGATCGCCTCGCTGCTGACCGATCAGACGCTGACGCTCGAGAACCTGCCGCGCCTCGCCGACGTCGCCCAGTTGGCGCATATCCTCGGCAATCATGGCGTCGACTATTCGATCGACGGCAAGCGGGTCGGCGAGGACGCTGGCTCGGGCCAGACCGCGCATTTGCGCGCGCGCACGATCGTCGACACGACTGCGCCGTATGAGCTGGTGGCGAAGATGCGCGCCAGTTTCTGGGTCATCGCGCCGCTCATCGCGCGGATGGGCGCCGCGCGGGTGTCGCTGCCGGGCGGCTGCGCGATCGGCACCCGGCCGGTCGACCTTCTCCTGATGGCGCTCGAGAAGCTCGGCGCCAAGATCGACATCGACGCCGGCTATGCGGTCGCCAAGGCGCCGAACGGCCTCGTCGGGGCCGAGATCGAGTTCCCCAAAGTGACCGTCGGGGGAACGCATGTGGCGATGATGGCGGCCTCGACCGCGCGCGGAGCGACTCTGATTCGCAACGCCGCCCGCGAGCCCGAGGTGGCTGACCTCGCCGCCTGCCTCAACAAGATGGGCGCGCGCATCCGCGGCGCGGGCTCCTCGACCATTGAAATCGAGGGCGTGGCTCGCCTCAACGGCGCCCACCATCGCGTTCTGCCCGACCGGATCGAAGCGGGCACCTACGCCACCGCGGTGGCGATGACCGGCGGCGATCTCACGCTCGAGGGCGTCGGCGAGGACCTGCTCGAGGAAGCGCTCGACGCGCTGACGGCGGCGGGCGCGACGGTGACCAGCGACAATCGCGGCGTCCGCGTCAGGCGGAACGGCGCAGGCCTTAGCGCGGTCGACATCGCCACCGCGCCGTTTCCCGGCTTCCCGACCGATCTGCAGGCCCAATTCATGGCGCTGATGACCCGGGCCAAGGGCGTCTCACGCATCAGGGAGACCATTTTCGAGAACCGCTTCATGCACGTGCAGGAACTCGCCCGCCTCGGCGCGCATATCAGGCTCGACGGCGACACTGCGATCGTCAGCGGCGTCAAGCGCCTGCGCGGCGCGCCGGTGATGGCGACCGACCTGCGCGCGTCGGTCTCGCTGGTCATCGCCGGCCTGGCGGCGGAGGGGGAAACGATCGTCAACCGCGTCTATCATCTCGACCGCGGCTTCGAGCGGCTGGAGGAGAAGCTTGGCGCCTGCGGCGCCGACATTTCGCGCATCGCGGGCTAGGGCGATGGACGCCCCCGCCCAGGCGCTCAAGCTGATCGCGCTCGACCGCGAGGGCCTCGGAGTCATATCCGCCCATGTGCAGAACACCTGCGTCAAGCAGGCCGACATGGCCTGGCTGCCGCGCCAGCGCCGGTTCGTCGTCGCCGGCATGCGCTACGACTGGGTCGGGGCGAAGATGGGCCCGGCGGAGCGCGTCGCGAGCGTCCTCCGGTTCGACCGGGTGCTGAAGGTCTCGCATCTCGGCCTTCAGTCCAGGGATCCGGACGCGACCCTCAATCTGCTCGCGGTGACGTTCGAGAAGACCGATCCGCCGGCCGGCATGATCATCCTCGCTTTCGCCGACGGCGGGCTGGTCCGCCTCGAAGTCGAATGCGTCGAGGTCGAGCTGCGCGACATGGGGCTGCGCCAGCCCGCCGCCGCCTGCCCGGGCCACGCCCTGACCGATACGTCGGCAGTCTGAATTAAGCCCGCGTTGGAGAGTTTCCTTTAGGCCATGGCCATGGCGCTCGATATGCAATCGGCGGACTTCGAGCGGCGTTTTGCGGCGCTGCTCGCCGCCAAGCGCGAGGCGTCGGCCGACGTCGACGCCGCGGTCGCCGACATCATCGCGGAAGTGCGGGCGCGGGGCGACGAGGCGCTCGCCGACTATTCGCTGCGCTTCGACCGGGTCGACCTCAAGCGGCTGGGGCTCCGGATCGCCGCCGCCGAGATCGACGCGGCGGTCGCCGCCTGCGAGAAAGCCGCGCTCGACGCGCTCGCGCTCGCCCACGACCGGGTGACGGAATTTCACCGCCGCCAGAAGCCCGCCGACCTTCGCTTCACCGATCCGCTCGGGGTCGAGCTTGGCTGGCGCTGGCGGCCGATCGACGCGGTCGGGCTCTATGTTCCCGGCGGGGCGGCGAGCTATCCGTCCTCCGTCATCATGAACGCCGTGCCGGCGAAGGTCGCCGGCTGCCGCCGTCTCGCCATGGTCGTCCCGGCCCCGGACGGCCATATCAATCCTCTGGCGCTCGCCGCGGCGCGCATGGCCGGCGTCGACGAGATCTATCGGGTCGGCGGCGCGCAGGCGATCGCCGCGCTCGCCTACGGCACCGGGACGATCAGGCCGGTCGACAAGATCGTCGGCCCGGGCAACGCCTATGTCGCGGCGGCCAAGCGGCGGGTGTTCGGCGCGGTCGGCATCGACATGATCGCCGGGCCGTCCGAAGTCGTCGTGCTTGCCGACAGGAGCGCCGATCCGCGCTTCGTCGCGGCCGACCTCCTGGCCCAGGCCGAGCATGACGAGGCGGCGCAGTCGATCCTTTTCACCGACGACGCCAGCCTCGCGCGCGCGGTCGAGGCCGAAGTCGAGCGCCAGATCGCCGACCTGCCGCGCGCTCAAATCGCCGGCGCAAGCTGGCGCGACAACGGCGGAATCATCCTCTGCCCGTCGCTCGAGGCCGCGCTGCCGCTCATCGACCGCCTCGCGCCCGAGCATCTCGAGATCATGACCGACGACGCCGAGACGCTCGCCGGGAGAATCGCCAACGCCGGCGCGATCTTCCTCGGCGCCCATACGCCCGAGGCGATCGGCGACTATGTCGGCGGCTCGAACCATGTCCTGCCGACCGCGCGCTCGGCGCGCTTCTCGTCGGGTCTCGGCGTGCTCGACTTCATGAAGCGCACGTCGCTGCTCAAGTGCGACGCGAACTCGCTTCGTGTCCTCGGCCCGGCGGCGGTGACGCTTGGCAAGGCCGAAGGGCTCGAGGCGCACGCCCGTTCGGTCGCGTTGCGTCTCCGCGCGAACAGCCCATGAGCCGCAGGCCGGGCAAGAGCCGTAATCGCCTCGCCGAGGTCGTCCTTGACGAGAAGACGATCCCGCGCGGCGCCGCCGACGTCGATCACGAGCGCGAGGTGGCGATCTTCGATCTGATCGAGGAGAACGCCTTCGCCGTTCCCGGGCGCAACGACGGCCCCTATGCGCTGAGGATCTCGCAGGAGGAATCGAAGCTGACCTTCGACGTGAGCGCCGCGGACGGCGGCCATGCGGCTTCGATCGTCGTCTCGATGACCCCGTTCCGGCCGCTGCTCAAGGACTATTTCCTCGTCTGCGAGACCTATTATTCCGCCATCCGGACCGCGAGCCCGCGCCAGATCGAGGCGATCGACCGTGAGCGCACCAAGCTGCACAACGAAGGGGCCGATCTGATGGCCCAGCGGCTCGCCGGCAAGGTCGAGATCGACCAGGCAACCGCGCGGCGCCTGTTCGCGCTCGTCTCCGCCCTGCGCTGGCGGGTGTGAAGGCGACGCTCCGGTCGCGGCGCTGGTCGCGATCGCGCCGAAACGCCTGGTCGCCGGCGACAGCGCCGGCCGCCTGCATTGGCTGGAAATCGTCGACTGAAAGGCCGGCGAGACGGCTCGCTTTTCTGGGCAGAATCAGAATAATGGCATTTTTTCTTGCCAAAAACCGGAAAGCTGTGCTATCGTCATCCTTGATCGCCGGATCGGACCTTCCTGTCATTCCCGCGCAAGCGGGAATCTAGAATCAAAGCCATTCTTTTGGATGCCCGCTTTCGCGGGCATGACAGGAAGCGAGAGGTGACGCCCCGA